>Ga0070707_100006516_pt1 | contig 10841 bp, 6 predicted proteins | sample KBSK5502metaG_FD_65468 | JGI IMG/M metagenome (GOLD analysis project Ga0070707, IMG submission 65468) | Corn, switchgrass and miscanthus rhizosphere microbial communities from Kellogg Biological Station, Michigan, USA - KBS K5-50-2 metaG | ecosystem: Host-associated > Plants > Roots >... | reverse complement strand
GACCCACTCCGTCGAGCCGAGCAAACCGGGCTCCTCACCGTCCCACGCGGCGTACACGATGGTCCGGCGGGGCTTCCAGCCCTGCTTCCGAAGCTCCCCCAATGCGCGCGCTTCCTCGAGCAGGGAGATCTGTCCCGAGATCGGGTCGACCGCCCCGTTCACCCACGCGTCGTAGTGGTTCCCACGCACCACCCACTCGTCGGGCGCCCCCGTGCCCGGGATGCGGGCGATCACGTCGTAGATCGGCTTGGTGTCCCAGTTGGACTTGATCACGAGGTGTATCCGCGCCGGCCCCGCCCCGACGTGATACGTGAGGGGGAGAGCCCCGCGCCATTCGGCCGGGGCAACGGGACCGCGGAGCGCCGCCAGCAGCGGCTGGGCGTCGGCGTAGGAGATGGGAAGGACCGGGATCCGGGTGAGCGTCTTCACGGAATCCAGGGGAAGCCGCGGCGCTCCGGGCACGGCGCCGATACCCGGCGTAAGCGGGTCTCCGGCGTAGACCGGCATGTCAGCCACGCTGCCGCGTTGGACCCCGTCCCTGGGTCGCGCCGGGCCGGCGGGGAAGACGTCCGTGACCCAGTAGCCGTCGTCCTTTGGATCGGAGTAAATCAGGCAGCCTACGGCCCCGTGCTCGGCGGCCACCTTGGGCTTGATGCCTCGCCAGGAACCGCCGTAGCGCGCGATCACGATTGCGCCCTTGACCGAGACGCCGAGGCGCTCGAGCCGCTCGTAGTCGGCCGGGACGCCGTAGTTCACGTACACCAGCGGGGCGGTGACGTCGCCGTCCACCGAATACGCGTTGTAGGTCGGGAGCTGCTCCGCCCGCTGGGAGGTCGTCGGGTCGCCCGCGACCGCAGGCTCCTCCAGCTTCGCGCGGAAGCGTGTGGGCGCCACGAGCTCGACCAGGCGGGCCCGCGGCGTCGGGAAGAGCACGTCGAACCGCTCCAGCTTCGCGTCCCACCCCCACGAGGCGAGGCGCGCCTCGAGCCACTCTGCGTTCGCCTTGTCGTAGGGCGAGCCGACGTGGTGCGGGCGCGCGGACAGGATCCGCATATGCGACCGCAGGCTGTCGGGAGCGGGGAGGGCGCGGAACTTGGTTTCCCACTCGCGCTCCGCGCGGGCGGACTCCGCCGTGAAGCCGGTGAGCCCGCCCCCGGGGTCGGCGGCAACGAGAGTGGCGGTGAGCAGAGGGACGAGCAGCGGACGGGCGATGCGGCGCATGCGGGCTCCTTAACGGGGTGCGGAACGGGGCGCCGTAATCTGCCTGCGCACGGCCGAGCCGGCCACTTCACCGCCTCCCGCGCCCTCCTGCGCCGTCGGTCGCTTGACATTCCGACTGAAACACTCGCAATTTGGGCTCGGTGTTATGGGCCGGCGGGCAATGCCGGGCAACGTACGCGGGAGGACAGGACATGCCGCAGGAGCAATCGATTCCGACCGTGGCCCCCATCGAGCAGCGGGGCTACGCCCATCCGGACGTGCTGGTCTCCACCGATTGGGTCGCCGAGCACCTGGATGACCCGAAGGTGCGCCTCGTCGAGTCGGACGAGGACGTGCTGCTCTACGAGACGGGCCACATCCCCGGCGCGGTGAAGGTGGATTGGGTCGCGGATCTCAACGATCCGCTCGTGCGCGACTACGTGGGGCGGGACCGCCTCCAGGCCCTGCTGCGCGCGAAGGGCGTGAGCCGGGACACGACAATCGTGTTTTACGGCGACAAGAACAACTGGTGGGCGACCTACAGCTTCTGGGTGCTCCGCCTCTTCGGGTTGGAGAACCTCCGAGTCATGGACGGCGGTCGGCAGCGGTGGGCGGAAGAGCAGCGACCGCTCACGACCGAGGCCCCCCGCTATCCGGAGGGCAACATCACGGTCGGCGACCGCGCGGACGCCCGCCTCCGCGCGTTCCGGGACGAGGTGCTGGAGCACGTGCGGGAGCGCCGGGCGCTGGTGGACGTCCGGAGCCCGGAAGAATTCCGCGGCGAGCGAATGCACATGCCCGAGTATCCGAATGAGGGTGCCGTCCGCGGGGGCCACATCCCCGGCGCGCGCAGCATTCCCTGGGGTCGGGCGGTCAACCCGGAGACGCACACATTCCGTCCGGCCAGCGAGCTGCGGACGATCTACGAGCAGGAGAACGGGATCACCCGCGGCGGCGACACGATCGTTTATTGCCGGATCGGCGAGCGCTCGTCGCACACGTGGTTTGCGCTCACCTATCTGCTCGGCTTCGACCGGGTCCGCAATTACGACGGGTCGTGGACCGAGTGGGGGAACGGGGTGAAGTTGCCGATAGAGAAGCCTTGAGGAATGGCCGTTAGCTATTAGCCGTTAGCCGTTAGCCCTTAGCCGTTAGCTGCTGGTGAGGCCGTCTCGGCTGGAGCGGAGCGAACCCCCTGACGTATCTGGCAGCGAGGTGCCGGGGCGGTTGAGCCGACAGCTAACGGCTAATAGCTAACAGCTAGTAGCTAGTAGCTGCTAATTTCCCCCATGCCCGATCGCGAAACCCAGATCGCCATCTTGGTGGACCACTTCAAGCGTCCCCGCCACAAGGGGACGCTCGTGGAGCCCGACGCCACCATGCCCGGCGGCAACCCGGGCTGTGGCGACCTCGTGACCATGCACGTCAAGGCCGATGCGGAGGGGCGGGTCGAGGCGGTGCGGTTCGAAGGGGAGGGCTGCACGATCAGCCAGGCTGCCGCCTCGATCCTGGCGGACCGCGTGAACAAGACGCGTCCCACGCTGGACGAAGTCATCGACTTGCCCTACGAGCAGATGATCGACATGCTCGGCCGCGACGTCGTGGGATTTCGGGAGCGCTGCGCGACCCTCGCGCTCGGCACGCTCAAGATGGCGGCCAAGCAGATCCAGACCTACCGCCGGCTCCGCGCGGCGGGTCGCACCGACGCGGAGATCCACGAGCTCCAGCGGGCGCTGGTGAACGCGCGCAGCGAGGCCGGATTGGTGTTCGGCCGGGCGGCAGAGGAGCAGAAGGGTGTGGGCGGAGGCGAGTCGTGAATCCGGGTTGCTGCGATTAGACCCCGGCCGTCCTGTTGGTCGTTACCCCAGCCCGCTATCCTTTGCCCCATGCTCACCACTCTGGCTGACGCCCGCGCGCGGGGCGCGCTTGCGCCCGCCCTTTTCCTCGCGTTGCTCGCGGCCCCGCTCGCCGCGCAGACGCCGTCCGACCCCACCCGCCCGTTCGGAACGCTGCGGGAGCAGGCGGAGCGCCAGCAGGCCTGGCTCAAGCAGCGGCTGGACAGCATCCTGCCCGGCCTCATGCGGAAGTACGGGATCGACATGTGGGTCGTGCCGATGCGGGAGTACAACGAGGACCCCGTGTTTGCGGCGCTGGTCTCGCCGACCACGTTCGCCGCGCGCCGCCGCACGATTTACGTGTTCTTCGACCAGGGTTCGGGGCGGGGTGTCGAGCGGATCGCGCTGGGCGGCACCTCGCAGGGCGGCCTGTACGAAGCCGTGCGCTCCACGAGGAAGGTCAGCGCGTCGGTCGGAGGACGCCAGGCGGAGCTCTGGGGCGACCAGCAGTGGCAGGTGCTCAAGGAAGTGGTCGAAGCCCGCAGGCCCAAGGTGATCGGGATCGACGTGTCCCGGACGTTCGCGTTCGCCGACGGCCTGAGCGCCGGGGAATACGAGGGCATGCGTCAGGCGCTGGGTCCGGTGTGGACGCGACGCTTCAAGCATGCCGAGGGCCTTCCGGTGGACCTGATCGCGGCCCGCGCGCCGGATGAGCAGCGGTTCTATCACGACTTGGCCGAGCTCACGTGGGCGGTGATCGATACGATGTTCTCCGACAGGGTCGTGCGGCCGGGCGTGACCCGCACGAGCGACCTCGTCTGGTATTTCCGCCAGCGAGTGAACGACTTCGGGCTGGGCACGTGGTTCCAGCCGTCGGTGGACGTCCAGCGGCGGGCTGCGAGTGAGGAGCAGCTGGGCGACGATCCGGTCATCCAGCGGGGCGACGTGCTCCACTGCGACGTCGGCATCACGGCGCTCCGGCTCAACACCGACATCCAGCACCTGGCCTACGTGCTTCCCGAGGGAGAGACGGCCGCGCCCGCGGGATTGGTGCATGCGCTCACCCGCTCGAACCGACTCCAGGACATCGTGATGGAGGAGATCCGTCCGGGGCGGACCGGCAACGAGATCCTCGCCTCCGCCCGGGCCCGCATGGCGGCTGAGGGGATCGACGGGACCATCTACTCCCACCCGATCGGGCTCAACGGCCATGGCGCCGGGCCGCTCATCGGCCTCTGGGATTACCAGGAGGGCGTTCCCGGCCGGGGAGATCACCGGGTCATCGCGAACCAGTGGTTCTCGGTCGAGCTTCAGGCGACCACAGCGGTCCCCGAGTGGGACGGGCAGCCGGTGCGCATGGCCCAGGAGGAAGACATGGTGATGGGCCCGGACGGAGTCCCCCGCTGGGCGTACCGGCGGCAGACCGAGCTGCACCTCATTCGCTAGGAGCGAGCGCGGCATGTCCATCGCTCATCTTCGCCGCGAATACGCCCGCGCACGTCTGGACGAACGGGACGTGGCGCCCGACCCGCTCGTGCAATTCCAGCAGTGGTTCGACGACGCGCGCCGAGCCGAGTTGCCCGAACCGAACGCGATGACCCTCGCAACGGCGACGCCGGATGGCGTCCCCTCCGCGCGCGTCGTCCTGCTCAAGGCCGCGGACCCACGGGGGTTCACCTTCTTCACGGACTATCGGAGCCAGAAGGGCCGGGAGCTGGAGGCGAACCCGCGGGCGGCCCTGGTCTTCTACTGGGGGGAGCTCGAGCGTCAGGTCCGAATCACGGGAACCGTGAGCCGGCTCCCGCGCGAGGAAAGCGAGGCGTACTTCCGTACTCGGCCGCGGGAGAGCCGGCTCGGTGCGTGGAGCTCACACCAGAGCGCGTCACTGCCCGACCGCGACACGCTCGAGGCCCGGTTCCGGGAAGCGTCCGCGCGGTATCCCGGCGACGAGGTTCCGACCCCTCCGTACTGGGGCGGCTACATCCTCCGCCCCGACACACTCGAGTTCTGGCAGGGGCGTGAGGGCCGGCTGCACGACCGGGTGCGCTACCGACGGGAGGCGGGCGGGTGGCGGATCGAGCGGTTGTCGCCGTAACCGCGGTCATCCCCACCGGACTCGGTACCGGCACACCGCGCCGCCCTTCGCCCGGCACTCCTCCTCGGTGACGCTCACGTTCTTCGCGCCGCACATCTCGAGCGCCTTCTTGTACCACCCCACCACGGTCAGGCAGTCGGGCGCGCTGAAGGTCTCGGCGTCGTGGGTGGTGAGCAGACCCGCGGTCGGGCTGGTGGGCGTGTACTCCCGGCGGCCGCTCTCGTAGTAGAGCGAGTAGATCTGGGGCGCCTTGGCAAGGAAGGCCTGGGGATCGCCCGGTGTGAGATACCCGGCGTGGAGCGACGAGAGATTCGTCTCCGCCGAAGCGGCCCCGAGGCGCTCGAAGAAGTCGGGGCGGCCGCCGCCGACGACCCGGACGATCGCATCGTCCAGCCGCTTGCCCAGCTCGAACGGATACCAGTTGGACGTAAAGAGGAGCCGTAGGGGCCGCTGATCCTCCGGCGGCAAACTCGCCAGCACCTGCTGCAACGAATCCTTCCCGAAGTGGCTCTCCACGAAGGCGATCCGGGACTTGAGCACCGCACCCTTCACTTGCTGCACGCTGGCTCCTCCCGGTCGAGAGACCGCCGGAAAATAGGAGTAACGCGGACCGGCGTGAAGCGGTCGTGGTCGGTGGCTGGTCCGGCCCCGTCCGAGGTGTTGTGGCCTCACGACGAGGGCCGCGCTGCCGCCACAGCGGCGCCGGGGGCCAGCGGGGACGCTCGGGGCCAGTCAGGCCCCACCTAGGAGGGGAGGCCCGCGACCCGCCGCCTTCTATATAAGGCACCGGAGACGCCCCGGCGGCGCTTCGGACGCGCGGGGCCTCCCCGGCCGAGCCCGCGGCACCATTTCTGCCCTTGGACCAAACGCTCGTTTAGACAACTCCTGCCCCTGACAGGCAGGCGCGACTCTGCCGTCGCGCCGGGGGCTCGAACACGGCCGTCACCTGGGCCTCCGGGTTGACGGCCGCACGCACCTGGGAGACACATCATGCCCCGCTTCATGCTGCCGCTCGTCGCCATGGCCGTCGCCGCCGCGTGCAGCGGCGAGCCCACGAAGGAAAATCCGGTGCCGAAGGTGGCCGCAAAGCCAGCGCTGGCCACGGCGCCGACCCCGGCTACGGCGAAGAAAGTGAGCGCCGTCGTGCGCGCCCGGTCCGCCCGCCCGCCGACGGTGTGCACCCGTTATCGGGCGCAACTCGCCCTCGCGCAGAAGTCCGGCGCCGGCAACGCGACCTCCGCGGCTGCCAAGTCCAAGGTGGCGAGTCTCCGAACCCTGGTCGCCGACGCCTGCGAGTAGGTGCGCCGCTCCCGGTCGAGCCGTGAGAGCCGAGGTGTCACGATGACGTACGCCCGATCGCTGGCCCGCATCGCGCTCGCCGCCCTTGCCATCGTTTCGGAGGGGGTGGGGGCGAGCGCCGTCGCGCAGTCGTCGCCCAGGGCGCTCGTCTACTGCCCCGTGGGGATCGACACCAGCGGCTGCGACAACATCGTCGCCGCCCTCGGCGCAACCGGCAGCGGGTTCTCGGGTGGGGTGGATCGGGGATGGGACGGCACGAGTGGCACGGTGGATCTCGCGTCGGCCGACCTCAGCGTATACGCCGTCATCGTCGTGCCGTCACTCGCGGACGGCGTCGACGGCCGGCCCTACGACCGCCTCCGCAGCGCGGCCGTGGCCGGCCGGATCAAGGCCGTCGTCGCCGGCCGTCAGGCGATCTGGTCCGGGACGCCGGATCTCGGCACCGCCGCCGTCGCGGAGAAGACCACGCTGCTCCAAAGCCTCACTGCGTGGGCCGCGGGCGGAAGCGGCACCGGCCTCGTGGCCCTGCTCGACGGCTCGGACTCCACGGCGCAGCGCTACGACTGGGTCGCCGGAATCTCGGCGCTCGCCGTCGTTGCGGACTCGACTCCCGGATCGTACGCCGCAGTGCTCCCGATCACCGCCACCGGCACAGCGATCGTGGCACCGGGCGGTCAGGCGCTCGCGTACACGAACATGGCGGCCTTCGGCCTCCACGCGGGCAGCGGCACGAGCGAGGATGCCGCGGACAGCGCCGGCGCCATGCCCGTTCTCGTGACGACCGCCGGCGCGGCCGCCTCGGCGCCCGCGCCCGCCCCGACCGGGCTCCGGGCGCTCGTCTACTGCCCTGCAGCTGACGCGGGCGGGTGCGACAACATCGTCGCCGCGCTCACCGCGACGGGCAGCCCCTTCCCCGGCGGTACTGACCGGGGCTACGACGGGAGCACCGGCACGGTGGACCTCCGGACGGCGGACCTCTCGGCGTACGGGGTTTTCGTGGTGCCCTCGCTCGCGGACGGCGCCGCCGGCCAGCCCTACGCTGTGCTGCGCGACCCCACGGTCGCGGGCCGGCTCAAGCCGCTGCTCACGGGTCCGGTCGCGGTATGGTCCGGCACGCCCGACCTGGGCGACTCGAGCCGCGCGCAGAAGAACATCCTGATCACCAACCTCGCGAAGTGGGCCGCGGCGGCGCAGGCGACGACCGGCGCGCACGGGCTGGTGGCGCTCCAGGACGCGTCGGACTCGGTGCCCATGCGCTACGGCTGGCTGAGTCTGATCTCGCGGGCGAGCCTGGGGGCGGACACCACGCTCGACGTGTACAGCAACGTGCAGGCGCTCACGGCGACGGCGGTGTCCCTCCTCAACGACGGCAGCGGGCTCCAGCTCGGCTACACCAACATGGCGTCGTTCGGGTTGCTCCCGGGAGCGGGGTTGGGGGTGGATGCGACCGGCGGACGGACATCGTCAATCGTGCTCGCGACCTCGTCGTCAGTGGGTGGGGCGGGCGGGACGATCGCGATCGTAACCACAGACAAGGAGGACTACCAGCCGGGTGACACGATCACCGTGACGGGCGCCGGCTGGCAGCCCGGCGAGACCGTGAGCCTCCTGTTCCACGAAGACGTCAGCCCGCCCATCCATCCGGACAAGACGTTGACGGCGGTGGCGGACGCCAACGGGCGCATCTTTAACCATCAGTACCTGGTCGAAGCCACGGACGCCGGGGTACGGTTCACGCTGACGGCAACGGGGCAGACGTCGGGGCGTACGGCGCAGGCGACATTCACGGATGCAGCCGGCGTTGACCTAGCGATCACCAAGACCCACTCCGGCAACTTCACCGTTGGCTCGAACGGCGGCTACGGCATCACCGTCTCGAACACCTCGAACACCAACAGCTCAGGTACGATCACGGTGAAGGACACGCTGCCGGCGACCCTGACGTTCGTCTCGGCGACCGGCACCAACTGGACCTGCCCGGCCCCCGTGGGCCAGATCGTGACCTGCACTACGACACAGGTCGTCCTGCAGAAGACTATGGGCGTGAACGGGACAAGCTCCGTGATTACGCTCAGCGTGACGCCGACGGCAACCGGCACAGTGACCAACAGGGCAACCGTGAGCGGCGGCGGCGAGCCGGCTGGTAACGTCGGTAGCGAGAATACGTCGAGTGACCCGACGACGGTCACCCAGAATCAGACGATCACATTCACCTCCACGGCACCCGGCAGCGCCGTCGTGGGCGGGCCGACCTATACTGCCACGGCCACCGCAAGCTCCGGGCTGACGGTCACCTTCTCCAGCTTGACTTCCAGCGTCTGCACCAGCTCCGGGACGAACGGCGCCACGATCACGATGGTTGCTGTAGGCACCTGCATCGTTGCAGCCGACCAGGCGGGAAACGCGACCTTCAACCCGGCACCCCAGGTGACCCAAAGCTTCAGCGTCGGGAAGGGTAGCCAGACCATCGCGTTCACGTCGACCGCTCCCACCAACGCGGTTGTGGGTGGGCCGACGTACACGGCGGCTGCCACCGGTGGCGCCTCGGGTAACCCGGTGGTGTTCTCGAGCCTAACGACGGGCGTTTGCACGTCCTCGGGGACGAACGGAGCGACGATCACCATGGTCGCCGTCGGGACCTGCACCGTCGCCGCCAATCAGGCGGGCAATGCCAATTACAATGCGGCGACTCAAGTGACGCAAAGCTTTACGGTGGGCAAGGGAAGCCAGACCATCACCTTTACGTCAACCGCCCCAACCAACGCGGTGGTCGGTGGTCCGACCTACACGGTGACCGCCACGGGCGGAGCCTCAGGCAACCCGGTGGTGTTCTCGAGCCTAACGACGGGCGTTTGCACGTCCTCGGGGACGAACGGCGCGACGATCACCATGGTTGCCGCCGGGACGTGCACCGTCGCCGCCGACCAGGCGGGGAATGCGAACTACAATCCAGCGCCCGAAGTCACCCAGAGCTTCAGCGTCGGCAAGGCGAACCAGACTATCACGTTCAATCTCAGCACCCTTCCGGCCAAGACGTTCGGTGACGCCGACTTCAATGTCGCTTCCTTCGCGAGCGCGTCCTCCGGCCTTCCCGTGAGCTTCTCGAGTGGGTCGCCGACGCGCTGCACTGTTACGACGGCCGGCCTGGTCCACATCCTCACGGCCGGCGGCAACTGCATGGTGACCGCCTCGCAGGCGGGTAACGCTACCTACAACGCGGCGCCCGACGTACAGCAGACCTTCAATGTCGCCAAGGCTACGCCCACGTTCAGCAACCTGAGCTCGCCGACGATCGCGTTTGGCGCAGCCAACACGACGCTCTCGGGTACGATCGGCGCGCCGGGGCCCGTGTTCCCGAGCGGCAGCACGGTCGCGATCACGCTGAATGCCGTGACTCAACAGTCGACGACGATCGACGCCAGCGGCAACTTCTCGACCCTCTTTTCCACCGGGGCGCTCTCAGCCGCCGGGTCGCCATTCACTGTCAGCTATGCATTTACCGCGAGTTCAGACTTCAACGCCGCGAGCGGGACCAGCTCCCTCGTCGTCAACAAGGCGACGCCAAGCGTGGCCGTGACCGGCGGCACGTTCACCTACGACGGGACGTCGCACGCTGCCTCGGCCGCCGTCACCGGCGTCGGCGGCGCAAACCTCACGACCCCGCCCGTGACCTTCACCTATGCGCTCCGCCCAGGCGGCACGCCGAGCAGCACCCCGCCGACGAACGCCGGAACGTACGACGTTGTGGGCACCTTCCCCGGTGACGCCAACTACAACCAGGCCACCGGCAACGGCACCCTCACGATCGCGCCCAAGGGCTTGACCATCACGGCGAACAACCGCACCAAGGCCTATGGGGATGCGGTGACCTTCGCCGGGACCGAGTTTACCAGCCTGGGGCTGGTAAGTGGCGATGCGGTGGCCAGCGTGACGCTGACGAGCGCCGGGGCTGCGGCGGCGGCGTCGGTGGCGGGCTCCCCTTACGACATCACGCCAAGTGCGGCGACGGGGACGGGGCTGGGCAACTACACGATCAGCTACCTGGTCGGCCACCTGACGGTCACCGCGAAGCCGCTGACGATCACGGCCACCAACCGGAGCAAGGCCTACGGCGACGCGGTGACGTTTGCGGGCACCGAGTTCACCTCCAGCGGGCTGGTGAACAGCGATGCGGTTGCCAGCGTGACCCTGACCAGCACCGGGGCGGCAGCGACCGCGACCGTGACCGCGCCGGGGCCGAGCTACGCGATCGTGGCGAGTGCGGCGGTGGGCACCGGGCTCGGGAACTACGCCATCAGCTACCATGATGGCACCCTGACCCTCACCCCGCGGCCGCTCAACATCACGGCCACCAGCCGGAGCAAGAGCTACGGCGACGTAGCCACCTTTACGGGGAGCGAGTTCGGGACCGG
>Ga0070707_100006512_pt1 | contig 10845 bp, 9 predicted proteins | sample KBSK5502metaG_FD_65468 | JGI IMG/M metagenome (GOLD analysis project Ga0070707, IMG submission 65468) | Corn, switchgrass and miscanthus rhizosphere microbial communities from Kellogg Biological Station, Michigan, USA - KBS K5-50-2 metaG | ecosystem: Host-associated > Plants > Roots >... | reverse complement strand
CATCAAGCTGTTTGTCGCGCTACCGCTCGACAAGCTCGACCGGATGTCGCTGAAGGACCACACCGATCAGATCGGCCGGAGCGGAGCGGAACAGCGTCGATGAGGCGCAACCTGATCGCGGAAGGGGCCGGCACCGCCCTGCTGTTGGCCGCTGTGGTCGGCTCGGGCATCATGGCGGAGCGCCTGTCGGGCGGGAACAACGCGGTCGCGCTGCTGGCCAACGCCATCGCCACCGGTGCGGCGCTCTACCCGCTGATCCTGAGCTTCGACGGCTTGTCGGGGGCGCATTTCAATCCCGCCGTCAGCCTCGTCATGGCGATCAATGGCGAACTGCGGTGGCGGCTCGTGGCGCCTTACGCGCTGGTGCAGACGGTCGGCGCGATCGCCGGGGTCTGGCTGGCGCATCTGATGTTCGACATGCCGATCCTGCAGATTTCGCCAAAGCTGCGCACCGGCATCGGCCAATGGGCCGGCGAGTTTGTCGCCACCTTCGGCCTGATCATGGTCATCGAGTGCGGGCGGCGGCGCTTTCCGTCTCAGCTCCCCGCGACGGTGGCTTCCTACATCGTCGCGGCGTATTGGTTCACCTCATCGACCTCCTTCGCCAACCCGGCGGTGACGATCGCGCGCTCGCTAACCGCCACCTTCGCCGGCATTGCTCCGGAGAACGCGGCAGCCTTCATCGTGGCGCAAATCGCCGGCGCGCTGGCCTCGGCAGCGCTGTTCGGCTGGCTCTACCGGGAGAGCCGCTAGCGCGCCCCGCCTTATTTTGGCGGCGGCGGGGGCGGCAGAGCGGCGGCGGCGACCCGCACGGCATCCTCGTGGGCGAGCGGCACATAGCGGCCGATCAGCCCGTCATATTGCAGGACGCCGTCGGCGACCTGCATCCGATAGGGCAGGATTCCCGGCCATACCGGCTTCTTGCGCCATGGCTCGGCATAGCCGCTGACGGTCGGGGTATCGAAATGATCGACCATCACCCGGTCAAAGGCCGGGTCGTAAGGGCTCGGGATCAGGAAATTGTAAAGATCCGGGCCTTGCCGCACGACCACGGCGGGCGGCGGCACAAACCGCCGGTGCCTGCGGACATGCGCCCGCCGCTGCACCGGCGGGCAATGGCACCCCGGCGCCGGAGGCGCAACCTTGGCGCCTGCTGGAGTGACATCGGCCTTGGCCGGCGCCGCCAAGGCATAGCCGATTAGGAGAGCCCCGACGATCGCTGCAAACCGCAACATTGCTTCCTCCGCGCAAAGACAGTTAATTCTGCGCTCTAAACGTTTAACGATAAATTGAGTTGCAGCGCATCGCCAGCAAGTTGCGGCGTCAATTCCGGCTGCAGGCGCCACCGCCGAGCACGCAGAATTTCGCGCAATGGGGGTGGTTGAGCGGCACCCGGCCGAGCGCGCCGGCCAAGCTCGGCCCGAGATCGAAGCGCGAATCGTAGGGCAGCAATGTGCAGGCGATGACGGTCGGGTGCGGCGCGCCCTTGAATTTGACGACCATCCGCGAGCTGGCGCACATCACGCTGTCGGGCGATTTGCCGAGGAGGCCCCAGCACGCCTCGGTGATCTCCGGCACATCGGCCGTCTCGTCCAGTTCCGGAAAGATCGTCAGCGCCACCGGATCGTCGGCATCGATCGCGAGATCGAGATCCGCGAACAGCCGGGCGAAGCCTCGGCGCAGCTCGGCTTCCGACTCTCCCGACAAGCGCCGGCTCGCGACCGCGACGGCGAAGCCGTTGGCAGCGAGCCATCTCAGCCCGTCGATCGTCGGCGCCCAGCTGCGCCGGCCGCGTTCGGCCTCGTGCACCTCGCGGCCGTAATGGTCGATCGACACGCGGATCGTCAGCCGCTCGCCATGGCGCTCGCGCAACCGGCTCAGCGCCGGTTTCATCTTGTGCATCGGCTTCATTGCGTTGGTCAGCACCAGGGCGCGGAAGCCGCGCGCCAACGCGATCCCGAGCATCGCCGGCAATTCGGGATTCATGAACGGCTCGCCGCCGGTAAAGCCGATCAGCCCGGTGCCGAGCCGCAGCCGCTCGATCTCATCGAGATATTCGCCGACTTCCGCCGCGGTCAGATAGGCCAGCCGGTCGTTCTTCGGCGAGGATTCGATATAGCAGTGGTGGCAGGTCAGGTTGCACAGCGTGCCGGTGTTGAACCACAGCGTGTCGAGCGCGCGCAGCGCCACTTGGGCACGATACTCACCCGTAGCGGTCACAAACGGATCGCGGAACTTGCGCGGATCAGGCCTCGCGGCGGTCAGGACGGGCATCTCGGCCATCGCCGAAGTCACCAATCGAAGCGGCTCGGCCGATCATACGACAGACGAACGCGGCGCGCTCCCCGGATCACAGGCCCACAGCACCAGGCCCGCCATCACAGAGAAAGGCGACATCAGACCCGTCACCTCTAAACCGACGGCCAGAACGGCTTGGCGAGCGCGAGATCGGTCGGGAATACCGTGATCGGCACGCCCTTCTGCCACTGCGCGAAGATCATCGGCACGTCCTGACGGCGGCCCTTGTCGTCGAACTTGATCGGACCCGGGAAGGACTGCGCCGCCGGGCCCGTGGTCAGGTTCATCGTGCGGATCGCTTCGGCGACCTTGAGTTTGTCGGCGGCGCCGGCCAGTTCGAGCGCCTCTTTCAGGATCGCCACATCGCCATAGCCGCACAGCCCGTCCTGGGTCAGGAACGGCTCGCCGGTGCGCTTCTTGAAGCGCTCGATGAAGTCCTCCTGCCCCTTCATCGGCCAGTTCGCGACGCTGAACAGCATCCCCTCGAGCAGTTCCGGCCCGATCGTCTTCAGCAGTTCCGGTGAGCCGAACGGCGCGCCGTTGCCGACCAGCGGCACCTTGCCTTTGGAAAGCTTGAACTCGTCGAGTTTTTCGAGGACGAGCTTGCAATCGGGCATCGCCGAGGTCAGCAACAGCAGGAAGTCGGGCTTGCCCGAGCGGACCTTGTCGACCAGCGGCGTCGCGTCCGACAGCGGCGGCGTGAAAATCTGGTCGACGACCGGCTTGAGCCCCACCTTGTCGAGGCCGCCACCCTCGCGCAATTGTTTGCCGAAGCTGACGGGCGAGGCGGTGTTGTCCTGGATGATGCCGATCGTCTTCGGGCGCTTCCCCGTTGCGGCCTCCGCCAGCTTGATCGCGGTCGGCAAGGTTTCAGACGCTTGCCAATCGGCGGTGGGCGAGGTCTGGAAGACGAATTTGAAGCCGCGATTGGTGATCGCGTCGGAATAGGACAGGGTCAGCCAGGGCAGCTGCGCCCGCTCCGTCACCTCGGTGACGGCCAAGGTGAACGAGCTGAGCCAGGCGCCGGAGCCGCCCACCAGATCCGGGTGGTCCGACAACAGCCGCTGGGCCGCATTTTTGGCCTTTTCCGTGCTGTCGCCGGCATCGGCGTAGATGATCTCGATCTTGGCGCCGCCGAGCGATTTGATGCCGCCCTTCGAATTGATGTCCTCGACCGCCATGTCGGAGCCCATCCGCAGCAGCTGGCCCTGCCGCGCCCACGGCCCCGACAGCGGCGCGATCATCGCGATCTTGACCGCTTTGGCCTGCGCCCGTGCCGGCGCTATGCGCAACCCGGGACCGGCGAGGGCGCCGAGCGCCAGCCCGGCCGTCACGCTGCGCCGTGTCAGTTTTCTGTCCATGCTGCTGCTTCCTCTCCTCTATTTCGCGGGGACCGCCACCCGGTCGACCCACTTCTTGCCGAGATAGGCTTCAATGACGCTGGCATCGCGCACGACATCGTCGGGCTGGCCGGAGGCGATCAGCCGGCCGTGATCGAGCACGGTGAAGTGATCGACCAGCTTCACCATCGCCTGCATCGTGTGCTCGATGATCACCACCGTAATGCCGTCCGCGCGCAATTGTCGGATTACCGTCAGAATACCATCGAGGTCATCATGCGCGAGCCCGGCGAGCGTCTCGTCGAGCAGCATCAGCCGGGGATGCGGGACCAGGGCGCGCGCCAGTTCCATCAGCCGCAATTCGCGGGTCGTCAGGCCGCCCGCGATGGCCTCCGATTGCGCGCTCAGCCCGACCCGATCTAATGCCGCCAGCGCCATCTGCCGCGCGGTCGCGTCGTCGCGGGCGCCGACGAAGGCGCCGACGATGACGTTCTCGAGTACGGTCATGCGCGAGAAGGCGCGCACCACCTGAAAGGTGCGGCCGATACCGCGGCGGCACACCTGGTTGGGGCGCAACCCGGTGATCGGCTCGCCGGAGAAGGTGATCGCGCCGCGGTCGGGGGCGAGAAACCCGTTGATGACGTTGAACAGCGTCGTCTTGCCGGCGCCGTTCGGGCCAATGATGCCGTAGAGCCCGCCCTCCGGAACGGCGAGATCGATGCCGTCGAGCGCCCGCAGCCCGCCGAACGAGATGCCGATATCGCGCAGCACGAGCAGATCAGCGCCGAGCGGAGCGGGGACGCGGGGCAGCGGCGCGACATTGGCGGCAACCGGAGCTGCTGCCGTCTCCGGCGCACTCGCCGCCGGCGCGCGGCGCGAGAAGCGGTCGAGCACCCGCCAGTAGACGCCCTCGGGCGCCCACAGGATGATCATGATGATCGCGATGCCGTAGACGACGCCCTGGATGCCCGGCAGCACGTCGCCGAGCTCGGCGTTCAGCCCCTCGGCGAGCGGCACCAGCAGCATCGCGCCGATCACCGGGCCCCACAGGCTGCCGACCCCGCCGAACAGCGCCAGGATCAATGCCTGGGCGGAGACCAGCATGCCGAACACCGCCTCCGGGGTGACGACCAGCAGCACGACGCCGTAAAGCCCGCCGGCGATCGCCGAAATCGCGCCGCTCAGCATCAGCGCCAGCATCTTCCAGCGCCAGGTGTTGATGCCGGCCGCCTCGGCGGCCGGCTCGTTCTGCTTGATCGCCAGCAGCGCCATGCCGAACCGCGAATTCTCGACGTTCAGCGAGATCAGCAGCGCCGCGACCAGCAGCCCGAGCGCCAGCACGACGTAGAGGCGCTGATCCTCGAATTGCATATAGAGAAGCGGCGCCTCGCGCTTCATCGGCAGCGCCAATTCCTGGTAGCCGAGCCACTGGAACACGTAGAGCGTCGCCAGCGGGTAGGCGAGCATCGCCAGCGCGAAATAGTGGCCGCGCAGGCGGAAGGTCGGGTAGCCGATGATCGCGCCGGCGACGGCGCCCACGAGAGCGGCAAACGGGATCGAGATCCACGGGGTCAGATCGAGGTAGAGCATGCCCAAGGCGACCGTGTAGGCGCCGAGACCCCAGAACGCGGCATGGCCGAACGAGAAGTATCCGCTGTAGCCGGAGAGCAGGTTCCAGCCGAGCGACAGCACCGCCCACAACAGCACCTGGGTCAGCACCAGCTGGTAATAGGTGCTTTTCAGGACGAGGAACGACAGCACCAGGATGGCGACGGCAAAGCCGAGGATCGCCCAGCGCTGGCGATTGGCTTCGGCCCGCGTTCTCATGTCCGCGTTCTCATGGCCCGGTTCTCATGTGCGTTCGCTGAGCCGGCCGAACATGCCTTGCGGCCGCAGGAAGATGATCAGCAGAAAGACGACGAAGATCGCGGTGTTCTGCAGCTGGTAGGGCAGGATCAGGGTCGACATCTGCTGCACGACGCCGATCACCAGCCCGCCCCAGAAGGCGCCGAAATTGCTCCCCAGCCCGCCGAGCACGACCCCGGCATACATGACGATGACAAAGTCGAAGCCGATATACGGCTGAAAGGTCTGGGAGGTCGCCACCAGGCCGCCGGCAATCGCCGTGATGCCGACCCCGGCACTCCACGCGATGCGATGCGCGCGGTCGACGTCGATCCCCATATAGATCGCGGCTTGCGGGTTGTCGGCGGCGGCGCGCAGCCCCTTGCCCAGCCTTGTGTGGCTCAGGAACAGGTACATGCCGCCGGCCAGCGCCACCGCGAACAGAAAGCTGACGACGCGCGCCTGGTTCAGCAGCACGTCGCCGATTTCCCAGGACTGGCGCGACAGCGGCGTGCGGATCCCGACCGGGGTCGAGCCGAACAGGATCAGCCCGCCATTCTGCAGGATCAGCGATATGCCCAGGGTGACGAGGATCTGGCCGTAGGCGCCGGCGCCCGCGATCTGCGCGACGCCCGCGCCGGTGACGCGCGCAACGATAAAGCGGTGCAATACCCAGCCGATCGCGAAGACGATGGGACCGGCCAGGAAGGCGGCGACGATCGGGCCGCCATAGGGGCCGAGAAACGTAAGCACGCCGTAACCCGCCGTCAGGTAGAAGGCGGCGTACATGCCGAGCATCAGGAAATCGCCCTGGGCGAAATTGATGACGTTCATCGAGCCGAAGATGATGCCGAGCCCGATGCACATCAGCGCATAGGCGCTGCCGACCAAGAGGCCGGCGCTCAACGCCTGCAATAGATCGACCGACGAAAACGGCACCGCCACCTTCCGCTCGCTTCTGCCGGCGCGACGATAGGCAAAGCACGGCGATGACACCACGGATTTTGCAACAGGCCGCGCCACTCCCTCTCCGCCCCTGGAGGCGGAGAGGGCGGGGGTGAGGTGGGGGATTCCAGAGCGCTCGCCGATACCCACCTCACCCTCCCACGCCGCGGGGTGGGCCCCTCCTTCTCCCCTCTGAAGGGGCGGCGAGGGAATTACGCCGATCCGGGTTTGGTGGCCTGATCGCCGGCGTGATATGCCGAAGCGGACATATCGGTTGGGTTTGCCGCGGATGATGCTGGAGATCACAGATTTGTCGGTCAGCTATGGCGGGCTCGCCGCGTTGCGCGGCGTCTCGCTCGCCATCGGCGAGGGGCAGTTCATCGCGATCGTCGGGCCCAACGGCGCCGGCAAGACGACCTTGTTCAAGGCGATCTCGGGCACGGTTCCGGCCGGCGGCGGGGCGATCGCCTTCGAGGGCCGCGACCTATTGGCGGTGCCACCGCATGAGCGCGCTCATCTCGGCATCGCGCATGTGCCCGAGGGACGGCAGGTATTCGCCAGCCTCTCCGTGCAGGAAAACCTCGAGATGGGTGCCTATTCGAGCCGCGGCCAGGCGGATTGGCAGCGCAACATCGAGCGCATTTTCGCGCTGTTTCCGGTGCTGGCGGAGCGGCGGCGTCAGCTTGCCGGCACCTTGTCGGGCGGCGAGCAGCAGATGCTGGCGATCGGCCGCGGCATCGCCTCGGCGCCGCGCCTCCTGCTGCTCGACGAGCCGTCGATGGGCTTGGCGCCGGCGGTCGCCGATCTGATCTTCGACCGCATCGCGGCGCTGCACCAGGAGGACCGGGTGACCCTGATCCTGGTCGAGCAGCGTGTCGCCGAGGCGCTCGAATCCTGCGATTACGGCTACGTGCTGGAAACCGGCCGGGTCGTGCTCGAGGGGGCACGGCGCACCCTGATGGCCGACGACCGCGTGCGGCAGGCTTATTTGGGAATGTGACCCGTTGCCCCGCTGCCGGTGAAGCATGGCGCGATTTTCGACCCGATCCGCGGCGACGGCTGGATCCGGCTCTGTTTCGCCCGGTCGAAGGACATCGGTGAGGCCCTGCCATCGCCTCCCTCTGCCTCCCGAAACAAGAAATCAGGTAACGCGAAGGACGCAAAGGAAACGCAAAGGTCGCGAAGCCAAAAAATCCGGCGTCCCGGCGAAAGCCGGGACCCACTCTTCCGCGCCCGAGTCGGTTGAAAAGTGGGCCCCGACTTTCGCCGGGGCTGCGATTTGAAAATTTTAGCGCGCAGCCGAGCAAAACAGGTCCCGGCCGGCGCCGGAACATGACTTTGCGTCCTTTGCGTTGGCCTTCGCGTCCTTTGTGTTAAATTCTTCTGAGTTAGCGCCTCGCGGTGGCGCGGGCCTTGGACCAGGCTTCGGGGTCTTCGAGAAAACTGCGCACCGCCTCGTACTGCCCCGGCTTGAACTGGCCGAGGCGCTCGGCGGTTTGCGCGACATCCCACCAGGTGGCGAGCGCCAAGAGGGTGATCCCCTCGGCGGCGAGGCTTGTCTCGATCTGCGGGAAGATGCCGTAGTTGAAGATCACAAAGGCGTGGTCGATGACCCCGCCGGCCTGGCGGATCGCACGCACGAAGTTGAGTTTCGAGGTGCCTTCGCTGGCGAGGTCCTCGACCAGCAGAATCCGGGCGCCGTCCTTCAGCTCGCCCTCGATCTGGGCGTTGCGCCCGAAGCCCTTCGGCTGCTTCCTGACATACAGCATCGGCAGGGACAGCCGGTCGGCGATCCAGGCGGCGAACGGGATGCCGGCGGTCTCGCCACCGGCCACCGCGTCGAGCCCCTCATAGCCGGCATTGCGCTCGATCAATTCGGCGCCGAGCTCCATCAGCTTGGTGCGGGCGCGCGGGAACGAGATCAGCCGCCGGCAATCGATATAGACCGGCGATTTGCGTCCCGAGGTGAAGGTGAACGGGTCGTCCGGCCGGAACAGCACCGAATCGGTTTCGAGCAGGATGCGGGCGGTGATCTCCGCCGCATCGGTCTCGCTGACGGAGCGGTGGTCGGGGTGAGCTTTGGGCTGCGTTTTGGACATGACCGATCTTAACGGCAAACCGCGCCGGGTTGACAACCGGAGAAATGAGAACATATAGAGAACAACATAGATGACCAGCGCATACCGCGGGTTCGAGGGTTCAGGAAATTGGGGTCTTGCGATTCAGAACCGCAAGGCAGCGAGACAGGAAGGAGATGGACGCTTGGGAATGTCGGCCCGCTCATCCGCGACCCTGTAATTTTCCTGTAATTGCAGGTGAGCAGATGAGTTTTTCTCATGTGGCGCGGTCTGGTCTTCCGGGGGGCATGTCTGGTCCGGCCAGTCTCGCAGCGCTCCGCGAGCGGATCCGGCAGATCGAGCAGCCGGGCCGCCACGGCGTCCTGCCGTTCGGCGTCGCGGCGATCGACGATGCCCTGCCGGGCGGCGGCCTCGCGCACGGCGCGGTGCACGAGATTCTGGGGTCAGGCGGCGACGAGGAGGATGGCGCCGCCGCTTCCGGTTTTGCCGCCGGCATCCTCGCCCGCCTCTGCCCTCACCCACCGGCCGCCGGCGCGGCCGGTCCCCCCTCTCCCGCAGTGCGGGAGAGGGTAAAAACAGACGGTGCCCCCATAACCTTCTCCCGCAGTGCGGGAGAGGGTGCCCGAGGACGAAGTCCGAGGGCGGGTGAGGGCCTCGTGCTGTGGTGCCTGAAACGGCCGGATCTGTATGGGCCGGGGCTGATGGCGCATGGGCTCGACCCGGCGCGGCTCGTGCTGGTCGGCGCGCCGCGCGACGAGGAGATCCTGTGGGCAATGGAGGAAGGGCTGCGGCTCCCCGGTCTCGCCGCGGTGGTCGGCGAGGTCGGGCGGTTGCCGATGGTGGCCAGCCGCCGGCTGCAGCTTGCCGCCGAGCGCTCCGGCGTCACCGCCCTCGTGCTGCGGCGCTGGCGCAACGGCGAGGAGGCGGCGGCGGAACGCGAGCGGCCGAGCGCCGCGCTGACCCGCTGGCGGGTCGCGTCGCTGCCCTCAAGCCCCCACCCGTCCACCGCTCCGCGGCGGACTCCCTCCCCCGCAAGCGGGGGAGGGTTGGGGTGGGGGCTGGGGCGGCCGCTCTGGCGGGTCGAGCTGTTGCGCTGCCGCGGCGGTGTGCCCGCCCAGTGGGTTGTCGAATCGGGGGATGTGGAGGTGGCCGATGCGACGGGTCATGTATGTCTTTCTGCCGCGCTGGCCGATCGACCGGCTGCGGCGCCAAACCAAAAGCCGGGCCGGGGAGAGGCGGGAGGGCTCGACGCCGAGCCTTGGCGCCGCCGCGCCGGCTGACGAAGCGCCGTTCGCGACGGTGGTCGCGGAGAGCGGCCGCCGTGTGCTCGCCGCGATCAACCCCGCCGCCGCGGCGGCGGGGCTCGCGCCGGGCATGCCGTTGGCCGACGCCCTGTCGTTCCTGCCGGGCCTGGCGACCGCGCCGGCCGACCCGGCCGCCGACAGCACGGCCCTGACCCGGCTCGCCGAGTGGTGCGGCCGCTACAGCCCGTGGACCGCGCCCGATCTTCAAACCGGGGGCGAAACCGACGGCGTCAAGATCGAGATCACCGGCTCGGCGCATCTGTGGGGCGGCGAGGCGGCATTGGCCGCCGATCTCGCCCGCCGCCTCGCTCGCCAAAACATCGCGCATCGCATCGCGATCGCGAGCACCTTGGGCGCCGCCTGGGCCCTGGCGCGCTACGCCGCGGCCGACGGCCAGCCGGCCTTGCCCGCACCGCAGGACGAGCGGGCCGCCTTGGCGCCCTTGCCGGTCGAGGCGTTGCGGCTCGATCCCGAAACCGTGCAGGGCTTGCGCCGGGTCGGGCTGCGGCGGATCGGCGAACTCTACCCAATGCCGCGTGACGCCTTGGCCCGCCGTTTCGGCGCCAATGGACTAAACGGGGTCGCGCATCGGCTCGATCAGGCCTTTGGCGATCTGCCGGAGCCGCTGTCGCCGTTGGGCGAGACGCCGAGCCGGCGGGTGCGCCTCAGCTTTGCCGAGCCGATCGCCGACCCGGCCGATCTCGCCCGCGCCACCGAACGGCTGGCGGACGATCTGACGGCGCGGCTGGCGCGCGAGGGTGTCGGGGCGCGCCGGCTCGATCTCGGCTTTCACCGAATCGACGGCAGGGTCGAGCACATCCGGATCGGCACCGCCCGCCCGACCCGCGACCCGCGCCATCTTGCCAAGCTGTTCACCGCAAAACTCGACACGGTCGATCCCGGCCTTGGCATCGAAGACATGATCCTCGCCGTTTTCGCGGTCGAGAAATTGCCGCCGGAGCAAAGCCCCCTCCCCAACCCTCCCCCGCAAGCGGGGGAGGGAGTCCGACGCGCGAGCGGAGGACGGGTGGGGGC
>Ga0070707_100006511_pt1 | contig 10845 bp, 7 predicted proteins | sample KBSK5502metaG_FD_65468 | JGI IMG/M metagenome (GOLD analysis project Ga0070707, IMG submission 65468) | Corn, switchgrass and miscanthus rhizosphere microbial communities from Kellogg Biological Station, Michigan, USA - KBS K5-50-2 metaG | ecosystem: Host-associated > Plants > Roots >... | reverse complement strand
GTCAGAATGCGATTGCCGAGCGAATGCCAGAAGAAGAGCACGCGGTGTGGTGCGGACAGGAATCTCGAGCCGTACACAACATCGGCCAATCCCGAGACGATCGGTTGAATCAGAATTCCGTATTCGGCCGGATCGTATTCGAGGTCTGCATCCTGAACGAGCACAATGTCGCCTGTTGCAGCGCCAATTCCCGTACGAAGCGCAGCTCCCTTCCCTTGATTGACGGGCTGGTAGAAAAACCGCCCGCAGGCCAGCCGGCCCGAGGTATCGAGTTCGCGAAGAATTTCTCGGGTGCCGTCTGTTGAGAAGTCGTCGACGATGATGATTTCTTTTTCCTGCGGAGTCTTCTCGATTCGGTTGAGAACCTCGAGGATCGTACGCTTCTCGTTGTAGACAGGAACGACGACGGATAGCTTCATTGGTGCCTCAGCTTTTGCCGGATATAGGGATTATCGGGATCGATCAGCGCCGCGCGTTCATAGGCGGCATTCGCCGATGTGTTTTCTCCCATGCCTTCGAGCGACCGGCCCCACATGAAATAAAGCATGGCATCGGGATTCGGAATGCTCTCGACGGCCTGCCTGTACATCGATTCCGCCTCCCGAACCCGGCCTTCCTTGAAATAACAATCGCCCATGCGCCGGTGGGTGTCCGCATTGGTGGGATCGATCGCCTGAGCGCGCTCGAGGAGCGGCCACGCCTGAGCACAGCTCGTGGATGTTGTTTTCGCGAGAGCCAGAGTGGAGAGCAATTCCGGATAGTCCGGGATGATTCGAAGTCCGGCCTCCAATTCATCCACGGCTTCGCCGTTGCGACCCTTTTCTATCAGCGCGAATCCATATCCCAGTCGCGCCTTTGCGCTGTTCGGCTCGACGCGAACCATGTTTTTGAAAAAAGTAAAATTGTCGCGCCGGATGTAATCGTGGCTGTTGCACAGGATGATCGCGGTCAGGAGACCACCGGCTCCGATCAACCACCGAAGACGCGGATCTTTCAACTGGCAATAAGCGATGGCAGCCACGAGCGAGAGCCCCGCCAAAGGCAGATACAAAAAGCGCTCGGCCATAAGAACACTGATGGGCGTGATCCAATTCGAACTTGGAACAAAAGCAATGGCAGCGAACAGCAAACCAATGCTCACGGCCCGATTCCGATTTCTATACCACCACGCCACGGCGATTACACCAAACGTGAGCACTATGCCGAGCCATGCGTCCCAATCGCGAATGCGTGCGATCGGAATGGCATTGAAGTCGTAATCACCGGCCAGGTTCAGCGGATAGAAGATCAACGTTAAATATCGTAGAAAGACCCTGCCCGCCGTGAGGACACGGTCCAGGTAGCTGAGATGGCCGGCCATGTATTGTGCCGACAGGGGAATGCCGAGTGCGCCCAGCACGTAGAAACGCAACGCGAGATACGCCAGCGCGACAAGGACCATTGGACAAAGCCGAGCCCATTCTGTCCATTTTCGAGAGAGCCACATATCCAGGACCAGAATCGCGGGCAGCACGATAGCGTTCTCTTTGGAAAGGAGCGCGAAGGCGAACGCAATCGCGGCCCAGGTCGTCCGTCCCTTCCTGAACAGCAGCCACGCGCTCAGGATGAAGCAGGCCGCAAACAATTCGCTCCGGCCGACGATACTCGTCACAGTTTCGGTATGGACCGGGTGGATCAGATAAATGATCATCGCGGCCAGCGGAACCACTCCCGGCCCGACAAGACTCACGCAGAGCGCAAACAGCAGGACACCATTGATGGCGTGGACGGCAAGATTGGTGAATCGGAATCCAGGAGCCCAGCGCTTCCATATCGCGTAATCCACGGAAAGCGAGAATATGGTGAATGGCCGGTAGATGCCCGCATACTGCTGCTTCGTCCAATATGGTGAGGTCAGGAACTGGATGGGCGTGAGGGCGCGGATCGCGGGATTCGAACTGACAATCGGGCCATCATCGAAAACGAAATCATTTGGCAGCGAGTTAACATAGCAAAGGCCGACGAGAAGAATCGAGAGTATGAAAGCACCTCGCGTATCAACCATCGCTGCTATTTCTTTCATACTTATATTCTGCCTTCAGGCGCTGCTCGCCGTGCCCCGCTTATCCGCCACTTCCGACGAACCTCTTCATCTTGCTGCCGGTTACAGCTATTGGCAGACCCGCGATTTCCGGATGAATCCCGAACATCCGCCCCTGGCGAAGCTGGTGGCGACTCTTCCACTGCTGGCCCTCCACCCTCGCATCGATACATCGGATTCCAGCTGGAAACGTGGCATCGAAGACGCTTTCGCATTCAAATTTCTCTATGGAAACGATGCCGATCGCCTGCTGTTCTGGTCGCGCGCCGCCATGGTGTTGATTGCGGCTCTCGGCGCCATGGCAACGTTTCTGTGGGCCCGCGATCTCTTCGGCCCGTCCGCCGGCGTTTTTGCAACGGCGCTCTATGCGTTCTGCCCCAACCTGATTGCCCACGGAATGCTCGTGACCACCGACGTACCGCTTGCAGCGTTTACGGTTCTGACGCTTTACCTGTTCTGGAAACGCGGTGAACGTCCTTCCTGGCATGCCGACGTTGCCACCGGCCTGGCGCTGGGAGCGGCCATGGCCAGCAAGTTTTCGGGAGGAATACTGCCGATTATCCTTGTCATCTTCTGCCTCGCACGAAGACAAGTGAAGAGCCTGTTCATTATGGCCGGCGCCTCCCTGCTCGTGATCGAAGCGGCTTATCTCTTCTCTGCTTCCCCGCTCCTCTACTTTCGAAACATCGCGTTTGTGAATGCCAACCACTTCAAAGGCTATCCGTTCTATCTGTTCGGCGAGCTGAAACAGGGTGGATGGTGGTACTACTTCCTCGTCGCATTCGCCTTGAAGGCAACGGTTCCAACGCTCGTCCTGATCATCTGCGCAGCGGTGCAGGCGACTCGAGGATTCCTCAACCGGTGGGGAGAATCGATCCTGCTGGCGAGCATCGCCGCTTATCTGATCGTCATTTCCGCCGCCGCGGATCAGGTTGGAGTTCGCTACATTCTTCCCATCTTCCCGCTCATATTCATCTGGGTGAGCCGCATCGTTCCGGATTTCCTGACGGCCCGGACGGGTACGACAATACTCGCTGTGCTGATCGGCTGGCACGCATGGTCGGCCGTCTCGGCATTTCCCAATTACATTCCCTATTTCAATGAGCTGGCCGGAGGCGCTGCGAACGGCCCTGCTTATCTTGATGACTCCAATGTCGACTGGGGACAAGGTTTGAAGCAGACCGTCGAGTACGTGCGCAAGCGAAATATTCAGAACCCGAGTATCTATGCGTTCGATCCGTTCGATGGACCCGGAACCGAATACTACGGACTGCCGCGAAATCTTGGCATTGCTCAGATCCGTGAAAAGCTGCTCTTCAACAGACCGAGCGCGGGAACATACATCATCAGCGCACATTACATCATTCGCATGAGACATGTGAGCCCCGCATGGAAGACGTACAAACCGATCGATCGTATCGGGGAATCGCTCTGGGTGTACGCATTCTAATTCGATCGCGCGAGCTGTTTCAGTTTCATCCGGATCTTTTCATCGGTGGGATCGATGAGGGCAGCTCGCTGGTACGCGCCAACTGCGGTACCCGTATCACCCGTGGATTCGAGAATTCGAGCCCATGAGACCAGGAGTTTCGCATCTGGAAATTCGGAAGTTTGAATGGCGAGGCGATAACTCTTCTCCGCCTGCTCGATCTTGCCTTCCATCAGAAAGCAGTCGCCTAAAACCCACAGGCTGTGCCACTGTCCGGGTTCATTTGCCAGAGCTCGAGCCAGCAGTGGCCGAACTCGATCGCACTTCCCATCGATACGCATCAAAGTCCCGGCAAGCCCTGCAAGCAGTGGAGCGCTCTGCGGCAGTATGTTGAGACCGGCCTCGAACTGAGCTTTCGCTTCCTGAACCTTGTCGACGCGCAATAGCGCGAATCCATAGCCGAGTCTTGCGCGCGCATTCTGCGGTTCGATCCGGACGGCGTTCTCATGGAATGTCAATGTGTCCTGCCAGACGTAATTGTGCGAGATGCAAAGCAGAGCGGCTACCGTTATGAATCCGGCGGCAACGAGGCCGCGTGCGCGCCGGTTTTGAATAGCGGCCCAGGCCATGCCGGCAAGCAGGGCGACGCCGAAAGCCGGCGTGTAAAGAAATCGCTCTGCCATGAGCAGCGCAATCGGCATGATCCAGTTCGACACCGGCAGAAGTGCGATGAAGAAGAACAGAATGCCGAGACTCACCACCGGCTTTCGCTTCGCCAAAACAGCAGCGGTGACGAAGCATGCGGCCACAAGCCCGAGGCCAAGCCAGGCGTCCCAACTATGAAGACCTGCAACGGGTATCGAATTGAAATCGTAGTCTCCGCTTAACTGTGTGGGCGCAAACAGGAGCCGGAAATACTGGATGAAGACGCGGCCCGACGTCATCCATCTTTGAACCAATGTCATCGTGCCGTTCAAATACTGGCCCGCCGGTGGAATCCCAAGTCCTCTAAGCACGTAGAATCGAAGGCCGAGATATGCCACGCCGGTTGAGGCCAGCACGGCGAACCTGCGCCACGAGTCTTTCACTTTTCGAATTCCGCCTTCGCTCAGCGCCATCTCGAGCATAACGACCGCAGGAAAAGTGATGGCGCTCTCTTTCGCGAGCGCGGCGAGGAAGTAGGCGGCTGCTGACCAGCCTGTGCGGCCCTTTCGAAACGCAAGCCAGGCCGTGAAAAACAAGGCTGCAGCCAACAACTCGGCGCGGCCGACGATGCTCACGACAGCCTCGGTCTGCGCCGGATGGATCACATAGACGGCCGCCGAAGCGAGTGCCGCCAGTTGCGAACCCAGCAAACCGCTGACGAGCAGGTAAACAAGCCACCCGTTAAGGGCGTGGAGGAGAAGATTCGTGAGGCGGAAGCCCGGCGCCCACACGTGCCAGATGGCGTACTCGAGCGAAAACGAAAATATCGTCAGCGGACGATAGATGCCGGCGTGATTGAGATCTCCCCAGTACGACTGGAAGAGGAAATGGAGCGGCTGGATGTGGCGGATCCGCTCGTTCGCCGCCACGATGAGAATGTCATCGAGGATGAACGCATTCGAAATCGAGTTCGTATAGCAGACCGCCACCAGGGCCAGACACAGGATTAGCGCACGTGTGGAAGGGTGGTGTTTATCGAACGGGTTCACCCGAGAGTCCTGATGGTGCGCGGGTCTGGTCCGTCGAATAGCGGATTACGTAATCCGGTCTCGTAAAGAAGTCGAAGCGGCCGGCATTGGATGAGACAGCCGTTGCATTTGCCGTGTAGTCGTTACCGGATACATCGAGCGTGAAGTTGTATCCGGAGATCGAAGCCGTGAACCGCGCATCGAGCAATCCCTGCGTAATCAGGAGCGGAATGCTGCCGTACGAACCCTGATTGGATGCGATGTATGTAACTTCCGCCGTATTGATCGTCCTGAGCTGCGCGACCGCCGACGATTCCTGGGCCGACTGCCGTGAACGCAGCAGGCTCGGAATGGCGATCGTCGCGATGATCAGGATGATGGCCACGACGATCAGTAGTTCGAGTAACGAGAATCCTTTATGTCTCATATGGCTTCTTGCGAGCCTGTAGTGTAATGATCACTACAGGCTCAAATTGTTCCTGGAATTACTGCACTGGGTTGCCGGACAAGGTACCCGGGAAGCAGGGCGTACATGTCGTTGTCGTCGTCGTCTGGTAGCGAATGACGGCATCCGGCGTACTGTAATATCCAAACCGGCCTGCATTCGTTGAAGTCGGCGTCGCGCTCACGGTGTAGTCCGTCTGCGACGCGTTGACCGCATAGTTGTAGCCGGAAACGGATCCCGAAAAACGATTGTCCAATAATCCTTGTGTGATCAAGAACGCAAGGCTGCCGTAGGCGCCTGCGTTTGACGACAGGTAAGTTACTTCAGCCGTATTGATGGTTCTAATTTGAGCCACCGCCGAAGATTCCTGTGCCGACTGACGAGATCGCAGCAGACTAGGAATTGCAATCGTCGCGATGATGAGAATAATCGCAACCACGATTAACAGTTCGAGCAACGAGAAACCTCGATTTCGCTTCATTGACATTGGCATTACTCCTCCCATTTGGGTTTGAAAGACTTTTCTCTTCTTCTAAAGTGGCGCCGGTAATACTGGCGCCCATTATTGTTATAGTTGATACGAATTACTGCACAGGGTTGCCGGACAAGCTGCCCGGGTAGCAGGGCGTACACGTTGTTGTCGTCGTCGTCTGGTAGCGAATGACGGCATCCGGCGTACTGAAGTAGCCGAACCGGCCGGCGTTGGTCGAAGTCGGCGTCGCGCTCGCGGTGTAGTCCGTCTGCGACGCTGAGACCGCATAGTTGTAGCCGGAAACGGATCCCGAAAAGCGATTGTCCAATAATCCTTGTGTGATCAACATCTCAAGGCTGCCGTACGAACCGCCGTTCGACGACAGGTAAGTTACTTCAGCCGTATTGATCGTCCTAATTTGAGCCACAGCCGACGATTCCTGCGCCGACTGACGGGATCGCAGCAAACTTGGAATGGCGATCGTCGCAATAATAAGAATGATCGCAACGACGATCAGCAATTCCAGCAGCGAAAATCCACGATTACCTTTCATTTCTTGCCTCCATGTCTAAATACGTGCTCGGTTTTAGTCCTTTTTATTGGTGGGCCATCTTAAAAACAGGCCATGAGCGTGTCAACTGCACCAACAACCGGTTGTGTGTTTGCAAGCACGCAGCCATAGCCCTCCCCTACGAGGAATCATCTGCTTATCGGCGGGCAGGGCGGCAAAAATGACAAATTACGTCACGTGGACTGCTAAAGCGCGTCACTTTCAGAGACACGCAACCTGGATGAAGCGACAAAGTCCATGGGGTTCCTTTGTCTCAGCATTTTTATCGTGCCCCGGTGCTAGAGTTGTGCCCGTGCTGAGGAAGTTTGGAATCGAAACACCCCTCCAACTCGCTATTGCGCTTTGCGTGATCGCGCTTGTGGTGGTCACGACGCTCGGCGGAAGCGGCGGCGCGCCACCGGTTTTCTTCATTTATCGAACGCTTTTAGTCGCCATCACGATCCTGTGTATATGGGGCTCGCGCAAGGCGGACACTGAAATCGCGCGCTGGTTCGTGGCGCTCATCGTTGTTCTCGCGGGCCTGATGTGGCTATCGGTTTTGAGAATTCAGGGATCTCACTTCGAGGGGATGTATCTCTGGTATAAGTTCGTTCTTTTCGCGAGCATGTTTCTCGCGTTGGCGCATTACAGCCGATACCAATCGGCAGCGTGGAAGGGGCTGCTGCTGGGATCGGTGGTTGCCACGGGCGCTGTTCATCTCATTCCCGATCTGTTGACGAGCCATGAACGAATCGCCGGCTTCTCGCGAAACAATGCCGATTATTTCGCGACTTACCTGCTGATCGGTGTTGCTGCCAGCCTTGCGGTTGTTGTTTTCGGAACTGAGAGAAAGTTCAGAATAGCGGCTTTAGTAGCGGCTGCGCTGCTGGCTTTTGGCATTGCCCAGACGGACTCCAGAGCCGCAGCGCTCGCAACGGGAGCCATGGCCCTGGTGGCAGCAGTGCGCGCAGGCGATCGCATACCCCGGCGCCTCTGGCTGCTCATCGGCCTTACGGGTCTTCTTCTGGTCGGTATCTTGAGCCCGAGACTCATCACAAAATTCCTGGCTCATGGCCAGACCGATCCGTACAACTATGCGCGGCCGCGCATCTGGTTGAGCTCACTTCGTATCATCGGCGAGCATCCGATACTGGGAACGGGCTTCGGACAATTCGTTCATGTATCGAAACGCTTCGCGTTCCCGATGGAGGGACAGGTCGCGCGATACATGGTGCGGCTGGGGATGGCGCATTCCGAGTATCTCCAGCATGCTGCAGAGCTCGGAATCCCCGCGGCGGTACTCCTGTTCTCGCTGCTCGGCTATCTTTTGCATCTTGCGTGGAAACGGGCGCCGATGGCCTGGCCGGATTACCGATGTTTTCAGGAAGCCGGACTGTTAACCGCCGCCGGCGTGGGAACCCATGCACTGGTAGATAATTGCTGGACAATTCCAGTCACTGCCTCTGCACTCGTCATCCTTTCCCTTTCGGACCTGCTTCCGCTTCGAGCCAAAAAAATCCAGCGCCCGTGGCGCCCGTCCGAACTGGCAGTGGCCGGCGTTCTTGTAGCCATGGTGTACGTTTATTCGATCGTGATTCCCGGCCTTGGACTTTATTACAACGAGGCCGGCCATCAAGCCTACGATCGATTCGACTTCAATAACGCAGAGCTCTATCACACGCGAGCAATCGAAGTCGTGCCGGACAATTCCATGTTTCTCGATAACCTCGGTATGGTGTATCTGGATCGAGCATTTCAGGTGAAAGACGGCGGATTGCTCGCAAAAGCTCGTTCATGTTTCGAGAAGGCCATAGTGGCGAATCCCCGATCGCTCGATCCGCACATGCACATGGAAGCCGCGCTGGTGCAGTCCATGACTGGAAACGCCGAGCACGACTCTCATGTTCACGAGCAGCTCATTCAGAACGATCTTCAGCTTCTCGAAATCGATCCGTACATTCCGTTCGCTCGAAAAAATCTGGCGGACTCTTACTTTCAGCTCGGGCAACACGACCGCGCCTTCCAGGAGTTGCAGATCGCACTCGATTACGAGCCGAACTATGTTCCGGGATACCTCCAGTTCGCCACGTGGTACAAGGATCTCGGCGATCTTTCCATCAGCCGGCAGTACACAGAGGAAGCCATAGCCATCGTCAACAAGTACCGCAATTATCATCCGGGGCGCCCCTACGAAGGGCTTCTGCTCGGACGTCCTCCGTCGACTCAATGAGGTATACAGCTATCGCGATTGCGCTTGTCGTCGCGTTCTGGTTGCAGATGTTTATGGCGCTTCCGAAACTTTCGGCGACGAGCGATGAAATCGTGCATCTGCCAGCGGGTTACACGTACTGGATGACGCGCGACTTCAGAATGAATCCAGAGCACCCGCCTCTTGCGAAGCTGCTTGCCGCATTTCCACTGATTTTCCTTAAACCCCGGGTCGACTGGAATTCGCGCGAATGGGTTACCGGCGACGAATACCTTTTCGGATATCGCTTCACGTACAGCAACGACGCCGACCGGCTGCTCTTCTGGGGCCGCCTTCCGATCACGCTCATTGCGGCTCTTGGAGCATTCGTCGTGTTTCTGTGGGCACGCGATCTCTTCGGCCCGGCTGCCGGTCTCTTCGCGGTTGGCCTTTGCGCTTTCTCTCCGAATTTACTCGCGCATGGAATGCTGGTGACAACGGATGTTCCACTTGCTGCGTTCGGAGCATTGACGGGATACCTGTTCTGGAAATCCGGATTGAAAAGTAATCTCGCCGTCGGACTGGCAATGGGCGCTGCGATGGCCTCGAAATTTTCTGCTGCAGTTCTACCGCTCATCGTCGTCGGTTTCTCGATCTGGCGTGTATGGTCTGCCACCGACCGCCGCAAACAAGCTTCAGTCGAAGCAAAAGGACTCGCCGTTGCCGGCATCGCTTGCCTTTTCGTCATTGAGGCGGCGTACTTTTTCACTACCCCGCCATGGGCGTACCTCGCGAACATGAAGTACCTGAATGCGAACCACAATCCGATCCGGATGTTTTTTCTCTTTGGTAACTTCAGCCGGACGGGCTGGTGGTATTACTTCCCTCTCGCGTTTCTCGTCAAAGCCACGATTCCGCTGTTGCTCACTACGGTTTTGGCTGCCGTCCATCTGGCTGCGAAGCGATTCATCGATCGGTCGGGCGAGTTGCTCCTCCTGCTGCTTGTGATTGCCTTCACCGCCATCATCATGGCCGGCGCCGACGACATGGGAGTGCGTTATCTGCTGCCGGTCTTTCCGCTTCTATTCATATGGGGCAGCCGCATCGTCACCGAACTGAAGCGCAAAGCGCTGGGAATCGCGCTCCTGGTGTTGCTCGTCGCGTGGCAGGCGCGCGCGGCGATCGGCGCATTCCCGAATTACATTCCATATTTCAATGAGATTGCGGGAGGCGCTGCCGCAGGCATGGAGTACCTCGACGATTCGAATGTCGATTGGGGACAGGCAATCAAGATGACGGCCGATTACGTTCATCGTCATCACTGGGAGGCGGTCGAACTGCTGCCGTTCTCGACGTTCGATAATCCCGGTTATTACGGGATTCTACGTCCACCGCGAAATGACCTGGATACGTATCAGGTGATGATTGCCCCGCACCGCCATCCCGGCATTTACATCGTGAGCTCCCACCATCTGATTCGCGTCATGCGAGCACAGCCCGAATGGAATCCCCGTAACGCGATCGACTGCATTGGCGATGCGATGTGGGTTTTTAAGTTCTGAGGGCACGAGGAAAAAGGTCAGTTAAAACCAAATGCCAATGGGCCAAATGTCATATGTCATACGTCATATCGATCCCGTTCTATATGACATTTGGCATTTGACATTTGGCCCATTGGCATTTGGTTACGGTTTTCGGCCGATAGCGATGAGAGAGACGGGACTCCATGGAAGAATATTGTCGATGCGGCGCCACAACCATACCAGGCTATCGAAAATCTTGATTTGCGTCGGATTGACCGTGTTTTTTTTCAGGACACGCCCCGTGACAAACCAGCCCGGCCGGGAAATTCGATTGAACGAAAGCACTCTTTCGATTTCGAATCCGGCCTCGCGCATTTTCGTCGTCAACTCTTCTTTGGAATAGCGGCGGTAATGACCGAGGACTTCGTCCAGACGTCCATAAATGTTTTTCCCCTCGGGAACCAGAACGATTGCACGGCCGCCCG
>Ga0070707_100006507_pt1 | contig 10847 bp, 6 predicted proteins | sample KBSK5502metaG_FD_65468 | JGI IMG/M metagenome (GOLD analysis project Ga0070707, IMG submission 65468) | Corn, switchgrass and miscanthus rhizosphere microbial communities from Kellogg Biological Station, Michigan, USA - KBS K5-50-2 metaG | ecosystem: Host-associated > Plants > Roots >... | reverse complement strand
CCAGCGGCCATCCGGCCGTCACGGTGCTGCAGCCTGACTCGTCGCCCCGCCACCGCGGGCGCCAGGAACCAAGGCCTTTCCTCCCCCAGGGCAAGGACGCCCTGAAAGCCGCCAAGCACCGCGCCGAGCTGGGCCTCTCCAGCCCCGGCTCGGGCACCGGCGCGGCGCCCACCGGCGGCGGGGCGCCCCTCGCCGGCCTCTCCAACGGCCTCGACAAGGCCGGAACCTCGGCCGCCGACGAGGGCTTCTGCTGCACGCCGCCCGACACCACGGGGGCGATCGGCCCCAGCAACTACGTCGAGTTCGTGAACACCACCATCGCGGTCTTCGACCGCAGCCTGAACCAGATCAGCCAGCTGGACATGGCGACCTTCGTGGCCGCGACGGCGGGGCTCAACGTGAGCGACCCGCAGGTCCAGTGGGATCCGCGCGGCGGGCGCTGGTTCTACGCCGGCGTCGCCTTCGCCACCCACAACAACAACCTGGTCTTCGGCTGGTCCAAGACCGCTGATCCCAGCGACCTCAACAACGGCTGGTGCCGCTTCGGGGTGGGGCTGGGCAACAACCTGCCCGACTACCCGAAGCTCGGCCACGACGACAACTTCGTGACCTTCGGGGCCAACCTCTACGACGACAGCACCGGCGTCTTCGTGTTCAAGAGCGCGGTGATCTGGGCGCTGCCCAAGCCCGCGGTCGGGAGCACGGCCTGCGTCGCCAGCGGCTTCACCGCCTTCGGCAGCACCGCGCATCCCCTGCTCAACGCCGACGGCAGCACGGCCTTCACACCGGTGCCCGCCAACACCAGCGACGCCTCTTCGGTCGGCTACATCGTGGCCGGCCACACCCCGGCGCCGGATCGCGGCACGCCGCTGGGTCCGCAGACCAAGCTGATGGTCTGGCACACCGCGCTGGTCGCGGGCGCGCCCCAACTGGTGGCCGACGGCGACCTCACCGTCAACAGCTTCGACGTGCCGCCCAACGCCACCCAACCGAACGCGCCTGACATCGACACCTTGGACGCGCGCCTGACGCAGGCCGTCGCCCACGCCGACCCCGACGCCGGCGGCGCCGAGGCCGTGTGGACGCAGCACACCGTCGCCGGCGCCTCGGGACGCGCCGTGATGCGCTGGTACGAGCTGCTGCCGGCAACCCACGCCGTGCGCCAGCAGGGCGAGGTCCAGAGCGCGACCGACCACGTCTTCAACGGGGCCATCTCGCCCTCGATCGCAGGCAACGACGCCGCCGTCTTCTACAACCGGGGCAGCGCCACCCAGCTGGTGGTGGTGGGAGCCCAGTCCCGGCTCAGCTCGACGCCGCTCGGCACCATGAACGCCGGCGAGCTGCAGCTCGGCGCCAGCAGCGACGCCGACGTCGACTTCAGCTGCAGTTCGCCCTACGGCCCGCCCTGCCGCTGGGGCGACTACTCGGGGGCTTCGCCGGACCCGGTCAACGCCGGCGTCGTGTGGGGCTCCAACCAGCTGGACGGGTCTTCGGTCTTCGGCTTCCCGCAGTGGCAGTCGCTCAACTTCGCGGTCGCCACCGCCGGCACGCCGCCGACCCCATGCACCGGCGTCACCTTGGCCTTCAGCCCCGCGTCGCCGCAGACCGCCGGCACCGCGGTGACGCTCACGGGCGCCGCCACCGGCTGCCCGAACCCCAGCTACGAGTTCTGGATCCAGCCGCCAGGTGGGTCGTGGACGGCGCTGCAGGCCTACAGCACCAGCGCGACGGCGGCCTGGAACACCACCGGCCTGGCCGCCGGCACCTACCTGTTCGACGTCTGGGCCAAGGACGCCACCTCCTCGGCCGCCTGGGACGCCCACATCTCGCCCAACCCGAGCTACATGCTGCAGGCGGGACCCACCTGCACGTCGGTGAGCGTCGGCTTCCAGCCGGCGTCGCCGCAGGCGCCGGGCGTCAGCGTCAGCCTGACGGCGTCGGCCGCGGGCTGCCCCTCACCGACCTACGAGTTCTGGGTGCAGCCGCCGGGAGGCTCCTGGCAGGTCCTGCGCGCCTACGGCTCCAGCGCGACGGTGACCTGGAACACCGGCGGCCTGGCTAACGGCACCTATCTGTTCGACGTCTGGGCGCGGCAGTCCGGCTCGTCGGCGAGCTGGGAGGCTCACATCTCGCCCAACCCCAGCTATACGCTGCAGCCGCCGGCGCCGGCGGCCTGCACCGGTGTGACCATGACCGCCAGCCCAACCTCACCGCAGGCGCCCGGGACCACGGTCACCCTGACCGGGAGCGCCACCGGCTGCACATCTCCGACCTACGAGTTCTGGGTCCAGCCGCCCGGCGGCGCCTGGCAGATCCTGCAGGCCTACAGCGCCAGCGCCAGCGCCACCTGGAACACCACCGGCCTGGCCAGCGGCACCTACCTCTTCGATGTCTGGGTCCGGCAGTCGGGCTCGTCCGCGACCTGGGAGGCGCACATCTCGCCCAACCCCAGCTACACGCTGCAGCCGGCAGGCACCTGCTCGGCCGTCACCTTCAGCGCCAGCCCGGCCTCGCCCCAGGCGCCCGGCCCGGTGGTCACCCTTACCGGCGCAGCCACCGGCTGCTCGCAGCCGACGTACCAGTTCTGGATCCAGCCGCCGGGCGGCCAGTGGCAGATCCTCCAGGCCTACAGCAGCAGTGCCACCGCGACCTGGAACACCAACGGGCTGGCTACGGGGACCTACCTCTTCGACGTCTGGGTACGCCAGTCCGGATCCAGCGCCAGCTGGGAGGCGCACCTGTCCCCCAACCCGACCTACACGCTCCAGACCTCTCCGCCCTGCAGCAGCGTGACGTTCTCGGCCAGCCCGGCGTCGCCACAGTCGCCGGGACCGGTGGTCACGGTCTCAGGCGTGGCGAGCGGCTGCACGCAGCCCACGTACGAGTTCTGGATCCAGCCGCCGGGCGCTGCCTGGCAGCTGCTGCAGGGCTACAGCAGCGCTTCCAGCACGCCCTGGAACACGGCCGGCCAGCCCTTGGGGACCTACCTGTTCGACGTCTGGGTGCGGCAGGCCGGTTCCAGCGCCAGCTATGAGGCCCACATCTCGCCCAATCCCACCTACACCCTGCAGGCCGGGCCGCCCTGCACCGGGGTGACGGTGAACATCAGCCCGGCCTCGCCGCAGGCGGCGGGCGCCACGGTGACGCTGGCCGCGGCCGCCACCGGCTGCCCGTCGCCGCAGTACCAGTTCTGGATCCAGACCCCGAGCGGGTCCTGGCAGATCCTGCAGGCCTACAGCGGCGCGGCCACGGCGACCTGGTCGACGGCGGGGTGGGCGGCCGGCACCTACCACGTCGACGTCTGGGCCAAGCAGGCGGGCTCCAGCGCCAGCTGGGAGACGCACCTGAACCCGACGCCCGCGTACACGCTGAACTGACATTTCTTAACCACGAAATGGGCTGGGGACGGCGCGGCGGGCCCGTACCCTTGCCGACCGTGGCCGCCACGGGTTCGCGAGACACGACCAGGCGTCCGCGGCGCGCCCGCGCGGCCGAGATCGAAGTCTCGGTCGTGCTGCCCTGCCTCAACGAGGCCGAGACGCTGGCCTCCTGCATCCGGCGGGCGCAGGCCGCGGCCAGCGAGCACGGCATCAGCGCCGAGATCGTGGTGGCCGACAACGGGAGCACCGACGGCAGCCAGCGGATCGCGATCGACCTGGGCGCCCGGGTGGTGCCGGTGACGGCGCGCGGCTACGGGAATGCGCTCCTCGGCGGCATCCGCGCCTCCCGCGGCCGCTACGTCCTGATGGGAGACTCCGACGACAGCTACGACTTCGGGCTCCTGCACCTTTTCGTGGCCGAGCTGCGCGCCGGCTACGACCTGGTCATGGGCAACCGCTTCCGCGGCCGCATCGAGAAGGGCGCCATGCCTACCCTCAACCGCTACCTCGGCAACCCGGTCCTGACCGGCATCGGCCGCCTCTTCTACGGCGCCTCCGCGGGCGACTTCCACTGCGGCATGCGCGCCTTCACGCGCGAGGCCTTCGACCGCCTGCTGCTGCGGAGCCAGGGCATGGAGTTCGCCAGCGAGATGGTGATCAAGGCCACCCTCCAGGGCATGCGGATCGGCGAGGTGCCCATCGTGCTGCGCAAGGACGGCCGCTCGCGGCCGCCGCACCTGCGGCCCTGGCGCGACGGCTGGCGCCACCTGCGCTTCATGCTCCTGTTCAGCCCGCGCTGGCTCTTCCTGTTCCCGGGCGCGGCCATGTTCGGCGTGGGCGCGCTGCTTTCAGCCCTGCTCGTCAGGGGTCCGCTTCAGATCGGGCGCGTCGGCCTGGACGTGCACTCGCTGCTGGTCGGAGGCTTCTTGATGCTGGTCGGCTACCAGGTCGTGGTCTTCGCCGTCTTCACGAAGGTGTTCGCGGTCCGCGAGGGCCTGCACCCACCGCACAAGCAGCTCAACGGGCTGTTCCGCTACGTCAACCTGGAGGTCGGCCTGATCGCGGGCGCGCTCCTGGCGGTCGGAGGCTTCATCCCCCTGGCCGCCGCGGCCTGGCACTGGGAGACCGTGGGCTTCGGCGCGCTCGAGGTGCGCGACACCATGCGCCTGGTCATCCCGGCCGTGGTCTCAATGACGCTGGGTGTGCAGACGATCTTCGCCAGCTTCTTCCTCAGCATCCTGGGTATCGGCCGCGACGGGCGGCCGGTCGGGTCGGCGTAGGCCCACCGCCAGCCTCGCGACCAGCCAGCAGGCTTCGAGCGCGGGCAGCACCGAGATCGCCAGGGCGGCCTGCAGGTAGCCGATGCCCAGGAGCCAGCGCTCCCAGCGGGTCGGCTCCGCGGCCAGCACCAGCCAGCCCGCCAGCACCAGCAGGAGGAGGTCCTGGTAGTGCAGGTAGGGCGCGGCCAGAAGACTGCCGACCAGCGCCACCGCCAGCACGCGATCGCTGCTCCGCCGCTCGAGCCAGGCCAGCGCCGCGCAGGCCGCGGCCACGGCGGCGATCACAAGCGCCTTCAGGGTCCAAGAGGGGAGGGCGGACACCGGCGCGGCGTCGCTGATCACCTGCAGCGTGGCGGGCGTCCCGGAGACGCTCAGCACCCGGTGCACGTAGTCGACCGCGGCAGGCACGCCGACCACGGCCAGCGTGACGGCGGCGATCGCGGCGCCGATGGCGATCCAGCCCGTCAGTGCGCGCCAGCGGCCGGCGGCGAGCAGGCAGAAGGGGAGCAGGACCACCAGCTGCGGCTTGACCAGGGCCAGGCCCAGCGCCAGGCCAGCGGGCCACTCCCGGCCCGCGCGCAGGAGGCGGGCCGCCGCCGCCACCGAGATCGCCACCAGCGCCGCCGACTGGCCCAGCGCGAAAGTCAGCGCCAGCGGGGCGAACAGGAGCCAGGCCGCCGCGTGCAGCGGGCGCCGGGGGGCCAGGAGCCAGAACGTGCCCCCCAGGCAGAGGGCCATGAGCAGCAGCCAGAGCAGGTAGCCCGTGTTCAGAGGCAGCAGCGCGAAGGGCGCCGCCAGCCAGGTGAGCAGCGGAATCGAGAGCGACACCAAAGTGGGGCTGTCGCGGCTGACCGGCAGGACCTCACGGGTCGCCCGCTCGAACGCCTGCAGGTCGTACATGTGCGACCAGCCGAATTCCAGGCCGGCCCGAGCGTCGCGGTAGTAGAGCGCGAAGTCGGTGGCGCGCGGGTTGCGCAGGTAGTCTCCGAACCTGTGCGGCGAGAGGTACCAGAGGACGCCATAGGCCAGGCCGAGGGCGACCGAGATCCGCGGGACCCACGCCACGACCTGCGCGGCTGCGCTCCAGAGGGGCCGGCGCCGCGTCATGGGCCGGTGAGCATAAGTGCCTAGCCGCCTGCGCGTGGCCGTCGTCGGGCTCGGCTGGGTGGGCACCCACCGGCACCTGCCCTGGCTGCGGCGAGAAACCGCGGTCGAGGTCGTGGGGGTGATCGACCACAAGCCGCAGCGCGTGCAGGCGGTTGCGCTGCGGGCGGGCGAGCGCAGCGCGGTGGCCGAGGACCACTCCGGGGTGCCCTGGCTGGAGGCCGTCGACGCGGTCAGCATCGCCACGCCGCCGGCCGTCCACCACCGCCTGGCGCTGGGCTACCTGGAGGCGGGCAAGCACGTGCTCTTGGAGAAGCCGATGGCCATGGACGTGGCTCAGGCCGCGGAGCTGCAGGCCGCCGCCGAGCGCGCCGGGCGGACGCTCGCGCTGGTCCACAACTTCCAGTTCGCGCGCTCGGTCCTCAAGCTGCGGCGCCTGCTCGCCGCCGGCCGCCTGGGCCATCTGCGCGGCATCTGGGCGGTCCAGCTCTCGAACCCCCGGCGGCGGCTGCCGAAGTGGTACGAGTCGCTGCCGCTGGGCCTCTTCTACGACGAGTCGCCCCACTTCATGTACCTGCTGCGGGCGCTGCTGCCGGCCGAGCCCGAGCTCCGCTCGGCCTGCGTGGTGGCCTCCAAGGAAGGCCGGGTCACCCCGGCGCGGGTCACGGCGCTCTTCGAGGCCGGGGGGGTGCCCGCGCAGGTCGACATGGCCTTCGAGGCGCCGGTCAGCGAGTGGCACCTGGCGGTGCTGGGTAGCGAGCGGCTGGCCGTGGTCGACATCTTCCGCGACATCCTGGTCGTGGTCCGCGACGACCGCGGCCACGGCGCGGGCGACATCCTGGCCACCAGCTTCGACGGCGTCCGCGGCCACCTGTGGGGCACCCTCACCTCCGGCCTCCGGCTGGCGGCCGGGCGCCTGGCCTACGGCAACGACGAGGTCGTCCGCCGCTTTGCGGCTGCGTGCCTGGAGGGCACGGCCCCCGCTGGCATCACGGCCGAAGACGGGCGCCGGGTGGTCGCCATGCAGCACGCCATCCTCGACCGCGCCTGATGCGGATCCTGCTCGCCAGCAACTACTACCCCGAGCACATGGGCGGCATCGAGACCGTGGCCGCCAACCTCTACCGCGAGTACTCGGCGGCCGGGCACCAGGTGACCTGGATGGCGGCCGACGTCCGCGACCGGCCGCACGCCGGCGACAGCCCGCTGCGGGCCTGGAACGTCACCGAGCGCCGGTTCGGGTTCCCCTACCCGATTCCGGGTCTCGGGTCGCTGCGCAGGGTGCGCCGCGCGGTCGCCGCAGCCGACGTCCTCCACCTGCACGACAGCCTCTACGCGGCCAACGTGCGGGCCTTCGTCGCCGCCCGTCGGCGCCGGCGGCCGGTCCTGCTGACCCAGCACGTGGGGCCGATCCCTCTGCGCAGCCGGCTCCTGCGCGGAGTCCAGACGGCCGCCTACGCCAGCCTCGGCCGCTCACTGCTGTCAGGCGCCGACCAGGTGACCTTCGTCAGCCGCGAGGTGATGGCTCACTTCGCGGCGCGCGTCCGCTTCCGGCGCCCGCCCGTGCTGGTTCCCAACGGCGTCGACGTCGAGCTCTTCCATCCGCTGAGTGACGCCGAGCGCGCCAACCTCCGGCCCGACGGCCGGCGGCTGGTCCTCTTCGCCGGGCGCTTGGTGCGCCGCAAGGGTCTGCACTGGATACGCGAGGTCGCGGCCCGGCGGCCCGAGTGGAGGTTCGTCCTCGCCGGGCGGCCGGGCGACGTGAACCCGGCGGCGTGGGAGTTGAAGAACGTCGCCGTCCTCCCGGCGCAGCCCCAGGCGGAGCTGCACCGCTTGTACGCCGCGGCCGACGTGCTCCTGCTGCCGTCAAGTGGCGAAGGCTTCCCGGTCAGCGTCCAGGAGGCCATGAGCTCAGGCACGCCCGCCGTGGTTGCCGAGGAGCTGGCGGCCCAGTATCCGGCGCCGGGCCTGGTCGGCTCGCGCCTGGATCCGGCGGCGCTGGTCGAGGCCGTCGAGCAGGCGGCGGCGGCGGATCGCCACGCAGCGTCGGAGTTCGCTCGGACGACCTGGTCCTGGGCGGTCGCCGCCGCCCGCTACCTGGAGCTGATGCAGGGGATCAGCCCCTAGCTCACCCGGGCTTTGTGCTCCTGGGGCTGGGGTCCGGTCCACTTCGAGGCGGGGCGCAGGATGCGGCCGTCCTTGGCCATGTACTCGAGGACGTGGGCGCTCCAGCCCACCACCCGGGAGGCCGCGAAGACGCAGGTGAAGAAGTCGGTGGGGAAGCCGGCCGCGTCCAGCACCGCCGCCGACCAGTAATCGACGTTGGTGGCGTTGGGGCGTTCCGGGTGCCGCCGCTGCAGCTCGCGGAGGGCCACCTCCTCGACCTTGAAGGCCACCGGGTAGTACGCGGGGTTGGCTGTCTTGGCCAGGTCGCGCAGGATGCGCGCGCGGGGGTCGTAGGTGCGGTAGACCCGGTGCCCGAAGCCCATCAGGCGGCCGTGCGCGTCGAGGGTGTCGATCACGAACTGCTCGGCCTTGTCGACGCCGCCGACCGTCTCGACCATGCGCTTGGCGGCCGTCGCCGCACCGCCGTGGGCGGGGCCCTTGAGCGCGCCCACGGCGCCCACCAGGGCCGAGCAGAGGTCGGCGCCGGTGGAGGCGATCACGCGGGCCGTGAAGGTGGAGGCGTTGAGGCCGTGGTCCGCGAGCAGCACCAGGTAGGTCTCCAGCCAGCGCGCGCGCCCGGGGTCGGGCCGGGCCCCCGTCATCATGTGCAGGAAGTTCGCCGCGTGGTCGAGCTTGGGGTCGGGATCCACCCACTCCTTGCCCTGGGTCTGCCGGTAGAAGGCGGCGATGATGGTGGGCATCACCGCCGTGTAAGCGATGGCGTCCTCCAGCGATGGCTTGGGCACCCCGGGCCTGGCCCCTTGGGCCGAGAGCGCCGTGCGCAGGGCGTCCATGGGGTCGGCGTCCCCGGGGACGCCTTCGAGCGCCGCCCTGGCGGCCGGGTTCATGGCGCGCTGCGCCACCAGCTGGGACTTGAGCTGCCCGACCTCCTTGGAGCCCGGGAGCTTGCCGTTCCAGAGCAGGTAAGCGACCTCTTCGAAGGAGGCCTCCTCCAGCTCCTGGATCAGGTAGCCGCTCCGGTAGATGAGGCGCCCGCCCTGGCCGTCGACCTCGGAGATCTCGGTCTCGGCGGCGACGACGCCCTCCAGTCCGGGGACGTACTCACCCATGTTTCTCAAAGTTTAGGCCGAGCTCAGTGGCGGTGAGCCCGGTGTGGGTGGGAGGCCGTGCCGGGGTCCATGTGCACGTCGAGCCGTCCCAGCTCCACGCGATGCCCGACCTCGTGCTCGACCCGTTCCACCACCTCGTGCGCCGACCGCAGGGTCGAGTCGGGGTCGCAGTCGACGTGCATCACCGCCCACAGCTCGCGGCCGACCCACCAGGCGCGGACGTCGTGGACGTCCAGCACCCCGTCCACGCCGCGGGCGGCCTCCGTGATCTCGTCGACGACCGCCGGGTCGACGGCGTCCAGCATCCGGTTGAAGAGGCTGCGCACGGTCCCGGCCAGCACGTAAACGATGGCCACGGTGATCACGATGCCCGCGATCGGGTCGGCGGCGCGCAGGCCGAGGCCGGCCAGTCCGATGCCGGCGAAGGCCGCCGCGGAGACCAGGGCGTCGACCCGGGAGTGGACGCCATCGGCCTCCAGGGCCGTCGAGCCGAGGCCGCGCCCGACGCGGATCTTGTACTCGGAGACCGCCAGGTTGCCCGCCACCCCGACCGCGGCCGCCAGGAGGCTGAGAGCGACGTTGCCGTAGGCCTCGACCACGAAGAACTTGCGCACCGATACGGCGAAGGCGGCCAGGGCGGTGACCACGATCACCAGCACGATCACGAGCGTGGCGACGTCCTCGATGCGGCCGAAGCCGCTGGGGTAGCGGCGCGTGGCCGGCCGGCGGGCGATCGTGAAGGAGACCAGCAGGACCACCGTCGTGAGCACGTCGCCCGCGTTGTGGAGGCCGTCGGCGAGGACGCTGGCCGAGCGGCTGGCCAGCGCGGTCGCCAGCTCGAGGGCGGCCGCGACGCCCAGGACCGCCGCGCTGACCAGCACAGCCCGGACCGCGTCCCGGTTGTCGTAGACGGCGCCGTGATCGTGCGCGTGGCCGGCGCCCATACGTAGATTCTGTGTGAAGGAATGCGCCGGGCCGCCCTTGCCGCCTCCTTGGGGGTGGCTGTATTCCTGGGCGCGGCCGGGGCCGGGAGCCGGCCGTTCTTCCGGGAGGAGATCGCCGGCGGCCTCCGGCCGGTGCCTCCGGCCGAGGCGCCGGCTTCGAGCCTGCCAGGCTCACCCGAGCCGGCCCCGGCCCCGGCGGCGCGGATCGGCGCCGGGATGACGTTCGACCCCGCCCGCGGCGCCGTGGTGCTCTTCGGCGGTTCCACGCCCACGGGCCAGCTGGACGACACCTGGACCTTCGACGGCCGCGTGTGGTCCCGGCCGGCGATCACGGAGGCACCCTCGGCGCGCGACCTGCCCGGCCTCACTTACGACGCAGCCCGAGCCGAGACGCTGCTGTTCGGCGGCCGGGCCGGCCAGGCGCCGCTCGGCGACACCTGGACCTGGAATGGCGAGAGGTGGGGTCAGCGCCACCCGGCACACAATCCGCCCGCCCGCTATGGGGCGCTCCTGGCCTACTACCCATCGACAGGAGCCGCGATCCTCTTCGGCGGGGTGAGCGCCGAGGGCGCCCTCCACGACACCTGGGAGTGGAGCGGCCTCGACTGGCAGCCGCTCCCGGCGGCGGGCGAGCCGGCGGTGGGCGACGGCGCCGCGATCGCTTATGACGCCCGCCAGGCGCGCCTCCTGGCGGTCGGCGTGGGCGCCTACTGGAGCTTCGTGGGCGGGCGCTGGTCGCGGGTGGACGACACCCCGGCCGGCCTGCCCACCAGGTTCGCGGCGGCCGCCTACGACAACGAGGTCAACTCGATCCTCCTCTTCGGCGGGGAGGCGGCCGCCGGAACATCGAACGACCTCTGGGCTTTCGACGGCAAGCAGTGGGAGAAGCGGGAGGCGGCGTCG
>Ga0070707_100006506_pt1 | contig 10848 bp, 6 predicted proteins | sample KBSK5502metaG_FD_65468 | JGI IMG/M metagenome (GOLD analysis project Ga0070707, IMG submission 65468) | Corn, switchgrass and miscanthus rhizosphere microbial communities from Kellogg Biological Station, Michigan, USA - KBS K5-50-2 metaG | ecosystem: Host-associated > Plants > Roots >... | reverse complement strand
TGTCCTGCACATTCAGACGCGGCACTCCGAGACCGGAAAGCACGGGCGGACGGTGGATATGGCGCGCAGATGAACGCACGCACATGCCGCGGAGCGGATTTATCGGCCTCCATGTATCTCGTCAGGTGAGTTCCTCGACCTCGGCTGTCAGATCTCCGCCAGCGTCGCCGGTGTTTGATGACCGTGCCGGTCTCGAACAGCATCGCTGTTTCGGTGCCGGCGGGCCGGCATTGCTCCAAGCCGCGAGGGACGACAAAGAGCTCCAGCGGCCCCGGGTCCCAAATCACCGGCACAAGCCGACGGTATGCAGTGAGCGCGGCAGTTGTCTCGCCATCCGGCCAATCGCGATGATGGCAAAACGGCAGTCATGGTGCCGACTGCTGGCCCGGGTAGAGTCCTAGGGAAGGTGGATCTTGCGGGCTCACGATGGGTTTAGCCGGGCGGGGAGGCCGGGATGAGGTTTTGGACGCTGGCAGCGAATCCTGGTGCCTTCCGGGTTGAGGACAATGTGCGTGAGCAGGACGAGGATCTATGGCGGGCCAGTCGCAAGGTCGCTCGCGGTGACAGGGTAGCGATTTACAAGTACAAGGGCCGGGATAGCTACCGGGGTATTGTCTCGCTCGGCGAAATACTCACCGATCCCGAAACAAGGCACATCCCTCACGGCACTGATCCCTACGACGTCATAAAGAGCTACGGCCGGCCACTTCGGGAACACGGGGAATGGACCTGGGTTCGCTATGTCCGGGCACCGCACTTGCCGCTGTGGGCCGACCTCGGTTCGGGGTCAGTGGTGGACGAACTGCCGGTCGCCCGGGCTCAGGGCGGGACGGTGCATCAGGTCAGCGACGAGCAATGGGAGCGCCTGCTGGAAGAAGCCGGCTTGGCCGGATGGCCGCCTGATGAATCACGCGGGGCGGACGCCGTCGAGGAGGAAGTAGCCGACATGGTGCGCGGGCGGGGGAAGGGGCAGGGACCCGGGCTGACCTCGGCCGAGCGAGCACTGGTAGAGAGTCGAGCGATGGAAGTGGCTACCCGGCATTTCGAGAAGGCCGGCTGGATCGTCGAAGACGTATCGGCAAGCTCGCCGTATGATCTCTTGTGCTGGCAAGAGCGCAAGCCTCTGCGACGTGTCGAGGTCAAAGGGTCCACCGGTGAACCTTCCGCCGTCATCCTGACCCGCAACGAGGTGCTGGCCGCGCAGGCAGATCCCGACGCAGCCGTCCTTGCCATCGTGCACGGGATAATGCTTGATCACCGTCGCACTAAGGCAGGTGGCGGCATATTGAGGACAATCAGCCCATGGCAGCTGGACGACAGCGTTCTCAGCCCAATCGCATACCGGTATCAAGTGCCTAGACCTTAACGAGACGAAGCGCATCCAGTTCTCGTGATGCCTCTTCACAATGACCCCCAGGCATCGGCGCTGCGCAGCCCCCCGGCCGCTGTCCGTGTCGTGCCGCGGCTGGGCGGTCCGCTGGCCGACGTGTGGGGCGCGCCTAGCCGAAGATCGAGGAGAGCGCTCGCGTCGTTGGCTGCCGGGTGAAACTCGTTCAGCAAGTATGCCTTTAGTCTGCCTGACGTGGATCAGCCGAAGTTGCCTGTCGCAGGCGCCGGGCCGATCGCCGGCGCGAGCGGGGATGCGGGTGTGGAATACCGGCGCGCGGTCGCGGCATACGCTGTTGCGCACGCCTTGGCAGGCGAGGCCTTGCCGGGGTTCGGATTTGCTCTCGGCTTGGCTCAGGTGGTAGGGGTCGCGATCGAGACGGATGAGCATGCCGACGATGTGCGGGTTACCTTCGCGGGAGGCCAAAAGGCGCAAGTACAGGCGAAGCGCATGCTCCGCTTTGACGCCGTGTTGCGTAAGGCTGTGGCGCAGTGGAGCGCTGCGGCGAAATCAGGGCTGGAACGTCCAGTGACCGGCTGGTCCTTGTGGCTGGCGCTGCTAGCGGCAATGTGTGCCTGCTCGCCGAGGCGCTCGAGCGATGCAAGACCGACGAGCCCGGAGCATTCACGGCAGGAGAGCAGGATGCGCTGACGCGGCTTGACGAGATGGTGTCAGAGCTGACAGTTAAGCAACGGGAGCTCGTGCGCAAGTGTGCCGTGATCACGGTTCTAGATGTAGAGGAGGAACAGTCAGTTGGCGCGGCACATGCGCGGCTGCTGCTGGGGCGAGTTGTCGGCGGCGGCGAGGTCGCGGTGCGTGCTTGGCGCGATCTGGTCAAGCATTGCGGCAGGGTTGGGCGGTTGCGCGGCGGATTCGGCATCGAGGGCTGGGTCCGGCTCCTGCAGGAGGATGGCTACCAGGTCACCGGCTATGCGACTCCGGCGGCGGGAGCGGCACGATGCGGAAACTCTGCCGTGGTCAATGCTGCGGCGCACTCGGGTACTGCTGACTGGGTTGCCGGGAGGTGGGAAAACCGTGGCTTGCGCGGCGGCAGCGGCAGTGCTGGCAGATGCGGCGGGTGCACCGCTGCCGATGTTGGTTTCGCTGCGCGACGTTGACGCTCGGGACCGGTCGCGCGGGTTCGCGGACCGTGTGCTGGACGCAGCGGTGAAGGACATACCGAGGAGCGATCGGCCGCTGGTCCGCGGGGCACTTGAGCGAGGGCTGGAGTCGGGCGCGACAGCGCTCCTGCTGGACTCGCTCGATGAGACCCACGACCGTCGCGGCGCGGTCGTGTCCGAGGTGGAACAGTTCTGTGCCCAGGTAAGCGAGGACGTGCCCGTGCTGCTGGCGACGCGCGATATTGCCTACGCCCAGGCGGCCACACTCGGATGGGATGACTTGCGCCTACTCGAACCGCAGAAGCCGGAGCATGCCGTACGCGCGGTCCTTGAAGCGGCGGCGGCCGCTCGCCACGTTCAGGATCGCGTTTCATGGGTGCAGCGAAGGGTCGAGTGGGTCGTGGCGATCCTGGACCAGGACCACGCGGTGGGCGAGACGCCGCTGACGCCGGTACTGCTGGCGTTGCTCGCGGCAGACCGAGGGGACGGATCCTTGCCCGCGACGCGCGCCGAGATCCTGCACGGCGTCGTGGAGGCTTCGGTGCGCCGCCGCGAGGCGCATCGCGACCATAAGCTGCGGGTAGCAACGCTAGACGAACACGAATCCGCCGACGCTGCGCTGGCCGGATTCGCCGTGGAGGCAGGTGTCCTCGGGGACTCCGGCGGCGAGGCTCCGGCGGCGATCGTCCATGATGCAATCGCCATATTCCTGGCCCGTGACTGGGGCTTGCCAGTGGGCGCCGCCAGCTCCGGCGCGCGCGCAATCGTGCATTTCTGGGACGAGATAGGCATATTCGTCATCGGCGGTGGCGAGAGGATCGCGCCGCGGACGGAAGTATTCCTCGACATCGGTGACGCCGTCCGGTCCAGCACTCAGCCACCAGAGGCCGTGGCGGCATGGGTGGAGACGCGCATCCGCGACCGGCGACACGAGCCCCTCATCCTCGCTTCTGCGCTGAGCGAGGTCGTAGGAGAGCGGCTGCTGATCGCAGCCTGCGGCCGCGATCAGCATGAGCTGCTGATCGCGGCCGCCGCGGCGGTGCGCCAGCACGCGCGCGTAAGTGACACGGACCGGGAACGGCTCGTCGCTGCCCTAGCGAGCGACGCGCAAAATCCGGACGCGCAAGGATGGTTCTCATATGTCGCGCTGCTCGGCCTGCTCGGCGGTCATCGCACCGCGCAAGACCTAGGCACGGTGCTTGTCCGCTACCCGCAAGACCACCAGATCATCGGAAAGGCGGCGATGGCACTGCGCTGTTCGCCTGACCCGGTGGACGAGCGGCTCTTGCTGGATGCGCTGACCATCCGCCGCCTACCGCGTCTGCCGAGCAGGCAGACCGCCAGCGGGTCGTCGATAGTCGTGGCTAGTGCGGACGACTTGCACGAAGAAGTAGTTGAAGAGGCGGCGCGCATGTTGCTCGGCCGCTCGGAAGAGGCGACAGGGCTCGTCGTCGAGCTGCTCCAGGAAGCCGGGATGGCACTGTACGAGCGACTGCACGCGGCGCTGCGTGATGCTGGGCTAATCGAGGCCGCCCGTGACATCTTCGCGCGGCTTTCACGCGCGCTTGCTCGCACGTTCAGTTGGCTAAAAGACTATGACGGCGATGGGCCGGTACGCCTCCTCGACCACCTCGCACAGCATCCCCGTGCAGAACTGACGGCCATCCAGGCCGCGCGGCTGGACGAACTCGCCGACCTGTACGAGACCTTGCAACTTCACTACATCGCCGGTTACCCACGGCGCGAGGAATACGACTCCTGGCTGCAGTTCGTCGATGTCATCGCCGTGCTGGGCGGATTCGACCCTGCGCGCCTGGCTGCCGAGGCCGAACTCGCGCGGAGGCGCCTAGCGATGTTCGGCAACGAGGCGTTCACCGCGCTAAGAATTGCCGCCCGACCACGCCGACTCGACCACTGGCATCGGTTTGGTGATCCTGGGGCCGCCGCTGGCGTGCTCGTCGAGGCCCTGTTCATGGGCAAGTGGACGGCCCAGATCTCTGCGGCCGCCCTAGCGGCCGCTCCGCCGAACAGCGCCATCCCGCTGCTTGAACAGGCGCTGCCGCAGCTGAAGTCCAGCCGTGACCATCAGCGCCTCGCAGCGCATGCATACGCTCACCTCAAGGGAGACGAGCCGCTAACAGGGTGGGCCACCTCGAACAATCCCGGGCTGCGACTCGTTGCCGCCGAACGGCTGCCAGGCACAGTCGACGGGCAGCTCAATTCGCTGCTGTGCCAGCTCACGTTCGACCCTGACCGCTACGTCGCCGTCGCCGCAGTGCGCAGTGTCGCTGATGCACGCACCATGGCAGCTGCCGAACACCTCAAGAATGTCGTCAACGCCCAGCGCGAAGAATGGACATGTGGGCGTTGCGGATCGTCAGACCACGATACGACGGACAATTGCGCGAGCTTCCATACCGTTCTGCCAGATCCAGTCGAGGTTGCCCGTGAGATGCTCGTTGAGATCACTTCGCAGTCATGACTGCGCGTTTGATGGCCCGCTGACGCCATACCGATGGCAGCGACCGACACGTTCCGCTGATAGCCCGGAAGCTCCCCGGCATTGATGGCACTGTAGGAGTCACGATCACCGGGTTCGGTTGCTGGAGCGCGGTTCAGCATCGCAAGCCCGCGACGCGTTCGCTGGGAGCATGGCACCGAACAGGTCGTTCTGCACCCGACTAACTACCGCGTAACTTACCGGCAACTTGCAACCAGAATCGGCGCTCGGGGCTATAAGGGTCGTGCTGGCGCTCACGTTCTGTTGTCGATGCGTGTTTCGGGAGGAGGGCCGGAGGAGGGCGGTCGCCGGCGGCACCGAAGTTGGTGGCCGTATGGCCGACCGGGCTTCGGGGTTTCGCTTTGTCGGCGTTGCGTTCGCACGATCATTGCGTCGTTTCGCAGGCACGCCGCTTGCCGACGATCCGGCGAAGCGTGATAATCGGCGTGTGCACGCCGTCGTCAGGAGGCGCCTGCAGGCTGCCGACATGGCCATTGCCGCTGCCGCGGCGGTGGTGAGCGTGCTTCTGTTCGATCTGTTTCCCGGGCCGGCCGCCCTGCTCGCGTTGTCGGCCGGAGGCGCCGGCTGGCTGCTGGCGCGGCGAGGCAGCCCGGCTGGCCGCTGGCTGCTGGGCGCGTTCGCAGGGATGGTCCTGGCCGCGGCCGTGATAGTGGTCCTGGCGCTTGTCGCGCAGTGACGGACGGGCCGGCGTAGGCCGCGGCCGGGCCGCCGGTCGGGCCAGCGCGGGCGGTGACTGCGCAGGAGTGGACCCGCCGACGATCGGAACTGAGCGTCCTGAGCCGAGCCGGAAGCTGGGGCGCGGGTTCTTGCTTCATGGTCAGGTCAGAATCGGTGCGAAGTGTGGCTGAAGCTTCCCTTGCCGAATGCGAGCACTTTGGCGGGTCTTACCGAGTAGACCTGCGCATCGCCGCCGTGCGGGGGGTGGAAACGGCCGTCTTTGACCTGGTACTGCCACCGGCCGTCCCATCTGGCCGCCCAAGCGCGGGCGAGCCGGGTGAGCAGCGCATTGTCGGTGACCGGCACGGCATCGCCCTCGACGACGACGTCGAGCCCTTCGTTCCAGGTGCTGCATCCGGTGGTGAGGATGACGTGCGGGTTGACGCCCAGGGTGCGGGCCTTCTGCTCGGTGTCGCCGGTGGAGAAGTAGATGGCGTCGTCGAGCCATACGGCGACCAGCGGGGTGACATGCGGCCTGCCGTCGGCGCGAACGGTGGTGATCCAGAACAACTGGGCGCTCTCGAGCGCCGCGCGGGTCTGGCGCCACGGCGTGGCTGCCGAGCCGGGTTCGTTGAACCGGGCATCGAACTTGGTAACGGGATCGCTCATGGGGTTCCTCTTCCGGGCGGTGAATGTGGACGGTAGTCGGCCTGCTTTGTCATGAAAAGACGGCGCGTCGATCCCCCGGTAGGCGATCGCGGCCATGGCGGCCAGCCGTTTCGGCGATACCAGCGTCACATAAGGAGTACGGGGCATACAGCGGCCGTACGTTCCCCAGCCTGGGTGGACCGATTCTCGTGGTCGCCGGGACGATCATCGGCGCGGGCGCAGGAATGTTGATCCGCTCGGCGATGCGCGACGACCGCAGCAACATCTCAACGCCCGGACGGTCAACACCGTAACTTCGCCAGGCTGAGCCGGCAGGTCGAGCCGGCTCGAGCGCCCTCCTGCGCCGGGCGACCAGGCTACCGCTCCGGCCCGGCCGCGTGAGCGCAGTTCATCAATTGCCATCCGCCATAGGGCGGGCCATCTGGCATCGACGCATCCGCTTGGCGGAACGCGCCGACAGGTCCCGCATGGCTTGCGTCGTCGCCGCGAGGAGCGCAACAACGGCTGATATGCGCGTGTCAAACGGCGTGATAGAGGCGCTCTCACGGCGCACCGAGTCGGCGCTCGGGAACGCGGCACCGACTCGCCGAGGTTCACGCGGCGTGATCGCTCGTCGCAGTGGCGACCGCGTACACTCCCGCCGTTCGGCGGGGTCTGCGGCCTGATGCTGAGCAAGGAAACGGTCTTGCGTATGATTCGCGCGCCGCCATTAATTCCGGTTGCTGACGTCCTCTGGTGGTTGAAGGCGGGCCGTCCATGACCGCCCGGATCGCCATACAGGCCTGTTATCGCGTCTATCGAACCCACATCTGGTCGAGCAGGGGTCCGTACAGCGGGGATTCCTGGTAATTCCCGACCCGGGAAGAGACGAATTCGGTGGATCCTTGGTTGAGGAGCGGGACCCATGGTGCCTGGTCGGTGACGATGCGGTCAACTTGTGCCCACAACCTCCGGGCGGCGGCGGGGTCGGTCAGCTGCGCCGCCTGCGCCTGGCGGGCGAGCTTGTCGACGCGGGGATCGCAGAACTCCGCGTAGTTGCCGGTGCTGGCGGGGGCCCGGTAGAAGGAGCGGCAGCTGAGGATGGGGAGGAAGAAAGACGATGGGTCGGGGTAGTCGGCGCCCCATGAGACGAGACCCATCTGGATCTTGCTGCTGGAGTTGCTGATCATTCTGAAGAACCGGTCAGTGGAGACTATGCGAAGGTTTGCCCGGTATCCGAGATCTTTGAGCAGGCGGACGAGGTAGGAGCCCACCGCGTGGTCGGCGAAGCCGGTGAAGGCCCACAGGGTCAGCGGCGTGTTTGTGGTGCGGGAATCTTCCGCAAGCCGCAGCGCCTTCGTCATGTCCGGGCCGTGCCAGCCTCCGCGCGCTGGGCCGGCCGTGTAGGGGCAGTAGCTCTGGTGGCCGGGAAAATCCGCCGGGAGGATCTGGCACGTCACAGCGGCCTGACCGGGGGCGAAGCGGAAAAGCTGGAGGATCCGGGCACGGTCGACGGCGTAGTTGACCGCTCGCCGTGCCTTGATGTTCGTAAACGGCGGCTGGCGGGTGTTGAGAAACAGATATATGGTCCACACCTTGAGAGCGGTGTGGACGCGGGTGGGGTACCGGCGCGCGAGGGACTGATCGTCGTTTGCCAATGGGGCTAGGTCGGCGCGGCCGGCGATGATCGCCGACTGCTGCTCGCTCTGGCTGGTCATGACCTCGTACCGGATGACCGACGGGTAACCGGCTGGCTGGGCGGCGTATGACCATTGGCGGAAGTACGGGTTCCGCACGAGGGTAAAGGATGCGTCCGGCCGGTATTGCGAGATCATGTAGGGCCCGGTGCCGGGCAGGAACGGCGGACCCGTGATGAGACGATGCAAGGGAGCGCCGGGTGCCGCGGGAACGGCGAAGAGCAGGGCGAGCTTGTACAGGAAGTCGGGGTCGGCCTGGTTCAGGCGGAAGGTCACCGTGCCCGCCGCGTCATTGACGGCGATCCCGGCGGACAGGTCGCACTGCGCGTGGTGTTGCCGGCATGCTTGTGCGCCGAGGATCTCGTCGTAGTAGCCGGGGTTGCGCCCCATGGTGATCTGCCGCTCGAAACCCCGGCGGAAGTCCGATGCCCGCACGGGCGCGCCGTTGGAGTAACGGATTCCGCGGCGGAGCGTGAATGTGTACGTCGCGCCGCCGTCGGCCGGGCGCGGCAGCCTCACGGCCAGGTCCGGTACCAGCGTGAATCCTGGCGCACCGCTCGCCCGGCGCATGGCGACCAGGCCGTCGTACACGGTGGCCAGCCCGGACGTAGTGATCGGATCGTACTCCCGTGTCGGGTCTGTCGCAGGGAGGAAGGGGTACGCGACGGTCAGCATGCCGCCGCGGTGGCTCGCCGCCGCGAACGCGCGCGCCGCGACCCAGACGCCTGACCCGGCCAGCACGATGCCCCGTGGCGAGCTTCCCATGAGGACCGCACGGACCACCCGGTCGGCGTGCGGGTCGATGCGGTAGAGCGTCGCGTCGAACTCATCGCTCACCCATACCGCGTTCCTGTCCGCGGCGATGCTGCTCGGCCCGTCGCCGACGCCGATGGTGGCGGTCAGCCTGCCGGTCGCCGGGTCGAGCCTGGAGACGGTGAGATCCAGCGAGTTGGCGACCCACACGGCGCCGGGGGTGACCGCGATGCCCGCCGGGCCGGAGCCGACGGATATCGGGCCGCCGGGCTGGCCGGTGGCCGGGTCAATCCGGGTGACCGTGCCGTCCTGGCTGTTCGCGACCCATACCGCGTCCGGCCCGGCCGCGATGCCGTCCGGGCGCCCGCCAACCGGCACCCTCCTGGTTACCTTCCCGGTCACCGGGTCGATCCGGTCGGCGGTGTCGTCGCCTTCGTTGGCCACCCACACGCCGCTTGGCCCGCTGGCAATGGCGACCGGGACATTGCCGACCCCGATCCTCTGGACTACGGCATCGGCCGCCGTGTTGATCCGCGACACCGTCCCGTCGCCGCTGTTGGTGACCCACACGTCCTGGCCGGTGACGGTTACGGCGGTTGGCGCGGAACCGACTGGGATCTGCTGAACCACGGCATGGGTCGCCGGGTTGATCCGCGACAGCGTCCCCTCGGTGCTATCCACGGCCCACACTGAGCCGTCGCCGTAGCCAAGGCCGGCCGGGCTGCCAACGCTTACCGGCGCGCCCACCCGTCCCCCAGCCGAATCGACCAGGCCCACGCTGTTGGCTGGCAGGCGAGCCGGCTCGCCCGCCCATAGCCGGGCCACGATGACGATGGACACGGCCGCGGCGACCGCGAGCGCCGAGCCGATCGCCAGCAGGCGGTGGACACCGCTCCGCCCGCCAGCGGTCTTCGGGCTGCCCGCGATCGCCCCCGGAGGCGATGGCTGTTGAGTCGGCGAACGAACCGGCGTGCCGGCGTCGGCACCGTGACCGCCGGCCAGGTCATCGCGCCCGCTGGCCCAGTCCAGCGCCGCGTCCTGTGCCAGAACGGACGCATGAATGCTCCGCAACGGCTCCCCGGGATCGATGCCCAGCTCACCAGCGAGCACGTCGCGGATACGCCGGTACGCGGCCAGTGCCTCCGCCTGCCGGCCGCAGCGATACAGCGCCAGCATCAGCTGGCCCTGCAGCCGCTCACGCAACGGATGTTCGCCGACCAGCCGCTCCAGCTCGCCGGTGAGCGCGTCATGCCGGCCCAGCGCGAGGTCCGCGTCGATCCGAGCCTCCAGCGCAGCGAGCCGCAGTTCCTCCAGGCGAGCTGCCTCCGGCCGGGTGAATGCGTAGTCGGCCAGGTCGGCGAGCACCTGACTGCGCCACAGACCCAGCGCCGTGCGCAGAGTCTCGGCGGCCTCCGCGAACCGGGCTGCTTGCAGCGCGGCCCGTCCCGCCGTGAAGGTGTCCTGGAACCGCGTCGCGTCCAGATGCTCACGGTCCACCCGCAGCAGGTAACCGCGGTCCCTGGTCAGCAAGACGCCCCCCGCCACGCCCGGCAGCCGGCCCGGCTCCAGCGCCCGGCGCAGGTGGAACACATAGGTCTGCAACGTCGTGGCCCACCCCCCGGGTGGGTGCCCGCCCCAGACGTCCTCGGCGAGCCGGTCCATCGATACGACCCGGTTGGCCTCGAGCAGCAGCAGCGCCAGCACCGCCCGCTGCCGCGGGCCCCCGAGCGGCACCGCACGCCCCGACCTTGAGACCTCCAGCGGCCCCAGAATGCCGAACTCCAACCCCGTCTCGCCGGCCACCGTATCAGCAGCCATCCCACACCCCGCCCGGTTGTCTGACAAAAGCCGTCCGGGCAAAACGACTACCAGCTATTCCATCACTAGGCCCACCACCAGGTCCACCGCGATTCCAAGCCACAGTTCAACCCGATCCCAAGCCAATTCCGGTCGCCGCGCGCTGCCCTGTCGGTGCGGACAACGGAACAGACCATCCAAGAACGCCCGCCAGGCAGCCGAAGGAGCTACCAGATGATTCACCAGCCCGCATCACCCCAGCGGCGC
>Ga0070707_100006503_pt1 | contig 10851 bp, 9 predicted proteins | sample KBSK5502metaG_FD_65468 | JGI IMG/M metagenome (GOLD analysis project Ga0070707, IMG submission 65468) | Corn, switchgrass and miscanthus rhizosphere microbial communities from Kellogg Biological Station, Michigan, USA - KBS K5-50-2 metaG | ecosystem: Host-associated > Plants > Roots >... | reverse complement strand
AGGATGCCAATTTCGGCCTGCAGCTCGGCGATCGTGCGCGCCGCCGAGGCTTGATCCGTCACCGCGTCCTCCAGCGACTCCACCTCGGCGTCGGGCGCGTCCTCCAGGTCGTCCAGCGCATCCTCGTCCAGCGCAGGCAACCCTGCGAACAGCTCGACCTGCGCCTCCGCCCCGCGCTTGAGCAGCTGCTCCTCGCGCAGCCGCCGCTCCAACCGTTCGCGCCGCCGCCGCAGCGATTGGTAGATGGCCTCGGGCGAGGAGGCAAGCCGCCTCTGCAGGGTGGTGAGTGCGAAGCCGACGGTGCCCCGGCGTCCGTTGTTCTCGAGCGCGTCGGCGCGGTTGAACTCGTCGCGCACGTAGCCGGTCACCCGTCGGTACAGGTCGGCTTCCGGCGGCGAGAGCGCGTAGTCCATGGGGTAGGCGATGCGCTCGGGGAACAGCGGCGTGCCGTCGAATTTCAAGAGGCGTTCCTTCACCAGCCGGCGCATCAGGTCGGCGGCATCGGCCTGCTCGCCGTTGCGCGGCTTGCCCTCGAAGCGGTCGGCGTCGAGCAGCGCCAGGAAGAGCTGGAAGTCTTCGTCTTTGCCGTTGTGCGGCGTCGCCGTCAGCAGCAGGAAGTGGCGCGTGATGCGCGAAAGCAGCTGACCCAGCCGGTAGCGCTTGGTATACTTCACCTCGCCGCCGAAGAAGGTCGCCGAGAGCTTGTGCGCCTCGTCCACCACAATCAGATCCCAGTCCGTCTGCGCCAGCTTGGCTTGCAAGTCCTCGTCGCGGGAGAGCTTGTCGAGCCGGCAGATCGCGAGGTCCGTCTCGGCAAAGGCGTTGCCGCTGCGGGCCGATTCGAGCCGATCGTTGGTCAGGATCTCAAAGGGCAGGTGGAAGCGCTGATCCAGCTCGTCCTGCCACTGCTCGACGAGACTGCCCGGCGTGACGATAAGGCAACGGCGGAGGTCGCCGCGCAGCAACAGCTCCTTGATGAGCAGCCCAGTCATGATGGTCTTGCCAGCGCCGGGGTCGTCAGCGAGGAGGAAGCGCAGCGGCTGGCGCGGGAGCATCTCGCCGTAGACGGCGGTGATCTGGTGGGGCAGCGGCTCGATCAGCGAGGTGTGGACGGCGAGGAGCGGATCGAAAAGATAGGCGAGCCGGATGCGGTACGCCTCGGACACGAGGCGCAGTAGCGCGCCGTCGCCGTCAAAGTTCCACGGCCGTCCCGTGGTCGCAATGTCGAGCGTGGGCTCGCGGTCGCGGTAGAGGATCTCGCTGCCCAGATGGCCCGCTGCATCTTTGTAGGTGAGGGTGACGGCGAGATCACCGTGCCACTCGACATCTACGACGCTGACCAACACCTCCGGCAAGATGCCTTTGACCGTCGCGCCACGCGTCAGGTCTTCGAGTCGCGCCATACCGAGTGCTCCCTCTCATCCCACTCACAGTGCACCAGCTAGTATGCGCCACTCGTGCAAGAAACGGAACAAGTCAACGGTGTTGGCGCGCACGTGAATGCCGGCGGAGCGGGGTGAGGCAGTACCATCTCCTACTGCATCCGCTGCCTGCTGCTCTCATGCGTCCGCCTCGGCACACCCCAGCCGCTGGACGGTCTCCCGCGTCTGTTCCGCCTTGTCCTGAGCTCCCATCTGGATGTACAGCTGCAACGCATCTGCGAGCAGAGCGCACCCCTCCTCGTCTTGCGTGCCATGACGATGCTCGATCAGCAGTTCTCCCAGTGCCTGAAGGGAATCGGCGGTGTCTCGCGCGTTCTCAATTTCACGGGCTATGGCCAGGCTGGCGCGGTGCAGCGCCTCGGCGCGGTCTACGTCGTGCTTGGCAGAGGCAATGTGAGCTACATGGAACAGCAACACGCCCTCGTCGCGGCGGGCACCTACCTCGCGCAGAATCGGCAGCGCCTGCTCGTAGTAGCCTTGGGCCATATCGAGCTGCCCGCGTCCATACGCCACCCCACCCAGCTTGTTGAGGATGCCGGCCTCCGCCCCACGGTTCTGCACCTCGCGCAGGATCGGCAGCGCCTGCTCGAGGTAGGTCTGGGCCATGTCGAGCTGCCCCCGCTGCCGCGCAAGCTCACCCAGGTTGTTGAGGACGGTAGCCTCCGCCCCACGGTCCTGCACCTCGCGCAGGATCGGCAGCGCCTGCTCATAGTAGGTCTGGGCCATATCAAGCTGCCCGCGCCCATACGCCACCTGACCCAGGTTGTTGAGGACAGTGGCCTCCGCCCCACGGTCCTGCACCACGCGGTCGATGACCAGTGCCTGCGCGTAGTAGGTCTGGGCCATATCAAGCTGCCCGCGCCCATACGCCACCTGGCCCAGGTTGTTGAGGACAGTGGCCTCCATCGCGCGGTCCTGCACCTCGCGCAGGATCGGCAGCGCCTGCTCGTAGTAGGTCTGGGCGGCGTCCGGCTGCCCGCGTCGCCGCGCCACCTCGCCCAGGTTGTTGAGGACAGTGGCCCCGCCCCGGTGGTTCTGCACCTCGCGCAGGATCGGCAGCGCCTGCTCGAAGTAGCGCTCGGCCATCGCCAGCTGCCCGCGCCCATACGCCACCTGGCCCAGGTTGTTGAGGACAGTGGCCTCCACCGCACGGCTCTGCACCTCGCGGTCGATGTCCAGCGCCTGCGCGAAGTAGCGCTCGGCCATCGCCGGCTGCCCGCGTCGCCGCGCCACCTCGCCCAGGTTGTTGAGGACAGTGGCCTCACCCCGGCGGTTCTGCACCTCGCGGTCGATGTCCAGTGCCTGCGCGAAGTAGCTCTGGGCGGCGTCCGGCTGCCCCCGCCCATACGCCACCAGACCCAGGTTGTTGAGGACAGTGGCCTCGCCCTGCCGGTCCTGCACCTCGCGCAGGATCGGCAGCGCCTGCTCGAAGTAGCGCTCGGCCATATCGAGCTGCCCGCGCTGCCGCGCAAGCTCGCCCAGGTTGTTGAGGGCAGTGGCCTCGCCCTGGCGGTCGCCCAGTCGACGCCACAGGGTTCGACTCGCCCGGAACGCCCGCTCGGCCGCATCGACGTTGCCGCTTGAGAGCAGCACCTGTCCGTACACTAGCCGGAGCTGTGCCACCTGCAGCCGCAGCGCACGGCTCGGTCGCCGCCACCACGCGGTCGCGTGCCGTCCGGCGGCCAAGCCCCAGGGCAGGTAGCGGAGCGCCTCCGCTGTCCGCCCACGGTCGCGCCAAAAGTATTGCATCCCCGCGCACAGCCGTACGACCAGGACCCATTCCTTGTGAGCCTGCGCCCACTCCAGCACGGCCTGGATCTTCGGCTCGTCCGGACCGAGCCCCGCATCCGGAGCCCGGTTGACGTAACCTGCATAATACTGAGCTGCCGCACGGTCTGCCGCCATCCGCCGCTGTACGGTCCACGTAGCAAACCGTTTCTCGCCGAGCACCTGGACTAGCGGATGAACACGGAGGCGATCGCGGTCACTGCCATCGGACATCGTGGTGTCTCGTAGGGCATCGACCAGGGCCCGCCGGATTAAGGTATCGAGGCCGCTGGAGGGCATGCCTAGCTTCAGCGCGGTGCCCATCGCCGCTATGGCGTTTCGGCCGACATCAGGGATGCAGAAGTGGGCGACGACCTCGAACAGCTGCTGCACCTGCGGCGGCAAGGCCGCGATCGAGAGTTGGAAGGACTTCTCGATCGCCCGTTGCTCCTCCCCCTTCGGGATATTGAGCGGATCCGCCTGCAGCTTGGCAGCCACCGCATCAAGCGGGCGTTTTGCATCCTTCGCGTACCGCGCCGCTAGCTCGACGGCGTAGGTGTGCCGGGCCAGGGTATGCACGATACGCTCTGCAGCCGCGTGCTCGTCTGGGGATAGCTGGGCGACACTCTCGCGGCCGTATGCCCGCGCACACAGGGACAGTACATCGACCTCGGGCAGCAGCTGTAGCTCACGCTGCGCCTCGCTCGGCAGGGGCAGGACCTGGCGAGCCGTGAGCACCACGCTGACATCAGCCGCCTGCAGCGGTCCGAGCAGCGCCTCGACATCGAGCTCTGGCTCAACATTGTCGAGCACGAGGAGCGCATCCTTGCCTGCAAGCAGACGCCGCGCCTCCCCCGCAAGCGCCGAGACGTCGGTGGCCTCGGGTTCCTTGCGATACGGATCGAAGTGGCTGAGGGCCTCGCGCAAAAGCGGCACCCATTCGCGTCTGCCCAAGCACCGCACGACGGCCAGTCCGCCAGCAAAGCGTACTTCTTCAGCGAGCGGGCGGATCGCCTCAGCTGCCAGCGCCGTCTTTCCCACACCCGGCAGACCCGTGATGCCGAGAGCACCATCACCATGCTCCTGTAAGCGCGCTCGTACCCAGGCCAACTCCGCTGGCCGCCCCACGAAGTGATCGGCTCGGGGCAACAAGGCCATCTCCTGTGGTGGGGGGAGTGGCTCTGGTGGCTTCTCCTCTTTCTGCTGCTGCTGTGCCGCTGCCTGCTCACGGCGCTGATCACTCCACGCCCAGAGTGCCCCAGCGGCCAGAAGAAGAAAGAGGGCGGCAAAGAGCATGTAGATTGTATTGGACGTGCGCGGGTTGGCGAGCGGCCCAGGCAGGATCAGGGCCCGGATGACGGCGTCGCGATCCACGAGCCGCGACAGGTCGGCGTGGGCCAGGTTGTACAGGTTCGCTGCCGCGTTGGGCACGTACAGGCCGAGCAGCAAGCGAACGGCTAAGAAGACGCTGCGCAGGGCGCGGATGAACCCCTTGCGGGGGTAGTGCTTGGGATTTGGTGGCCGCATGAACGGCAGAGTTAAGCGGAAGCGGCGGCGAGACGGTGGTCGCGGAGATGCGGGCTGATCCGTGGACGACATAGCACCCCCGCCCTTCAATCATATCGCGTGCGGGCCGATTAGCCGGGCTGTGGTGCTCAGTATGGCAGAGGTGTAGGTCACTAGGCAAGCAGATCAATCCACAGCCTATGTACGATCGGCATGGGCACTGGCACCAGCCGCGGCCGTCGCCCGGCTCTACCGCGCGGCGTTGGGCAGCACCGCGGTCGTCACAACGCTGGCGGTCCTCGCGCTCAAGATAAGGGCACTTGCACCACAAGCGGACATCACTTAGCTGAGGGCGGAGATCGACCGTCTGCTGGACGACTCCATCTCCGAAGAGGGCATGTGATCGAGAGCGTGCGAGAGGTTGGTGCGCCATTCGACGTGAATCGGCGGGTAGATCTCAACCAGATTGACCTCGGGGCGGTGCGAGCCCACTCGAGCACGCTCGCAAGCATGTGGAGGAAGAGAAGCTATGCGGGATGCTGCTCCGCTTACGTGGGCGCGCCAATCTGACCATAGTGGATTTGGATCGAGAGATGTGCGAGCTGGGATGCGGATGGTGACGATGGCGCTGAAGGTGGCGATCGCGGCGGCAGCGCGCGGCAAAATGGGAGGACGAGGACGCATGACCCACGCTATGGTATAGTCCCCGATGTCCAATCTGGGCAGCTATGGCCCTACGACTATCCAACCGCCCGTAAAGCCGTGCTAGCGGCCCTTCTCCTCCGGCTTGGCTTCAACGCCCGCTTGACAGTGGATTCGTACTCAAGGTAGGTCATGTGAGACGTGACATAGTCGTCGCACAGGAGCCGCAAGAACTCCGCCTTGTATTCACGGGAGTAGACGAGCATCTCGGTATCGCCGCACATCTCGGTGCGAACGGGTAGCGCTCGGTACGCGATCATGCGCTTTATGCGGCTCATGGTCAAGCGCTTGAAGTGCGGTTGGTACGGCAGATCGGCTAATCGGATCGCCATACGAGAATCTCGCTTCGCGGCCGCGATAATCTCCTCGAGGTTCGCAAGCGGTACCCTCTCATGCAGTTTCTGGACCGCTGTGCTGGCGTCCTGCTGGACGTACTCATAGAACCGGAATATTTGCTGGAATTTCGCCTTGTTCAGGATGAACATCTCATCGTCTGAGCAAACGCAATCGATCTCATGATCGAACAGAAAGCCCGGGGTGCGGACCTCGTCGTAATACCCGTCGCCACGCAAGTTCAGCAGTGCGGTCCACCTGCTCCGCTGGAGCTCAAAGACTTCGCTGTAGAAGCGAAAGCAGTGTATCAAGGAGCCGCTGTCCGGCTGGATGCTGATCACATAGTACCGCAAGCCAGTCATGAAGTCCTTCCGAGCTGAGAAGGTGTCCAGCGCGAATGGCGTCGCCAGCTGTTGCAGCTGAGTAGTGATGCGCTCCTCCTCCAGCAGATCCAGATGTTCGATTTCGTCATCTGCCTGCTTGACGCCTCCAGCGTAACGTCGCACGCGGAGACCATCCTGGAGGCGCTCCTGCAATTCAATCAGCGTCGCCGTGACAATGCCACGGAAAGTGGCTGCGGTAGGTTCGTTGAAGAGCAGTCGCTGATGCCGCACCCTGGCAGCCGGGGGCTTCGCCTTGTCGTGTACGGAACCAAGACTCACAGTGACTGTGCCTGTAGCCGCGGCTCTCGCGAGCTGTTGAATGTGTTCAAAGTAGGGAGAGTCTGATGGAAACAACCGCATCTGTTTGCGGAATGGCTTGCTCATGGTCGTTCCCTACCGATCTGCAGGTCGCCGCTGAGTGGCACGAGCTGCAGCAGTTCACCCCGCCGAAGCGCGCTGCGCGTGATCACACGCCGAACAGTGGATGCCTCGAAGGTCACGTCGTAGACGTGAAAGCCGAGTATTTGGAGCATCGGATTGATGTGGAGCATGTCTGTTGTCACGTACAGGTAAGCGAGGACGAGCAGGAAGACCAGCAGCGCAATACCCTGCCGCAGGTCGGTGAGTGAGAAGCCGACGAACGGGATGAGGTACGCGGCAACATAGCCCATCACGTCGTCGCCGCACTGGCGAAAGTCGACGACCACAGCCGATGCCGGCGCAACGTCGACCCGCGCGCGGTACATGATCCAGATCAGTCCGCACAGTCCCGTGGCAGCACCCAAAGACGCAAGGACGACCACAGGCCAGCTCCTCCCAAGATACAGAATGATGAAGATCACGGCTAACGGCGTGTAGGAGCTGAAGAAGAGGATGAGGCGTGCTGGCATGTTTAGCATACCGACACTCCCCTCCCCACTCTTACGGCACATAGTTGACAGGTGGTCTTGTGCTGTGAAGACGACGCTCTGCTGTGCGAGGTCAATCAGGTAGGGTGTTTGGGTAGCGCCAATATATGCACTGGATTCCCAGATGCTCAGCGCACACGGTGAGTCGGTGGGGGCACGCCACGTAGTTTTGTGAAAGCGTAGAGATCACCAAGGTCGAGGTGGAGCTGCGGATGGTGAGTGATCCCAACGGCGCGAAGCTGTGAGCGCAGCGCGAGGAGCTGCCCGAGGAGTTGCGCGACCTCTCAGCGCTTCATGCCTGCCGCAAGGCCAACGGCCGTGTCACCAAGGCTCTTGATAGGCTGGGAGAAGCCGCGCCCGATCGCGCCGTCAGCCGCCCAGCTCCTTCGCTCGCCGCTCTGCCTCCTCCGCTTCGCCCGTCCGGCCCAGCGCTCGCAGTACGGCACCCTTGTTGTTCCAGGCCACTGCAAAGTCCGGGTCGAGGGCTAGCGCCCGGTCGAGCGCAACAAGATCATCTGCGTGACGGCCGACTCCTCCCAGCGCGACACCCTTATTGTTCCAGGCCAGTGCAAAGTTCGGGTCGACGGCCAAAGCCCGCTCGTGCGCCACCAACGCGTCTTCGTAACACTTCAATCCGGTCAGCGCAGCCCCCTTGTTGGTCCAGACAGTCGCAATGTTCTGGTCAAGGACCAAAGCCCGCTCGTAGGCGTCCAGTGCCTCGCCATATCGCTCCAGCTCGCCCAGCGCCCAGCCCTTGTTGTTCCAGGCCACCACATTGTTCGGGTCGAGGGTCGTCGCCAGCTCGTGTACGGGAAGCGCCTCCTCATAGCGCTCCATCTGGTTCAGCGTGTAGCCAAGGATCGCCCAGGGGTCGACGCAGCGCGGGTCGAGTTGGGCGGCACGCTTAAAGAGCTCCAGCGCCTCGGCGTGCTTGCCCTGCGCCCGCAACCCCTTGCCGCGCGTGTTGAGGTCATCAGCGCTCTCGGCGGGCTGGGGCGCGGTGGGTAGCGGTGCCTCGCGCGGCAGCGTCAGTTGCAGCGCATGCAGCGTGCGCGTCACGGCTTCCGCCTGCGGAAACGGCGTGATGCCCGATGCCTCCACCCGCTTGAAGTCTTGCAGGAACAGCCAGATGGTGTCTTCTTCCACCGTGCCCGCCAGCACTGGCAGGAGAATGCGCGACGGGTCGCGGCGCATGCGGGTGAAGGCCCATTTCGTCTCGTCGCGTACCCACGGCGACTTCAGCGCAGCTCGGCCTCGATGGTGTCGAGCAACTGGCCCGAGCCCAGGTTGTGCTCGTCGTACCAGACGTCCGCCCCGGCAGCGCGCAGCCCTGCCACCAGTGCGCGGCAGAACGCGTCGTCTTCATGGCTGTGGCTGACGAAGACCCTCGGCTGTGCCACGTGTGTGCCCTCCGCCGTCGTGTGCGCCGTCTGGGCTATCGCCCGCTTGCAGGCTCATTCTAGCATGGCTCAACCGTGCGCGATATGGAGTATGACCAGCCACCCGCAGACACTGGCACCCTACCCTCGGCAACGCTACTGGCAGGGCTGGTGGCGGTGTCGTTCGTGACCTGGCGCGGTCGCTGGAGCTAGGATGCCGGGCGGTGGGTTGAAGCGCCTCCTCACCCCTGACACTGGTCTGTCTCGCGCCTTAGCCGTCGTAGCGGACCATGACCCGAACCCATGCGGCCATCAGGATAAGCAGCGAGAGGAAATTGAGCGCATACACTACCTGGAACAGGGCGGAGGTGGAGGGAATCAGCAGCGCGCAGACCAGCGCACACAGCGGGAGCGCAGCGAGCGCCAGCGCCACCTTGAGCTGCGTCTGCCATGCGTCCGTCAAGGGTGCCCGGCGCGTGGGACGTCCCGCGAAACGTGCGTTGTAGGCGAGGATCAACGGGAGGCAGGCCAGGCCGAGCACCACGAGAGACCACCCAATCGCCCACCCCCGATTCCACCCTCGACTTGCAGCCGACTGGTCCTCCCCGCGCGTCGCCAGGTACGTCCACGTCATCACGCCTACGGCAGCCAGAAGCGACAGCTGCCCGAGCCCCGCCACCGCGCGGAGAACGGGCGGTAAGCGACAGAAGGATCGCATGCGTGAGCACTCCTGGAGCAGGACAGTGCGCTAGTCACCCGAGCACGCGTCTGCTGTTGCGTCTCAGTATAGCAGGCGTCATCTATGACGCTCTCACCTACGGCCAAGTCCCCCAAGTCCCGCCAATGCCCCTCAGCGCCTGCCACGAACTGCGCCTGAGCGTCTCGTGCGACGGCGCCCACGGCTGCTACACTCGCGAGCATGGACGAGATGAAGCGCGATCCATACGACCGCTACAGCATGGAACTCTTCTGCCAGCACTGCGGCCACTACCTCACGACGCTCGTGGGCATCGAGCGCGAGGGGGGCTCGGGTGTCTACGGTGTTGGCGGTATGGTGGCGACCGGCTCGTTCGGATTGCCCGCAGCGAAGATGATCTGCCAGCTGCCGCCCGGCCAGGTGGCTCGCAGAGCGTAGCAGCCGCCGCGCGGGACGAAGACCAGAAAGTTGCCGGTGGCCCAGTTTGCGCCGCCTGCGGGTTGCGTGGGTGCCGCGAGGGGATCGAGCACCGCCAAGCGCGCGGTGCCACCTGAGGCCTGGAACCATAACGGCACCCCACCGCTCATGTTGGCGCCGGTCACGGTGACCTTGCTGGTGAAGCCTGGCTGCGCGGTCCAGCGTAGAGCGCCGTGCCACCCATAGGGCACGTGCGGGTCCTTTTGCGGGTCCTTCGCGGACCCGAGCAAGATGGTGGCCTGCGAGCGCACAAAACCGCCGATCCAGAAAGGCGCGGCGCCGACCGCGCCAGTGAGCGGTCCAACGCTGGCGGTGGGGGCCACGTTCACGCAGGATGTCGGGATGCCGCCTGGGAGGTAGGGAATCTGCGGAAAACCTGGGGTCGCGGTTGCCGTTGGCCTGGGCCGTGTGCCCCCTACCAAGCCGACGTGCCCGCGACCGGGACTGAGGATCCAGATACCGCCAACCAGCACGAGCAACAGCAGCGCCGCCGCCAGGCCACTCGCCACGTTCGCCACACGGAGCACACGTACTGGCGCACGACGGCGGCCTCCTGGTCGCGCGGCGGGCGCGGCGGCGGGCGCCGCCACGTCGTCTAGGCCATGTCGGCGCTCGTCCGCCAGGTGGCGGGCACGAAAGCTCAGGACAAACGAGCTTTCGTCCGTCGCGTGCGCCACACTCACGGACTCCTCCGCTGGAATCAGGTGCCGGAGCGCCTCGGTGAGGGAGGACGAGTCCGCCAGCCTGGCGCGGCAGGTGGCGCACGTCGCCAGCCGCTCGGCCAGCAGGCCTTGCTCTGCTGGCTCCAAGAGGTCCAGCGCCGCCGCCTCGATCAGCTCATCGTCGTGGCCGCAGAGTGGGGTGGGTCTATGTGGCGCGCGGCGCGCGCTTAGCCTGCGCTTCATGCCCGCTCCTCCCGGTACGACGCGCGCAGGAACGCCAGCCCGCGACATAACCGCATGCGGACGGCGCCTGGCGTGATGCCCAGCTGCTCGGCTACCTCAGAGACGCTAAACCCAAGGCTCACGTGCAGCAATAGGGCGGTGCGGTAGTCGACGGGCACGCCTCGCAGCGCTCGCTCTACCATCTGCGTGTCCGCCATGCGCTCTTCGAAGCCTGATTCGGGGGCGCGTAGCGCCGCTAGGTCGCGTGCGCTCGGCTCGCGTTGTAGTGAAGATTCGTCCGGCTCACTGCTGAGCCATTCCAGCGAAACCATGGCGATCAAGCGCTTTCGCCGCAGCCAGGAGCGGCCCTGAT
>Ga0070707_100006501_pt1 | contig 10855 bp, 10 predicted proteins | sample KBSK5502metaG_FD_65468 | JGI IMG/M metagenome (GOLD analysis project Ga0070707, IMG submission 65468) | Corn, switchgrass and miscanthus rhizosphere microbial communities from Kellogg Biological Station, Michigan, USA - KBS K5-50-2 metaG | ecosystem: Host-associated > Plants > Roots >... | reverse complement strand
CTCGTCGAGCCTGCGCGGATGGACGAGAATGCCCGACGGCCCGCCCGCCACCACGCCCTGAAGCGCTCGACCGCCGGTCACTCCGCCGGCGATACCCTCGATCAAATCACGGAGGGTGAGCCCCAGCTCGGCTTCGACGAGACCAGGGCGTGCCACGTGTCCGGAGAGGCCAAAGACCTTGGTGCCGTGACCCTGCCCGAGCGCTGTCCACCAAGCCGCGCCGCGGCCCACGATGAGCGGGACGGCGAAGAGTGTCTCGACATTGTTGATCACCGTGGGCTTGCCGAAGAGTCCGGCCTCGGTGGGGAATGGAGGCTTGGGTCGGGGCATGGCGCGCCGGCCCTCGAGCGACTCCATGAGCGCTGTCTCCTCGCCGAGAACGAAACCGCCCGCGCCGCGCCGGATCTCGGCCTCGACAGAGAAATCGCTGGCCAGGAGATTTTCCCCGATAAGCCCACGCTCGCGCGCATCCTCGAGCGCCCGCTCGAGCCGCAGGGCCGAGAGATGGGCCTCGCCGTGTATATAAAGGATGATCCGCGAGGCCCCGGCAGCATAGGCGGCCAGCAGGGCCCCTTCGATGAGCCGGTGGGGATCGCCCTCCATGAGATGTCGGTCCTTAAAGATCCCGGGTTCGCCCTCCTCGCCATTGACAATCAGGTACGTGGGCCTGCCCTGGGCCCGGCGCGCCCCTTCCCATTTGACCGCCGCCTGGAAGTAGGCCCCGCCTCGGCCGCGCAGCCCCGCCGCCTTGACCGTCTCGATCACGCTCTCAGGTTTGCCTGCCGCCAATGCCTCGGCCAGGACGGCATAGGAGCCACGGCGGATGGCATCGTCGATGTCGGCGGGATCGGTGACGCCGCAGCGGCCGATGAGCTCTCGCCGCTGCCCCGAGAGAAAGCGCTGGACGTCGGGATCGCCGTCGAGCCGGCCCGAGAGGGCGGCGTCGAGCAGCGCGGTGACCCGATCGGCGGTGACGCGCGTGGCGATGTGGTGGCTTCCATCGTGTCGCAGCACCGTGACCACGGGCGCCGCCCAGCAGAGACCATTGCAGCCGCCGGCGACGACGCGCGCCGCGAGGCCGCGGCGGGCGATCTCGGCCTCGAGCGCCGCCAGCACGTTTCCAGCGCCCACCGAGAGTCCACAGGTTCCCGCGCCGACGGCCAGAGTGAGGCCGTCCGGCGGCCGGGACTCGGCCACGAGTTTGAGGTCGACAACAGGTTGTCCCCTCACCCCAGCCCTTTCCCCTGAGGGGAGAGGGAGTCTCGAGCCTTCGAGAATGGTCTCGAGATCTCGCTCGCTCACTCGGCCGTACTGCTTGCCATCGGCCTCGACCACCGGCGCCACGGAGCAATTGAAGGCGCAGTCGAGCCGCTCGAGCGTGACGGCGCCGTCGGCCGTGGTCGCATCGGCGCTGATCCCGAGCCGCCGCTCGCACGCACGGAGCATCTCCAGCGAGCCCGCGATCCGGCACGACACGCCGGTGCAAACGCGGACGATGCGCTTGCCGGGCGGGGCTAGGCGGAATTCCGGATAATGCGTGGCGACGCCGTACACTTCGCTCCCGGGCACGCGCAGGCGCTCCGCGGCGGCCCTGAGGGCTTCAGGCGAGAGCCAGCGCTCGTGGTGCTGAAGGGCCTGCAGCGCAGGCAGCAGCCAGCCGCGCTCGCGGGGAAAGCGCTCGAGGATCTCGCGGGTCTCGGCCATGGCTAGCGGCCGGTGGCCGCGGGATCGGCCATGCCGGCTTCGGCGAAGCCCTTCTTCCTCAGCAGGCAGGAGTCGCAGAGCCCGCAGGGGCGGCCATCCGGCTGTGGCTCGTAGCACGACCAGGTGAGCGCGAAGTCCACCCCGAGTCCGGCGCCCAGCCGGATGATCTCGGCCTTGGCGAGCTTGATCAGCGGGGTGTGCACCTTGAAGCGGCTCTTGGCCTCGACCCCCGCCTTGGTGGCGAGATTGGCCATGCGCTCGAAGGCCTCGATATACTCGGCCCGGCAATCGGGATACCCGCTGGCGTCAAGCACGTTCACGCCGATGAAGATGTCCTGCGCGCCGAGCACCTCGGCCCACGCCAGCGCATGACTGAGGAAGATTGTGTTGCGCGCAGGCACGTAAGTCACCGGGATGCCCGTGGCCATCGCCCCGCCGCTCCGTCCCTTGGGGACCGCGATATCGGCGGTGAGCGCCGAGCCCCCGATGGCGCGGAGGTCGAGCTTCAGCACGAGATGTTCTTTGGTGCCGAGCGCCGCGGCCACTCGCCGCGCCGATTCGATCTCACGCGCGTGGCGCTGGCCGTAATCGAAGGACAGCGCGTAGCACTCGAAGCCCTCGGCCCGCACGACGGCCAGCGTCGTCGCCGAGTCGAGGCCGCCGGACAGGAGGATGACGGCCGCGCCCGCCATCAGACGCCGCGCCGGGCTCCCCAGAGCAGGACGTGTAGTCGTGGCGAGAAGCGGAAGCCGTGGGTCCTGCACTTCTCGGCGACCCAGGGCGCGCGCGCCACGAACTCCTCGGCCCGCAGGCACTCGGGCTGAAGCAGGATGCGCTCGCGGGGCAAGGCGAAGCGCTCGGCCAGCCGAAGCACCTCGGCCGCGTCGTCCTCGTCCGTGACGACGAACTTCCACCATGCCTCCCGCGCGAGAAAGGCGCGGATCGCCTCTGGATTGACGCGCTTGGCCTCGCTGACTCCCGAGCCGCCCAGCTTGACGGAGACATTCCACTGGATGTCGCGGCCGGCCGCGGCGGGAGGCGGTAGCGTCCCTGACGTCTCGACCTCGATGCGGAAGCCCTTGTCGGCCAGCGCCGCGGCCAGCGGGATGAAGGAGGCGGATTCCAAAGGCTCGCCGCCGGTGATCACGACGCGGCGGCAGGGATAGGCCGCGACCTCTTCGAGCAGGGCGTCCAGGCTCACCTCATGGCCGGCGGCGGGGTCCCACGAGTACTTGGTATCGCACCAGGCGCAGCCCACCGAGCAGCCTTGCAGCCGAACGAAGATCGCCGGCAGCCCGGCCGTGGCGCCTTCCCCTTGGATCGAGTAAAACGTCTCGGCGATGCGGCCCGAGATCGCGGCTCCGTTCACGGGCGGCTCCGCGTGATGGCGCTCCCGCAGCTGGGGGTCTCCCGGATCGCAACGCGCTCGAGGTCGATGCCCGGCGGCAGCGCCCGCTCGATGGCATTCCAGGCCTCACGCGTCATCACTTCGGCGGTGGGCATGCCGCGCAGGATCACCACACGGTCGGGGGCCTCGGCCTGCACGGCGCTGATGGCCGGGCCCAAGGGATCGTCCGGCGCGAGAAGCGTGGCGTGGTCCCAGGAGTCCAGCACGGCCTTCCGGACGATGTCGCGCAGGTCGTCGAAGTCCATGACCATGTCGAGGGGATCCAGCCGCTTGGCGCCGATCGTCACCTCGAGATGATAGGTGTGGCCGTGCAGGTAGGCGCACTTGCCGGGATGGCCCGGGATGCGGTGTGCGGCGTCAAAGGTATACGAGGTCGTCAGCTCCATAGCTCGAAGAAAATACTAGCATAAGATTTCGGCCGCCCCCCTGGGGGGAAGCCGATTCAACCGGTCGGCCCAGGCATGCACGAGCCCTCTGCGTCGCGGCCTAGGCACAAGGGGCAACGGACAGAGCCGAGAGTGCCGGATGCATATGGTAGCCAAGGCGCACCTGCTCGGTGCGCCTCGGCCGGTTCTACACCATCGTGAGCGTCAACGGGCTTGAGGCGCAGGGTGATCGTGTCACAGGCTGCATGGAGGGAGTCGGGTTCATCCCGCCTTCTCGTTGTGTGACTTGCGCGGAGAAACTCCCTAACTCGCCGTCGGCCAAGTCGTCTTGATCCAGTTTACGGTGGCGGATGGATCGTCGTGGCCCTTGCCCGGCTTCGGCCAGGTGGGGGGCGCCGTCATCGCCTGCACCGGTACAGTGATGATGCGCTCGGGGTCCCAGACGGGGAAGGGATAGTCGGGCAGGTTCTTGCTGAACCCGACCTTCACCTCCTTGAACGCGCGGTGGTCCTCCTTGCGTATCGTCACCGTGCCTGACGGCGCCGCAATGCTCATCCCCTCCAGCGACTTGCTGATCGCGTCGTCACTGGGCCAGCCGCCCGCGTCCTTGTTCGCTTTCTCGACCGCGGCCTTGAAGAGGTAGAGCCCGGTGTACGCCGCCTCGGCCGTGTAGTTGGGGTACTCCTTCCAGCGCTGGACGTAGCGGTCCACGAACTGCTTGTTGAGCGCGGAGCGGCTCGGCGCCGGATAGGTGAAGTGGTAGTTCGAGTGGACCCCGGCCAGCGCCCCCTCGGGGTGGTCCTTGCCGATCGCGTGGGGCACGACGCCGAAGTTGATGTTCCCGGCGAGCTTCGCTTTCGAGAACAGTCCGTACTGGAGGGCCTGCTTGTAGAAGGCGATGTACATGCCGCCCCACATCGAGGTGACGATCAGGTCCGGCTTGGCGCCGGCCGTCTTGGTGATGTGGGAGGTGAACTCCGTCGTGCCGAGCGGCGGCCAGGCCTCCGAGACGATCTGGGACTTGGGCATGAGCTTTTGGCGCGCCGCCTCGAAGTGGAGCTGGAACCACCGGCCGAAGGCGTAGTCCGGATGGATGACCGCGATGCGCTGAGCGTCCGGCCAGGTGCGGGCCACGGCCATGGCCGTGGTGACACCGTCCGCCGAGAGGATGTTCGTCATGCCGAAGAGATAGCGAGGGTTCGGCACCTCGACCTCGAAGAGCCGGTCGATGCATCCCTCGGTCATGATCGTGAGGAGCTTGAACTCCTCGACCACCGGCCCCACCGCGAGCTGGTTGTTCGCCGCGATGATGCCGGAGAAGTAGTCGATCTTCTCCGACAGCTTCATCCGCTTCACTTCCTTGACGGTGGCGTCGGGCCCTGCGGCCTCGTCGGCGGTGATCGTCTCGATCTTGCGCCGGCCCAGCAACCCGCCGGCCGCGTTGATCTCCTCGGTGGCGAGCGTATGGCCCTTGAGCGAGGGCGCCCCGAGCACCGCGCCTGGGCCGGAGAGGATCGTGATGTGCCCGAATTTGACCGCCGTGTCCGACACGCGCCCGCGCGGCGGCTCCTGCGCACCCGCCGGCAGTACCGCTCCGGCTCGCTCCCCGAGGGGAAGATCGAGCGTGAGGGCGCCCACGGTGATGCCGAGGGACGTGAGGAACTGCCGGCGATCGACGGTCTTGGTCATCTGGGTTCTCCTCGGCTGGCGCGGCGTCTCACCGCACCGTCACGTTGACTGCATGGATCCGATTCCGCCCTGCGGGCGGCTGGGTGCGCCCCCGCTCGTCGGTCGCGCGGCACTCGAGCAGGTAGGCCCCGGGCATCCGTGGCGTCCAGTCGATCGTGAAGCGCTGCCAGGTATAGCCGTCACGCCGGAGCTCCAGGCGCGCCTCCTTCCAGGTAGCGCCCCCGTCGGTGCTCACGTCGACGCGCCGGACCGGGCCGGCGCTCCATGCCCAGCCCTCCACGGTCTGGGCGCCAGGAGCCAGGGCGTCGGCCTCCGCGGGCGCGACGATCACGGAGTGGACGTCGAGGTCGCGCACGGGCTCGAGCCGCTCCTGCCCGTTGACTGCCACCCGGCGGTTGTAGAGGCGCGTGGTGAAGAGGCTCTCGGGGCGAGCCTCGGCAAGATAGATCCGAGTCACCCACTTGACCGAATTGGTTCCGAAGAAGCCCGGCACCACCGCCCGCACGGGAAAGCCGTGCTCGGGGGTGAGCGGCGCGCCATTTAGCTCCCAAGCGAGCAAGACCGGCCGCGCGCGCACGATCTCGACCGGAATGTCCTTGACGTAGCGGTCGCTCGACGTGCCGGCGAAGGCGCCGTGGTCAGGCGCTTCGAGCCAGACGAGTGAGGCGCGCGATTGCGGTCCCGCCTCTTCGAGGAGCGGCCAGAGGCGGGTGCCTCGCCAGCTCACGTTCCCAACGCGCCGCGTGGGCACTTCGGGCTCGACCGGATTGCCGAAGCACTCGAGCACGCCCTGGATCGTCTCCGCCGGCCGGCGCAGCAGTTCGGCATAGGTCAGCCGCAGGGGCCGCTCGACGGCACCCTCGATGCGCAGCTCCCAGCCATCAACGGGCACGTGCGCGATCCCCATATGCGCGATGACATACACGCTTTCGGTGGGAGTGAGGAAGGATCTGAGCTGCGTCACGGGGACCTGGCGCCGGTAGGTCTCGGCCGGGTCCATCACGGGACGGGGGTGCCCGGGCTCGACGGCCGGCTCGCTCACGGCTCGGGGCCCGGTGGGTTGCCGGGATCCGGCAACGCGTCACTCTGCGGCGTCTCGTCGGCACGTGACGTGCCCGGCCCACGCCGCGACGCTTCGCGTCCGGGGCCCGCGAACCGGATGGGCAGGTTCTCGGACCGGTCCACGGTGAGGTGGAAGATGTCAAAGCGGTTGTAGTAGCCCACTACGTCGTGGAACTGCTTCGGTTCGACGCCGGCCGCCAGATCGACGTCCGCGTAGAGGATTCCCTCTTGCCCGGCTAGCACCTCGCTGACCGGCTCGCCCGTGGGGCCGATCACGACGGAGATGCCGCGCGGCGTAGCGTCCAGAATGGCGCCGACGTCCGGCGAGAGCGACGCCAGCGTCTCTCGGGTGGCGGCGTCGAGGAATCCCGACACCACGATATTGAACGCCTTGGCCTCGAAGGAATGGGCCCCCGCCCGGATCCGAATGGCGCCAGCCAGATCGTAGTTGCCGCCGCCGCGGGGATCCCGCGTCGGCCAGGCGGGCGGATAGGTCGAGACGTGCACCTGCTCGCCCTCTGCCATCAGCGTGTAGCGCGCCAGCGGGTTCGTGTTCTCCCCGCAGATCAGCACGCCAAGCTTCCCCAGCCGGGTCTCGGTCACCCGGAGCCCGGCGCCGTCCCCATTGGCCCAGGTGAGCTTCTCGAAGAAGGTGGGCACAAGTTTCCGGTGATGATTGAGGATGACGCCCTGGTCGCTGATCAGGACATTCGCGTTCCAGAGACAGCCGACGCTCACCGGGCTCAGCTCGTTGAAGCCCAGCGAGATGAATATCCCGAGCCGCCGCGCCGCGGCCGCGATCTGGTCGAGCTCAGGACCCGGACAGCGCGGGGAGCTGGCCGCGAGGCGCTTGAACCAGTCGTGCGTGTAAATGGGCGCTTGGAGCGCGGACCAGAGGGGAAAGGCCGGGATGAACGCTTCGGGGAACGCGACGAGCTGCGCGCCATGGCGACTCGCCTCCTCGATCACGCTCGCAGCTTTCTCGACCGTCTTCGCCAGATCGAGGAAGACCGGCGCCACGTGCGCCGCCGCCACTCGATACGCTGGATAGCTCATGCTGCACCGCCTCGCGCCAGGAGGGAAAGTGAGACGCGGGTGCGCCCCGCGTCGGGTGCACCCCATTATCGCGGGGGCGCGATACCTGTCAAGGGCTCCGATGTCTCATGCGGCCTTCGACCACCCCACGGTAAGCGAACCACAGGAAAGGTAGCGATCATGAAGAGCGATATCGACATTGCGCGCGCGGCGCGGCTCAAGCCCATCGCTGAGGTGGCAGAAGAGCTCGGGCCGAGTTCGGCCGACATCGAACCGTACGGAGCTGACAAGGCCAAGATCCGCCTGGAGAGCATTGCCGGCCACCGTGGCACGTGGCAAGGACGACGGGCGCTGGTCACTGCCATGACGCCCACACCCGCGGGCGAGGGGAAGTCCACGTAATTTCTCCTTGCCCCCTTCCGGGCCTTTTGGTATAAGGTGGGGCCAATCGGAAAGGAGGACGCCATGGCTCACAGCCTGACCGAATCCCTCAAGCACAACCGCTTTCTCGTGGTCGAGGTGGACAAGGCCGCGGGTCGCCTCCGCGTCCGGAACGAAGCGGAGATGTGCACCGATCTCAACTGCGACGGGACGGTCATCGTCACCGACGAGGGCCGGTCGAATGACCTCGCGCAGCTGAATGCCGGCGACATCGTCACGATGGTGCAGCAGGACGGACGCGCGAGGGAGATCCGCGTGGTCCGCCGCGTCTTCGAGGAGTACTCGAGCCCGGAGTGGTAAGCGTCTAGCCGCGCCGCGCTATTTCAACGGCCCCGGAGGCTGAGCTTCCGGGGCCGTCGTCTTTTCTGGGGTCAGGCGATGCCGGTGTGCACCGTGACGGTGCCCAGGCCGAGACGACGCCAGGTCACGGCCCGCAGCCCGGCCCGCTCCATCAGCGCCTTGAGCTGGTTCGGGGTCACGAAGCGATCCACCGACTGGGGCAGATAGGAATAGGCCTCCGGATCGCCTGAGACCAGCCGGCCGATGCGCGGGACCAGATGGTGGAAGTAGAGGCGGAAGAGTCGGGAGAAACCGGGCAGGGTGGGTTGCGTGATCTCGAGCGCGACGACGCGACCGCCCAATCGCGTGACGCGTTTCATTTCCTGCAGCCCCTCCTCGAGATCCACGAGGTTCCGCAGCAGAAAGGCCGAGGTCACGCAGGCGAAAGCGCGGCTCTCGAACGGCAACGCCAGCGCGTCGGCCGCGACGAGCCGGACGCGCGCGTGGAGATCGCCATAGGCGAGCTTGGCGCGCGCCACGTCGAGCATGCCCAGGGAAAAGTCGGCGCCCACGATCAGCCGATGCGGATGGACCTCGCTCAGCTCGAAGGCGAGATCGGCCGTGCCGGTCGCCAGATCCAGCGCCGGGCCGTCGGGGGCGGGGATCGTCTGCCGGGCCGCCACTCGCCGCCAGGCGTGGTGCATCCCGAGAGTCATGAGCCCGTTCATCAGATCGTAGCGCCCGGCGATACGCGAAAACATCTCGCCGACGAAGCGCGCCTTGTCGGGTCCCGCGCCGAGCTCCGGCCGGTTCACCACCAGCGGCCTCCCACGACGGCGAAAAACAGGATCACGGCGATGTAGCCATTGACGTTGAAGAAGGCCAGGTCGAGCCGCGAGAGGTCGTCCGGCGCCACCAGCGAATGCTCGTAGGCGAGCAGCGCCGACACGACCAGCACCCCCGCCCAGTAGATCAGTCCGAGCCCCATCACCCAGCCCAGCGCAACGAACGCGACCACGGTCAGGGCGTGGCATGTCCTGGCCGTCGTGAGCGCGGCCGCGATTCCGAAGCGCGCTGGCACGGAATGAAGTCCCGCGCGGCGGTCGAACTCCACATCCTGGCAGGCGTAGATGAGATCGAAGCCCGCGATCCACACCGTCAGCGCGAACCAGAGGATGAAGACCGGCGGATCGAAGGCCCCGCGCACGGCGATCCAGCCGCCGGCCGCGGCGATCCCGTCGGTGAAGCCCAGGATCCAATGGGTGAGCCAAGTGAAGCGCTTGGTGTAGGAATAGCCGATCAGGAAGAGCGCGGCCAGCGGGGCGAGCAACAGGCAGAGCGGGTTGAGCATCCAGGCGGAGAAGAGCAGCAGCACCCCCGAGCCGACGGCGGCGGTCAGAACCTGCCCCGGCTTGAGCAGTCCCGTGGGCAGGTGCCGCTGAGCCGTGCGGGGATTCTCGGCGTCGAGGGCCCGATCGGCCAGGCGGTTGACGCTCATCGCCAGCGTGCGCGCGCCCACCATGGCCAGGGTGACCCAGATGAGCGTGCGCCAGCCGGGCCAGCCGTCGGCGGCCAGCACCATCGCCACATACGCGAAGGGCAGGGCGAAGACGGTGTGCTCGAACTTGATGGCGTCGAGGAAGTGACGCAGCGGTCCCGGCACTACAGGCCGTACTCGCGCCAGCGCCGACTGACGAGCGCGTGGATCTCCTCGCTCATGACGATCTCGTCAGGCCAGGGCTGGGTGATGCCGTCCATCTCGCTCTTCTCGGTGGCGTCCACGCCGAGTTTCCCGCCGTAGCGGTGGCGGAGCGCGGCGTGGTCGAGATCGTCCATGGGACCTTCGAGGATGACCAGGTCGCGCTTGGGATCGATATTGCCGGTGGCCCGCCAGGCGACCTCGGAAAGGTCGTGAACATTCACATGCTCGGACACCACCACGATGGTCTTGGCGAGCATCATGAGCCCGAGCCCCCAGAGGGCATACATCACCTTGCGCGCGTGCCCCGGGTAGCGCTTCTTCATGGAGACGATCACGAGATTGTGGAAGATGCCCTCCGCCGGCATATTGATGTCCACCACTTCGGGCAGCAGCAGCCGGATGATGGGCAGGAAGATCCGCTCGGTGGCTTTGCCGAGCCAGTAGTCCTCCTGGGGCGGCCGGCCGACGATGATCGTCGGGTAGATCGGGTTCTTCCGGCGCGTGACGGCCTTGAGATGGAAGACTGGATAGTCGCGGGCGAGCGAGTAGTAGCCGGTGTGATCGCCGAAGGGTCCCTCGCGCCGCCGCTCCGCGGGGTCCACCCAACCCTCGAGCACGATCTCGGCGTCCGCGGGGACCTCGAGGTCTACCGTCTTGCATTGGATCATCGGGACACCCGAGCCGCGCAGCCAGCCGGAGAACACCATTTCATCGATCGCCGGAGGCAGCGGCGCGGAGGCCGAGTAGATCGAGCAGGGATCGCCGCCGAGCGCGATGGCCACCTCCATGGGCCGGCGCGCTTCTTCGGCCACGCGGTGGTGCTCCGCCGAGCCCTTGTGGGTCTGCCAGTGCATGCCGAGCGTCTGGTCGTCGAAGACCTGGAGCCGGTACATTCCCACATTGCGCGCTCGCGTGAGCGGATCCCGCGTGAAGACCATGGGCAGGGTGATGTACCGGCCGGCATCGCCGGGCCAGCACGTGATGATGGGCAGCCCCGCCAGCGTCGGGCGATCGATCTCGACGACTTCCTGGCATGGCGCCGAGCGCACGCGCTTGGGACCGGCCTTGACCACGTCGAAGGCGTCGCCCAGCTTCTTCAACTTGTCGACGAAGGAGTCCGGCATCTTGATGAGCTCGAGCAGCTTCGCG
>Ga0070707_100006498_pt1 | contig 10856 bp, 7 predicted proteins | sample KBSK5502metaG_FD_65468 | JGI IMG/M metagenome (GOLD analysis project Ga0070707, IMG submission 65468) | Corn, switchgrass and miscanthus rhizosphere microbial communities from Kellogg Biological Station, Michigan, USA - KBS K5-50-2 metaG | ecosystem: Host-associated > Plants > Roots >... | reverse complement strand
GACAGCACGATCTGGTCTGAGCGCTCGGCTGGCACCCACCAGATCACGTCATAGTCGGACTTGAACCGGTGCGCGTACTCCAGTGCCACCTGTGTCTTGCCGACACCGCCGAGTCCGTAAAGGGCATGAGCCAGTACGACGGCGGTACCGCCGCCTACCAGTTTGTCTCGCAACTGCTCCAGGTTGGCGCCGCGACCGGTGAACTCCGCGTTGCGCGGCGAAACGTTCCACACCGGCGGATCGGTGCCGGGGAAGCGGGGCTCGTTGTCCCCGGCGGGCCGGGCGGCCGTCTGCATCGGCCGGTCGAGCGCGCGCAGCAGCACCGCCGCGGCCTGGTCCTTGTCCAGCCGTACCAGGTCCAGTGGCATGCGGCTGGCGAACGGCTCGCTCAGCCGGACCTCGCTGATGCGCAGTGGCAGCAACCGCCGGCGGTCCGAGCCCACGTCAGCCGCTGCCATCGCCTCCCAGATGGTCAGGGCATCGGGCGACCGCATGTACGCACCGGACACGATCGCGATCGTGCGGGTGGCGGACTCCAGTGACCGGCCCGCCTCCTCCCGGTCGGTGGCGGTAGCCACCGTGCTGCGCGGCAGCACCCGGAATCCCGCCCCGGACAGCACGCTCTCGATCCAGTCGGCCCACATCCGGTCCTCCGGCGCGTAGCTGAGGAAGACATCGACCGGCGACAACGGCTGGCTGCGGACGAAAGCCTCGCGGTACTTGAGCCGCAGCGACTCGGCCAGCGGAGGCATCGCGGTGACACTGCCGCCGGTGATCGCGCCGGTCAGTCGTTCGAACGCGGCCAGCAATGAGGTCGGCAGGCCCGGGTCGTCGCCGAACGTCGCCAGTGTCTCCTCGAACGCGTAGAACGGCTTGTACGGGATCTCGACCGCGTTCCAGTACTGTACGAACTCCTGGGGGTCCAGCCCGGCGGGAAAGCCTTCAAACTTGGTCCTGGCCACCAGGCGGCCAACGTCAAGCTTCTCCTTCTCGTTGTCCTCGATGCGCATCGGCACGGGCAGGATCCGGATGTTCCGTTCGCGGTACCGGTCGCTGATCTGGCGGGCTACGTAGCAGGCTCCCTCGATGCTCTGGTTGTTCAAGGTGAAGCAGATGACCAGGATGTCCGGCAGCTCGACCGTACAGATATCCGCGACATCGCTGAGCCCGGTACGGCTGTCAATCAGTACGTAGTCATAATTCTGCTTCATATCCTCGCGCATCGCGCGGAAGAACTTGCCGCCGCCCAGCCTCTCATAGAAATTGTCCATGTCGAGCGATGAAAAGTTCGAATAGTCCCGGTTGTGCCGCCCCGCCGAGATGAAATCTATGGTGCCGGGCTCCTCGAAGTTCTGCCAGTCAAGCGAGACAGCGTGACGCAGCACATGCGCGTGCTTTAAATGCCAGTCGCCGGGCCGTGGCTTAGGGTCGGTGGCAGCCCATGCGTAATCGTTGATGATGTCAATGACACCAGGTGTCACATGTACCAGGGCCTCATCGAGGAAGGGATGGAAGAACTTGTGCAGGCCAGGTGATTCCAGATCCCAGTCGACGGCCAGTACCTTCTTGCCGTTGCATGCCAGAATCCAGGCAACATTGGCAAGCGCCATGGTGCGGCCGGTGCCTCCTTTGTAGGAGTAGAAGGTGATGACTTGGCCTGCGCCGACAGCTGTCATGACTGTCCTCCGGAATCCTGCCCATCGGTCCCTCTTAGCCTCGGGCGCTGCGGGTTATCGCCTTCGGGTGGGTAGACGGGTGCGTGCTTTACGAACTTCTTGAAGATAAGGTTGGTCATCGGCCCGAGCAGCCGGCCAAGCTCGTCCCTGGTGGGGATTCCGGTGGCCGCGCTCTGATAGCGATAAGGGATTTCCGCGATCGTGCGGCCCAGGTGCCTGTTCAGGCTCTCGCGCAAGTCTCGCTCTGCCTCGGTGGTCTGGGCATCGTCACGGTTCCACGGCACGAGCACGCTGTTCCATGGCTGGCCAAGCGCATCGATGCTCCGCAGTTGTGCGACATGGCCGGGTGACCGGGTTGCCCAGGCATCGACAAGGAACAGCCCGGGAGTGCTGGGCCGTGTCTCGTCGCCGCCATCGGAAATATGGTCACCGAAGGTTCCCACCGTCGCCTGGTAGCCGAGATGACGGACGATCTCCGCGGCATAGTCCGCTATGGGCTGAGAAGTCGCCGGGTGGTACGGATTCCACGCGCATGGAGTCGCGCCGTAGTAGTCAGGCTTCCTCCCACCGGGAAGGCTGCCGCGGTCGGGCGCTACCACCGTAAGCTTCATCTGGCGCCCCGGCATGCGCTGATCGGCGCCGATTCCGAAGGCGCTCTCGACGGTGCTGTAGTCGATCGGCGACTCGGGTCTGATCTGTGTCTTGTTGGCCACATCCACGATGCGCTGCGCCAGCCGGAGGACGGCCAGCTGATAGTCATGCCGGTAGCGCGCCACCTTCATGATGGCGTAGAAGCCCTCGTTGCCATAACGCTGGCCCAGTTCATGGTGATTAAACTGAATGGTCTTCGCTACGCCCGGCATCCGATCTTGATCGACGCTCACCCAGAGGGCGGGGACGATCGCCGCGCTGTTCAGGGCACGGCTGACGAATGAGTACCACTCTTTACCGCAATACTCGCTGGTGAAGTAACGGGGGGAGTACAGCGGCACGAACACCCGGCACGTGGCAAGTGCGGCGGCCAGGTCGCGCGGCCAGTCTGTGCCTACCCGTATCTCACGGTCCATGTATCCCGCGCGCTGGGTATTCGTTAAATGCAGGATGATCTCGCAGAGGTCACGGTAGAGCTTGTAGACCCATCGGTCCGGATCGGTGGAATCAGACGGATCCTGACGTGGCGTGCGAGCGTAACTGAGGAAGAAGAAGGGCGCGTTGCCGAAGTGCGCGGGCTCCACTTCGTCGGGCATGCTTGTCTTCGCCCCCTCCGCGGCCACAACCCGAGTCCCCCGGGCACATCGGGTGAGCGTTAACACAAGAACATACTTGACCGCGAAATAATCATAGGGGGCAAACCGGGCCGCGCCAAGAGCGCCGCCGCGCCGCCGCCAGGCTCCGCCACGGTGGAACGGCCGTCGCCGCGAGTTCTATGAACCAATCGCCCGGTCAGAGCACCAGCGCAGCGTGCCCGGCTCGTGCGCTCAGGCTAGCTGTGCGGGCGCCAGGCTCGCTGACTCGGTCTGCTGTCCGGCAGGTGCCGGTGCTCGGCGAGCCAGTTCGTGGCGAAATCCACGGCCGCGACCACCTCGGCAAGACGGCAATTCGCCGAGCCGACGGTCCCGCGAATGACCTGGCCCGTCGCCTCGAAAGCGGCACCGAGGTCGCGGAAGTCAGAGTCGTCGAGCACTACGTCGTAATACCGCCGCCACTGCGCACGACCGTTCGCGGTGACGACACAACCGTAAGGCTGAATGGGCGGGGTCGCCGTGTAGCGGTATTCGCCCAGGTGGAAGGCGCAGCACGCACTGTAGTCCACACCGAGGAGCAGGAGCCGCGCTCCGGCCTTGTACAGCTGGGCGAGGGGGGACTCCTCACCCAGATGGCAGTCGGGGGCGTGCCCGGCTAGCAGCGGTGCCGCCAGTGGTCCCAGCGCGGCGAACGACGTTTGCGGGTGTGTACTCCGGACAGCGCCCGGGGTGCACCGGACCTGTTCGGCGATCTGGCCCATGCCGGTCGCCGACGTGGTCTGCGCGTCGAATGGCGGCATTGCCGCGCGGAAGCGCTGGATCTCGTCGTCGCTCATGCCAGCGATCCGGGCCAGGTGCTGCCGCGAGGTGTCCGAGTTGTCGGCGGTTTGGGTAGGGACGACCAGCGTCCCCGGCTCGCCGAGCACCTCTCGCAGTGCGGCCACCACTTCGGCCGCGCCCCCGTTCACCCAGCCGACCCGGCGCAGCGAGGCATGGACCAGCAGCACCTCTCCCGCGCCGATTCCTAGCGCCCGCAGATCGCGGACGAGAGACTCGCGCGTCAGGCCCGCCCCCATGGCTGGTGCGTTGGTCATGACAGGCTCCCCAGCGCGCGGACTGGTTCGTCGAGCCAAGGCGCGAGGGAGGTGCACATCCCATCGACGAACCTTTGCCCGAGGGGAGTGAGCGAACCCGACCCGGTCAGGATGTCGATGGCCTCGGCAGTGCCCTCCCGCCAGTACGCGAACTGCCGGTCGGCGACGGCGGCCGCCGGCCCGCTGGCGGTGTGGCGCCGCTCCCGCCAGAAATCGACCACCGCGATATGGGCGTAGGTTCCCTGCAGAATGCCCGGAAGGGGACGAGGGTCAGGCCTCCAGCGCACCTTGAACAGGCGCTGATCGCCCTGGTCCAGAAGGTCGTAGAGATCCAGGATGGCGCCAAGCTTGACGTGCTGGAACTCGTGCAGCAGGAGCAGGGCCAGGCTGGCGTGGTCCGCCGGCCTGGCCGCTCCAACGGCACCGAAGGCGTGCCTTGCGGTGGCACTGGTGTCACGGTCCGCGGGTCCCGGGGACATGGGCATGATCGTGGTCAGGCCGGCCGCGAGGCCGTCCGCATAGGCGGCGTACTGCTCCTGGATTAAGGCCCATGCCTGGTTGAACAGGCGCTCCCAGTGCGCGAGTTCTTCGTCGTCGGCCCGCTCGGCCGGCGGCCAGTCATAGCAGTGCCGGTAGGGGTCGGTGTCCTCCAAGCTGACGGACAGGCCGGGCGCGGTGAGCGAGCGCACCGGCTGCCAGCACCCGGGTATCGGGTCGCCAGACCGGGCTCCGGCTTCGGCGGCCGTCGCCGGCACCATCCACCGGCCGGTCCCAGAGGCCAACGTAAAAAAGTCGTCCGCCACCTCGACCATCACGGCGGGCGCCCCGCTCTCTCCGGCCGTGAACCTGCCCAGCGTGGGCAGATGGGCGGCGCCTTCGCGGAGCGGAACCGTGATCCGGGCCGGTACGCCGGCCCGGATCGCCGTGGCCGCGGCGATGCCGGCCAGATGACCCAGGTCGGCGGACACCGGATGAGGTTCCGGGTTGCCGCTGGCCGACCCGCTCAGCCGGGCCAGGCACCGGGCCCCCCACACTCGGACGAAGGGATGTCCGAGGACGGTGTCGACCGCCATGGGGTGCCCCTGGTCTATGTCGGTCAGCAGGCCCCAGGCTTGCGTGAACGCGGTGGCCTGCGGTCCGGTCAGGGCGGGGCTCGCGGCCGCCTCTTCGTAGACCGCGGCAACCAGGGCACGCCTGAGACTGCGCTGCGAATCGATCAGGTGCCCGATCGCCGAGGCGCCACCGAACCCAGCGGCCAGCGCTTCGAAGTCCGGGCCGGGTATGGCGTGCGCTGACCCGGGCGCATGCCCGGAAACGGGTTGTGCCGCCAGCCGGTTCCGGACGTGGGTGACCAGCTTGAGCAGGTCAGCGCAATATACGGACGGGTTAGCGAATGCCGTGCCGGAACGGTACCGATGGGCATAAAGGCCGCCGCCGCAACTGGTGACGACGGGACATGCCCGGCAGGTGTCACACAGGCCGGCCAGGCCCTGCTGGCGGGCGATCAAAGCGGGATGACGGGCGACTTCGTCCAAATCGTGGCGGATGATATCCAGCCCGGTGAACGGAGCGCCGTCAAAGGCTGTTTTCAGCGAATCGGCTTGCTCATAGGTTCCGTCGGTCTCCACGACCACCAGATCACTGGGGGTCAGGCCGATGGCCTCGGTGAGACTGCTGCCGCCCAAGGATGTGGCGACGATGGAGTCGAACAAGCGAATGCGCACGGGTTGCCCCGTTGCCGACCAGTGATCGTAAATAGCGATCAGCCAGTCGGCATACTCGGCCTCCCGTGACCGCTGCGGTGGGTGGTCCCAGGTGGCATGCGGCAGGAGGAACTCGATCTGAGGCGGGCCCAGGGCGAGCAGTGACTCATAGACCGCCAGTGGGTCGTTGGCCACGTCGATGGTGCACAGCAGGCCGGCGTAGAGGTGGCGGTATGGCCGGGCGCGCAGTCGTCCGATGGCCGCGAGCACCTGGTCGTAGCTGCCCCGGCCGTCAGCGAAACGACGGTGCCGGTCATTGGCGGACCTGTCGCCGTCGACCGATACGCCGACCTTGATGTCCTGCTCGGCGAACATGCGCAGGAAGGCGTCGTCCAAGCGCACACCGTTGGTGTGGATGCGCAAGTCCAGCGCGCAGACCCCGCGCAGCGCGGCACGCAGCGCCTGGGCCGTGGCGCGCAGATGCGCCACACCGGCCAGCAACGGCTCACCGCCGTGCAGGATGACCCGGACCTCATCGAGCGCATGGGCCTTGGCATGCTCAGCGATGCGGTGACCGGTCCACGCGACCGTCTCGGCCGACATCACCATCGGCTGACCCCGCCAACCCTGATCCTGATGCTGGTACACGTAGCAGTGGTCGCAAGCAAGGTCGCAGCGACTGTGCACCTTCAGGACGATTTGGCGAAGCGGCTGAACGGGCCCGTTCATGCCGGACCCCTAAGTCACGTGGCCGAGTTAAAGGCAGCTACCTGAGGACCTGACTGACCGAGTACAGCTCGGGTGACCATGTGGCGCAGGACGTCGTTGTCACGCACGCGAAGCGTGCCTAGTGAGACTTCGCGAAGGTCAACCGGGATCCGGCTGGGACTTGCTGGATCCGGCGCCACCTCACGGATACCTGCTGAGGAGTCCATTTGGCACTTCCTGTATAAGCGATGTATTTGGGCACCGCGCGTGCTATCGGCACGCCGTGCACAGTTCAGGTCCTTTACCCCGAATGCCACGTTGGCCCGATCAGCTTCCCGCGGCGCCCCACAGATCCTACTCCTGCCCGCGCGGCGCTTGTCCATACGTCAAATGCAGTAACTGCATCGTGTTCCTATCGCAATGCCCGGGCATGCCGATGGCCGCTGCCAGGCAGTTCGCGCGCGGACTCTCCCGCGGTGGCATGCCCGGGCGAGCCAGGCATGCGTACCACCACCGGACCGGCCGGCCACCCCGAGCGGCCGGTGCCCGGTCCGCCAGGTGATCGCGAATCTCATCGCCGCCATCGAACACTTGTTTGATGATGCGTTACAATTCTGCCGTGCAAAGCGCGTTCCAGGGCTCGTTGCTCGATCTGTCGGACGAGGAAGGCCTGGGGCCGCTGGGACCGGCCGTGCGGCGGGCGCGGCTTTCCCACGGCGCCTGGGTGGACTTCCGGCCGGGCTGGATCACCGGGGCGGATGCGCTGTTCGGGCGCCTGGCCGGTGCGGTGCCGTGGCGCGCGGAGCGGCGCCTGATGTATGACCGGGTGGTCGACGTGCCACGGCTGCTGTGCTTCTACGCCGAGGGGCAGGACCTGCCCGACCCGGTGCTCACCCTGGCCAGGGACGCGCTCAGCGAGTATTACCGGGCGGAACTGGGCGAACCGCTGTGCACCGCGGGGCTGTGCCTGTACCGGGACGGGCGGGACAGCGTCGCCTGGCACGGCGACACGATCGGGCGGGGCAGCACCGAGGACACCGTGGTGGCGATCGTGTCGCTCGGCACGCCACGGCCGCTGCTGCTCCGGCCGCGCGACGGCGGCGGGCCGGTGATCCGTCATGACGTCGGCCACGGCGATCTGCTCGTCATGGGCGGGAGCTGCCAGCGGACCTGGGAGCACGCGGTGCCCAAGAGCGCACGGGTCACCGGGCCGCGGATCAGCGTGCAGTTCCGGCCGCGCGGCGTCCGCTGACCCGTCCCGTGCGCCGGCCCCGTCGCGTGCGCTGACCCGCCCCGTGCGCTGAGCCCGTCGCGTGCGCTGACCTCGCCGGCGCCCATGGAGCTGTCCCGGTGCCTCCGTGAGATGCCGGCTGAGCCTGTTGGCGTCACAGCACGGTGAGCGCGGCACCGAGCACGCACAGCGCGCCGCCGAGCCAGACCCGCTTCCCCGGCCGGTCCCCGGCCATGAGGATGCCGAGCAGGATGGATAGCTCCCGGATCGTCGCGACCGGAGATGCGGGAGCCCGCTGGTAGGCCAGCAGGACGAGCAGGTACGCGGCGGCCGAGCCGACCCCGATTCCGGCTCCGGCGCGGGCGGCGGCCCGCAGCCGGCCCCAGTCGGCGCGGACCGCGGCGAGCAGGATCAGTGCCTGCACGGCGGTGACCGCGCCCAGGTAGCCGATCGCGTTCGCGGACCGCACGGCTCCGGCATCGATGACGGAGTAGATCGCGATGGTGACGCCGGTCAGCGCCGCGAACGCCAGCGCGGCACCGCGGCCACGGGCCAGGCCCGCCTGCGAGATGACCGCGAGGCCGATGCCAAGCGCCACCGACCCGCAGACCCGTGCCGCGTTCAGCGGCTCGCCCAGCACGGCCGCGCCGCCGAGCGTGATCAGGAACGGGGCGATGCCCCTGGCCACCGGGTAGGTGAAGGAAAGCTCGCCGCGCCGGTACGCGGCCGCGAGGCAGGCGAAGTAGGCGGCCTCGGCCGCGCCCGAGGCGGCTACCGACGGCCAGACCCGCACGGGCGGGGCCGCGATCGTGGCCGGCATCAACAGGACGGCCCCCACCGCCGCGCCCACCGCCGCGGCGGCCAGGCGGTCCCCGGCCCCGTGCAGCACGCGGTTCCAGGTCGCATGGAGCACGGCCGCCGCGAGCACCAGGACGAGCGCGGCCTCGCTCACCGCGGCCCGGGCGACCCGGCCGGATGATCGGTGGTCATCCCCTCACCCTAGGACGGCCCGGCAGGTCAGCAGGACCTACGGGCGTGCCGGCCTGACTGGCTCGCGATCATGGATTCTCGGCGGCCCTGCTGGCGATCGCCGGGTCCCTCCCGGGTCCGATGATTTCGAGCACCGTACCGTCGGGGCAGCGGAAGTGCTGCCAGCTCGTCCCGTTGGCGTGCTGGGCCGAGCCGATGAACTCCACCCCGGCGGGGAGCATCAGCGCGCGGACGGCGTCGAAGTCGCCGACGCGCAGGCCCACCACTGGCCCGGTGGTGAAGAACGAGTGGAATTCATCGGCCGGCCCGTAGATCTCCAGCACCGTGCCGTCGCCCAGCCGGAACCTGGTCATGCCGCTGGTTTCCCCGGCGACTCGCACGCCGATGACGTCCCGAAACAGCCGGACCATCTCGCTGAACTGGTCGCTACGCAGCCCTACGAAGCCCACCCCTTCTACTGCCACACCCACTCCTTAAGCCAGCAATGCGGTGACGACGGTCCCATGATCGTTTGGTCGCGTGGTCCGGGTGCGCGCTCAGGTCAGGTCGCCGCTGCGGCGAAGTGTGCCGCCGCGTTGACACCGGTGCCCACGGCATGCGAGGGAAGGCGGATCGTGGGGCCGCTGTAGCGTATCCCGCCGCGGGCGAACCTCTTGGGCATGAGCAGCGGGGTATCAAGGTCGATGTAGGTGAAGAAAGGGTGGCTCGCGGCCGCGACCGAGGCGGAGAAGGTCATGGAAACCACCGTTTCGACCATGCCGCCGATCATTCCGGTCATCCCTGCCGACCGGGCAATGGATATTATGTCGAGGGCGTCCGCGACACCGCACTTCATCAGTTTGACATTGACCGAGCTTATGCCGCCCTGCTCGGCGACACGAATGGCATCCGCGGGGGAGCGGACGGACTCGTCGGCACAGACGGGAATGCCGTGCTCTCTTTCCAGTTCGGCGAGGCCGGCGATGTCAGGAGCCGCGACCGGCTGCTCGGCAAGGATAACCGCCGCGCCCGCCTCAGTCACACCACCCAGAAACTTGTGGGCTTGCGGGCGGGAGAAGCCCGCGTTTCCATCCACGATGATGGAGAGCTGAGGTGCCGCCCGGGAAATAGCCACAACGCGTGCGACATCCAGCTCCCAGTCCTCGGCGCCAACTTTTATCTTGACAGTATTGAACCCAGAATCCATGGCATGACGCGCGGATTCCACACTGTGCCTGACGTCGCCTACCGGGATGGTGACATCGGTGCTGAGCTCGCGCGGGAATCCCCCAAGAAAGGCGGGCAGCGACAGGCCGAGGTGGCGGGCCAGGGCGTCGACCACCGCCTGTTCCACGGCGCACCTCGCCGCGGCCGCTTCCGGTGCCAGGGCGCGCAGGTCGGCCGCCAGGACCCGCCAAGCGGCCGCGTCGCGTCCGGTAATGGCCGCGATCATGCCTTGCAAGGCGGTGAGCGTGCTGCCCTGAGTTTCCCCGGTAATCGCTTCGAATGGGGCGGCCTCACCGTACCCGGCCGAGCCGTCCCGCAATACCACCCGTACAAGCACGTTCCGCGCCGTGGCAACCGCGCCCTTGGAGATGGCGAAGCTCTCCGTCAGCCGCACGCTGATGGGAGCTATGTCCAGACGCGCGATCACCCGCGCACGCTCTGCTGCCGTGCTGCCCTCCGGCCCGAGCACGTGCCACAGTGCTGCCATGGTCGTGACCTCTGCTCCTAGCTGGGGTGATACCCCGGCGGCTCACCGCGAATCGGGCAGCTAAGGGGCCGGCCTACTCCGGATCGCCTATGCTACAACGCAGTCCAAGGCTGGCACGGCACTGGCCGCGGTAAATTCGGTTCCGCGGGCACCGTAAAGCAAAAATAAAGATTTGTGGAGTATTGATGGTATCGCTTGCGTTGTTGCTTGGGGGTCCCTCGCGGGAGCGGGGCATCTCCCTCAACTCCGCGCGTTCCGTTGCTGATCACCTCGTGGGCACGGATGTGCAACTCAAGGAGATCATTTACTTTGACCGCCACTTGCGCGCGTACCCTATTTCGCGGAGTCTCCTGTACTGCAATACTCCTTCTGATTTCGACTTCAAGCTGACGCTGGCCGGCGGCGCGCTCACCGAGAATGACCTCGTTGCCCGTCTCCAGAGCGTGGATCTCATCTTTCCGGCCATCCACGGCGCCTTCGGCGAGGATGGGCAACTCCAGGCCCTGCTCGAGTCGGC
>Ga0070707_100006497_pt1 | contig 10858 bp, 11 predicted proteins | sample KBSK5502metaG_FD_65468 | JGI IMG/M metagenome (GOLD analysis project Ga0070707, IMG submission 65468) | Corn, switchgrass and miscanthus rhizosphere microbial communities from Kellogg Biological Station, Michigan, USA - KBS K5-50-2 metaG | ecosystem: Host-associated > Plants > Roots >... | reverse complement strand
CACCTTAGGTAACAAGCGCATAACGATGACATGGCCGCCGCCAACCGTCTGTCACATTAGGACGTCAATCGTTCGAATACGTCGAATATGTCGGTCGCCGAAAGAAAGGCTGCGGGCCTAAGCCGGCCGTCGTCCGAGCCGCTCCGGTTCGCCGGGCAGTACCTCGACACATTCGGCCTCTACGACCTGCGGGCACGCGAGTATGACCCGGCCACCGGCCGGTTCACAAGCCAGGATCCCGTGGCGGCCGCTCCCACGGATCCGTACGTGGCGGACTACGTCTACGCGAATGACAACCCGGTCACCGGCATCGATCCGAGCGGTCAATCATGGCTGGACGATGCCCAGCTTTGGCTCAGTGGCATTCCCGGAGCGATCAAAAGCGTCCTCAAACTCCCGGTGGCCTTCCGAATGATGTCTCGGAGCTGGGGATAGGGATATCCACCTATCAGGCGCATTCCGATTGCAATGGCCAGCTGAGCACCGCGATCAACTGCGGATTCGACGTTGCCGGGCTGGCGGCAGGCTTCGCGGGCATCTTTGAGCTGATATCCGACCCCGCTGCCGTGTGGATCGGCGGCATACTGTACCTGCTCACCCCGGAGGAAGCGATATCCAAGTAGAGCCCACGCCGCGACATGACTTCCCGCACCCAGACCCAGCCGGAGCCGGCGCCCCGCGGGGCCAGGCGGCCCCTCGGCCCCTTCCACGTGGCACCCATCGGCTTCGGCGCGATGCGCCTCACCGGGCCAGGTGTGTTCGGGCCACCACCGAACCGCGAGGAAGCGGTCCTGCTGCTGCGGGAGGCCGTCAAGGGCGGGGTCGACCACATCGACACCGCCGAGTACTACGGCCCGCGCGTGGTCAACGAGCTCATCCGGGAGGCGCTCCACCCTTACCCGCCCGAGCTTGTCCTGGTCAGCAAGGTCGGCGCGGGTCGTGACGATCGTGGCGGCATCTTCCCCCGCGACGAACCCTCCCAGCTGCGCCGGGGAATAGAGGAGAACCTGCACACCCTTGGCGTGGACTCCCTTCCGGTGGTCAACCTGCGGCTCATGCGAGGCAGGCAACCGGCCTCGCTCTTCGAAGATCAGCTCGCCGCGATGACCGCGGCGCGCGACGACGGCCTTATCGCAGCGGTCGGCCTCAGCAACGTGAGCTTGCCGCAGCTGTTGCACGCCTTGAGGTTTACCGACATCGCGTGCGTGCAGAACGCCTACCACCCCACCGACCGCAGCTCCCAGCCGGTGCTCGAGGAGTGCACCCGGCGCGGCATCGCGTTCGTGCCGTTCGCGCCGCTTGGCTCCGGCGGCCGGGGCGCCGGTTCGCCCCTGGACGCACCAGGGATCGTCCGGGTAGCTGCCCGCCTCGGCTGCTCGCCCGCGCAAGTCACGCTGGCCTGGGCACTGAACGCCGCCCCGAACATCTTGCTCATCCCCGGCACCGCGTCGCGGGCGCACCTCCGCGAGAACCTCGCAGCCTCGGCGGTGAGCCTGGATGCCGAGGCGGTGCGCGAGCTGTCGCGCCTTTGAGACGGGGTATCCGAACAGAGACGGTAGAAGCCGTGCCGAAGGGCGGAAGCAAGGGGACCGTTGATGTTCATGGCACGCTTGGTGGATCCGGCCATCGGGTTCCCACGCCGGCCGGCGCGGCCCAGGCCGGTGCCGCGTCACGTCCGGCCGGGCGAAACCCGCGCCATCGCTGAGTGCTTCATCTCCGCACGGACCAGGGGCGACCCTCTCGTCGCCCTGGCCTACCAGCGGCTTGAGCTGCAGACGGACCGGCAGTTCGCGGCGCTCACGGATCCGCAAGGTCCCTACCGGATCACGGTCGTAGCCACGGGCGAAGGCACCCCCTACGGTGATGCCGGGGAACTCGCCGCCGCGGTTCTCGGTTCACGAACTCTGGAAGTCACCACTTCCCCGGCGGACCGTTCCCACCCTCTGCTCGGTGGTGAGGTGGGCGGCGCCTACTACCGCTTCCGGGCGGTACACGATCTCATCGGGCACGTTGCGACCGGATACGGCTTTGACCGGGACGGCGAGTACTCAGCCTGGCTCGTGCAACGCAACCTCTACACGGGTCTTGCCCGCTGGGCCGCCGCTACGGAACTGCACGGCGAAATCAGTGCTCTGTGGACCACCCACCAGTTCGCGGAGCACAAGGCGGTGCTGCTCGACAGTCATCTGCTCCAATGGGCGTCCTTTCACGGGCGCGCCAGCGAGAGCCCCGACAGCCCGGACTGGATGTCGGCGGTGACGGAGTCGGGTGGCTGATCGGCGTTCACGGCGACGAGGATGCCCCGTTCGGAGTAGTAGGGGACGAGCAGGCCCGTGGTCTCGGCGAACACCTCGAGCCGGTGCCGGATCACGTCGGCCCTGTCGTCACTGCGCCCGCCCTCGCTGGCGCGGTCGAGCAGCCGGCGCGTGAGGACCGTGTCCGGCGCGTGCATGTAGACCGCCGCCTGCAGCGTCACGCCAAGCCGGGCCGCGATCTGCGCCGCGGCGGTGGCCTGCGCGAGGGTCCGCGGGAAGCCGTCCAGAATGTACCCGCCGCGGGCGGCCGCGTCGACCACGGCCGGGGTCAGCACGTCGAGCACCACCTGGTCGGGGACCAGATCACCACGGGCCTGGTGGGCCGCTATCTCGCGGCCAAGCCGGCCCCCGGCCTGGGCTTCGGCCCGCAGCAGGTCACCGGCGGCGATGTGCCGGACGCCGTACCTGGCCGCCAGCCGCTCGCCCTGGGTGCCCTTGCCGGCGCCCGGAGGAGCGAGCAGCAGCAGTCTCACCGGATGATCAGCCAGGCCGGGGGAACGATCTCCCGCTTCACGATCTTCCCGGTCGCACCCTTGGGCAGCGCTTCGACGATCCACACGTGACGCGGATACTTGTAGGCCGCGACCTGGGCCTTGACGTAGTCCCGCAGCTCCTCGGGGGTGATGACGGCGCCGGCCTTGAGGACGACCGCGGCGCCGACCTCCTCGCCCAGGGCGGGATGGGGCAGGCCGATCACGGCGGCCTCCGCGATCGCGGGATGCTCGTAAAGCACTTCCTCGATTTCGCGCGGGTAGACGTTGTAGCCGCCGCGGATGACGAGGTCCTTTTTCCGGTCCACGATGTAGAAATAGCCGTCTTCGTCGACCCGGGCCAGGTCACCGGTGTGGAACCAGCCGTCGCGGATCGCCTCGGCGGTCGCCTCGGGGCGATGCCAGTAGCCCTTCATCACGTTCGGCCCGCTGATGACGATCTCGCCCACCTCCCCGGGCGGGACATCGTGGTCTTCCTTGTCCACGAGGCGCATCCGCACGCCCCGGATAGGCGTGCCGATCGAGCCGGGCTTGCGCTCACGGTCGGGGTGGTTGAACGAGGCGATCGGCGAGGTTTCCGACAGGCCGTACCCCTCCAGCACCGCGACCCCGAAGGCCTCCTCGAACCCGCGCAGCACCTCGACCGGCAGGGCCGCCCCGCCGGAGACGCACATCCGCAACGTGGAGGTGTCGAAGTCCGCGCGGTTGGGCTGGTGCAGCAGCGCCACGTACATGGTCGGCACGCCTTCGAAGATGGTGACCCGGTGGCCGGCGATGATCCGCAGGGCGTGCTCGGCGTCGAACCGCGGCAGCAGGGTCAGGCACGCCCCCGACGCGACCGCGACGTTGAGCGCGACGGTCTGCCCGAACACGTGGAACAGCGGAAGCCCGCCGAATATGACGTCGTCGGGGCGCACGCGGACGATGTCGGTGCAGGCCACTTCGGTGTTACTGATGAGGTTGCCGTGGGTCAGCTCAGCGCCCTTGGGCTGGCCGGTGGTGCCGGAGGTGTAGAGGATCACCGCGCTGTCCTCGCCGTCCCGGGCCAAGATCTCGTATTCCGGGTCGACGGAGGCCAGCAGGTCGGGGAAGCTGACCTCGTCCACGACGATGAGTTCCGCCCCGGCCTGCTCGGCGCCACCGCGGGCCTCGCCGGCGAACGCGTGCCAGGCGAAGATCAGCCCGGCCCCGGAGTCGCCGAGGTAATAGGCGACCTCCCGGACCTTGAGCAGCGGGTTCATGGGAACGACGACGCCGCCGGCGCGGAGCACGCCGTAGTACACGACGGGGACCTCGGCGACGTTGGGCATCATGATCCCGACCCGGTCGCCGGGCTCGAGCCCGCGATCGTGCAGGAGCCGGGCAACCCTGGCGCTCGCCTCGTCCAGTGCCCGGTACGTCATCGCCGCGTTGTCCACCCGCACGGCCACGCGTCCGGCATGGGCATGGGTCGTATTCGTCAGGTTCATGGCCAGGTTCGTCACACTGCCCATTGTCCGCCCATCGACCAGGCAGATCGTCGTTCCCCCGTATCAAAGCCTGTCCCCGGGTGTTGGTACGCGGGCACAGGCGTTGTGCCGGTGATCCGAGGAAACGGCCCATCCTCGTGCCGCCAGCACGTTAACCCCGGGTCCGGCCCCGGCTTAGCGTCATGAATCCAACGGCGTAAGGGGGCGGCATGGAGGCGGCCATGGAATTCGACGTCCTGATCGAGATCCCGCGGGGCAGTCGTAACAAGTACGAGGTCGACCACGCCAGCGGCCGGATCCGCCTGGACCGGACGCTGTTCACCGCGACCCAGTACCCCGCCGACTACGGCTTCGTGCCGGACACCCTGGGCGAGGATGGCGATCCGCTCGACGCGCTGGTGCTGGTGCTGGAACCCACGTTTCCCGGCTGCCTGATCCGCAGCCGCCCGATCGGCATGTTCCGTATGACCGACGAGAAGGGCGGCGACGACAAGATCCTCTGCGTGCCCGCGGGCGACCCTCGCCAGGAACATCTGCGCGAACTGCACCACCTGCCCGAGTTCGACCGGCTGGAGATCGAGCACTTCTTCCTGATCTACAAGGAACTGGAGCCGGGCAAGAGCGTCGAGGGCGCATCCTGGGCGGGCCGTGCCGCCGCCGAGGCGGAGGTGGAAGCGGCCAGGGGCCGGCTGCGGGAGATACCTACGTGAAGGCTCCGATGCCGGTGATGGCGCGGCCGACGATGAGCGTCTGCATGGTCTCGGTGCCCTCAAAGGTGTGGATCGCCTCCAGGTCCACCATGTGCCGCATGACCTGGTAGTCGAGCAGGATGCCGTTGCCGCCGAGCATGTCGCGCGCGTCGGCGGCTATCGCGCGGGCCTTGCGGGTGTTGTGCATCTTGGCCAGCCCGGCCACGGTGGGGGTCAGCCGGCCCGCCTCCGCGAGACGGCCGATCTGCAGGCAGTACAGCTGCATCGCGGTCAGGTCGGCCAGCATCGACACCAGCCGCTGCTGGATTACCTGGAAGCTCGCCAGCGGCTCGCCGAACTGCCGCCGTTGCAGCGCGTACCGCAGCGCGGTGTCGTAGGCGGAGGTGGCGTGGCCCAGCGCCGCCCAGGCGCAGGTGCTCCGCGTGGTGGCCAGGACGCGGCTGGTGTCCTTGAATGAGCGCGCTCCGGGCAGCCGGTTCCCGGCCGGTACCCGGACGTCCTCCAGCGTGATGTCGGCCTGCCACACCGAGCGCAGTGACACCTTCCCTTCGATGACCGCCGCCTGGTAGCCGGGCGTTCCCTTCTCCACCACGAACGCGTTGACCTGGCCGTCGTCGGTGCCGCGGGCCCAGACCACGATCAGGTCGGCGACGGTGCCCAGCCCGATCCACCGCTTGCGGCCGTTCAGCACCCAGCTCTCGCCGTCGCGGCGGGCCGAGGTCTCCAGGGCGACCGAGTCCGAGCCGTGGTCCGGTTCGGTCAGCGCGAAGGCCCCCAGCTTGTCCATCCGGGCCATGTCAGGCAGCCAGCGCGCCTTCTGCTCCTCCGAGCCGCACATCGCGATGGACTGCATGGCCAGGCCCGCGTGCACGCCGAGGAACACGCCGAGACTGCCGTCGCCGCGGTGCAGTTCCATGGTGACCAGCCCGCACGCCATCGGGCTCATCCCGGCGCATCCGTATCCCTTGATGTCCTCGCCGACGATGCCGAGCTCGGGCAGCCGTTTGACCAGCGGCCAGCAGATCTCGGCCCGTTCCCAGTACGGGCCGACGACCGGCACGGCCTCCTCGTCGACGAAGCGCCGGACGGTGATGAAGTGTGACCATTGCTCTTCGGTGAACTGTTCGCGGACGGAAAAGAAGTCCGTCCCGAGGGACTCCCCGAGATGCTCGCTAGCCACCTGTGACATCATCAGCTCCTTCCGGACCGAGGAACGCCTCCACGACCGGAGCGATGCGTTCCGCGTGCGCGGCCAGCTCCAGGTGGCCGCCGTGATAGACATGCAGCTCGCTGCGCGGTATCAGCCGGTGCATGATCCGCGCGTTGACCAACGGAATGATCGGGTCGTCATCACCAGCCAGGATCAGGGTGGGCGGCCTCAGCCGCGGCAGCCGCGGCAAGCTGGTCCAGCCTAGGCTGGAGAGCAGCTGGTAGTAGTAACCCCTGGCCGGGCCCAGGCGTGTGGTGGCGTGCAGCAGGTCCCGGGCTAGCGCCGGGTCCGTCCGCGCGCTGCCCCCGTACAGATCGCCCGCGATCTTGGCCGCGTGTCCCGGGTCACGGTGCCGTCGCGGCGAGAGCATGCGCACAAGAACCCATGGACGCCCGGGGACCATCAGCGCGCCCGTCCCTGTCGCCACCAGCACCAGCCGGTGCACCCGGTCCGGGCGGCTCAGCGCGAACTGCTGCGCGAGCCCACCTCCCCAGGAAATGCCCAGAACATCGGCCTGCTGGTAACCGAGCCTGTCGAGCAGGCCAGCCAGCAGCGAGGGCAACGTGCCCAGGTGGTAGGGGATGACCGGGGCCGGCGAGCCGCCGATGCCCGGCATGTCGAACCGGATGACCGGCCGCCGCCGGTCGAGCGCATCGACGAACGGCTGCAGCAGCTCCAGGCTCACCCCGAGGCCGTTGCACAACAGCAACGGCGGCCAGCCCAGGGCTCCTTCGCGCACCGCGACGCGGATGGCGCGGCCGCCGATGGTCAGGATCCTCATCCGCTCGGCCGGCCCGGCCCGCCACGCGGCCGCCACGGCCCGCCGCTCGCCCGGCTCGGCCCGCCACAGCCCGCTCAGCAGTACCCGGCCCAGGCCAGACCCCAGGCGGTCTTCACGGGCCGGTCCAGGATGGGACGGGTCAATGATCATAGACGTACGTTCCTGGCGCGTCGCAGATCGGGGTCAGCCCGCCGCCGCCTGGCTCGCCCGGGGCGGCCTTCTCCTCGCCGCAGCGCTCGCCCAGCCAGCCCGCGTAGTCCGGCCACCAGGACCCACGGCAGGTCTCCGCGCGCCGCAGCCACTCCTGCGGATCCTCCGGGCACTCCTTGGCCACCTGGTACCCGGCCTTGTCGTTCCCGGGCGGGTTGACCATCGCCGCGACGTGCCCGCTGCTGGACAGCACGAACCGTTTGTGCCCGCCGAGCAGCTGAGTGGACTGGTAGCAGCTCTGCCAGGGGCAGATGTGGTCGGTGATCCCGGCGACCATGTAGCTGTCACGGTCGATCAGCGCCAGGTCCACCGGTGAGCCGAGCATGGTCGTGCCGCCGCTGACCAGTGCGTTCGCGGCACCTATCTGGAGGAAGTCCCGGTGCAGGCCCGCGGTCATCCTGGTGGTGTCCGCGTTCCAGAACAGGATGTCGAACGCTGGCGGCTTGCGGCCGAGCAGGTAGTTGTTGACCCAGTAGTTCCAGATCAGGTCGTTGGGCCGCAGCCAGGCGAACACCTCGGCCAGCGACCGGCCGTCCAGGTAGCCGCGGGCCCGCGAGGCGGCGGCGGCCAGCCGCGCGGTTCGCTCGTCGATGACCGCGCTGGCCAGGCCCGCGCGCGCCTGGTCCAGCACGGTGACCATGAAGGTGAGCGCGGCGATCCGGTCCTGCTGGCCAGCCCGTGCCAGGTGCGCGGCCACCATTGCCGCGATGATGCCGCCCGAGCAGGCCCCCGCCAGGGCGGCCTGCTCGCTGCCGGCGATCCGTGCCGCCGCGTCCATGGCGTCCAGGACCGCCTGCCCGTACGTGTTCAGATCCCATGCCGCGTGCCGGGCGTCCGGGTTCCGCCAGGAGATCATGAACACCTGCAGGCCGCTGCCGACCAGGTACTCCGCCAGGCTGCGGCCGGGCGCCAGGTCCATCACATAGAACTTGTTGATCACCGGCGGCACGATCACCAGCGGGACCTGCCGCACCGCGGCCGTGGCCGGGCGGTACTGGATCAGCTCGAACACGGGGGTCCGCAAGACCACGGACCCCGGGGTGACGGCGAGATCCACCCCTACCTGGAACGCGTCAGGCTCGACCATGGACGGCACCCGCGGCGGAGCCGCCATGTCGCCGATGAAATGCCGCAGCCCCGCCAGCGCACTGCCGCCGCCGGAGTCGACGGCGGCCTTCACCGCCGCGGGGTTCAGCAGCGGGTTGTTGCTCGGGGCCAGCGCGTCGACCACGTTGGTCAGCACGAACTCGACACGTTCGCGGTCATCAACATCCAGCCCGGCCTCGGCCACCACGCCCTCGGCCGTCTGCGCGGCGGCCAGGTACGCCTGCATCGTGCGGCGCAGCAGTGGATTGCCCGCCCACCCAGGGTCGGCGAACCGGCGGTCGCGCCGGGACGGCTCCACCTGCGAAGCGCCCGCGGTGATGCGGGCCAGTTCACCCAGCAGCCGGCCCCCGCGCCCGGCGACCAACCGCGGCCGGACGGCCAGCGCGGCGGCCAGCCGCAGCCCCGAGCCGCCCGGGTTCATCCGGCGCAGCATGCCCATGGCCGCGTCGGTGAGCAGCAGGTCCAAGGGCGCCGCCGCGGCATCGGCCGCCGATGACCTGGTCGTGTCGCTGTCTGGACTCATGATCACCGTCCTCCAGCTGAGCGTAAGCCGCGGCGAGCCGTCTTCCATTGGCCGCTCGTCACAAGCCTGCCACCGGACATGGTTCCCCGGGCACAGTCATACCCCCGGGGCCGCGCGGCAGGCACTCGGGCTGTGAGAGTTGCGGTCGCCTGACAGAACGCGCCACCAGCGCCATTCGGCATGTTCGCCGGAACATGTAAGGATCCGCAGGTGAACATCGATAGTCCTGCGGTTGCCGAGCTGGTGGCCGACGTCGCGGCGGCGGTGGGCCTCCGGGCCGCTTCGGTGTCCGGGGATGTCTTCGAGGTGATAGTCAGGGAGATCCCGCAGCTGGACGAGGACAAGCCGCTGCTGGCTCTGCTCAGTTCGAGCGTCGACAGCAACGTGGACACGTGCCTGCAGATCATGCAGCACCAGATCGATCTGTCCGCCGTGCAGGCCCCGGCCGCGGCCGTCGAGTACGCGCGCCGGCTGGCGCAGCGCGGCACGCCACTGGCCGCGCTGCTGCGCGCCTACCGAGTCGGGCACGCGTGCTTCGCCGACTGGCTGATCACAGAACTGGCCCGGCAAACCGATGACGCCGAGATGATCACCGCGACCACGCTGAGCATGTCCAGGATCGTGGCCGGGTACATCGACCAGACCTCCGAACAGATGGTCGCGGCCTATGCCCAGGAAAGAGAGAACTGGCTGAGGAACCGCAACGCCGCACGGGCCGCCCGGATCCGGGATCTGCTCGCGGGCCAGCGGGTCAATGTGCGCGCCACGGAGGCCACCTTGAGCTACCGGCTGCGCCAGTACCACCTCGGCCTGGTGTGCTGGGTGGGCGACACACCAGGCGGCGCGGACCAGATCACCCGGCTTGAGCGCGCGATCGGCCAGGTCGCGGCGCAGGCGGCCTGCTCGGGCGACCCGGTGTTCCTGCCCCGCGACGAATCCAGCGCATGGGCGTGGCTGCCGCTGGGAATCCGCGACAGGTTCGACTCGGCGGCGGCCTGCACGGCGGACGTCAGCGCCGACATCCATTTCGCCTTCGGCGACCCCGCGAGGGGCCCCGCCGGGTTCTGCCTGACCCACCAGCAGGCCATCGCCGCCCAGGCGGTCGCGCTCGCCAGAGGATCGCCCGCGCCGCGGGCGGTGACGTTCAGCGAGGTCGCGCCGGTGGCGATGATGCTCAGCTCCACTGGCCTGCTGCGAGGCTGGGTGCTCAGCACGCTGGCCGACCTGGCCATCGACGACGAACACCACGCTCGCCTGCGCGACACCCTGCTGGTCTTCCTGCGCACAGGGGGCAGCTACAAGACCACCGCTGAACGGCTGGTGCTGCACAAGAACACGGTCCAGTACCGGATCCGCAGGGCGCAGGAGAGTCTGGGCCGGCCCGTGGCGGAGAACCGCCACGACCTGGAACTCGCGCTACAGGCAAGCCACTGGCTCGGCTCATCCGTGCTCCAGCCGGCCGCTGCCGGTCACAACCGGGAGCGTGCGCCCTGAACCACGCCCGGGTTTCCGGGCAAGGCACCTCCGGTGGCCCGGCAGGCGGAAACGGCTTCGGCAACGGCGGTACCCCGGCGCCGGGCTCCGGCGTGCAGATCGCCGGCGCCGTCCACGGCAGCCCCGCTGCCAAGGCCGGGCTCACCGCCGGTGACGTGATCACCTCGGTCGACGGCCACTCAACCGCCTCCCAGGCCACGCTCCAGAACATCATGGTCAACGACGTCACCCCCGGCCAGAGCGTGACCGTCAGCTACACCAGCGCCTCCGGCCGGCAGCACACGGTCACCGTCATCCTGGCCAGCGGGCCAGCCGCATAGCACCTGGGAGGGGATAGCCCTCCACCGCACGGCGGGGAGGGCTATCCCCAGCTGGCTGGGTAGCCGGCCGGGAGAATCCCATGCGGGGGCTGGGCGCGGTTGGGCGCGGCGGGCGCCCCCAGCGTCAGGAGCAGCTCGTCGAAGTTGAGCCCGACCCTGGTCGGGAACGGGCCGAGCCCGCCGATGGCGCCGGCCTGGGAGAGCTCCGATTCGGCGGACAAGCCGGTT
>Ga0070707_100006496_pt1 | contig 10858 bp, 16 predicted proteins | sample KBSK5502metaG_FD_65468 | JGI IMG/M metagenome (GOLD analysis project Ga0070707, IMG submission 65468) | Corn, switchgrass and miscanthus rhizosphere microbial communities from Kellogg Biological Station, Michigan, USA - KBS K5-50-2 metaG | ecosystem: Host-associated > Plants > Roots >... | reverse complement strand
GGCAAGCTGCGCGTCTACCGCAGCCGCACGGGCGGCAACGAGTGGGAGGCGCTCACCAACGGGCTGCCCCAGAAGGACTGCTACGTCAACGTGCTGCGCGACGCTATGGCGGTCGACGGCCTGGACTCCTGCGGCATCTACTTCGGCACCAGCGGCGGCCAGGTCTACGCCTCGGCGGACGCCGGGGACACCTGGAAGCCGATCGTCCGCGACCTGCCCGCCGTGCTCTCGGTCGAGGTCCAGACGCTGAAGTGATCCGGGTCCGCCTGCCCCACAACCTGACGATCCTGGCCAGCACCGGCAAGGAGGTGCAGCTCGAGGTCTCTGGCACGGTCACCCAGCGCGCGGTGCTGGACGCCCTGGAGGCGAGCTACCCGGCGCTGCGGGGGACGATCCGGGACTACGACACCGGCCTGCGGCGGCCGTTGCTCCGCTTCTTCGCGTGCGAGGAGGACATCTCCGACGACCCGCCGGACGCGCCGCTGCCGGGGCCTGTCGCCGCCGGGACCGAGCCGCTGTTGATCGTGGGGGCGATGGCCGGGGGCTAGCTTCAGGGACCGCGCCGATTCGGGCGCCACCCCTCCGCCGCCTTCGGCGGCACCTCCCCCCGGCGGGGGGGAGGAGACGCTTCCCTCAGACCCACCGGCTCTCTAGGCGCCGGCCAGCTGGAACGCCTGGTGTAGCAGGCGCTGCACCCCCGGGCGCTCCACGTCCTTCGGGCTGCGCAGGGTGACCGACCGGAACTGCTTGCCGCGGCCCTCCAGGAGGCGGTCGGGGTCCGCGAGCTCAGTCCCCCGGTAGAAGAAGAGGGTGGCGTGGCGGGTGAAGGTTCCGATCCCCACCACGTAATCGCCGCCTACCGAGTAGTGGAAGAGCTTCCACATGGTGCTCGGTGAGCTCGGCTTGCGGGTGGCGTAGGGCACTTCGGCGGCGTTGGGCGCCACCGCCCGGACTGCGTGCCGGGCGGCCTCGACGATCGGCTCGGTCATGAGGACAGTTTGCCGCGCGCGTCCAGTTGTTTATAGGGGCCGGGGTCTAGGCGGGCGCCCGTTGAAAGGGGTGAAGCGGCGGAGGCCCGGGGAGGGAGAGAGTGCGTCCGCAGTCGCAAAGTGCGGCTTGCTGCCTTCGCCGCCTCACTTAGGTCAGTGGTGGGCGTGGACCTGGCCGCCCCGGTGGCGGTGCGGGTGGTTGTGGAAGGCGGGGCCGTGCGCGCCGTCGTCCGCGCAGGGATGACAGGCCTCGACCTGGATCGTGGTGTGCGCGATGTCGAACCGCTCGCAGACGCGCTCCTCGATGCGCCGGATCAGGTGCTCCCCATCCGCCGCCGATTGCTCCTCGGCCACCACGATGTGCGCGCTGAGCGCGACCTGCTGGGGGGAGATCGACCATACGTGGAGGTCGTGCACGCCCTCCACGCCCGGCATCGAGCTGATCGCCTCCTGCACGGTCGCCAGCTGGAGGCCCTTGGGCATCCCCTCGAGGAGGATGTTGGTGGTGTCGACCACGATCCGGAGCGCGCACCAGGCGATCAGGGCGGCGATGCCCACCGAGATCAGGGGATCGGCGTAGAGCCAGCCGGTCAGGAGGATCACGGCACCCGCCACCACCACGCCCACCGACGCCGCGAGGTCGCCGGTCACGTGGAGAAGCGCGGCGCGCACGTTCAGGTTCGGTTCCTCACCGCGCAGGCGCAGGGTGATGTAGGCGTTGACGGCGATCGCCACCAGCGCGGCCGCTATGACCAGGCCGCCCTTCACCGGTTCGGGATGGGCGAAGCGGCGGGCGGCCTCGATGCCGATGGCCAGCACGATCACGATCAGGGTCGCGCCGTTGAACATGGCGGTCAGGATCCCGACCCGGTGGTAGCCGTAGGTGCGAACGGCGTCGGCGGGCCGCTTCGACTGCTCGACCGCGAACCAGGCCAGGCCCAGGGCCACCACGTCCGTCACCAGGTGGCCGGCGTCCGAGAGCAGCGCCAGTGAGTGCGCGGCGACGCCGGCGACGACCTCCACCGCCAGGATCAGCAGGGTCAGCAGGAAGGCCGGCTTCAGCGCCACTCCGTCCTTCCTCACGGCCCGCCAGTGTATTAGCTGCTACATCGGATCGAAGGTTTCGCCGATCTCAACGCTGCGGCCGGCGACGACCACCGGGCAGCTGCGCGTCATGCGCACGGCCTCCTCCAGCGAAGGGGCTTCGATCACCGAATAGCCCGTCACCGGGTTGGCTCCACCACCATCGCTGACCCCACCCTTCCTGACCGTGGTGGTGGCGCCGATCGGCTTGCCGCGATCGACCAGCGCCGGGCCCAGCTCCTGGAACCAGGCGCCGAACGCCTGCATGGCCTGGGCCATGCCTTCGGGCGTGTCAGCCAGGTGGCCGCCGTGGTAGCTGAGCAGGTACCTGGGCATCGTTCGCCTCCCTTATGTTCCTCTGAAGTTACGAAACCGCACGGTAACATAGTGTCGTGCAGGATGTGCTGGAAGCGATCGTCGACCCCACCCGGCGGCAGATCCTGGGCCTGGTCTGGCAGCGCGAGCTCCCGGCCGGCCAGATCGCCGCGCACTTTCGAGTGAGCCGGCCGGCGATCTCCAAGCACCTGCGAGTCCTCCACCGCGCCGGGCTGCTGGCCGAGCGCCGGGACGGCACCCAGCGCATCTATCGCGCCCGGCCCGAACGCCTGGCCGAGGTTCGCCAGCTGCTGGAGAACTTCTGGGAGCACGCGCTGAGCGATGTCAAGACCGCGGCCGAACGACGCTGACCCCATCGTCCGGGAGGTCAGGGTCGCCGCACCGCCGCATGAGGTCTTCGCTTACTTCACCGATCCCGCCCGGATGGTCGCCTGGAAGGCGGTCGCCGCCTGGCTGGAGCCGGTGCCGGGCGGCCTCTTCCGGATCGACGTCAACGGCCGCCGGGTCGCTCGAGGCGAGTTCCTGGAGATCGATCCGCCGCGCCGGGTGGTGTTCTCTTGGGGCTGGGAGGACGGCGAGTTTCCACCCGGCTCGACCCGGGTCGAGATCACCCTATCGGAGGTCGCCGGGGGAACCCTGGTCAGGGTCGTCCACAGCGGCCTGCCGGCTCCACACCGGGCGGGGAATGCCGCCGGCTGGGACCACTACCTGGAGCGGCTGCGGCTGGCAGCCGGGGGCGCCGATCCCGGTCCGGATCCCTGGGGCTAGGCGGAGACCGCGGTCAGCGCCACCGCCGGCAGCGCCTGGTTTCCTCCCGGACGGGGCGCGGCACCACCGAGCACGTTGGCCAGGAAGGCGTTCACCACCGCCGGGTCCCACTGGACGCCCGCCCCGTCGCGCAGCTCCACCGCCGCGTGCTGGGCGCCCAGCGCCTGGCGGTAAGGGCGGTCGCAGGTCATGGCGTCCCAGGAGTCGCAGACGGCGATGATGCGGGGCGCCAGCGGGATGTCCGTGCCGGCCAGGCCGTCGGGGTAGCCGGTGCCGTCCCACCACTCGTGGTGATGCCGGATGGCGGGCACCAGGCTCTTCGAGCGCGCCAGCGGAGCCACCAGATCGGCTCCGATGAGAGCGTGGGCGCGCATGGCGTCGCGCTCGGCTGCGGTCAGCGGTCCGGGTTTGTCGAGGATGGCATCGGGAATTCCGATCTTGCCGATGTCGTGCACAAGCGCGGCCCGGAAGAGGTCGTCCAGCGCTCCCCCGCTGAACCCGAAGACCGGGCCCACGGCCCGCGCCAGCTCCCCCACGCGGGTCGAGTGCCTCTGCGCGGTCTGCTGCTTCGCCTCTTGGGCTCGCACCAAGGACCCCAGGAAGCGATCCAACCTGTCCACCGTGGAGAAGAACTGCTGCGCGTCCAACAAAGAGGCAACGCGCGCGCGGAGCTCATCGGTCGCGTTTCTTCAGGCGGCCACGATGGGCAGGGACAGCACCAGGCGGTCGCGCCCGGCACGCTTGGCCTGGTACAGCGCGCGGTCGGCGCCCGCGATCAAGGTGGCGGCGTCGGTTCCCTGCTCCGGGTAGCTGGCGCAGCCGATGCTGAGCGTGACCTTGGGCCCCGGACCGGTGGGGATCGCGGCTCGACGGACGGCCTTGAGAAGCCGGTCGGCGGCCTCCCGCGCAGCATCCGCGGCGCAGCCGGGCATGAGGATGGCGAGCTCGTCGCCGCCGAAGCGAGCCACCAGGTCCTCCGCGCGGACAGCTGCTCGCAGGAGATCGGCGGTCTCGCGCAACGCTCGGTCGCCGGCCTGGTGGCCGCGGGTGTCGTTGATGGCCTTGAACTGGTCGAGGTCGGCGAGCAGGAGCGAGAAGACCTCGCCGCTGCGCCGGCTACGCGCAATCTGCTTGCGCAGCTGATCGTCGAACTCGCGGCGGTTATGGAGGCCCGTGAGGGCGTCGGTGCAAGCCTGCTGGGTGCGCTCCTCGTAGTGGAAGGCATTGCGAACCGCGCCGGCGCCGACCTTGAGCAGGCTTACCACCTGGACCAGCTCCGCCGCCTCGAAGGGGCGTGCCGGGCGGCGCAGCCAGAGCACCAGCCCACCCCCGACCGAGCCGCTGACGCGCGCGGCCAGCACCCGTCGGTTCTCGAAGAGGGCGGGCTCGTGGCTGCCCCTTAGCGCAGCGGTCACCTGCTCCAGCGGGGGCGGCCTGCGGTCCTCGGTGCCGGATTGGGCCGCCATCAGGAGGCCCCCCCGCGAGACCCGCAGGAGCATCGCCTGCTCCGCCTGCACCGCCAGGGAGGCCTGGTTCACGATCAGCTCGAACACGCGGCGCACGTCCAGGCTGGAGGCCAGCTCGGCGGTCATGGCGTGCAGCGCCTCCGCGTCCGCCGCCCGTGTCCGAGTGCGCCAGCGCTCGGCCACGGCTCCCGCGCCAGCCGAGATGGCGGCCACCACCACGAGGAGGGCCAGCAGGAGCGGCACGTTCATCTGCCGCAACCTTGAAGAGCGCCGGCGCCCTGGCGGAGGCTGCGCGCTGGCTGGCGGCTGTCAGTCCGCCGTCAATTCAGCGTCGCCGGCGCTCCGGCCAGTAGCCGCTCAGTCGTCTTCGTCCCGGAAGTTCGACCGGTTCTCGTCCAGGGCTTTCCGCAAGCAGCTGTAGCAGATGGCGGCCGGGCAATCCGGCCCTTCGCAAAACTCGCAGGCCTCGATCGCCGCCCCACAGGCCTGGCACTTCATCCCCCATCTCCGGCCAGGCGGACGGCGTCCTCCTGGAGCAGGAGCCCGACCAGCCTTCCGTCGGACGTCGTGATCGGGGAGCTTTCCTGCTTGTGCTCGACCATGTGGTGGGTCATCTCGGCGATGAGCACGTAGGGCCGGAAGGTGCTGGGACCGGGGCGGAGTGCCTGCTCGATCGGGAGGTCGGGGTCCGAGTGCAGCTCCTTACCGCGGAGCAGGCCGAGCACCACCCGCTCCGCGTTGACGACCACCGCCGCGCGTATCCCGGTGGCCTCCGCGCGCAGGCGCACCTCCCCCAACCTCTCGTGCAGGCCGCAGGTGGCGACGTCCTTACGCGCCACCGAGCCGGCGCGGGGCTTGAGCGCGTTGGTGCCTTCGGTCGGCAGGCCCGCCGCCATCCAGTCGAGCTTGCCGTCGACGTAGTCGTGCACCTGGTCGAAGCCCAGACTCTCGAGCCGCCACGCGGCCCTGGGTGACATGTCTCAAGCCGTGTCCCAGCAGTAGACGATGATCGGGCGGTCCCGGGCCAGCACGTCCGCAGCCTTCTGGTCGATGTAGCGCAGCGGCAGGCTGATGGCTCCGGGCAGGTGGTCCTCGTCGTATTCCTTGCTGGGCAGCACCTCTACCAGCTGGGCGCCCTGGTCCAGCAGCTCCTGAACGGCTTTGCGGCCTATCGACTTGGGCATCAGGACAACCTAGTACACCGCTGCCGTCGGTCGCTCCTCCTGAACCTGCTGCGGGTGCGCCGGCACCTCGGCGGCCGCAGGCAGGCTGACGACGAACCGGCTGCCCCGCCCGGGGACGCTCGTGGCCTCCAGCCGGCCGCCCATGTTTTCGGCCAGGCCCCGGCTCAGGGGCAGTCCGAGCCCGGTGCCGGAGCTCTTGCGCGTCCGCTCCCCGTCGACCTGGACGAACGGCTCGAAGGCCACGCTCAGCTGCTCCGGCGTCAGGCCGATGCCGGTGTCGGCCACCGCCATGTCGACCCATCCCGGGCGGCCGGCGGCCGAGATCGTGACGGTGCCCTCCGCAGGCGTGAACTTGATGGCGTTGGAGGCCAGGTTCAAGAGCACCTGCGTGAGCCGGATGGGGTCGGCGGTGACGGCCAGGTCGCCAGGGTTGCCGATGCGCAGGTCGAGCTGCCCGCGCTGCGCCAGCGGCGCGACCTGGTTGCTCACCTGGTCGAAAAGCTCGCGCACCCTCACGGTCTCCAGCTCGACGTCCATGGCTCCGGCCTCGATCTTCGAGAGGTCGAGGATGTCCGTGATCAGCGCCAGCAGGTGCTGGCCGCTGGTGCGGATGTTGCCGACGTAGCGTGCCTGGCGTTCCGACAGCGCCCCCATCGCAGGTTCCTCCAGCAGCTGCGCGAAGCCCAGGATCGAGTTCAGCGGTGTGCGCAGCTCGTGGCTCATGAAAGCCAGGAAGCGCGACTTCTCCGTGTTCTGCCTGACCGCCCGCCTGCGCTCGAACTCGGTCCTGGTCGTGAGGCGCGCGATCGGCACCAGCGCCATGTAGAGCAGGCCCAGGGCGGCAACGATGGTCACTACCAGCACCCGCCGCACCTGGTCGACCGTGGACTGGATCTGCGCGTAGTCCTGGTAGAACTCGACGACGCCGTCTGGGGCGCCCGCGGTCCCGCCACCCAGGCGGAGCGGCACATAGGTGGCGAACAGCTTGGGGCCCAGTGGCCGCTCGTAGATGTTTTCCGGCTTGGCCGAGTCCTCGATCTCGCTGACGGTCTCGCCGCCGGCGGCGCGCGCGACCTCGTCGTTGTCGAAGCGGCGCCCGATGAGACGGGGCTCGTCCGAATAGGCCACCATGCCGTCGGGCCGCCAGACCTTGATCCGGACGGCCGGGTAGACCAGGACGCGCTGGTGCGTATAGGTGTCGAGCTCCTGCTGCCGCTCCGCGGAGAGCGGGGTGCTGAGGTCTTGGGGGCGGATCTCGTAGGCCAGCAGGGTCCGGGTCGTGAAGGAGGCGTGGAATTCGGCGCCCTGCTCCTGGCGGCTGACCAGCTGGGCCGAGAGGACGTTGAAAAGGGCCAGCCCCACGGCCGCGAACAAGACCAGCGCGGCGATCGCGAAGCGGCCGATCGGACCGGGCGTGGGAATTCGTCGGGCGTGCCGCATCCTTGTTGACCGCTCCCGGGCACGCTACCCGCCGGCTCGGTCGTTCCTCGATTGCTGCCCGATCATCTCGCCGTCGGCGGGGCCGGCAAGCGCGCATGATTTGACCCGGCATGGACGGGGCTGGGGTGGCCATCGACGTGGCCCACCTGGTCAAGACCTACCCCGGCAAGCAACCGGTTCGGGCGGTCCGGGACATCTCCTTCCAGGTCGAGCGGGGCGAGATCTTCGGGTTCCTCGGCCCCAACGGCGCCGGCAAGACCACCACCATCCGCTGCCTGCTGGACGTCCTGCGCCCGACCGGGGGGAGCCTCAGCGTCTTCGGCCTCGACGCGCGGCGGGATGCGCTCGCCATCCACAGCCGGGTGGGCTACCTGCCGGGCGACGTCCGCCTGCCGGGCGAGCTCACCGCCAAGCAGTTCCTGGCCCGCTACTCGCGGCTGGCGGGCCTGGAGCCGGTGCTGCTGCCGCAGCTGAGAGAGCGCTTCGAGATCCCCATGGACCGGAAGCTGAAGAGCTTCTCCAAGGGCATGCGCCAGATGACCCTGATCATGCAGGCCTTCATGTGCGATCCCGAGCTGGCGGTGCTGGACGAGCCGACCAGCGGCCTCGATCCCCTCGGCCAGCGCGCCTTCAACCAGTTCCTGCTCGAGCAGGCGGGGCGCGGGATGACCGTGTTCATGAGCTCGCACATCCTGAGCGAGGTCGAGCACACCTGCCACCGGGTCGCCGTGATCCGCGAGGGCCGGCTGGCGGCGGTGGAGACCATCGAGGCGCTCCGGGAGAGGTCGGGCCAGGTCGTGATCGTGGAGTTCGAAGACCCTGTCACGGAGGCCGAGCTGCGGGCCATCGCGGGCGTGCAGGACGTGGAGCGGCAGGCCAACGGGAGCTGGCATCTGAAGCTGGCCGGCAGCATCGACCCCGTGATCAAGGCCCTGGCCCGGCACACCGTCGCCCGCCTGGAGGTGGAGGAGGCGCCGCTGGAGGAGGTCTTCCTGAAGTTCTACAGCGCCGGCGCCTCGGAGCCGGCTGTCGAGGAGGTGGTGCCGGCGTGAGCGCCGAGGCCGCGGCACCGGCGCTGCGCGTCGCCCGGCCGCGCGCCCGCCGTTTCACCGTGCTCGCCGCCACCCTCTACGAGAGCCGCACCTTGCTGGGCGCCGCCTGCGGCTACATCGTGATCATCGGGCTGCTGGTGGGGCTCCTCCTCCCCGCCTTCAAGACCCTGAACCTGCAGATCTACCTGACCGGGACCCTGGGGAGCCTGCTCGGCGGCGGCGCGACGCTGGGACCGAACACACCGCTGTTCGCCGCCTACCTGGCGCTCGAGCTGTACACCAGCTTCTTCATGCTGCTGTTCGGTGGCGTGCTGGCCTACGCGGCGGGGGCCAGCATCTCCCGCAACATCGAGGACGGCACGCTCGACCTGACGCTCGCCCGTCCGGTGGGCCGCGTGCGCCTCTACCTGGAGAAGTGGGCGGCCATGCTGGTGGGCGGGGCGCTGATCTTGGTCGTCTCGCTGCTCACCGCGTACGCGGGCACCCTGTTCTTCCCCAACGCCACCCTGCACTGGACATGGTTCCTGCTCGGCAACCTCGACGTCGCCGTCATGCTCTTCGCGGTCGTCGGCATGGGCATGCTGGTGAGCGCGGTCACCAGCGCCGGTCGCGCCGGGGGCGGCGCCGCGGTGATGGTGGTCGTGTTCTGGTACTTCTGCCAGACCTTCGGCTCCGCGGGCGACAGGCTCGCGTTCCTCCAGTACCTGGGGCCGTACTACTACGCCCCCAGCTCACACGTGATCACCACCGAGCAGTGGACCGACCCCTGGAAGCTGCTGGTGCCGGTCGCGGCGGGGCTCGTGTTCGGGCTGGCGGGCCTGGTCTACTTCCGGCGGCGGGACATCACCGCGTAGATCGCCCCGTATAGACATATTCCATGACGATGGTATGTTATGTGGAGTGACCGAACCGCCAGGCCTGCTTGCGAGCACGGGATACCTCCTGTCGCGCATCGGAAGCGAATCGCGCCGGCACTTCGTCGACGCGCTGGACGAGCACGAGATGACCATGGCCCAGTACGGGGTGCTCATGCTCCTGGGCGAGCTCAAGACGGCCCCCCAGCGCGAGCTCGGTGAGGCGGCGGGAATCGACCCGCGCAACCTGGTGCCCATCCTGGACGAGCTGGAGGAGCGCGGCTTGCTGACCCGCGACGTCGACGCCGCGGATCGCCGGCGGCATGCGGTGAAGCTCAGCCCGCGCGGGCGCACCTTGCTCGGCCGGCTGGCCCGCGCCGGGGCGCGCGCCGAGGAGGACCTGCTCGATCCGCTCAGCGCGGCCGAGCGCAGGCGGCTGCACGCGCTGCTGATACGGCTGCTGCCGTGACCTCGCTCGAGGGCATCACCCTGCACGTGAGGGACATCGAGCCCTCGCGCGACTTCTACGAGCGGGTGCCGGGCGTGGTGCTGGTCGGGCACCGGCCGGGCGAGTTTGCGCTCTTCCAGGTTGGCGACGGGCTGCTGGGGCTGCTCCAGCTGCCGCGGTCGGGGTTCCACCTCGAGATCACCACGGGCGACCGGGACGGCATGCACCGGCGCCTGCAAGCAGCGGGCATCGCGGCGATCGGCAAGCCGCGGGTCAAGCCGTGGGGTGAGCGCACGTTCGAGGTCCGCGACCCGGACGGGTATGTGCTCGAGTTCCAGGAGGGCTAGGCGAGGTGAGCGGAGGCCGTGAGCCCGAGCTGGCCGCTGCGGTCGCGAACAAGGTCGGCGAGGGCCCGGTCTGGCTGGTCGACCAGCAGCGGCTGCTGTGGGTGGACATCACCGGGCAGCTCCTGCAGTGGTTCGACTCGGCGACTGGTGGCGTGGAGACATTCGCCGTGGGACGCGACGTGGGCGCCGTGGCGCCGGCCGAGTCCGGGAAGCTGGTGGCGGCTGTCGGGGACGGATTCCTGGCCGTCGATCCCGAGCTCCGCAGCACGGAGCTGGTCGCGCCCGTGGAGGCCGACCAGCCCGCCAATCGCATGAACGACGGCAAGTGCGACACCCGGGGCCGCTTCTGGGCCGGGACCATGGGCTACGACCTGCGGCCCGGCGCCGCCGCCCTGTACCGCCTGAACGGCGACTGCACCGTGGACACCGTGCTCAAGCCGGTCACGCTTTCCAACGGCCTCGACTGGAGCCCGGACGACCGCCTCATGTACTACGTCGACAGCAAGACCCAGCGCCTCGACGTCTTCGACTACGACCCCGACACCGGCGCCCTCAGCAACCGGCGCACCCTGCTCGAAATCCCCGAGGCGGAAGGGCTGCCGGACGGCCTTACCGTCGACGCCGAAGGCTGCGTCTGGCTGGCGCTCTGGGGCGCCGGCAGGGTGCGCCGCATCACGCCCGCCGGCAAGGTCGACCGGGTCCTGGAGCTGCCGGTGACCCAGGTCACGAGCTGCGCCTTCGGCGGCCCGGACATGGCCGACCTCTACGTGACTTCGGCCGCACACGGCCTGTCCGCGGCCGAGCTGGCGCGCCAGCCCGAGGCCGGCAGCCTCTTCGTGTGCAGGCCGGGATTCAAGGGCCGCCTCCCCAACCGCTTCCGCGGCTGCATCT
>Ga0070707_100006495_pt1 | contig 10858 bp, 9 predicted proteins | sample KBSK5502metaG_FD_65468 | JGI IMG/M metagenome (GOLD analysis project Ga0070707, IMG submission 65468) | Corn, switchgrass and miscanthus rhizosphere microbial communities from Kellogg Biological Station, Michigan, USA - KBS K5-50-2 metaG | ecosystem: Host-associated > Plants > Roots >... | reverse complement strand
GCTGACGTGGCGTCCTCGTGATAGCCGAGCCGCACAATTTCGGGTACGCGTTTTTGCAGCTCCGCCCAATCGAGCGGCAGATCTTTTTGCTTGTCCTCCGCCAGGCCGCGCGGAGCGTTATACACCGGATCGCCCCCGAGAATGAAAAGGTGTTTGATCCGCCCCTCGTTAATTTCGGCTGCGAGTTGAGAAATCTCGATTGTTCGCGAATTGCGCGGCATTTGGCGAACAACCAATGTCTGGCCGACGTTTTTGAGGGCTGAGTTGATCGCGTAGACGAGTAATTGCACGACAACCGGCTGGGATGGACCAGCCAGCACAAGACTCGCTCCCGGTTTCGCCATCAGATCGTTTGCTGCGCCGCTGATCCATTCCTCAGTGAACCTGGCCGCCTCGAATGCATTCGCCGGCGCGTGGAGACTTCCCACCACTGATCTAAGACCCGAATCGTTTGTTCCCGCGAGGATTTTAGCCGCAAGCGCATGCGCAATCGCGGCGATCTGGCTCGCTGGACAGCGCAGCCGGTGGTCCGCCATCGCGCCGGTGAGCGTGAACCGATTCTCCACGACATAAAGCCGGTTCATGTTGTCTTTGGGCGTACTCACACGCCGACGAGAGCTAAAAGCGCGCACTGACGCGAGATCGCCCTGACCGCAATCGAGAAAATCGCTGTCCAACGCGAGGACGATATCGGCGCGATCGAATCTGGGAATTGCGCGGGCACCAGCGCCGAACGCAGCTTCCACGGCCGAACTCATTTCCTGATCCAGGAGCGGCTCATACACACACCAGCGCATGCCGGGGAGATTCTTTTCCAACTCTCCACGCAAACGCTCGCGCGTGGGCGAATTCGTCTCCTGCACAAGAAACGCCAACCCATCGCCGTGACTGCTGAGAAGCTTTTTACGAAGTTCTCCTACGTAGGCCTCGAAATCTTCGCGCCTGCTCGTTTTCCCATTGCGAACAAATCGTTTCGAGCGGGTCGGGTCGTAAAGATCGAGCACTGAAGCCTGAACGAAAGTGTCCGTAGCCCCAGCGGTCGCCGGGTACAGCGGGTTGCCTTCGAGTTTAATGGGGCGCCCGTCTACGGTAGTGGCGACAAGCGGAATGGCGCCGTTGCGCCGCGGCATCGCGGTTGCGTAGTACAGAAATTTTCCGGGAATTGTCCATTCAACGTTCTTTGTGAACGGAACCAGGTGCAGCTCCGGCCTTCGACAACTTGTTAGGCCAACCCCTGCCAGCGCCATGGATGCTCCCATCAATTTCAGGAAATCGCGTCGAGACCATTCGTCACCGTTCAGCTCCGATATGCCCTGTGGGAATTCGCGCTCCAACCACTGTCGGAATTCGGGTGAATTGCTGTACTCGCCCAGACCACGCCAGTAATGCTTGCCCGTTGTCGGCTCTGGTGGGTGATGGAAAACACGTTTCATCGGTGGCACCCCTGACAGTTCGTTGGTGGATTGATGTTCCAGTGCTCTTTTAACGTTCGGCCGATCTCTACCTGGCTAAGTCTCTGTTTCTTCGAAAAATCCTCGCCCCCATCGCGCGGTTGTCCGTACTTGGCGACAAATTCCGCCGGTTTCACATCGTCCGGTTTCCAATCGAGATTGAAAACCTGATCTTCCGGCCGCAGAAAATTCTCCGGATGCCGATGGCATTCCAAGCACCATGCCATGCTGTGCGGCTTGGCCAGATACACCGTCGACATATGATTGACGGGGCCGTGGCAACTGAAACAACTAATGCCGCGATTCACGTGCGCCGCGTGATTGTAATAAACGTAATCGACGGTGCGATAGATCCACACCCACTCCACCGGGTTACCCGTTTTCCAGCTCGTCCGCACCGGCTCCAGTTTCGGATTGTCTTTTTGCACCTGTGTATGGCAATTCATGCAGGTCTGGGTGTTCGGCACATTCGATTGGGCCGCCATTTCCACAAAGCTGTGGCAATACCGGCAATCCATTCCCAATTGCGAGACGTGGATGTCATGCGGAAAAGGCACCGGCTGGATCGGTTCGTAGCCAATCTTTGTGTACTTTGGCGTCGCATAATACCAGGTCGCGGCGGTCAATCCACAGACCGCAATGATGCCGCAGATCACCAGTTTGAGCGGTATCCAGTTGGTCCAGCGTGGAAAGAAGTTGGCCATGGAATATCAGGCAAATGCGGCTCCGCTGGACATCACCAGCCACCACAACGAATCAATGTTGAAATGCGCTGCGTTCAGACGGTCCAAAAGGGTTAAGGTTTCTTCGCCCGAGGGGAAACCATGATTCTATAAATCTGTTTGGCGGTAGCAAAATAAAATTCATCATTCAATTTCATGCCGGCAAAAAGCGTTCGCCTGTCCGATACAGAAAAGCGAACAATTGGCAAAACTGATGACGACAAAAGTTCGGCGGCACGTCAAGCCTGGAAGCGCGACATTTGATTCTACAGGGGAACTTGTCAGCGTCATTCCTGCAGCATTTAGTAAGTCGCCCTGTGAATTCGACACGAAAACGACTGGTTTTCTTTTTGGCTGGATTCTTCATTGTCCTAATGGCCCGCGCTGAAGATGTCGATCTTCTCCTGATGAACGGGAACGTTTACACCGTCACGGAGAAGCAACCGAAGGCCGAAGCGGTCGCGGTAAAGGCCAACCGAATCGTCTTCGTTGGCTCAAACGAAGACGCAAAGAAATTTCAGGCCGCGAAGATTATGGATCTTCGCGGTCGCACAGTCGTGCCTGGCTTCACCGATTCGCATTGCCACATTTTCGGGATTGGCGAACGCGAAATGCGATTGAACCTGGAAGGCACAAATTCACTTGAAGACTTTCTGGCCCGGGTGAAAGGACGCGTCGACAAAACGGGCCCCGGCAAATGGATCACTGGACGCGGCTGGATCGAAACGTTTTGGAAGCCGCCGCAGTTTCCAATGCGCCAGGACCTCGACAGGATCGCGCCAAACAATCCTGTATTTCTCACGCGCGCTGATGGCCACGCTTCAATTGCTAATTCGGCCGCGCTTAAAATTGCCAGAATTGACAGGAACACGCCGGATCCGTTTGGCGGGCAAATTTTGAAAAAAAACGGCGAGCCAAACGGAATGCTGCTTGATAACGCGCAGGACCTCGTTGCAAAAAACATTCCAAAAGCTACACAATCGGAGCGCGAAGAGGCGCTGCTGCGCGGGATCGACCGCGAGGTCAGACTCGGCTGGTGCGAAATTCAGAATGCCGGCAGCCACAAAGAAGATATCGATCTCATCCGGAAATCATTCGAGGCTGGCAAAACGAAAATTCGATTCGTCAACGCCGTCTACGGTCCCGGCCAGGATGCGCAGAATTTCTTGCGGGAAGGACCCACTATCAACGCGTTCGATCATCACTTCACCCAGCGTACGATCAAAGTGCTGTTCGACGGCGCCCTCGGCTCTCGCGGCGCGGCTCTGTTGAAGCCCTACAGCGACGCGCCCGAAACTTCCGGTCTTCTCAGGGAGAAACCTGAAGACCTTCGACCAATGTTTGAAGAAGCGCTCCGCCGCGGCATCCAGGTGGAAACACACGCGCTCGGCGACCGGGCTAACCGTCTAATTCTCGATCTTTACGAGCAGGCGTTCAAAGCCGTGCCGGCCGACGAACGACAAATTCGCGAACCGCGTTGGCGCATCGAGCACGCTCAGATTGTCGATCCGGCCGATATTCCGCGGTTCGCCAAACTTGGTGTAATCCCGTCCATGCAACCATCGCATGCGATCAGCGATCTGTTTTTCGCTCCGGCTCGACTTGGAATGGATCGTCTCGTCGGCGCGTATGCGTGGCAAAGCTTCCTCAAGAGCGGCTGTATCATTGCAGGAGGTTCCGACGCGCCAGTCGAACGTGGCGAACCGATGATCGAATTCTACGCCGCCGCCGCACGCAAAAGCATGAAGGGCGAGTCGGGCGAAGGCTGGCATCACGAGCAAGCCGTCTCGCGTAAGGACGCGCTGAACATGTTTACGATTTGGCCAGCCTACGCCGCATTCGAAGAAAAGAACAAAGGCTCAATCGAAGTCGGCAAGCTTGCCGATTTCAGTGTCCTGTCACGAGACATTATGAAAATTCCTGAGGCGGAAATTCTTGAAACGCGGAACGAAATGACAGTGATTGGTGGCGAAATTATTTACTCGCGCTGAGTACACTGGAAATCTTGACTTTTTATGAACCACAAACACGCGCATCAGCTTCTGAGAACGAGCCATCCTCGAATGGCCGAGTTGATTGCGCGCTCGCGTCGCTACAACATCACGCCGTCGGTTTCAATTCGGCCATTCGACGCGCTTGCCGAATCAATCGCTTACCAGCAACTGAGCGGCAAAGCCGCGGCCACCATTTTTGGGAGGGTCCGCGCTCTCTATCCGAAGAGAAAATGGCTCGATCCCGAACAACTTCTCGCAACGCCCGATGAAACACTTCGTGCCGCCGGTCTTTCACGCGCAAAAACCGCCGCGTTAAAAGATCTGGCGGCGAAAACCATCGACGGCACGGTGCCATCGGGCCGCGCGCTTATCCGCATGACCGATGACGAGATCATTACGCGTCTGACTACGGTGCGTGGAATTGGCCGATGGACGGTTGAGATGCTTCTTCTTTTCGATTTGGGCCGGCCGGACGTCTGGCCCGTTGACGATTACGGGGTGCGCAAAGGTTTCGCGAAAACTTTCGGCCGACGAAAACTCCCCACTCCAAAACAGCTCATGAAGTTCGGTGAAAAATGGCGTCCGTACCGTTCGGTGGCCGCCTGGTATTTCTGGCGAGCGCTGGACAAAGCAAAGGAGTTAAAAAATTAAAAGCTAAAAGGAGTTCAAACGGATTCCTTTTTCAACGCTTTGAACTTTGTAACTCTTTAACTTTGCGCCCGTTTAACCTTGCGCTCCGTTGTGCGCCTCATTAGAACGATCGCATTATGGCGATGATTCATGTTAATCGGGGCGCAACAAGTTTGGGCGTATTTTCCGAGGAAGAAGTTCGTGAAGGTCTGCGCACCGGCCGGTTCGTTCCCACGGACATCGGTTGGCGCGAAGGAATGGCAAACTGGCAGCCGCTCTCCCAGTTCGCAGAGTTGGGAGCGGGCGCGCCTGGTGCGCCGCCGGCGCAGATCAGCGCAGCCGCGACCTCGGAAGCGGCCGCCCCACGCACCGGCCTGCCGTGGGACGAGCGACAAACCAAAGGACTAATCAGCGCGTTTATTGAAACGTTGCAGATGGTTTTGAGCAGGCCGGTTGCGGCGTTCACCGCGATGAAACGCGAAGGAGGTTTGGGTGAGCCCCTTCTTTATGCGACCATTGGTGGAACTTTCGGCGGAGTGTTTGCGGTCACTTACAATTTTACTCTTCGATCATTGGCACCATTCGGGGACAGCCATGACGCTTTGCCACATCTTTTCGCCGGATTCGGCTGGATTTTCCTCTTGATCCTGACGCCACTCTTTGTGGTGATTGGGATGTTTATTGTCTCGGCAATTCTTCATGTTTGCCTGATGATTGTCGGCGGCGCGAAGCAGTCATTTGAGACTACGTTCCGGGTAGTTTGCTTCGCGGAAGGATCGGTCAGTCCGCTTCTGGTGGTCCCGTTCTGTGGCGGGTTCATCACTGGAATTTGGAAGGTTGTTCTTTACTGCATCGGGCTAGCGCGCGCTCATGAAACCGATACCAGCCGTGCCGTGATGGCCGTGCTGTTGCCGCTGATCGTTTGCTGCGGGGGGCTTGTCCTGTTGATCTTCCTCGTGCTGGGCACTTGGAGCGCGCAGCATTAAGCTTAAATGCAGCTTTGTCGCCGCCGGCTTAAGCCAGGAGAAACTGACCACGAACTAATCTGGTTGGCCGTTTCGCTCGGATCGCTTGCCTTGACGGCAGCCTGGGTGACAATTGGCCTGCCATGGCCGCGCTGCATGTTTCATGAGATTACTAGTTTGCCATGCGTCACATGCGGCATGACGCGATGCGGGATTCAATTCTTTCACGCTCACTTTCTCGCTGCATTGAAATGGAATCCTCTTGTGTTCACAGCACTCTGCGGCCTGACAGCGTTTGATCTTTACGCCTTCGCCACGCTCGCAACGCGCGGGCCGCGTTTGCGGATCTGTTTTCATAATCAAACTACGAAGACATTTGTGCGCGGCGCGGTCATCGCGGCGCTGGTGTTAAACTGGATTTATCTGCTGATGCACTGGCGCAATTTTTGAATTGTGGGCGTTTCCACCAAACGCCAGGCGTCTGACACAGACGCCCTATAATGTCAGGCAATCATAATTTTCTTCGTGCACTTCTTGTGCTTCGTGGTTGAACTTCTGGCACAATGCGAATTCTGGTCACTGGCGGGGCGGGTTTCATCGCCTCCCATCTCGCTGAACGCTTGCTCATGGCCGGGCACGCAGTCGCCATCCTCGATGACTTCAACGATTTTTACGATCCGCGAATCAAGCATGCAAATATCGCCGGTTTCGCCAGAGATGTGGCCATTCACCGTGTCGATCTTCGAGATGACGCGTCAGTGCGGAATTTGTTTCATCGCGAAAAATTTGAGGTGATCGCGCATTTGGCCGCTCGCGCTGGCGTTCGACCATCGATTCAGCACCCACAACTGTACTACGACACCAATGTCACTGGCACATTGCATTTGCTCGAAGCCGCGCGTGTGACCGGAGTCAAACGATTTATCTTTGCCTCCAGCTCATCGGTTTACGGCGCCTCAAAGATCGTGCCCTTTTCTGAAGATCAACATCTGACTCAGACGCTCAGTCCGTATGCAGCGACGAAAATTGCCGGTGAATTTCTTTGCTCGACTTACTCACACCTTTACCAGTTGCGCGTAGTGGCGCTCCGTTATTTCACTGTGTACGGTCCTCGTCAGCGGCCCGATCTGGCGATTCATCAATTCACCCGGCGTATTCATGCCGGGCAGCCAATCGAGCAATTTGGCGACGGCACCACACGCCGCGATTATACTTATATTGATGATGTAGTTCAGGGAACGTTGGCAGCGCTCCAATACCAGGGCCCGCTCTTCGACATTTTTAATATCGGTGAGAGCGAGACGATTCAGTTAAAGGACTTGATCGTTGCCATCGAAAACGCGCTGGGGAAAAAAGCGAAAATCAACCAGTTGCCGGAGCAACCAGGCGATATGCCCCTGACTTCCGCGGATATTTCCAAAGCGAGAAAACTGCTCGGTTACAATCCAACCACCTGTTTGAGCGAGGGATTGCCGAAGTTCATCGATTGGTTTTTGCAAATCCAAGCAGCGGCGCGCACACAGTGAGGCGCCCTGCCAACGAAATACCGTGCACCCCGGCAGGCAGGGCGGGCAGTCCTCTGCACGCCGTTTCATTCATTTGCCGCTTCGAACGCACCTCGAGGCATTATCATTTCCCGACATGTGTTGTAATCTTTGCCCGTGATTTCGAGGTTATCATTCGACCAACGCGCCTGTTTTATTGCGGGCCAGGCGAAATCGGGGACCACGCTTTTGGTGGCGTTGCTGGATAATCATCCGCAGTTACTCGTGTTGCCGGAAGAAACCGCTTATTTCCCCACTGTTCTCACGAAATATGCGCCGCGCGGTCGTCGCGCACAGTTTGATTATCTGACCAAACAATCGCTATCGAATGTTCTCTTCGGCGGGCCATGCAAATGGGGTAAACGAAGCTATGCGACGTTTCCGCGCGAGAAATTTCTGGAGATGTTCGAACGGGCGACATTCGAACCTGCCAACGCGCAGGAAGATCTTCTCGTGCTAATGGTCAAAGCGTACGCGGCCACACTGGAACGCCCGCTCGACTCCATCGGTCGCTGGGTGGAAAAAACTCCGGCTAATCGCAATCACATTCCAGAAATTCTGCGGCGTTTCCCGCACGCAAAAATTCTGGTGACCATACGCGATCCGCGCGCCATTCTCGCGGCACAAATTGCGCTGGAGAAAACAAGACAAACAGGAAGGTTCTCAACTTATTACGTGATCGCCCACTGGCTGGTCGCCGCCGCACTGGCGCGACGTGTGCGCGATGGTGAAATTCCGGGTTTTGTAGTGCCATATGAGCAATTGGTCTGCGAACCGGCCAGGACGATGGAAGAGGTTTGCGCCTACCTCGAGATCAATTTCGATCCGGAAACGGTGCTGACACCGACAAAAGTGGGCCGGTTTTGGGGCGGTAACTCAGCTGCGCGCATCAACTTTTCGCAGATCAGTCCAGAACCGGCAACGCGCTGGCAGCGGGAACTGTCCGAAGACGAAATCGGATGGGTGGAATGGCACTGCCGCGATCTCATGCCGGAATTCGGATACGAGCCAAGACTACAAGGACGCGAGCTGCGATCATTTGTGCGTCCGATTCGCGGGGAACGCCCAAGGGAGTATGCGAAGTCGCGGCTCTACTCGATCCGCGACGCAATGACGAAACCCAAATGACGAATGCTTGAAGGAACATGAAAGAGAGATCGATCTCGCTGGGCAAATTTCGTAATTCGTCAGTCCTTAGGCATTCGACATTCGTGCTTCGTCATTTCTAATCCCCGCTTGCAAACCCGCCCGAAGCAGGCCATAATCCCGCGAGATGTCGGGATTCTTGTTCGGTTTTCCGAGCCTCCGTTTTCTACGACGATTCAGATTTTTCGATACCATGGTGTGGAGTTTTGCACCCTGGCTGCTTCGTTGGTTGAGTCCGCAGGCTCGCCGTTCAAGACAAGTCCAATCCCGGCTCGACGAGGCGGAGTTTCCAACGGCGTCGCAGAGTGCCTTGCTTGAATGGGCTCTGGATGATTGGCGCGCTGCGGACGGTGCATCGCTCGATGCGCTCTGCCAATTCAATAATCGGACTAAACATAAGGATCAACATGAACTCTTATTCAACTGGGAGACGCTCGCACCGTTCGCGCGGGGGCTCCCGACGCCGTGGCAACGGCCACGCGCGTCGTCATCGAGAAGAAGCGAAGGAGCCAAAAAAGACATTCTGGCAGCGGATTGCCGAATTTTTTGGAAATGGCCCTACGAAAGCGGAAGCAACCGCGCGCAATGGCGCGCAACCGTCGCGACCAGCACGCAAACCTGAACGGATTGAAGTTACTTCACCGCGTCTGTACGTTGGTAACTTGTCTTTTGACGCAACCGAGAGCGATCTTTTTGAATTGTTCAACGGAGTCGGACACGTTCAAAATGCGGAGGTTGTAAGCTATCGCCATAACCAACGCTCAAAAGGGTTTGCCTTTGTGCAGATGCAAACCGTCGAGGAAGCAAAACGCGCCGTGGAAGAATTGCACGATAAGGAATTCCTCGGCCGCAGGCTGGTAGTGAGCGGAGCCAAATCCGGCGAGCATCACGCGCGCTGACAACCGCGATTATCTCATCGGGAGAGTACGCGCTTTGTACGCGGCTCTCCCGATTCTTTTTTGGAGCGCATGGTCGCATCTGTCACACAGGTCCCATTGGGGCTGACAACTTGGACGGTGCGCGGTCCCTACCTTTTGATCTCCAGGTACGTTCGCGACTGGACGTGATTAGTCCCAGGCTGCAATTCTTCGACGCGCATTTGTTTTAAGAACCAGCGGCGTTCAATCTTCTGCGCGGAAACTACTTCGAAACGCTTGGCCAATTGAGCGTTCCAATCGTAGCCCTCCATGCGCATTAGCGCGCCGCTCGCCTTGTCTATCCACAGTAGCACGTTGGAATACTGCGATTCGCGCGAGGGCGCGCGCAGTTGCAGCTTCCAGCAATTGCGAGTGCGAACATTCTCCTCGCCCAGGACGCGCGCGGTCGGCCAGTAGAGAAATTTGAACGCCAGGTCCTCGTAGGTCACACCGGTGGCGCGAATTTTTTGCTTGAGCTTCGAGGCGGCAAATTGTTCCGTCCCCTCGCCAGTCACCAGATCAAGGCGCGAGCTGTTTTCGCCGAGACGCAATTGCAAAACTTCATCGGGATTGGCGAATGCATAGCGAATCAGCGGTCCGATTTGGACCAGGTGAAATGGAATCACAATATTATCCTGGCGAAGTTGTCCCTGAAGATCGATTTCCTGTATCGACTCCATCATTCGCACTGAGGCGAGAATGTCTTTGGCTGACGGCGGGGGATCGGCGAAAAGCGGCAACATTGCGAACGCCAGACAAATGACGAAGGAATGACGAAATCCCAATGGCACGTTCGTCATTTGAACATTCGAGCTTCTTCCGTCATTCGTCATTCGTGCTTCGTCATTGTACCGCATTTGTTTATCAAAGGTTAACGATTAAAACTTAAGGCGCGGTTTCGTTTGCTTTGCATGGATCAGTCCATCTTTCATTTCATTAATCAACAATGGACGAGTCCGGCGCTTGACTTGTTCATGGCAACGCTGAGCGATAGCGCGGTTTGGGAACCGCTGTTTATCGCGATTGGAGTGAGCGCGCTCTTACTTGGCGGATTTAGAGCGCGTGCTTTCGTCATCTGTCTGGTCTTGTCCCTGCTCATCGCGACTCAGGTCACGGGTTTGTTAAAATCTGCGGTTGATCGCCATCGGCCCAAACACGTGGAGAATGTGCGGATGGTACAGTTGCAACGGACGCGTCCGGCGTTCCTGACTTTGTTTAAGAAACCGACGATTCGGTTTTCCGATTCGTCCGATCGGTACCGGTCCGGACCTTCGTTTCCCTCGGGGCACGTAACCACCAACACGGTGATTGCGGTTTTTTGCACACTGTTTTATCGGCGCGGCGGCTGGCTTTACTGGTTCGTCGCCTTAGCCGTTGGTTATTCGCGAATTTATTTGGGGGCACACTGGCCCAGCGACGTGATCGCGACGTTTTTTCTGGCGGGCGGTGAAACATTGCTCTTGCTCGGCTTGTTTGAATTGATTTGGAG
>Ga0070707_100006492_pt1 | contig 10863 bp, 9 predicted proteins | sample KBSK5502metaG_FD_65468 | JGI IMG/M metagenome (GOLD analysis project Ga0070707, IMG submission 65468) | Corn, switchgrass and miscanthus rhizosphere microbial communities from Kellogg Biological Station, Michigan, USA - KBS K5-50-2 metaG | ecosystem: Host-associated > Plants > Roots >... | reverse complement strand
GCGGCGGGCTGCTCGGACGACCACTTCTGCCCCGGCACGATCCCACCCTGCGGGAGCGAAGAGCCCGCGGTCAGTTGGCCCAGCCACTCGCGAGCCGCGCTCACCGCTGGTTCGCCGGCGGGCGCTTGCGGCAGGCCTTCGACCTCGCTGACATTCCACTGCGCGTCCACGGTGAACTCCATCGTGCGGCCCTCGAGTTTGCGGTACTGCTCCTCGATGGCGGCGCCTTCGGGATCAAAGGTATCGCTGCGCGCCGTAGCCGCCGACTTTTCGTACGTGGTGCGGAGACGCATCCGGCCGCCCGCAGTACTCGGTGCCGCAGGCAGCGCCTCCAGGCGCACCACGGCGCCCCAAGTGAGCTCGAGCTTCGACGGCGCCTGCGGGTCTTCGACCAGCCCGCTGCGATGGCCCTCGGTGGTGGTGCGGAACTCGGTCTGGTAGCGGAGCACAGTTCCCGGGGTGAACCGCGGAGCGAGTTGCACGGGTTGCGGGGCCGGGGCAGGACGCCGCGCCTTCGCCCTAGGGGCTTGCGGCGCGATGCTACTGCTCGCGCTCAGCAGGACGGTCAGCAGACAGGCAAGGGGTCTCATTGCACGCATCGATCTGCACCTGGACGGAAAGGCGCGCCCGGAACCGTGGCTGCTCGGGCAGGCCTTCGACCGGCGCCAGCGTCCAGGTGATCTCCCGCATCGCCGAGCGCGTGGCCGCGAACAGCCGCGCATCGCCCAGGGAAACAGTATTGAGCGATTCGCCGTGGAAGCGCGCCTGGGCCGCGCCCTCGGGGGGCTTCTCGGGGCCGGCAACTACCACGCCGAAGAGTTGCTGCACAACGTGAAGTCGAGCGGCCGGCTCGACGCCGCCCATTAGATCGAGCCACTCGCCGGCTTCCGAGCCGCTCACTTCGGCCCAGTTGGCGAGCTGCGCTGTGCGAGCTTCCTGCCAGCGTTCGCCAGTGCGGAACGCAGCCCCGGGCAATGCAACCGTGGGGCGCAGCGCGCGAAGCAGCCAGAGGGAAAGCAATGCCGGCGGCGTCTCGCCCAGGGGCGGGATGCCGTCCGCTTTGAGCTCGAGCAGTTGCCCCGAGCGGGTTTCGCGGTAGCGCAGGGTGCGCTGCCGCTTCCAATCATTCAACACTTCGCGCAGAGCGCGCGCCAACTTTTCGGCTTCCGGGTCGCCCAAAGTGGAGGAGCCGGGCAGGCTCTCGAAGTCGCCCAAGGTTTCTTCGATCTCCGCTGCGCCATCGTTGCCGAGAGCGACCACGCGCCGCGTCGCAGTCCATGCCAGCCCGCCCTCGGCGAACCGTGAAAACGCCCGGACGTAGGCCTTGACGCCGATCGGCTCAGGCTGCTGGCCCTCGATATCGCTGCGCACGATGAGTTGGATGCGATAACTGACGGCGGCGCCGGCGGAAAAACTGCGCTCGAGGGGCTTTTCCTGGCCGGCGGCGAGCGGCGCGAGCGCGCCGAGCAGGCTCCAGACCGCAATGCTGGCGGCGAGGCTCATTGCGGCGACACAATTCGAGAGAACTGGGGCGCATCGAGAGGACCCGTGATGCGAACCGTCTTGCTCGGCCGCTCGTCGGACGGCCCGAGCCTGCGGATGCGGAGGTCGAGCGTGCGCGAGAAATCCACGGTTCCCGCCGCCTCGAAGTCATCTTCGCGGTCGGCCAAGCGAAGTTCCATCACCCGGACACTTGTGGCAGCCAGGGAGAACTGCGCATCGGCCGCGGCAAACCGTGAGGGTCCCCGCACGAGGCGATCTCCGGTGTAGCTCGCCCGCAAATCGAGGCCGCTGATCTCCGCGCCGCGCAGATGGAGTGTTCCGCGACCTTCCAGCGACCGCCGCAGGTTTTCACGGCCGACGCCGCTGGCGGCGAGCTCGAGTTCCCCCGAGGCCACGCCCGCGAAGCGACCTTTGAGCGTAGCGGCGGCCTCAACGAGCGAACCCAGATTGGCGCGCTCGAACTGCGCCTGGATGCGATACGCAGGCTCCGCCAGCAGGTCGGCTCGCACCGAGCCTTTCACCATGCCTCCATAAAACTCAGCCTGAACCTGGCGAAGGGTGAGTTTTCGGCCTTCGAGTTCCGCTCCGGCGCGCAGGCGGCGCAAGCGCAGCGGCGACAACACCATCTCCTCCACCTGGAATTGTCCCTGGGCGCGCAATCTGCTCACGGCCGCATTGACCTCGGCAGATTCGCGGCTGGCGGCACCGGAGGACATGAGGCGCTCGAGGAGGCCGGGGCGCGCCCGGGGGCCCAGCCAGCGGTCGAGTTCGGTCGCATCGAGGTGGTCGGCGGTCAGATCAAACTCCCACGGCATCGAGTAGGCGAGTCCACCGACCAGTTCGGAATTGGTGAGCCGGCGGAGGGTCCCTTTCCAGCGCGCCCCGAACGCTTGCACAGCATTTAACTGAGCGCGCCGCTCGCCCGGCCGCAGCTCGATGCGCGCATCGGCGAAGATCACCGGTTGATTCAAGTAAACCGTTTGCAGCCGCAGACCGTGCAGCTCGACTGTAGTGAGCGCTTGCGCCTGAAACGGCCGAACAGTTCCCTGCCAGCGGAGGCTCAGGCCCGCCGGGCCCTCCACGCGCCAGCCGCGGTTGATGGAGTGGCCGAGAGCCGCGGCGGCAGCAAGCAAGTCCTCGGCGCGGTCGGTCTGTCCGGTCAGACTCAGGTCAAAGCGCCATTGCTTCGATGGGACTCGCGATAAGCTTTCACCCGGCCCAATCGCGCCCTCGACGCGCAGCGAACTAGCTTTGCGAACCTGCCCCAAACGGAGCGGCGGCGATGTTGCTTCGGCCAGGCCCGGGGGACTCGCGTCGAGGGTGATCGTGACGGGCTCGAGCACCAGCCGACCGCGAGCAACGCGAGCGGCGACGCGACCCGCGCGAATCGCCCACGGTAGCTCCGCGGTTTGGAGTCGCGCCCCATCGCTCAAGACCGCGCCCTGCTCCAGCCGCGGCGGCCAGCCGCTCAACGCCAGATCGAGGCCGGCATCACCTTCGAACACGACATGCTCGGCCACACCGGGACGAAATGCCCGGTACCAGGCCAGCAAGTCTGCCAGGACAATCTTTGAGGAAACGAGCCGGAACTGCGGGTCGAGTGACGGCGTCCACTGGATCTTTCCTGTCGCCCGGACGCTCGATCGCGGCGCTTCCAACAGGCATTCGCTGAACTCGAGGAAGCCATCTCCGGTCCGCCACTGCGCTTGCACGCTGAGGTTCAGCGCCGGGTCGCCGGAGCGCTTCGGCAGATCCCAGCGATGGGCATCGGTAAGGCGGGCTGTACCGGCCAACGACCATCGGGCGCCGAGGGCCTCGCTCTGGGCGGACTCGCCGGCCGCAGCGCTGCTGGCTCCGGGCGCTTCGCTGCGCGCATTTAACTCCACCTGGAGTCGCCCCCGGACGCCGTAGTCCTTTCCGCGGGCGAGCCGGAGCGCATCGGCGAGCGAAGCGTCTTGCCAGGTCAGCACGAGGTCAGCGGGCTGCAACCGAGCGGAGGTGCCCGCAATGCGCCCACGGACGCGCAGCGTGCCCGCTTCCTGCAGCGTCACCGCAGCGCGCAGTGGACGCGCTTCCAGGTCCAGCCGCCAACGCCCGGCGCTCTCCTGCTCGAGAACTCCCTGCACGTCCGCCAGAGCAAAGGGGTGCTTGTCAACGCCTTGCTTGAAGTTGATCCGGCCGGTATCGACCTCGATGCGATACAGCCGGGTGGGTGGCTCGACTCCAGTGGGCGGCTGGCCCGGACCGGCTTGCGCTGCGATCGCAGCGGTTGCAACGCGCGCAGGCGGAGGCAGCCAGCTCTCGATGTTCCAGTGGCCGTCGGCGGCCCGCACCAGGTTGAGGCTGGGGCGTGTGAAGGAGAGCGTGCCGAATTCGAAGCGCCCCTGGGCAAGCAATCGCCAGCGCGGGCTGGCCGTCAAGCGCTCAGCCCGCAGAAAATACTCGCGGCCGAAACGAGGGTCTTCCGCTACGGTCACCGATTCGGCCTGAAGCCGCGGCCCGTCCAGCAAGCTGAAAGCGAACCGGCCGACCTCAACCGGCCGCCCGAAGGCCGCCTCGAGCCGTGCGTTCAGGTAGTGATGCACCCCGCCGACCCGGAGCAGCCGCGAAAATCCAGCGCTCGCGGCCAGCACAACCACTGCAGCCACCACGGTCCGGCGCAGCCATCGCCTCAATTGCATGGGACGGTCAGGAATTGTGGCAAAAGGGGAGCGCGAAGGAAAGCGCGAAGCGCTGCGGCTGCATTAGTGGACGCTGTGGAACATCCGGCTCCAGCGCGTGAGCCTCGGCAGGTGAATGATGGTGTCCGCAAGCCCGACCAGACGGTTGACCAGGCTGCCGCTGTACTGATCGGGGGTGGCATCCACCGACCAGTAGATCAGGATGGGGCGGCCCATCACCGCGTCGCGGTCCACGAAGCCCCAGTAGCGGCTGTCCAAGCTATGGTCACGGTTGTCGCCCATGGCGAAGTACTTGTTCGGTGGCACGACAAGTTCGCCGTTGACCACGTAATTCAGGATGGTGTCGCGCCACTCCGCCCGCAGATTGCTCAGGACGAAATGGCGGCTGCTGGGCGGGAAGTTTTCGCCGAACGAATCGAAGGGCATGGCCGGGTCGTGTACGACGTAGGGCTCGCGCTGCGGGCGGCCATTGACGTAGACCTGCTGGTCCACGATCTTCACCCGGTCGCCCGGGACCCCGATGACCCGCTTCACATAATGCGGATGGTCGTCATAGGGAAACTTGAACACGATGATGTCGCCTTTGCGGATTTCGCGATAAGGGAGGAAGCGGTCGTACCACGAGCCGCGGCCTCCGAAGATGAACTTGTTCACCAGCAGATGGTCGCCGACCAGCAGCGTCTGCTCCATGGATTGCGAAGGGATCTTGAAGGCCTGGACGACAAAACTGGTGCCGAACAGCGCCAGGATTACGGTCACCAGAAGGGATTCGGCGTATTCGCGCAGCGTGGTGCGCTCCTTATCTTCCTTCCGGTCCGCCGGTGATTCCACGCGGGCGACTGGAGTCGCTTCGGCCATCCGTTCCTTCACCTCAATCCTGTTTGCCCAAGAGTTGTTCGAGCGCTTGCCGCGCTGCGGCCTGCTCGGCCTCTTTCTTGTTCGCGCCCGTGCCGGAAGCGACCGCCCGCCCTGTCAAGCATATCTCCACGACGAACGTCTTGCGGTGGTCCGGGCCGCTCTCGCGGACGACGCGATAATCCGCTGGAGGCAGGCCGCGAGCCTGAAGGAACTCCTGGAGCCCGGACTTGTGGTCCGGCTGGCCCAAGAGCTGCGCCTCCTCCCCGATGGCCCCGTCGAGCAGCGAGCGCCGCACGAACCCACGCGCCGCTTCGAGCCCGGCATCAAAGTAGATGGCCGCGACCACGGCCTCATAGGCGTCGGCCAGAACCGCCGGCTTCTCTCGGCCGCCGGTCTTCTCCTCGCCACGCCCCAGCCTCAAGTACCGGCCGAGACCCAGCCGCCGGGCCGCGCCGTGGAGTGATGCGGCATTGACAAGCTTCGCGCGGCTCTTGGAAAGCTGGCCCTCACCCCAGCGGGGAAACGACACAACCAGGTATTCACTGATCAGCGCGCCCAGAACCGCATCGCCCAGGAACTCCAGCTTCTCGTTGTCCTCGGACGCCTCGCCGGCGTCAGTCTCCGAACGACGCGAGCTGTGAGTCAGGGCGCGTTCCAGCCACTCCGGCCGTCGGAAATGGTGGCCCAGCGCGTCTTCGAGCTCTGCCAGTTCGGCTGTGACCATATTCGCGAGCGAAGATCAGCCTACTTGGGAGGCGCCGGCTTTGCGGCCGCCTGTTTGCGGGCGGACTCCAGGGCCTGCTTGCATCGGGCTTGCATGACCCCGCTCACATCGGCGCAGCGACCGTAGGCCGCTACGGCGTCGGTGTACCGTTTGGTCTGCTCCAGAACCACTCCGAGGAGGAAGTAATCCACCGGGTCCGGAGTCGAAGCCAGCTTGGTGGCCTGCTCAAGCTCGGTGGCCGAATCGGCGTACTTCTGCCGGTGGAAGTAAACAAAGCCCAGGCCGCTGTGAGCCATCGAAAGCTTTTCATTCTTGGCCTTGGCGAAGTCTGCGTCGCTCAGGCTGGCCGGTTTTGGCAAGTTCGCCAGCAGGCTGATTGATTGCTTGGCGTACTTTTCGGACCGATCGAGTTTCTGGTTGGCGTCCAAGGCACTGGGGTTCACCCGGCGGGGTATCACCAGAGCCATCAGGGCTAGCACGTCCACGTCGTCCGGCTTCAGCTCCAACGCCTTTTCACCCGCAGCCATCATTCGGTCCACATCATTGGTCGAGATATAGGCGCTGGTCAGACGGGAGTAGACGCTTTCGCAGTAACGGCTGGCGGGGTATTTCTTCAAGAACTCCTCGCCAACCTGGATCTGGCGCTGGACGTCACTGGCCTTGAGCTCATAGAAGGTCTTGTAAGCCGCTTCTTCCTCCGCGTTGACCGGCGGGGGCGCCGAGTCAATGGTAAACGCCGGCTTGGCCGACGGCGCGGGCTGGCCGGGCTGCGCCGGCGGAGTGGGAGGGGTCTGCTGTCCCTGGCCGCGGGCAGGGGTTGCGGTAAACACCAACGCCGCCAGCGCGACCACCCAGCGGATCTTTCCCATCGTGGCTCTCATCGGTCTCTCTCCTTCGCCCCCGGGATTCACGAGGGCGTGAAATTGTCGGGTTCCCGGATTCGACCCGCTGGGCAGCATTGCTAAATGATACTACGGCCGCTGCTGCACGGTGTCCGGATTTCGCGGGCCGGGCTCGTACCCCTTTTCAATTCCCCGGCGTGCCGCTCGGCGCGCCGATTCCGGAGCCCCCTCGACGGCCAGCGCAGCGCGGTATTCGCTCACGGCAAGCTCGCGGTTGCCGTCCACGTCGTAGATGCGCCCCAAATAAACGTGGGACCAGGCAAGGATCAGCGGGTCTTTCGTTCCCGGGCGCGGGTCAGAAGGCGGCGGATTCACCACCAGCCGGCCGAAGAGTTGCTTGGCATGGTCCGCATCGCCTTGCAAGACGGCCGCCACCGCCAGTCCATAGAGGGCTCGCGGCTGCTCGGGATACTTTGCCAACACCCGCTCAAAGCTGGCCGCAGCGCCCGCGGCATTCTGTGCGGCAATCTGCTGCTCGCCTTCGGCCAGCCAGCGATCGAGTTCGGTGCGCTCGGCGGCCTGCGCGCCGTTTCCCGGTGCGCCGGAAACGCCCGTGCGAGCCGCAGCGAAGACCACGTTCTGCAAGCGCTTGCTCTCTTCGGCGACATCAATGGCGCGCACCAGGTCGGGGAAATAAAAGCTCATGGCCGGCTCAGCCTTCTCGAAGCGCGCCAGCTCGCGGGAGAACGGGCGCACCAGGACGTAGCCGTCGCCTTCGGCTTCGTCAATCGCCGCGGCAAGTTTATCCGGCGACAGCCGGCGCAGGCGCAACTCCACCGCGCGCACCAGGCATTCGGTGACGAACGCCCGAAAATCATTCTTGAATTCCACCGGGAGCCGCGGGGCGTGCGCCGCGAATTCGAGCAGGGGCTGCTTGACGGTCACCACATGCGAGTAGCGGAGCGCCAGCGGGTCCAGCAGGAAGTGCAGCAGCGCATGGCGCACGTCGTCGAGCGGCAATTCGGCGCCGGGGTTGAGGACAATCGCGTAATGGTCACCGACATTGCGGAAATTTGTTTTGCCGCCCACCAGGGGCTCGACGTAAACCGCAAACGTCCGCGGGCTGCCTGAGCGGACCAGTTCGCGCAGGTAGCCGGTCGAAGACATCACCAGTTGCGCCAGCGGCGCGTGCAGCCGAGCGATTTCGGGCCCATATTCGGGCTCGACCTGCGACCACAGCCGGCCGATCTGCCCCTCGTTATAGAAGTTTGCGAGCACGTCGTTGAAGCCTTCGATGGCCAGCACGTCGGGCGGCAGCTCATCGTGCCGCAGGATGTAGCGGAACTTCGGCGGCGGGCCCGCCACCAGCGCAAACGAAACATAGCGAGAAAGCGTGGCCGCCGGGTCGGCCAGCTCATGCTCGCGGTAATACGCCCGGAGAGCCTCGATGGCGGGGCCCTCGAGTCTCAACAACTGGCCGCGGAGGCGCGCGCCCAGCGGATGCATCCCCGCCGGGCTCACGTCCTTTTCGAAGCCTGCCACCTGCAACGCGCACATCGTCGCAAACAGTTGCGGATTGCTCTCCACGGTGACGTTGCTGGGAGCGCGAGGAGGGATTGACTGCGCGGCGTTCTCTGCCCAGCCGGGTGGGCACGTCAGGAGTGTCGCGAGGCCGATCAGGACGAGCACAGGGCCGCCGGAGACAAGGAGTCCAGGATGTCTGGTTCCGCGAATCAGGACTTTCAAACTCCCCACCGGCAGCCCCTGCACACCGATCTTCCGCCCGTCTACAGGCCGCCCGGGTCGCGGCAGCCGCAATTGTCCAACCGCAATTGTCCAATCTACAGGGCTGCTGTGGGTGAGTCAAGGAATGCGGACCGCAGGACCCTTTGCGCAGAAAGTTGCGGACTTCGAGAGTGCCCCTGGCGGCGGACTAACCTTTCACCCGAATCTCACTGAAGCTCAGCACCACGCGCCCCCCGGACGTGGGCCGGCCGAAACTCATCTGCGGGCGGAAGCGCGAGAAGAGCAGCACCTGGTCAAGCTGCCGGCGAACCCCCAGGCCTTTCGGCCCGGCGAGAATCTGATAATTCACCACCTGGCCCTGGGCATTCACCGTGGCCTCAATCAGCAGCGCGTGAGGCCCCGCCAGCCCGGTCTCGTCATTATCCAGCGGACCCGGGACCGGGAACGGCGCCAGGCTCTCGAGTCTTGCCGGCAGCAGCAGGTTGGTGGGCTGATCGTTAGGCACCGCGCCGAGCGGTACGCCCCCCGCGATGAGGTGGTAAACCACGGCGAACACCAACACCGCCGCAACCACGCCGCCGGTCGCCGGCAGCGCCAAAGGCTCGAGAATGTTTTCCAGGACCAGATGGGCGCGGCGCCCCACGATTCTCAGCCAGCCGGCCCATCCCTGCGAGTCCCGCGCTTGCGCGGCTGCCACTCGGATGCGCACGGCCAGATCGGCCGGCGGCTGGGCGCGCTCAACACGCGACATCAACATGGAAAGCCTGCGGTAGCGTTCCAGCTCCTGGCGGCAACCGGAGCAAGACTCCAGGTGATCACGCACGGGCGCATGCTCGCCGCTCGCCAATGCATCGTCCAGATAGCCGGGCAATTTGCGCCGAATTTTCCCGCAGGTCACCGTACACCTCCCCCCGGGAACCCCAGTTGCATTCGGCCCCGCCCCGTGCGTATCGCGGCGGGCGCAGGCGCCGCGGGCTGTCGAGCCGGGGCCCACAGCGGCTCCAGCACCTCGCGCAGAGCGCGCCGACCGCGGAGAATTCTAGACTTCACCGTGCCCACCGAAACTTCGAGCACTTCAGCCACCTCTTCGTAAGACAACCCTTCCAGATCGCGCAGGATCACCGCGCTGCGGAAAACCTCGGGCACGGCCCGGAGCGCCCGGCGGACCACGGCCTGCACCTCGCGGCTCGCCAACTGATCGAATGGCGAGGCGGCCAGGTCCTCCAGCTCGAGCGGGGCGTGCTGGGCGTCGCTCCCAGCGTCAATCGAGGTCTGCTGGCGCCGGTGACGCCACCACCATCGCCGCTGGTTCAAAGCCTCGCGGAGGGCGATGCGGTAGAGCCAGGTCTTCAGCGAGCTGCCGCGGCGGAAGCCCCGGATCCCGCGAAAAGCTTTCAAGAAAGCTTCCTGGGTGACGTCGGCGGCGTCGGCGGAATCGCCAATCACGCCGAAGATCAGGCTGTAAACAGGAGCGTGGTAGTGCGTCACCAGCCAGTCGAAGGCCGTGTCGGAGCCGCATTGCAGCTCCGTCACCAGCTCGGCCTCGTCCTGTGCCCAGGGGAGAACGCGCGCCAAGTCAGACACGCTCGCCACCTTTCTTACCCCACGCCCGGAGACTTCAGTTTGCTCGATTGTCCCGTAGCTTGGGGAGCCGCGCCGGCGGGGCCCTCCAAGTTGCGGGGGGCCGGCCGACACAAGCCGCACTTACTTAGACACCAACCGGGCCGGATATGTTTCCCGGCCTGGCTAAGAATTGTGACCCCGCCGACGGGGCCTTGGCAATGGTACGGTGGGCCAGGAGGTACCGTCCGGCAGTCGGTGGCCTCGGGAACCGGAAAAACTTTGAAGTGGTGGAGCCGATGGGATTCGAACCCACGACCTCCGTGCCATCACAGACCGGGACAAAGACGGAGGCGAGCAGAGCCTTCCAAGCCCAGGTTCTCTCGCCGCTATTTGGCTATCACTAGCGTCCCTGAAAGATGACCTTGTCGCGAAAGCTACGGGCACCGTGCTCGACCAGGGCAGCAACTGCGGCGCACATGTCTTCGCTCTGAAACAATGGCGGCGCCACTTCGTCAACAACCCTGTCTGCGGCGCGTACTCCGCCCTCCAGATAGGCACGCACGATCTGCTTACCCGCGGCGTATGCCAGGGTGGGACCATTTGCAAGCCGTTCTGCGAAGGCCCGAGTCTGCGATTCAAGTGTGTCATCCGGCACGACTCGGTTCACGATGTTCCACCGCTCAAAGGTTGCGGCGTCGTACTGCTCGGCCGTGTAAATGATTTCGCGAGCGCGACTCGGCCCGGCTCGTTCGGCCAATCGTTGAACGCCGCCCAGCAGTGTCGTGGTTCCGATCGTTGCCTCTAGCTGCCCGAAGCGGGCTGACGCAGCCGCCCATATGAGATCGCATGCGAGCACCAGCTCCAGCCCTCCCCCGACACACATCCCTTGGACGGCGGCCAGGGTTGGAAATGGCAACTCCTCAAGGTCCGCAATCATTTGCAGATG
>Ga0070707_100006491_pt1 | contig 10864 bp, 5 predicted proteins | sample KBSK5502metaG_FD_65468 | JGI IMG/M metagenome (GOLD analysis project Ga0070707, IMG submission 65468) | Corn, switchgrass and miscanthus rhizosphere microbial communities from Kellogg Biological Station, Michigan, USA - KBS K5-50-2 metaG | ecosystem: Host-associated > Plants > Roots >... | reverse complement strand
ACGTGACCGTTTACGAGAAGCAGATCCGGCCAGCCGTCGTTGTCTACGTCGAGGAACATCGTTCCCCATCCTAAATATTTCGTGTACAGGCCGAGTCCGGCTGCGAACGTTACGTCATCAAACGTTCCGTCTCCGTTATTGCGATAAAGTGTCGCGGTATCGTCTGAAAAATTAGTCTTGAATATGTCCAGGCGGCCGTCGCCGTTATAGTCGCCGATGGTTGAGCCCATTCCCGCCTGTTCTTTCCCGTCTTCGTTAAACGCGGCACCGGCGACGACCGCAACATCGGTGAATGTTCCGTCGTGATTGTTGTGATAGAGAATGCTCGGCGTACTGTCGCACGCCACGTAAATATCCGGCCATCCATCATCGTCGAAATCCATCGTCGACACGCTGAATCCGTAGTGCCCATTCGTCCGGTCAATATGCGCTTTTACCGTCACGTCCTCAAACGTACCGTCGCCCTTGTTGTGGTACAGCATGTTCCTGCTCCATGGCAAGCCGCGCGGACCACACATCACCGGGACGCCTTTCCACATGCAGGATGCGCGCTCGCCGGGACCGGGCGCCGTTTTCAAGTCGAAATCAACGTACGTCGAAACAAACAGATCGAGCTTCCCGTCCCGATCGTAATCGACAAAAGCGCAGCCGGTGCTCCATGCTCCATTCCCGGCAACGCCCGCCTTGTCGCTGACGTCCGAAAAAGTCCCGTTCCCGTTGTTGCGATACAGGACATTTTTTCCGTAATACGTCACAAGAAGATCTTCGTTTCCGTCGTTGTCGTAATCTCCCACGCAAACTCCTTGCCCCCAACCCGTGTGAGCGAGTCCAGCCTTCTCCGTCACGTCTCGAAACGTTCCGTCGTGATTGTTGTGGTAAAGGTGGTTTGTCGGCGTTTTTTTCCCCGGCAGAGGATCGAGCGTGGTTCCGTTCACTACAAATATGTCGGGCCATCCGTCGTTGTCGTAGTCGAAAATCGCCACTCCGGTTCCGGTCGTCTCGATGATGAATTTCTTTGTGTCGACGCCGCCAAACGTGTTTGGCGCATTTAAGCCAGCTTTTTGCGCTTCATCAACGAAGTAAGCGACATTCTTTCGTTGCACTCCCGCCGCATGTTGCTCGCTCTCTGCGCGTGCAAGCGGGAAACAAGCGTTCGCACAAAGAAGCACGCAGGCAGCAAAATGCCGGCATTCCGCTAAACGCAGTCTCATCAATTTGCGCCTCGATCTTCGTCCAATATTGCTTCTTGTTCTCGCGAACGGCAGTTCCGCATTTGCCAGCATCTTAATGCTAGTATGAAATTCTTCAGTCCGCATGCCTTGGAGGCTGGTCGTTGAAAAACAGCAGTCTAAATAGTAGCTGGAATTTTCGTGTGCACTTGATTCCGCTTCTGCTTTTTCCGCTTTTGGTTTCGGCCCAATCGCATCCTTCGGCGAATTCTTCCACAAACGGCAAGTCTTTTTCAGAAGGTTCTGCCGCCTTGCAACGCGGTGATTTCGTCGCTGCCCAGGCCTCCTTTGCAGCCGCGGTTCGCCAGAATCCACGAGACGCGCAGGCCAGAAACGCCCTGGGATTCGTCCTCCTGTCGCAAAATGATGCCGCGAAGGCAATTCCGCAATTCGAAGCTGCTGTTCGCTTGAAACCTTCTTTCCTCAACGCGCATGTCAACCTTTCTACCGCACTACTTCGCACGCACGATTTCGAAGGAGCGATCCGTGAAGCGAACGCCGCCATTCGCCTTGCTCCGAACGAACCGGACGCACACCTCGCCCTCGCTCGTGCTCTGGAGGCTTCGTCAAACATCAATGCGTCGATTGCCTCGATTCGCCGCGCTTTGGCGCTTGCGCCGTCCCGTGCCGATCTTCATGATGACCTCGGCTCGATGTTGGTCCGGCAAAATGATTTCTCATCCGCCACCTCCGAATTTCAGGAAGCGCTCCGGCTGAATCCGCGACATGCCACCGCCCATTTCCATCTTGGAGTCTTGCAGTTCGAGAAAAAAGAGTTCGAGTCGGCCGAAAACCATCTGACACAAGCAATACAACTCGATCCAAAAAATAGCCTCGCCTTTGGTTACCTTGGCAGAGCTCGCCGCGAACTCGGCAATCTTTCCGACGCCATCCCCGCATTCCAGTCCTCTCTCAAGCTCCAGCCTGCGCAGCCCGAAATTCTGGATCTACTTGGTCAAGCGTTGCAACGCGCTGGAAATCCCGCCGATGCTGCCGTTGCTTTTCGCGAATTGCTCCGGCTACGGCCACAAAACGCTGCGGCGCAAAATAACCTGGGTCTCGCTCTGCTTCAGTCGGGCGACGGCGATGGCGCCGTCGCTGCTTTTCGCGCGGCGCTCCAAATCCGCCCCGGCGACATCGGTTACCAGGCCAATCTCGGCGCGGCATATTTGCAAAAAGCAGATCATGCGGCAGCGGCGGCTGAATTTCGGAAAGCGCTCGTAACCGCGCCGAATAGCCAACTGCTTCACTACAATCTTGGCCTCGCCTTGAAGCTTCAGGACAAACTTCCCGAGGCAGTCGCTGAACTTCGCGCCGCCGAGGCAATCGATCCGGCGCAGCCTGACGCTCCTTACACGCTTGGCATCACGTTGTGGCAGATGGGCGATGCAGACGGAGCCGCTGATGAACTAAGGAAAGCGATCACAGCGAAACCGGATTACGCCGAAGCCTTCTACACCCTCGGCACAGTCCTCAAGCAACAGTCAAAATTCCAGGAATCCGCAAATGCATTGCGCGAAGCTATACGGCTCCAGCCGGATTTCGCCGGCGCTCACACGACTCTTGCAGCGGTCCTTCGTCAACTTGGTGACCAGCAAGGAGCGGCCTCCGAAGCGAGACTTGGCGTCGAGTTGGCAAAACAAAAAACGGACCTTCAGGCCGCTGTCTTTGCGACGAACTCCGGCCGGCGTTTGCGAAACGCGGGTGATCTGGATGGAGCGGTTTCACAATTTCGCGCGGCAATCCAATCCGTCGCGGACTACGCTCCGGCACATTTTGAACTTGCCATCGCACTTCGCCGGTTAGGAAAAAACGAAGAAGCCGCTGCAGAATTCCAGAGGGCCGCAGCGCTCGATCCGAAACTCGTCGCCCCGCAGCCTTAATCTCCACAGGGAAGTCAAAGCACTTACAGGGATGATTAGTTCAACACACGAAGTGCGACCACCGAAGATTCCACGGGCACGCCCCGTGCTACCTTCACTTGAATCACCGCTTCGAACGGTTTCAATTCGCTCGCCTGCGTTACGTTCATCTTCTTTAGGAGCTGGCTAAGATAACTTTCCCGCGTCACGAATTCCACAGCGGCCTGCGTCCCAATCGTTGTCGTCCCCGCCAAAATCAACTCCGAATGCTCCGGATTGATCCCTTTCACGAAGGCCACCACGGCATAATCTTCAGCCAGCGAAAAGTTTGAGGGACTCAGTACATACTTCTCCGCTTCGCCTTTCGCGGGGTGCAAATTGACAATCGCCACGTTCCCCTCTTGCGGCCCGCTTTCCACTTTCTTGAACACAAATTCTGTCGTGCTCGGTATATCAAGCAGCGTCAGATTCTCCGAGGGCGACCCGATAAAAATAAGATCGTTGTTCTTTGCGTCATCAAGGGAGAACAGGCTCCCGCGTTTGACGCGCAGCGACCGATGCAACGCGGCGAAGACCATGTCGAGATTGTGCACCGCCAGCACTTCTCCCACACCCGTGTAATGGTCGAGGATCGGTGAATTCGCGTCTTTCGATCGATCGTAGTACCGCATCCCCGTATTCGGCCGGCCAACAAATGCCGCGTTACTGAAAATCACCCACGGTTCTTCCGGGCCGCGCACAAATCCTCTCCAAAAGATCCGAACAGGTGCGGGAGCCGAAATATCAGCGGCGGCGCTTGCGGACGAAATTCCCGAATCCCGGCGCGTCCACAACAACCAGCCGACCATCGCCATCGCCAGCACGAGCGCGAAGCTCAATGCCGTCACCAGGTAGCGCCGTGTCGTGGCCGAAGCCACGCTTTCTACGGGATTCGTGGCCCAAGTCCCCGCCGCGCCGCCGTTACCATGCGTCGCGCCGGCGCGTTCGTGGAATGCCACGGTATAGCTACCCTTGGGCACCTCGACCACAAATCGGTCTGAGGCCCCTTCCGTGCTGTAATATTCCGCGAGTTTTGTTCGCAGTCTTCCCGCTTGCACGCGAACCATGGAGTCTAGTTGTGGGTCGAAGTCCGCCTGCCGCCCGAACACTTCCGTCGCAATTTGATATTCCTTAACCGGGACTCCCGGGTGTTCGAGTGCCTGCTTTCCCAGGTAACGCAACAGTTTGCACAGCGATTCCGACCCGTGTAGCGCGTGGCTTGCCACAAGCTTTTCAATTTCCGCCTGATATTGGGTCCTGTCAGTCAAAGGGTCCCTGTTACGTCGATGTAACATGAGCGTACCAACTCGCGCATCTCCTTGCAAGCATGACATTTAAGCAATGTAACGGTATCAGACGCAGAGAGACTTGCCTGTAGCAGCGAAAAGTTCGATAACTTGCATAATATTTTTGGCTCGGAGTGTCCATCAGCAGGGGACGCAACGGGGAGTGGGTGTGGTTTTCTGGCTTTCTGTAACGCTTACGCCCATTCGTCGTCTTGTAAATCTTCTTCGGGCAGGTCGTGATAGGGAGCAATCGGGTGGTGCCTTTGAGGAGTGCGCTGGTTACGCACTTCGTTTTTTCTTGCCCTTCTCCCTGATTTTTCGTCGTCGAGATTTATTAGAACTAAAACTGTGTTCCGAAGTAACAATGTCCGCCATACGGCTGGGGTAGCCGACTTGGCCCGACATGTCGTCAGTTCGATCAGGAGGGGTGGAATGAGAAGTCGTAATTTACTCAGGTCGTTTGTCCTTCTTTGTCTCGTTTGTCTTGTTTCCGGCATGACCGCAACGAATACTGCCGCGCAAGCCGTCTACGGCAGCATCCTCGGTACCGCTACGGATGCACAAGGCAATGCTGTCGCCGGAGCGAAGGTAACAGTCACATCGGTCGCCAAGGGCTCCGTTGAAGAAACCACAACGAATGACGACGGTAACTACACCGTCTCGCACTTGATCCCGGATGTGTATAACATCCGCGTTGAAGCTACGGGCTTCAAAGCTTACGAAGTAAAGGGTGTTCAGGTTTCCGCTGATACGGGCACAAAAGTCGACGCAAAGATGGACGTCGGCTCCGTTAGCCAGTCGATTGAAGTCACGGGCGAAATTCCGCAGCTAAAGATTGATCGGTCTGATGTGGCGACTTCATTTACCAGCCAGACGATTGAGTCGGTGCCCATCTACAATCGGAATTTCACTACATTTCAATTGCTCTCGCCGGGTGCGCAGCTTCAGGGTTGGGGTCACGCCGCCAGCGAGAACCCACAGGGTTCACGACAGATCTTGACGAATGGCCAGCATTTCGCAGGAACCGGCTTCGAATTGGACGGCACCGATAACCAGGATCCCATCCTCGGCATCATCGTCATCAATCCGAACCTCGATTCCATTAACGAAGTGAAGATTACTTCGCAGGACTACGACGCCGAATTCGGCAAGGCCATCGGGGCCATCGTGACTTCCCAGACCAAGTCTGGCACCAACGAATTTCACGGGTCGCTCTTCGATTTCGAGCGCTCCAACTCCAATTTTGCGCGCGATCCCTTTACGCAAAGCAAGATCGGCGTACCCAGCGGAAATTGGAATCAGTTTGGCGGCACGTTCGGCGCTCCCATCGTGAAAAACAAAATCTTCGTGTTTGCCGACTACCAAGGGCAGCGCGCTCATGTGGGCGGCTCCGCTTCTGATCGTATCCCGACCGCAGCTGAACGAAATGGCGATTTCAGTGCCCTCGGTCGAGCGATTTTTGATCCGTACCAGACAACCGACGCCACTCACCAGACTCTAGTTTTGGACGCAAATGGGCAGCCGATCCCTGTGGGAATCGCGTCGCGCACGCAATTTCCCAACAACATGATACCCGCATCTCGCTTGTCTGCTCAGACGCAGAATCTTCTGGCGTTGCTTCCCGTCGGTGCCACGCTGTCGGATCCGACGTTGAACAATTTTGCTGGTTCGGGCAGCAACGTTTTGAACTTTGACAATTTTGACGTGCGCTCCGACTACGTTCTAAATTCAAAAACGCAAGTGTTTGGACGTTACAGCTACCAGAAGTTCCTTCGCTCCGGACCGGGCCTCTTCGGAGAAGTTGCCGGCGGTCCCGCTCTTCCAGCCGATTCGGGCGGACAATTTGCCGGAACCTCCAATGTTCGAAACCAAAGCCTCGCTACTGGTTTTGACTACACGTTTAGTCCGACCTTGCTCACCGACTTCCGCTTCGGATATATGCGCTACCATGTCCAGACAGCTCCAGGTGGCGTGGGTACCACACCTGCACAGGACGCTGGTATCCCCGGATTGAACATAGATACCCTGTACACCACAGGAATGCCATATTTTCACGTCACGACGACTGGATTGCCGGACTTTAATTTCGGATACTCTCTCGGAGCGAATCAGTGCAACTGTCCGCTTCTTGAGAGCGAGCACCAATATCAGTTTGTGAACAACTGGACCAAGATTCATGGCAATCACACCATTAAATTTGGCGGGGACATCCGCTACGCTTACAATTTGCGTGTCCCCAGCGACGTCCACCGGGCTGGTGAGCTCAATTTCACCCAGGACCAGACGCAGGGTCCGGGCGGAGTTGGCGGATCTGGTTTGGCGGCCTTTCTCCTGGGCGACGTGAGCACTTTCGGGCGCTACGTTAGCGCCTCTACCAACGCTAACGAGACTCAGCCGCGCTTTTTCTTCTTTGGACAGGACACCATACGGGTCACGAACAAATTGACCGTTAACCTCGGGCTCAGATGGGAAATTTATAAGCCCGAATCGGTTCGCGGCACCGGTCAAGGCGGTTGGGTCGATCCCCTCACGGGCGAAGTTCGCGTTGCTGGTCAGCAGGGTGTCGACCTTACCGGTAACACCAGCACTGACTATAAGCACTTCGCTCCTCGTCTGGGTGTTGCCTATCAGATCGATCCCAAGACAGTGATTCGGCTCGGCTATGGTCGCAGCTATGACATCGGCGTCTTCGGGACGATCTTCGGCCATGCCGTTACCCAGAACGTGCCAGTCCTGGCAAGCCAGGAAATAGATACGTCAAATGGACAGGACTTCAACACGGCCTTTTTCCTTTCGAAGGGGCCGTTCGCGCTCGATCCAGCGACAGCACTCGGCGGCACCTTGGCGACGAGCAACTGCAACGCTATCACCGATCCGTCCGGCGTTAATCCGGTCACCGGCAAATTCACGGCAGATAAGCCGCAATGCGTCGGCCCCAACGGTCGACCGCTCTTGCCTGCTGGTCTCAACGCCTTTGTTCGCCCATTCAATAACCGCCTCCCGACCGTGGATGCCTGGAACGCCACTGTGCAACGGCAGCTGACGCCGACCATTACCGCTACGATTTCCTATGTGGGCAATAAAGGAACACACACCATCGGTGGTGGTCCGGACTACCCATTTAACAATGCAAAATTGGCGGGCTACGATCCGAGCCTCAGCGGCCAGGCGGCTACCGAAGCGAACAATGCACGCAAGCCGTTTTTCCTCAAGTACGGCTGGACGTCGGGTTTCCGGTACTTCGGGAACGACTTCAATAACAAGTACAACGCGCTACAGGTAATTGTGGAGAAGCGCTTTGCAAACGGCTTGTCCTTCAATTCCAATTACACTTTTCAGCATGCCGTGGCAGACCTCGATGGCGGAACGCACGCCTACGATCCTGCTGCTAACTATGGTCCGAACGACAACTACCGCAACCATGTGTTCATTTTCACTCAGGTCTACCAACTTCCCTTTGGCAAAGGAAAGAAATTTGCAGGAAATGTCGGCCGTGCAGCCGATTTGCTTATCGGGGGTTGGGAGTTGAATGGCACTACGAATTTTTCAAGTGGACTGCCATTTACGCCCAGTCTAAAGTCGTGCCACGCTTCGAGCGATACCGGGCCATGCCGTCCGGATAAGGTTGGCTCGATTAAGGACGGCACGCGCTCAGGCGATCCAAACTTGCCTGGATACTGGTACCAGGGCACCAATGGAGTGCAGCTTTTGGCAGCAGGGCAGTCTGATGGGCCATGGGCGCAGCCTGCCGTGGATACCTTCGGCAACATCGGCCGCAACTCGCTTCGTGGGCCGAGGTACTTCGACACCGACCTGTCTTTGTTCAAGAACTTCAGCATCACCGAAAGAGCGAAAGCTCAATTCCAATTCCAGTTCTACAACATCTTTAACCACGTCAACCTCGCGAATCCGGACGGATGCGTCGACTGCGGTTCAGGAGGCAAAATCACTGGCATCGCAGCCAATTCTCAACTGCGTTCCTTGACGTACGGGTTCAAACTCACTTTTTAACCCCTAACACCCCAAAAGAAACGGGGAGTCCGCTCGCGGACTCCCCGTTTTTTATGTTCTAATCGCTTTTTGCGTTGCAATGTGGCTTCCCCGAACCCTTGGCCTTAGGAGTTTCATTTCGAGCGAATTGCAGTGCAGCTCGCGGCGTCCTTACGATCTATGCCTCTTCATCAACGGAAATCCCGCGCAACGTTCATCCTGATCCACAGCCTTTTCTTCCTGCTCCTCGTTCCTTGGTTTACCTTCGCTCAAGGTTCTCCACCGCCGCCTCTTTCGTCTTACGACCAGATTCACCGCCTCACCGACCAGGGCAAATTCGATGAAGCGCTCTCCGCCCTCAACGAAATCGTAAAATCCAATCCCACCGCAAAAAATCTCTCTCACGAATTTGGCATCATTTACTATCGCAAGGGCGACTACCTCAACGCCATATCTTCCTTCCAGCGCGCGATCGCCGAAAATCCAAATGACAACGAGGCCACGCAACTCACCGGTCTCTCGCTTTATCTCGCCGGCAAGCCTTCGGAAGCAATTCCGTATCTCGAAAAAGTCCAATCCTGGTATCCGAGCGCCAGCGTCGACGCCTCCTACATTCTCGGCATCGCTTACATTCAAACAAAAAACTACCCCAACGCTCGCGCCGCCTTCGCGAAAATGTTTCAAGTCCCGCCTGATTCCGCCGCCGCCTATCTTTTCACCGCGCGCCTCCTGCTTCGCTTTGACTTCGGTCCTGTCGCGGAAGAATACGGCAGGAAAGCCGTCGAGCTTGATCCCAAGCTTCCGCTGGCGCATCAACTCCTAGGCGAACTTTACCTGTATCAATCGAAAATTCCCGAAGCCACTGCGCAGCTCGAACAGGAACTCGCCATAAATCCCGGCAATCCCGTCGCATACTACAAACTTGCCGACGCCTATTCGCGCGTTCAGAAGTTCGATGAAGCCGAAAAACTCTTGCAGCGCTCCATCTGGCTCGATGCGACTTCTACCGGCCCGTATATTCTTCTCGGCAAGGTCCTGCAGAAAAAAGGAGAAACGCAGCTAGCGATCCGCGCCCTGCAGCGAGCGATTTCCATGGATCCCAGCAACAACATCCCTCATCACCTTCTCGGCCAGGCCTACCGCGAACTTGGCCGCAGCGAAGACGCCGAACGCGAACTCAAACTCGCCGAACAGCTCCAGTCTCGCGAAGATCCCAAGCTCAAGCCATGATTTTCGACCGCCCAGCTCGTAACGTCTTCTGTGCCGGTCGTCTTCGTATTTCAAATTTCTCTTCAGGGTCATCGCTCGGACGTCGGCCGGTTCAGTCTTCTCTGGCCTTTCTAGTGGCTGGTCTTCACCGGTTCTTTCCTCCGATCTTTGTTTTTGACTGATCCATGTCTCCCTCTCAAACTCCGCGTCCCATCGTAGTCGGCCTCGGTGAGCTTCTCTGGGACCTATTCCCGAAGGGCAAACAACTCGGCGGCGCTCCCGCGAATTTCGCCTACATCACGGCGCTGCTCGGCGATTCCGGCATCGTGGCCAGCCGTGTCGGTGACGACCGCCTCGGCCAGGAAGCACTCTGGCATCTCAAGTCCAGCGGCCTTGACGTCAGCCGCATTCAGCGCGACCCGACTCATCCTACCGGCACCGTCAAGGTTGAAGTCGATCTCAGGGGACAACCCGAATATCACATCTCCGAAAACGTCGCCTGGGATTTTCTGGAATTCTCTGAAGACTGGATCTCGCTCGCCCGCGCCACTCACGCCGTTTGTTTCGGCTCACTTGCTCAGCGCAATTCCGTTTCGCGCGCGGCCATCCGCGCTTTCCTCTCCGCGCTTCCGTCCTTCGCCATCGGCATCTTTGACGTCAATCTTCGCCAATCGTATTTTAGCGGCGATCTCCTTCGTGATTCCGCGCGCCACGCCACGATTCTCAAACTCAATCACGAGGAATTTCCGCGATTCCTGGATCTTTTGCGATGTCCGTTAAAGGGTTCCGAGCGTTCCGACATTTTCGCCGCCCGTTGGCTCTGCCGCGAGCTTGGAATTCGTCTTGTTTGCATCACTCGCGGCCCCGCGGGCAGCGCTCTGATCACCGCGGAGTCGCACCATGAGCACCCAGGATTTTCCGTCAAAATTGCGGACACTGTCGGCGCGGGTGACGCGTTCACGGCCGCCCTGGTCCATCACGCGCTTCGCGGTTCGTCACTCGCTGCAATGAATGCCGCTGCAAACCGCATGGGAGCATGGGTCGCCTCGCAAGAAGGCGCCATGCCCGCGGCCGATCCCGAAATCCTCCGCGAAGTCCGTGCCACATAAATCTGCGTTCACCTATGTCGTCTTCCACCAGTCGAATCGGGCACTGAAGATCTACGGACTTCAATCTCTGCGGTATAGGCCAAACTTTCGTGGTCGAAGCAAAGTTCTCGGGACTAGTCGCTGGTCACGACTCACCAGTC
>Ga0070707_100006489_pt1 | contig 10866 bp, 10 predicted proteins | sample KBSK5502metaG_FD_65468 | JGI IMG/M metagenome (GOLD analysis project Ga0070707, IMG submission 65468) | Corn, switchgrass and miscanthus rhizosphere microbial communities from Kellogg Biological Station, Michigan, USA - KBS K5-50-2 metaG | ecosystem: Host-associated > Plants > Roots >... | reverse complement strand
GATGATAAGGGCCCATCTGCGGCGTTGGCGCCCTCGGCCGCACGCTCAACGTACAGGGAGTACGCCTCGCGTGCGGCCGTCGGGCGCCGCCTTGCAGCTGGACCCTTCTCATCGCTCTAGCCGGAGCGTTTCTCCGACAGGCCCCTAGTTGCACGCTTCGAACAGCCCCGCCGCCCCCTGGCCGCCGCCGATGCACATCGTCACCACGCCGTAGCGCGCCTTCCGGCGCAGCATCTCGTTGGCGATGGTGCCGACCATCCGCGAGCCGGTCATGCCGAAGGGATGGCCGATCGAGATGGAGCCCCCGTTGGGGTTGAGCTTGGCGGGGTCGAGGCCGAGCCGGTCGCGGCAGTACACGACCTGGGAGGCGAAGGCCTCGTTCAGCTCCCACACGTCGATGTCGCTGACCTTGAGCCCGTGGCGCTCGAGGAGCCTGGGCACGGCGAACACGGGTCCGATGCCCATCTCGTCCGGCTCGCAGCCCGCCACCACGAACCCCCGGAAGACGAGCTTGGGCCTGACGCCGAGCGCCTTGGCGCGGTCCATGGACATCAGGAGCGTGGCGGAGGCGCCATCGGAGAGCTGGGACGAGTTGCCGGCGGTGACGCTCCCTTGCCCGCTCGTCTTGTCGAAGTGGGGCGGCAGCGCCAGCAGCCCTTCGAGCGTCGTGTCGGGACGATTGCATTCGTCCTTGTCGACGTAGTAGTCCTCCTTGCCGACGATCTCGCCCGTCTTCTTGTCCACGATGCCTCGGACCACCTGGAGCGGCGCCAGTTCTTCCTTGAGGAGGCCGTCCTGCTGGGCACGCGCGATGCGCTGCTGGGAGAGGAGCGAGTACTCGTCTTGCATCTGGCGCGTGATCTTGTAGCGCTTGGCCACGACCTCCGCCGTGTCGCCCATCACCATGTAGATGCCGGGCTTCCGCTCCTGCACCCACGGGTTCGGGTCGTTGTCGCGCTTCATCATCGTGATGCTCTCCACCCCGCCCCCGATGGCCGCGTCCGCGCCACCCAGCATGATCTCGTGGGCGGCCATGGCGATGGCCTGGAGCCCCGAGGAGCAGAAGCGGTTGACGGTGGTGCCCGCGACCGACGCCGGCAGGCCCGCGCGGATCGCCGCGACACGCGCCACATTGGTCCCCTGGGGGCCGTGGGGCTGCGCGCAGCCCAGGATCACGTCCTCGATCTCGGCCGGATCGAGCTGGGGGACCTTCCCCAGCGCGTCCCGGATGCAGTGGGCGGCCAGGTCATCGGGGCGTGTCAGGTTGAACGACCCTCGGAAGGACTTGGCGAGCGGAGTCCGCGAGCTGGCGACGACGACGGCTTCTCTCATGGCGTGGCTCCTTTCCTGGACGGATGCAGGCCAGTATACGTGGAAGACCTCGAGCCGGGCAAACCCGAGGACGGTTTTCGAAATGCATCAGCCTTCGCCGAGCTGCGGGCTCGGGCCGCCGTCCACGATGATGGTGGCGCCGGTCATGAAGGCGGAGGCGTCGGAGGCCAGGAAGATGCACGGGTAGGCGATCTCCTCGACCTTGCCCCAGCGCCCCATGCCCACTCGGCTGGCCACGGTGTCGTAGGCCTTCTTGGCCGCGCTCGGGTCCTGGCTGGTGAGCACATCCATGTAGCCCTCCGTCTCCACGGGGCCGGGGGCGATGCAGTTGACGCGGATGTTCTTCCGGCCCCACGCCATGCCCAGCGTGCGCGTGAAGTTGATCACCGCCGCCTTGGCGGCGCCGTAGTGCGCCATCATCATCGCCCCGTGGACGCCCGCGACGGAGGAGATGTTGATGATGACGCCGCCGCCCTGGGCCATCATCTGGCGGCCGGCCCACTTGCAGCCGAAGAAGACGCCGTTGAGGTTGATGCTCACGACCACGTTCCAGCCGTTGGGCGAGATGTCCTCGGGTTTGGCGCGGAACGAGGCGCCGGCATTGTTGATCATGATGTCCAGGCGCCCGAGGTCCTTGACCGTCCGCGCCACCAGCTCCTTCACGGCGTCCTCCTGCCGCACGTCGACGGCCATGGCCAGGGACTGGCGGCCGAGCTTCTTGATCTCGGCGGCGACGGGCTCGAGGTTCTCCAGCTTGCGGCTGGCGACGACGACGTCGGCGCCGGCGCGGGCGAACTCGAGCGCGATGGAGCGGCCGATGCCCACGCCCCCACCCGTCACGATGGCGACCTTGTTTTCGATCGAGAACGGCGATGCGGCCATGACTCCTCCTGCGGTCCTCCCTCTCCTTCGGGGGAGAGGCCAGGGTGATCGGTGAGCAGCCGGGGAAACGACGCGATTATACCCAGCCGGCGGGCGCCGCGCTCTCGAAGCGCACCCGCCGCCCGCTCTCGGGGTGGACGAAGCCGAGCCGGCTCGCGTGCAGCCAGAGGCGACCGCGGCGGTCCGACCGGCTCCCATGGGTTCGATCGCCGACGATGGGATGGCCGAGGTCCGCGAGCTGCACCCGGATCTGGTGACGGCGCCCGGTGCCCAGGCTGAGCTCCAGGACGGTCGTATCGCCGCGGCGCTCGTGCACCCGGTAATGGGTGATGGCGTCCCGGCCGCCCGCGCCCGCGCGGACGCGCAGCCCGCGGTCCTGGACGAGCCGGCTCGCGAGGACGCCCCGGTCGTCGCGAACACGCCCCTCCACCACCGCCACGTAGATGCGCTCCACCTCGCGCGCCTCGAACTGGGCCTGAAGGCGCCGCTTGGCCCGGATCGACTTGGCGAAGACGAGGAGGCCGGAGGTCTCCCGATCCAGCCGGTGGACGATGAAGGGCCGGCGCGGCGGCTGTCCGGCCTGGAGATAGTCCCGGAGCAGCCGGTACGCGGTGCGCTCACGCTCGCGCTCGGTGGCGATGGTCAGGAGACCGGGAGGCTTGTCGATCACGAGGAGATCCTCGTCCTCGAAGACGAGCCCGAGGGCCGGCGGGAAGGGAGCCGCGCCGTGACGGCCGAGGGTGATCCGGTCCGCTGCCCCCACGTCGGCCCTGGCCTCGCGGACGACGTGGCCGTTCACCGCCACGCGTCCTCGTTCCAGCCACTGCTTGAGGCTGCGCCGGGAGGCCTGGGGGAACAGCGCGCCCAGCCGGTCGAGGAGGATCACGGCGTGCCCTGGCGTTGCCTCTGTGGCGCCCGCTGACCCGCGGCCCTACAGGATGACCTTCTTCTCCCTCAGCTCGCTGATCTGCGTGGCCGAGTAGCCGCACTCGGCGAGGATGCTGTCCGTGTGCTCGCCGCGCAGTGGCGCCGCCTGTCGCACGCCGGGCGTCATGCGGGAGAACTTGAGCGGCGTGCCGACCACCGGGATCTCGCCAAGCCGGGAGTGCACGACGCGCTGGACGATCCCGCGTTCGATCGTCTGCGGATCGTTCATCACCTGGTCCACGGTGTTGACCGGCGTGGCCGGCACGTCGGACTCCTCGAGCAGCTTGAGCAGGGGCTCGCGGTCGTACCCGCCGATGAGCTCCTCCAGCATGGCCTCAAGCTCCTTGCGATTCGCCACCCGCTGCTGGTTCACCGCGAAGCGGGGATCGCTGGCCATCCAGTCCAGGCCGAGCGCGCGCGTGAGCCTCTGCCAGAAGCGGTCATTGGCGGCGGCGATGAAGATCCACTGCCCGTCCTTGCAGCGGAAGTTGCGGTAGGGCGACAGCGACGGGTGCCCGGAGCCGAGCGGCGTGGGGACGACGCCGGCCAGGAGATACCCCTCCGCGTGGTAGGCGAGGAGACTCACCGCCGTCTCGAGCAGCGAGCCGTCCACGCGCTGGCCCAGACCGGTGCGCTCCCGCTGGCGGAGGGCCGCGCAGACCCCGAGGGCGCATAGGACCCCGGTCGTCAGGTCGAGGAAGGAGACGGCGGAGCGCACGGGCGGGCCGCCGGGCTCGCCGGTGATGGACATGATCCCGCTGAACGCCTGCAGCAGCGCCTCGTAGCCGGCGCTGTCCTTGCGCGGGCCGGTGCGGCCGAACGCCGAGACGGAGCAGTAGATCAGCCGCGGGTTGATCCCGGCGAGCTGGTCGTACCCGAGGCCGAACCCTTCCATCGTGCCGGTGCGGAAGTTCTCGACGACGACGTCGGCCGAGCGGGCGAGCGCCTTGACGACCTCCACGCCCTCCGGCGCCTTGAGGTCGAGCGTCATGCCGCGCTTGTTGCGGTTGAAGAGCAGGTAAGCCGCGGCCTCGCCGTCCTTGTAGGGCGGCCACGTGCGCGACTCGTCGCCGCTGCCGGTGTCCTCGACCTTGATGACGTCGGCGCCCAGGTCCGCGAGCAGGGCGCCGCACCAGGGCCCGGCGATAACGCGCGAGAGATCGAGGACCCGGACGCGGTCGAGGGCGAGGGGGAAGGCTGTCATGGCGTAACTATACCTTGCTCACAGGCGCTCGGTCACCAGCAGGCGGCCCTTCGCTCCCACGGCCGTTCGACCGTCCTGGCCCAGCACGCGGCCCCGGAGGTCCACGATGTCTCCGCCGAGGCGCGCGCTGGGCGTGACCTTGATCACGAGCCACTCCAGCCGGATCGTCTCGTCGGCAAAGACCGGACGGCGGAACCGCACCCAGTACTCGAGGCCGACCATGGAGGCGCCCCGGGAAAAGTGGGACGCGGTCAATCCGAGGAGCAGCGCGGTCGTCTGGGTGCCGCTGGCGATGGGACGCTGGAAACGCGTGGTCGCCGCGAAGGCGTCGTCGTGATGGATCGGGTTGTCATCGCCGGCAAGGCGGGCAAACTCGGCCACCATCGAACGCGTGAGCGTGACCTCGGACGAGAAGCGATCGTGCGGGCGAACGATCATCCTTCCCGGTCTCCATGGCCCGGGCGTCAGCACTATAGCGCGGCGGCCGCGGGCAGGCGAGCGGCATCCGGCGGCGGCCGCGGTATCGTACCGCCGTGCCCGCGTGGATCGCGTCGCAGTCCACTAGGGATCTCAGCCCGGCGTCACCGGCTCGCGGGACAGCGACTCCTCCGCGAACCGGAGCAGCGCGAGGACGAGCGCGACGATCACCGGCCCCAGCACGATGCCGATCGGCCCGAAGGCGCTGAGCCCCCCGGCGAGGCCGAGGAAGACCGGGAGCGTCGTGATCCGGGCGCGGCCGGAGATGAAGAGCGGGCGGATGATGTTGTCGGCGAAGGAGATGACGATCGTACCCCACAGCGCGACGAAGATTGCCGCCCCCCAGCGGCCATGGAACGCCAGCGCGCCGGCGCCCGGGGCCCAGACGAGCGCTGATCCCACGAGCGGCACGAGTGCGGCGAGGGCCGCGAGGCCGCCGAAGACCACGGGCGAGGGGAGCCTGACCAGCGCGAAGGCGATGCCCACGAGCGTTCCCTGGACGAGCGCGGTCAGCAGCGAGCCGAACACCACCGCCCGCGTCACCGCCGAGAGATGCTGGACGAGGTGCGCCTGGCGCTCGGCGTCGAGGGGGATCAGGACGAGCGCGCGCCGCACCATCTCCTCGCCGTCGCGCAGGAAGAAGAAGAGGAGGAAGATCATCACGATGAGACCGACCAGGGTGCCGAGGGCTTCGACGACGATGGCGCCGCTGCTCGACACGAGCAGGCCGAGGAGCGTCTTCGCCGCGTTCACGAACCAGCCCTCGATCTGATCGGCCGTGATCGGCGTCACCGACTCGGCCCACCGGATGACCCGGTCGATGACGGGCGCACGCAAGAGGTCGCTCAGCCGGACCATGTGATACTCGCCCGCGGCGGCTTGCAGGCGCGCGACCAGATCCGTGGCCTGCCGCGTGAAGGCCACGGCCAGGAACGAGGCGGGTCCGATGAGGACGAGGATCACCCCGAGGGTGAGGAGCGTCGCCGCCGCCGCCCGGCTTCCCCAGAGCGCGCGGCGCAACGCCTGGTTCACGGGGTAGAGCAGGAAGGCCAGCAGCACCGACCAGAGAATCGGTCCGATGAACGGCTGGAGGATCCTGAAGACCGCGACGCCGAGGAGGACCGCCGTGGCGAGGGCGAACACCCGAGGATAGAACTCGCTCCGGGGCTGAGTCATCCGGCCGGCTCGGGCGAACCCGGCGAGAGCGCTCGCTCAGGACGCATGGGAGTCTTGGGCAGAGCGCTCACTCGCTCCTGAGCACGCCGAGCGGCTTGAAGTCGGAGGGGGCACCCTCCGAGACCACCCCCAGGAACGGCGTTGCGCCGGCGACGCCGGCGCTCGAGCGGAGGTTGATCCAGCGCGCTCGAGCCGTGTCGACGGGGACCACTCACTCGGTCCTGAGCACGCCGAGCGGCTTCTGGCCCAGGAGGCGGTGCGTGCCGAGGAAGCCCACGGCGAGGGCGAGGACGATGGCGGCGAGGACGCCGAGCGCGAGCGTGACGGGAGCCCAGCTCCACGGGACCTCCAGCGCGAAGCGCAGCACGGCCCAGGCCAGGACGCCGGCCAGCGCCGTGCCGCCGAGGCCGGCCCCGGCCCCGAGCAGCGCGTACTCGACGGCGAAGACCCGTCCCACGAAGCCGCGCGTGGCGCCGAGCGCCTTCAGGATCACCGACTCGTAGAGGCGCTGGTAGCGCGTGATGCTCAGCGCCCCCGCCATCACGACGAGGCCGCTGAGCACGCTCAGCCCCGCGACCAGCCGCATCGCGAGCGCGATCTGGTCCAGGACCGAGGCCACGCGCTCCAGTACCTCGCGCACCGGGATGGCGGTGACGTTGGGGAAGGCGGCGACCACGGCGGACTGGACGCGGTCCTCGTCCCGTTGCGGCACGCGCGCGGTGGCGAGGTAGGTGGTGGGGGCGCCGGCGAGCGCTCCCGGGGAGAAGATGACGAAGAAGTTGGAGTCGAGGCTCTGCCAGTCCACGCGTCGCAGGTTCACGACCCGGGCCGTCACCGACACACCCTGGATGTCGAAGGTCAAGGTGGAGCCGAGGCCGACGTCGAGCTGCCGGGCGATCTCCTCCTCCACCGAGATCAGCGGCTCCCTCGCCGCCTCCTCGGGGGTCCACCATCGCCCGGCGGTCACCGCGTTGTGGCGGGGCGTCTCCTTCGCCCACGTGAGGACGTACTCGCGGGTGAGATACCAGACATCGTCCCGCCGCCTGTTCGCGTCGGGGGCGATGGGCACGCCGTTGATGGCAACGAGCCGCGAGCGCACCACGGGGGTGAGGTCGGGCGCGACCCCGCCCGCGTGCGCGGTGACGAGGCGTGAGAAGGGTTCCGCCTGATCGGGCTGGATGTCGATGAAGAAGAACGCGGGCGCCGCGCCGGCGCTCCGGTACGCGAGCTCGCGCCGCAGGCTCACCTCGAGCACGGCGACGGCGACGATCAGCGTCACCGCCAGCCCGAGCGAGATCAGCACCGCGCCCGCCTGGCTGCCGGGCCGATGGAGATTCGCCACGCCCTGGCGCCAGGCCAGCGGACCGCGTCGCGTGAGCCGCGAGAGCGCGACGATGAGCCGGGCGGAGAGGGCGAGCAGCAGGAGGGCCGCGGCGAGCCCCCCGATGAACAGGCCGCCGACCTTCCAGGAGCCGGCCTGCCAGAGCGCGAGCGCCGAGAGCCCGCCCACGATGACGAGCGCGGCGGGCCACGGCCGCCGGCCCGCGAGCCTCGGCTCTACCGGCCTTCTCAGGATGAGCGCCGGCGGCACCCGGCGGATCTCGAGCAGCGGCCACAGCGAGAACAGGAGCGTGACGCCCACGCCCACGGCGAGGCCGCTCAGCACCGCTCGCGGGGAGAGGATGAGGTCCACCTGCAGCGGCACGAGACCGGCGAGGAGCGGAGCGAGGACGGGCTGGAGCGCGCTTCCGAGGGCGGCGCCGGCGAGACTTCCGCCGAGCCCGAGCAGGGCGGTCTGGACGAGATAGATCGTGAGCACGTCGCGCCACCCGGCGCCGAGGCACTTGAGGACGGCGATGGTCGCGAGCTTCTCGCTCACGAAGGCGCGCACGCTGACGGCCACGCCGATGCCGCCCACCATGAGGGCCACGAGCCCGGTCAGGCCGAGGTACATGGTGAGCTGCTCCCAGAACCGGCGGAATCCCGGCTGGGCCTGCGCGTAGGTGACGACGCGGACGGCCGGGTCGGTCAGCTGCAGGGCGAGCGCATCGCGGAAGGTCTCCGCGCCCCGTCCCTCGGGCAACCGGATGAGCGTGCGATACCTGACGCGGCTGCCCGGCCTCACGAGCGCGGTGCGGTCCAGATCTTCTCCCGCGATCAGGACGCGCGGCCCGAGGGAGAAGACGCCGAGCGAGCGATCGGGCTCCCGGGTGATCACGCCGCTGATCGTGAAGTCGAGGTCGCCGATGCGGATCCGATCACCGACGGCCAGCCCGAGTCTCGTCAGGAGCGACGCGTGGACGAGGGCCTTCCCGTGTCCGACGAGAGAGGCGAGGGGACGGTCGGGATCGGTGACGAGGCGGCCGTAGAACGGGTAGCCCTGCTCCACGGCCTTCAGCTCGACGAGCTGGACGCCGGCCCGCGGGCCTGCGCCCGCCTGCGCCATGGCCACCAGCTCGCGCGCCCGCGTGACGGCGACGCCCTCTCGCGTGAGCCCGGCGATCACCGCCGCCGAGTCGGGGGAGAGCGGCCGAGTGGCGCGGATCTCGACGTCCGCGCCCAGCAGCGATTTCGCCGAGCGCGCGATGGCCAGCGTGAGGCTGTCGGCGAAGCTCTGCACGCCGACGAGGGCGGCCACGCCCACGGTGATGCAGACCAGGAAGTAGACGAAGTGACGGTGGGCCCCGCGCGTCTCCCGCCACGCCATGCGGAGCGCGAACAGCCCGCTCGTCATCCTGTTTTCCCTCTCCCCCGCCGCGGGGGAGAGGGCAGGGTGAGGGGGAGCGTGCGACGCGGAACACGCATAGGTGAGGAGAGCGCGCTAGGCATGGTGCCCGTTCACCGTCTCGTCGCTCACGATGCGACCGTCGCGCAGGGTGACGATGCGGTCGGCATGGGCGGCCAGCGCGCCGTCGTGGGTCACCAGCACGAGCGTGCTGCCGAGGTTGCGGTGCAGATCGACCAGCAGCTCGATGATCTGCTTGCCGGTGGCCGAGTCGAGATTGCCGGTGGGCTCGTCGGCCAGGAGCAGCCGCGGTCGCCGGCAGACGGCGCGCGCGACGGCCACGCGCTGCTGCTCACCCCCCGAGAGCTGGACGGGGTAGTGGTGCGCGCGACCGGCGAGGCCGACTTCGGCGAGCAGCGCCCCGGCACGGTCGAGCGCATGGGGCTCGCCGGCCAGCTCGAGCGGCACCGCGACGTTCTCGAGAGCGGTGAGCGTGGGGATCAGGTGGTAGGACTGGAACACATAGCCGATGGTGTCGCGGCGGAAGCGAGCCAGCGCGTCCTCTCCGAGTCGCGTGATCTCCACGCCGGCCACGGTGATGCGGCCGGCGGTGGGCTGGTCGAGGCCGGCGACGAGGCCGAGCAGCGTGGACTTGCCGCTGCCCGAGGGCCCGGCCACCGCGAGGAACTGTCCGGGGGGGACGTCGAGGGAGATGTCCGCGAGCACGTCCACGGCGGCGCCGCCGCTCGTGAAGCGCATCGAGAGACCCCGGACGCTGATCATGACGAGGTTCATACTACACTAACGCTATGCGTCGTCTCCTCGCCGCCCTCGTGCTGGTGGCCTTCCTCGCCACGCCCGCCGGCGCCCAGGAGCGCGTCATCGTCGCCTTCGGCGACAGCCTCACCGCGGGGCAAGGCGTGCCGGCCGCGCAGTCATACCCGGCGCTGCTGGCGGCGCGGCTCCGGGCCGAGGGCTATCCCTACCGCGTGGTCAATGCCGGGGTCTCGGGCGATACGACGGCGGGCGGGCTCCGGCGGGTCGACTGGGCGCTGCGCCTCGGCCCCGAGGTCGTGATCCTGGAGCTGGGCGTCAACGACGCCCTCCGCGGCCAGGACTTGGACACCGTGCGCTCGAATCTCCACCAGCTCGTGGAGCGCTTCCAGTCGGCCGGGGTGCGGGTCCTGATCGCGGGCATGCGCCTGCCGCCCAATTACGGCGCGGGCTACGGCGCCACGTTCCAGCGCCTGTACGAGGAGGTGGCCAGGAAGCGCGGCGCGGCCCTCATGCCGTTCTTCCTGGACGGGGTGGCCGGCGATCCCAGGCTGAACCAGCCGGACGGCGTCCACCCGACCGCCGAAGGCTATCGCCTGATCGTCGACCGCCTCTGGCCGTACCTCCGTCCTCTGCTCAGGCGGTAGTCAGGGCGCTTCGGATTCTTCCAGCCACCGACGCGAGCCGACGAGTCTTGGTATCGGGTACTTGCCCCCGGCCATGCTATCCCGGACTCGGAGGAGCGTGAAGTCACTGATGGGCCGTGGAAGGCTGTCAGGACCCCAAAAGGCACACTCGTCCACTTCAGCCCCATCGGGGCGTGGCACGGCACCCGAACCCGTCGGCACGCACCGGAAGACAAAATGCAAAAAATCAGCGTCCGGATCGTAGTAGATGCCGGTCAGCTGTGTTGGGGCAACGGATAACCCCGTCTCTTCCTGTACTTCGCGCACAGCCCCATCCATGGGCGATTCACCTTGCTCGACCACGCCGCCTGGCAACTCCCAGTTCTTGCGACCGTACGTATGCCGGACCAAAAGCACTCGGCCTCGTTCATCCGTGATCAGGGCCGCCGCTCCCACTCGTTGCATCTGCGCTCCTCGCTCAGGAGTCCATACGGTGAAGCGGACTAGATCCCGTAGAAGTCATAGAACTCAAGCGAATGTATGAATATGATCGGCTCGGTTTATGCGGGAGTGGAGACCGCGCCTCCTTGTTGCCCCGGTACCGAAAGCAATGGGTGAGAATCAGGAGTCGAGCAAGCTCGGCCTCCGCCACGAGCGCAGCACATGATATTTGTTCGCTGCCGACAGCTCGATCGTGAGATCACTGAGGGCACGAGCCTGACACGACAGGAACCACCCGCATT
>Ga0070707_100006486_pt1 | contig 10868 bp, 6 predicted proteins | sample KBSK5502metaG_FD_65468 | JGI IMG/M metagenome (GOLD analysis project Ga0070707, IMG submission 65468) | Corn, switchgrass and miscanthus rhizosphere microbial communities from Kellogg Biological Station, Michigan, USA - KBS K5-50-2 metaG | ecosystem: Host-associated > Plants > Roots >... | reverse complement strand
GATCCCGTCGTTGCGGTCCGCGCGGGCAATCTCCCGGTTCAGGTGGTCCATCAGGAAGCGGCGGTTGTAGAGGCCGGTGAGCGGATCGGTGATCGCGTTGACGCGCAGCACCGACAGGTCCTTCTCCGAGAGGATCCGCGGCTCCTTCAGAAGACCCGCGATGCTGTGGAAGTAGTGGAGGAGCGCGGTCTGGAGGCTGACGGGCGACCCGATCTTTTCGCGCAGGTGCGCCGCGACCCGCTCGACTTCCCGCCAGCGCTGTTCGGCTTCCGGGGCGGCGTGAGGAAGGCCGGTCCACTCGGTCAGCAGGCGGCCCAGCACCTCCGCCTTTTCGTCCGGCTGCGCGAGCGCGTCGAGCGCCTTGTGAAACCGCGCGGGAGAAAAATCACGTTGTCTGCCGAGCCGCGCCAGGCGGTCGATCCGCAGCGCGATTCGTTCACGCTTCAAACTTACCCCCGCCCCGGCCCCGGAAGCCGGGCCCCTCAGAAGATCTGCTTCCCGCGTCCCTCGGCGCGCGAGGCCGCGTCGCTCGAGTTCTCGCGGTTCAACCTCGCGACCGCGCCGGCGGTCTCTTCGACGGCATCCCCCAGCGAGAAGACGAGCACCAGCTGGCCTTCCTTGAGCAGGTCCACGACTTCCCGGTCCGAGCGCGCCCAGAGGACCCGCGATCCCGCGACGAGGAGCCGAACGCCGCCCAGGTCATCGGCTTCTCCGCCGAGGCGCTCGAGAGCCTCCGCGCACCTCCGGATCCGCGCGAGTCCGACGCCGGCCGAGCGAAGCCGCGCCGCAACGCGGAGCCGAACGACGTCGGCGAACGAATACCGGCGCGTCGAGCCGTACCCATGTGCTTTCCGAAGCGACGGCTTCAGGAACCCTTTTCGATCCCAGTGGTCGAGCTGCCGTGGAGTCAATCCCGTCAACCGGGCGACCTGGGCCGTCGAGAATCCGGGCGAAATGACATCGCTGAATTTCATTCGTGAATTCCGAAAGATGGTAGCACCGGCCGCGGCGGAAGAGTCGGCATTTTCGGGCCGATTTGCGCGGTCGTGTACGACTAAAGTGGTACTATCCGACCACAGCCTGATCGACAGAAGGAGCCCGGGTCGAGGTGACCGGCCCGGGAGCGGAACGGGAGGACAAATCCATTTTCAAATCGGGGTAGCGGACGGAGTCTGTCTGTGCGGGCCTCGCTTCGTGTCCCGGGAAAGGAGTGACTCGAGAAAGTTTCCGGAATCGAATCGCGAATGAACACGGACTGACCAATCATAGGAGTACATACTCGATGAAAAGAATCGCATCCTTTATTGCGGTTGCCGCGTTGATGGCGACTTTTGGAGCGGCGCAAGCCTTCGCGCAAGCGAGCGGCAATTTCAGCGCGAGCGCCACCGGAGCGACGTGCGCTATTGGCCTCGGCGGCGGTTTCAACGTCACCGGCACCCCAGTAGAGTTCCTTAATACAAACATCTCGACGTCGAATGGAAGCGGCGTGACACTGGACATTCGGCCCTCGCTGGTGGTCGGCCTTTTCACCGACACGAAGATCTCGGCGACGACCCTTTCGACCGCGTCGGCCGACATCGGAATTGAGGTCTGCGTGAAGGTCGATGGCAGCGGTGTTGGAATACTGCCTACCGATTGCGTCGTGTACGACCAGAGATTCCAGCAGATCAGCAGCAATCTGTTCTCCGTACTCAGCGAATGCCAGAACGTCACGACAAGCACTGTCTGCTCCACTACCGCCGATTGTGCTTCCCTCGGAACGGGCTTTACGTGCGTGGGAGCCGACCCGACTACCACGCCACCCACGCTCGGCGTTTGCGTCGGGCCGAATCCGCTCTGCGACTTCGACCTGGTCCTGAGCACTCTCTCGGCACACAGCTTCGACTTTGTCGTTCCCATCTCGAAAGGGAAGCCTCACGTGGTCAAGGCAACCTGGTCGGTCATCGGGCTCCCTGCGAACAACACTGCCGGCTCGCATACAGCCTCTTGCGTAGGCCCCGGCATCGTCACGGTGACGCAATACAAGGTCTTCAACAACAGCGGCGCATTGCTCACGTTCTAATACGAATCGCGGCGGCGGGCCAGACCGCGGCACCTAAGCCGGGCCTGGTCCGCCTGCTTCTCACGGAGTCGGTTGTCGAACTAGGGTATGAAAACAGCACTACTCAATCTCTCTCTATGCTTGGAGGTCGCCGGCACACCCGGCTTTTTCATCAACGGCGTCTTCTTGAGCGGCGCCCAGCCCCAGGCCGAGTTCGAAAGAGTCATCGAGAACCAGTTGGCGCTGATCGGGAGACGGCAAAGCGCGACGAAGTGAGCTGAACCAGTTTCTGTCGGCACCCAGGGAGACGGGTATGCTGCGCTTCTTCAGCCCTTTCTTGCTTGGCATCGTGGCGTTGTCGTTGACGTCCGACGCCACGGCCAGAGCAGATCTCGAGGCGGGCAAACGCGCTTGGGACCAGGGCGACTACGCGACGGCCCTCAAAGAACTGACCCCGATCGCCGAACAGGGAAACGCCGATGCTCAAGTCTTGCTTGGCCTGATGTACTTCCGGGGACAGGGGGTTTCAAAAGATCCCAGTTTGGCTCTCAAGTGGTACAAGGCTGCCGCCGATCAAGGGAATGCGGACGGCCAGGCCCATCTCGGGTCCATTTATTTGATGGGCATCGGTGTGAAGAAGGACACATCGCAGGCATTGAAGTTGTGGAAGCTTTCCGCCAACCAGGGGAATCTCGGCGCTCAGGTGAATCTTGGCCTGGCTTACAGGAATCTTCGGGACGTGCCACACGACTTCGTTCAGTCCTACATGTGGTTTGACTTGGCAGCCCTGGGCGGCGACCCGCTCGCTGCCAGACAACGTGACGACCTGCAGAGATTGATGTCCCCCGACCAGATCGAGAAAGCCCGGGCACTCGCACGGCAGTGGCGGCCGACTCGCACCCCGAGCCAACCCAAGAGCGAGGGGAACTAGAAAAAAGCCGCCCGCCGGCGACGGCGGATCAACCGCCTCCCACCGCCACAGCGGGCCGGCGCGAGAAGAGGCGCTTCAACATTCGATAGATCCAGGTCGCGAGCACCGCCGCGAGAAGAAGGACGATTCCGGCCACGACCGCGGCTGCCAACGGGTGCTTCACGGCGAGCCACAGGAGAAGGGCGACGAAGACGTCCTCGCCGAACGACGCTGCAAAATTCGAGAACGGTTCCGGGCTCGCGTTGATCGCGAGCCGGGAGCTCGCCTTCAGACCGTGCGAAGAGAGAGCCAGCGTCCCGCAGAGGAGCGCGGCGGCCGTCCGCCACGGCTCCTGGACCGCTCCGAAAGCCGCAAACGACAGAACGGCGGCGGCCGGGGCGCGCACGAACGTGTGGATCGCGTCCCAGAGAGTGTCGACCGCCGGGATCTTGTCGGCGATGAACTCGATGACGTAGAGGGCGGTCGCCAGGATGACGACGGGCAGCGTCCCGAGGACTTCCAGCCCCGGGGGCAGGTGCAGGACCCCCGCGCGGTGGAGAAACCCGAGCGCGGCGACGGTCCCGTAGAGCCGCAGACCGGAGGCGACGGCGGCGCCGGCCGCGAGACCGATCTGGGGGAGCAGGTCCGAGATCACTGGAGCGGATTATCGGAGTTTCGCGGCGTCGCGGTGCGCGAGGAACCGCTTCTGACACTCGATGCCGGCTTGCCGGATCGCGGCGAACTCGGGTCTGCCGCGGATGGAGGCGAAAAGCGGGTCCTTGTCCATCGCCGGATAGCTGCAGTAGTTCTCTTCGACCGCTTTCCTGAGCAGCCGGAGCGCGACCTCCCGCTGACCGCAGTAGGCGAACTCCGACGCCGCGTAGTACTTCGGCTCGGAGTCTCGGACATTGAGCATGGCCGCGGCCTCCTCCCGGGCGAGCGACTCGACCTCTTGCGGGGGCCGCCCGTTCAAGCACGCTTGAGTCGATCTCGGATAATCGGGAACCGTTCGAGCGATTGCCGCCGCTTCTGCCCGCTTTCCCTCCCGGAGAAGACCTCCGACGGATTCAAAAGCGAACCATGCGCTCTGACCGTCCAGAGCTCTGTATTCCTTTGCGCGGTCGTACTGCCCGAGCAGATCGAAGGTAAGGTCGCAGGACCTCCATCGGTAGCTCTTCGGGTCGAGCCGCCGCGCGGTCTCGCATTCGCGGGCGGATTCGTCGAGAAGACCCGCATAACGCAGGAGATACGCCAGCGAGAAATGAGCCTCGGCGCTGCTGGGCCGGCGGCGCAAGAGGTCGGTCGCCTCGTCGTAGGCTGCGTCGAGATCGCCTCCTTCCACGCGAAGAAGAATCAATCGCAAGGCCGCGCTGATGAGGTCCGAATCGAGCGACAAGGCGCGTTGGGCGTCGGCCTGAGCGCGTTCCTGCGATCGCTGCCCGCCGTCGGAATAAGCTCCGTCCAAGTAATAGCGGTCGGCGAGCGCGCTCCACGCCGGCGCGAAAGTGGGATCGAGGGCGACCGAACGCTCGAGGAGCGCAATGCCTTCCTTGTTGGGCACGGGATCCCGCGAGATCGCGGCGCCCCGCAGATAAAGGTCGTACGCCTCCGGGTTCTTCGGCTGCGTCGCGCCGGCCGCGGCGCCGACTCCGAGCAGCGGCATGAGCCCCTGGTTCAGACGCGTCGTGATCTGTTCCTGGAGCGGGATCAGATCCGCGGCCGATCCGTTGACCGTGTCCCGCCAGACGACCCGATCGTCGCCGGTCGCCACGACCTCGAGCGTCACCTGCAGCCGGTCCCCTTCCCGGATGTAGTGACCGGTGAGCACGCGGTCGACGCCGAGCTCCCTTCCCGCGGCCTGAGGATCGGCGTCTGACTTTTCGTACTTGCGCGTGGCCGCGAACGGCCGGATCGCGAGCGACGGCGCGCGCGAGAGGGTCGTCGCGATCTCGTCGGGCAACGCGAACCGCAGATAGTCGGCGCTCCTGTCCGAGCCCACGCTCTGGAACGGCAGGACCGCGATCGACGTCTGGCCGCGCGGCGTCGCGGGCGCGCGAGGACCGGCGCGTCTCGTGAGGATCAACGCGGCGCCGGCGCCCGCCAGGGCGAGGGCCGCGAGCGTGATCCACAGCGGGGCGCGGCTCGCGCGCGCTGGAGGAGCGACCGCGGCCGGGCTGGCTGCCGCGGCGACGCGGCCCGACTCCGTGTCGCGTTTCAGGCGCTTCAAGTCCGCTTTGAGCTCCGCGGCCGTCTGGTACCGCAGCTCCCGGTCCTTCTCGAGCGCCGCGTTGACGATGCGTTCCAGCTCCGGGGGAAGATCGGGGTTGATCCGGACCGGCGAGACCGGCGCCCGGTTCAGGATCCGGTCGAAGATGATCGCCGAGGTATTTCCGGCGAACGGCGGGCGACCGGTCGCCATTTCATAAAGCATCGCTCCGAACGAAAAAAGATCCGTCCTCGAGTCGAGCTCTTCTCCGCGCGCCTGTTCGGGCGACATGTAGGCTACGGTGCCGATCGCGGTACCCGGGCTCGTCAGGTGCGGCTCGCCGATGGCGGTCGGGAGAGCGGAGACCCCTGTATCGAGCCCGGTGGCCTCCGGTGGCCCGGCGCGCTTGGCGAGCCCGAAGTCCATCAACTTCGCCTGCCAGCGTTTCGTGATGAGAACGTTTCCCGGTTTGATGTCGCGGTGCACGATCCCGTGCGCGTGCGCGACGTCGAGGGCGTCGGCGATCTGGATGCTGAGCTCGAGCATCTGGTCGAGGGTGAGCGGCCGCGTCACGAGCCGGTCTTTCAGGGTCTCGCCCTCGACGAGCTCCATGACGATGAAGTGGCGGCCTGCGTCCTCGTCGATGTCGTGGATAGTGCAGATGTTCGGGTGCTCGAGGGCGGAGGCCGCGCGCGCTTCCCGACGCAGGCGCTCCAGAGCTTGCGGATCTTCGCCGACCTCCTCTGGCAGAAACTTCAGCGCGACGCGCCGGCCGAGCTTTACGTCTTCGGCCTTGTAGACGACGCCCATCCCGCCGCCGCCCAGCTTCTCGAGGATCCGGTAGTGGGAGACGGTCTGGCCGATCACGGAGCGCTCACGCGCAGATCAGCGGGCACGGTCGCGGTGTGCGAGGAAGCGCTTCTGGCACTCGATTCCGGCCTGCCGGATCGCGGCGAACTCGGGTCTGCCGCGGATCGAGGCGAACAGCGGGTCCTTGTCCATCGCCGGCCAGGCGCAGTAGTTCTGCTCGATCGCGGTCTTCAAGAGCTGGAGAGCCTGCTCGGACTGGCGACATTGCGCCAGAGCTGTCCCGACGTTGTACTTCGGCTCGGAGTCGCGATCGTGCATCACGGCGGCCGCCTCCTCGCGCGCGAGCTTTTCGACTTCCGACGCCGGCCGCCCCTCCATGCACGCCACGAGCGTGGGTGAGAGGTGACCATTCTTTCGAATCAGCTCGAGAGCTTCTTCCCGCTTTCCCTGCCGCAGCAGCCCTGAGACTGTCATGGAGTTCGACACTACGGAGCCGGCGTCGAGCTCGGCGTACTCCAGGGCGCGGTCGTATTGCCCGAGCTGCTCGAAGGTCTGCGCGCAGGATCTCCAGCCGCGGTTTCGCGGATCGAGCCGCCGGGCGGCGTCGCACTCCCGGGCGGACTCCCCGAGCAGACCGGCATAACGCAACACGTACCCGAGCGCGAAGTGGGCATTGCCGCTGTCCGGCCGCCGGCGCGCGAAATCGGATGCCTGATCGTAGGCGGTGTCGAGGTCGCCCCCTTCCACGCGCAGGATGATCAGCCCCTGCGTGGCGTTCTCCAGATTCGGATCGAGGGAGAGCGCGCGTTCGCTGTACTCCCGCGCCCGATCGAACGCGCGCTGCCCGCCGTCGGAGTAAGTGGCGTCGAAGTAGTAACGGTCCGCTAGCGCGCTCCACGCCGGTGCAAAAGTCGGATCGAGCGCGACCGAGCGTTCGAGGAGCGGAATGGCCTCCTTGTTGGGTGCCGGGTCCCGGGAAAACGCTGCGTTCCGGAGGTACAGAGCGTACGCCTCCGGATTCCTCGGCTGCGTCGCGCCACCCGCGGCGGCGCCGCCTGCCCCGAGGAGCGGCAGCAAGCCCTCGTTCAGGCGCGCCGTGATCTGCTGCTGGAGCGGGATCAGATCCGCCGCCGATCCGTTCAGCGTATCCCGCCAGACGATCCGGTTGTCGCCGGTCGCCATGACCTCCAGCGTCACCTGCAGGCGGTCGCCCTCTCGGATGTAATGGCCGGTCAGCACGCGGTCGACGCCGAGCTCCCTGCCGGCGGTCTGCGGATCCGCCTCCTGCTTGTCGTACTTGCGGGTGGAGGCGAACGGGCGAATTGCGAGCGATGGCGCACGGGAGAGCGTGGTCACGATCTCGTCGGGTAGCGCGAGCTTCAGGAAGTCGGCGCTCTTGTCGGCGCCGAGGCTCTGGAACGGCAGGACGGCGATCGAGGTCTGGCCCCGAGTCCCAGCCGAAGACGGCGCGGCCGGACGGCGGGTGAGGAACCACGCAACGGCGCCGCCCGCGAGGAGGAGCGCGGGGAAGACGAACCACAGCGGTGAGAGGCGGCGGGCAACGACGGCCGGGACGGGCGCGGTCGCCGCGGCAACCCTTCCCGATTCCGAGTCGCGTTTGAGGCGCCTCAGGTCCGCTTTCAGCTCCGCCGCAGTCTGGTAGCGCAGCTCCCGATCCTTCTCGAGCGCCTTGTTGACGATCTGCTCGAGCTCCGGCGGCAGGTCCGGATTGAGTCGCACGGGCGGGACCGGCGCGCGGTTCAGGATCCCGTCGAAGATGACCGCGGACGTCGATCCCGCGAACGGCTGCCTTCCGGTCGCCATCTCGTAGAGGACGGCCCCGAACGAGAAAAGGTCCGTCCGCGCATCGAGCTCTTCGCCCCGCGCCTGCTCGGGCGACATGTAGGCGACGGTGCCGATAGCAGTTCCCGGACTCGTCAGGTGCTCTTCCCCGATCTCGGTCGGAAGGACGGAGACACCGGTCGCGCCGTGCGTCCCTTCCGGCGGCCCCGCGCGCTTGGCGAGCCCGAAGTCCATCAGCTTCGCCTGTCCGCGCTTCGTGATGAGGATGTTCGCCGGCTTGATGTCGCGATGCACGATGCCGTGCGAGTGCGCGGCGTCGAGCGCGTCGGAAATCTGGATGCCGAACTCGAGCACCTGGTCGAGCGGCAGCGCGCGCAACGCGAGGCGGTCTTTCAGCGTCTCGCCTTCCACGAGCTCCATCACGATGAAGTGGCGGCCGGCGTCCTCGTCGATGTCGTGGATCGTGCAGATGTTCGGGTGCTCGAGCGCGGAGGCAGCGCGCGCTTCGCGGCGCAGCCGCTCCAGCGCCTGGGGGTCGTCGCCGACCTCTTCCGGGAGGAACTTCAGCGCGACGCGCCGGCCGAGCTTGACGTCCTCGGCCTTGTAGACGACGCCCATCCCGCCGCCGCCCAGCTTCTCGAGGATCCGGTAGTGCGAGACGGTCTGGCCGATCATCGGCTTGCCGGTCCCGTAGCCCGACCTGCGTCCCCGAGCGTCATCAGCCACAGCGAGGAGCCGCCGTTCTCGCGGCAGTAAACGAGGTATTTCCCGTCGTGAGAAATCGACGGCTCCTCGAGGAAGAGCCCGCCCTCGGGAAAGTGCGTGACCTGCTCGAGCGGACCGCCCTCCGCGCGGACGCGGAAGATGTTGCGGTGGCTCGGCTGGATGTAGATCCACTTGCAGTCCGGCGACCAGAAAGGATGGCGCATCCGCTCGAAGCCCGTCGTCAGCTGCTGCATCGATCCGCCCGAAGCCGGCATCCGGAAGAGCTGGAGCGCTTTGCCGTCCGACGCCGTCAAAGCGATCCATCTCCCGTCGGGAGACCATTCGGCGTCGAACTTGTCGCCCGGGGACGTCGGCAGCGTCGTTCTCTTGTGAGACGTCACGTCGATGACGCTGAGCTGTTGCGCGCCGAGGATCTCGGAGACGAGCATCACCGGCCGATCGGGAGATGGGCGCAGCTGAACCAGGCTGTGACTCCTCGCACGGAAGATCTCTTCGGCACGGCTGCCGTCCAGCGCGGCGATCCAGCCGACGTTATCCCCGTTTCCCATGTAGCGGACGACAACAAGCTCCCGGCTGTTGGGCATCCAGGCCGGCTGGGAGACCGCGAGGTCTTCGCCCGGAAGCTGGAGCCGTTCTCGCCGCCGGGTTTCGAGATCGAGAATCCAAGCCTCTGTCCGCCCGAGAGTGTCGCCGACGTACGCGATGCGCCGGCCGTCGGGCGAAACACTCGGATAGCCGTCGATCTCCCGCCCCGTCGAAAGCGGTTCTTCCGGTCCCGCGAGGGTTCCTCCGCCGGGGGAGAGCGGCTGTCGCGTCAGGTTCCGTGAAGTCTCATCCTCGACGATGACGAGGCGGCGACCATCGCCGGAGACCGCGAGATCTCGAAGGTAGGCCGTGAAGAGGCCGACCGTTCTGGGTGCTCCCCGCAGGGCGCCGCGCTCCAGGTCGACGTCGAAAGACTGAACGCGCGTGCCGCCGGTCGGGTCCTTGAGGAGGTTCCAGAGGTGCCGGGACGACACGTCCCAGCCGTGGCTGAATCCGGAAACGAGTTTGACGGGGCTTCCCCCTCCTGCCGGCATCAGGAAGACGCCGTCCTGCTGATCCTCGAAGCTCACCCAGCGTCCGTCGGGAGAAGAGCCGATCCGGACGATCTCCCAACTCGAGTCCCTGCTCGGAAGGATCTCGCGCGGCGCGCCCCCCTCGGCGGAGACCTCCAGGATCGCCCGGTGGGTCTCGGGTCCGCTGACGTAGAGCACGCGCCGGCTGTCCGGCCGCCAGACGGGGTAGTTCGCGTCGGGCGCCAGCCTGCGCGCCGCGCCACCGAGCGACGGCACCAGCCAGAGGTCACCGCCGTAAGTTCGCTTGGCTCGCGAAAGGGTTCCGCCGATTTCGATCAACCCGGTCTTCGAGCTGCGAGTCGAGACGAACGCGATCGAGTTGCCGTCCGGCGAAAAAGCCGGCTGGATGTCCTGCCCCGGGTCGTTCGTGACATTGACGTCCTGACCGGTGTCGCCGCGCCGCACGTAGATCTCGAAGTTGCCGCTGCGGTCGGACGCGTAGGCGAGCAGGTTTCCGTCGGCCGACCAGCTCGGCCACCCCGAACGGCCCGTGGGAGGCGTGATCCGCGTGAGCTCGCTGATCCCGGGCGGGACCGCGGCGGCCGCGCGGCGGTGGGCGAGGCGCCACGTCACGAGACCCGCGACCGCCGCCGAGAGCAGGGCCACGGCCACGATCGTCGCGAGGCGCGCGACGCGCGCCGGCGAGGCCGCTTCCGATGGAGCGACTTCGCGACTTCCAAGCTCGCCGACCGCGTCGTCGATCTCCAGACGCGCGTCGGCGACGTCGTGGAGGCGCCGCTCCGGGTCCTTCTGCAAGGAGTGCCGGAGGAGATCCCGGATGCGGGGCGGCGTTGTCGCGGGCAACGCACTCCAATCGGGATCGCGCGTCAGGACCGAGACCATGACGTCCGAGGTCGTCTCGCCCTCGAAGGCTCTCCGGCCCGAGAGCGTCTCGTAGAGCACGCAACCGAAGGACCAGATATCCGTGCGGCGGTCGACCGCCTTGCCGCGCGCCTGCTCGGGCGACATGTACGCGGCCGTGCCGAGGACGACGCCATGCTGAGTTCCGCCGGAGGTCACCGTCGGTGAGTGCGACACGTCGCGGGCCGGAGCCGAATCCCGGCCGAAGGCTTTGGCGAGCCCGAAGTCGAGGACCTTGACCTTTCCTGCCGGGGTGACCTTCACGTTCGCCGGCTTCAGGTCCCGGTGGACGATGCCGTTCTCGTGCGCCGCCTCGAGCGCTTCGGCGATCTGGCGGCAGATGCCGAGCGCCTCGTCGACCGGAAGCGGGCCCGACGCGAGCTTCTCCGACAG
>Ga0070707_100006485_pt1 | contig 10869 bp, 11 predicted proteins | sample KBSK5502metaG_FD_65468 | JGI IMG/M metagenome (GOLD analysis project Ga0070707, IMG submission 65468) | Corn, switchgrass and miscanthus rhizosphere microbial communities from Kellogg Biological Station, Michigan, USA - KBS K5-50-2 metaG | ecosystem: Host-associated > Plants > Roots >... | reverse complement strand
AGATCGACAACTTCGCCGCCCACGCACTTCCGCCACGTAATCCACGCCAGAACAAGATCGCCAAAATCGCGTACTCGCTTAGATGACCCGCCTTGCGGACAAAAAATTGGACCCGCGCGATCGCCTCCGCGGAAACATCGGGATGAAACCAGCGCAAAATCGGTCCGATGATGCGCGATGTATGCTCGGCCGACATCAAATCGGTCGAACCGATGAAGATCAGGCAAAGCCAGACCAAGACCGGCAGCCAGTACTTTAAAAAGGATTTCATCCAGCGATCACATGTCAGAAGTCAGCAGTCAGAGAGTGTGTTTTGCATTAGATAATTGGCAATCTACAATCTCGCATCCTTCTGATCTCTGACCTGTGACCTCTGACCTCTCGCCTTTGAAGTTCACGCCCATTTTCTTCGCGCGAATATGGGGAGGCCGAAAGCTTGCCATGCTATTCGGGAAAAATTCGCCGGTTGAAATGCGAATCGGTGAATCGTGGGAGATTGTCGATCGTCCAGAGACGCAGAGCGTCGTCGCGAACGGACCGCTCAAAAGCAAAACGCTGCACGAGTTGTGGAGTCAACATCGAAAAGAAATCTTTGGTGAAACTCCAGACGCGCCGCGTTTTCCATTACTAATCAAACTGCTCGACGCGGAAAAAAAACTTTCGTTGCAAGTTCATCCGCCGGAAAAGATCGCGGCAAAGCTTGGTGGTGAACCGAAGACTGAATGTTGGTACGTCGCGGCAGCTGAACCCAACGCCGAGATTTTTGTGGGCTTCAATAAAGCGACTACGCGTGAACAATTTGAGAAATCACTGCGCGCCGGATCGGCTGCAGATCGTGTTCACAGTCTTCGCGTGAAAGCCGGCGATGCAATGTTCTTGCCGGCCGGACGATTTCATGGAATCGGCGGCGGCAATGTGCTCGTGGAAATCCAGCAAAATAGCGACACCACGTATCGCGTGTTCGATTGGAATCGCGTCGACGAATCGACCGGCAAGTCGCGACAGTTACATGTCGATCAAGCGCTCGAGTGCATCGATTTCAATGATGTCGCGCCAAAGTTAGTTGAACCAAAAGGCGAATTGCTGGTGAAACACGAGCTGTTCGAAATCCAAAAATGGAATCTCGATTCGCCGCGCGAAGTCGCGCCGCCCGGACAATTTGCGATCGTTGGTTGTCTCAGCGGTTCGCTTCGCTACGCGGATGTCGATCTTCGCCCCGGCGAATTTTTTCTCGTGCCGGCTTCCTTGCAAGATCGACAACTGAAGCCAAAAAGTGACGGAACGACGCTTTTACGTGTAACGATTTAGCTACGACCAAATCCAAACGCCGCGCTTCTGCGCTCGATTGTTGATCGGATGGACTTTGCTTTTAGCGGGATTTTCTTTGCCGAGGTCTTTCAGCGACAGGATCGTACCGACCCCGCAAAACGACGCGCAAAGGACGACAATCAGAATCTTGGTCGCGCGTTTCATTTAGATGCGACGGGCTGTGAGATACGGCGCAGATATTGGAAACTGTAAATGCCGGTGCTGTGGCCGTCAGCCCAGCGCGGTTGGATTGCATAACCACCGACGATTTCGAAACCGACGAGATCAAAACTATTTTCCGAGTAGCTCACATTCGGTCGCATAATATTTCCGAGCACATCCGGCTCGCCGCCGCACACCGCGCAAGGACATGCGCGACGAAGGAACTGGAGATCGAGATACGATTCGGTTCCGTCGTTCCATTGAATCGCCAGCTCGTTGCCGATCTGTTGAATGTTCGTCGGTTCCAGGCGCATCGGGATTTCAATCTTACCACGATGTCTATCTTGAGAGCAATTCTCGAACCGACCCGGATCCCTTAGCCACAGATTCACACAGATGAGAAAGGTCTTCCGGATATCACAGCTTCAGAATCTGTGAAAATCTGTGTCCATCTGTGGCTCAATCCTTCTTTCGTTTGGATCTCTCCCCGAAAATCGCCGTCCCCACACGGACCAGCGTCGCGCCTTCTTCGACCGCGACCGCATAATCCTGGGTCATACCCATCGATAATTGCGCGAGATCGACATGACACTCCGTTTGCAGCGAATCGCGGAACTCGCGCAACGCGACAAAATATTTTCGCGACGCCTCTGCTTCGTCCGCGACCGGCGGAATGCACATCAGGCCCAGGATCGACAATCGCGGAAGCGCGAGGAGCGATTCCATTTCTTCCCGCAACTTCTCGGGCGCGAACCCAAACTTGCTCCCCTCGCCCGCCACATTCACTTCGAGCAAAACGCGCGGATGCATTCCGTCCTCTTCCGCGATCCGATTAATATCCTGCGCCAGCGCGAGCGAATCGACGCTGTGAATTAATTCAAACAATGGCAGGGCGTGCCGAATTTTATTTTTCTGAAGATGCCCGACGAAATGCCACCGCAAACTCGATGGCAGCTCGGGAATTTTTACTCGCGCTTCCTGGACACGACTTTCGCCGAACAGACTCTGTCCTGCTTCAATCGCCTCCCGTACTTTCTCGGCGTCGTGCGTCTTCGAAATCGCGACCAGCTCGACATCCTCGACCGAGCGTCCCGACTTCGCTGCTGCCTGCGCAATCTGCGCGCGCACTCGCTCGAGATTTTCAGCGACGTTCATCTAGCAAGCTTACTCAATCGGAGCTGATCCAAACGTTCCCTCGACGAACCTTTTAGCGTCCCAACGCTCCGCCTGCCCGCTGTCGAGAAGGAACTTCGCAAAACGAAGATCTTCGGGATCGCGAGTCGCTTGAACGTACTGGGCCCACCGCCAGAGGTATAAAGAATCGCTGCGGCCGCCGAGCCGTCCGTCATTGCCATTGGATTCTCCGTAGCCTTCATGGATCCACCGAACAACGGTGACGTTTTCCGCACGAGCGCCGAACGCTTTGAACAAGCGCTCTTGTAAAGAGGCAGCCTTTAGTTCGGGATGCTCTTGCGAACGAATCCCAACTTCGAGCGCACATGTATATCGAGGCTCTTTTTCGGAACCATCGATCAACGCGGCGCGATTTTGCAGATAAACGAGTACTTCGGGATCCACCTTTCTAAATTCGCTTAGGTTTTTCTTCGTTTCATCCTTCACTTGTTGCTCAAGTTGTTCTTTCGTTTTCAGAAGTTCGGGCTTGGTCGCAAATGATGAGTCAACGCCAAACCAATAGAAAAATGATCGCGCGACAGCGGACCGCGCCGGTTTGTAATGCAGCGCGGCTAGCGCCCCAACGATGTCCGTCGCAACATCCAAGTCGCCGACGTCAGCGACCTTCTTCGATGATTCTCGTTCCAAGCACGCCGTAAGCTTTGCCGCCGTATTCTCATCGCCAATTACGCCCAGAGCTTCGCTTACGGAGCCGAGGTCAATGCCCCGTCGGACTCCCTCGGGCGGATGATCTAAGATTTGCTCCAGCGCAGCCTTCGCTCCAATTACGTGATGATCGCGCACCCACCAGGCGATGTCGGTGATCAGCGATTCTTTGGTTAGCGGCTTCTCAAGTGCCTTCGCATAGTCGCGATTACCCATCTTTTCGAGTGCTTCCAGTAAAACCCTCAGCGAATACATGTCGTCAGCACTTTCTACCAGGCGAAGCAGCGCCGGCACGGCAGGCTGATACTTCATTTCACCGAGCGCACGAATGATTTCGATTTTACCGCCGTCCAGTTGATTGCGGACGGGGTCCATAATGCTCTGTGGATAAACTCCGCCTTCGCCTGCACCGCTAAGGCGAGTGAGCAGAACTTCGCCAACTTTATCTGGATTACCTTTTGCGATTTGTCTGACGACTTCGCCTTGAACGACGCTGTTCTTGTCGCCAAGCATTCCCAGCAAGAGCTTGTTCGCGCGTTCATCAGAGATTCCGCCGAGAGTTCGCGCTAGAATGAAGCGCGCATCGACGTCAGCACCCGCGGCGATTTTTTCAAATGCCTCATCGTACGAGCGACCGCCCGCGAGAAAGTACATCGCTATCAAGTGAGCAAGCTCGCTTTCTTTGTCCGTTGAGCGAATGCCAGCCTGGGTTTGGTTGCGAATCGAGTGGAGAGTTTGTTCCAACAGTTTTGCGTCTGATTGTCCGCTAACTTGATAAGCAATCGTTGCTTTCAAAAATCTTTCGAACTCTCCAGAGCTCCTCGCTTTTGCTACGTGCGGATAACTTGTCTGGAGCAAACTGTAATGAACCTTTTCTCCCTCCACCGGCAGATCTCCGGCCGACGGCGTCCAAACGTGTCGCACCGCACCGTTCTTTTCCTCCTGGAGCAATTTCTTCCATTCGGGGTCTTTGCTTTCTTGGGCAACGGCATTGAGAAAGTCCAGCTCACCAGAACCCACTTCCCGTTTACGTAAGAATAGATAATAACGCTGTTTCTTCCGAAACGATTGCTCATCGATCGCGTCTTTAGGCCAACTTTGATTGTTGTAACCGGAAACATAGAACTCTTCGCTGGCCGCTCCTTTGAAGACGTTTAATGGTTTTACTTTCGCGATAAACTTCCCGCCCTCGGTCACTTCAACCAACGCGATTGTGTCCGATTCCTTTAGCATCTGTTCCCAATCCGGGTCTGCCCACATCGACGCACGCGCGGAGACGCACGTGAGCCAAACAAAAAAGCTCACACAGATAAGTTGAATCCTGGTGCGATTCATAGCGTCTGCTGCAGCAAATCCATCATTTGCTTGGCCAGCTTTGGACCGGTGCCGCTCTCTTCGTGTTTGAAATAGACGAAGGCGTCTTTCCAATTTGATTTTTGCTCGGCGACGAACTTCGACCAGCTCTCAACGTCTTTCTTTTGATAGTCTTGGCGTCGGAGGCGGAGATAGCCGTAGTCGGCGGTGATTCTCTTTGGCGTCGCGAGATCGTCGGTATCGGCGATGCATAAGGAAATATTTCGCGATTTCAAAAGATCGAAAACCTCGTCATCGAACCAGGAATCGTGACGAAACTCGAACGCGGCGCGCATATCGGGGAATTCGCGTAGAAACGAGCTCAGCACTTCGGTATCTTTCTTGAAGGTCGGTGGCAATTGAAACAAGATGGGACCAAGTCGATCGCCGAGCCCGGTCACCACTTTGCAGAAATATTCGAGAGTGTCGGCGCAGTCCTTCAGCTTCGACCAATGCGTGATCTTCTGCGGCGCCTTGAGCGCGAACCGGAATTTCTCCGGAGTTTGCGCTTTCCAATTGTCGATCGTCTTCGGCGCAGGAATGCGGTGGAAAGTATAGTTGATCTCCGTGGTGGAGAATCGCTCCGCGTAATACGGCAACATTTTCGCGGTGGACAAATCCTCGGGATAAAAGTTTCCCTTCCATTCGGTGTATTGAAAGCCGGAAGTGCCAACCCAGAGATTCATTGGGAAATCATTAACCGCGGATAACGCGGATGTCGCGGACATTTCAGAGTTAGAACTTTTGTTATCCGTTCAAATCCGCGTAATCAGCGGTTCAGCTAGAAAATGGCCGTGACAATTCTCTCGCGCCGTGAAAGATCGACATCGTTACCTAACGAAAGGCTCACCATGAACTTCACCAAGAACATCGGCATGCTGTTGTTAGCGATCTACTTAATTCTCGCGGGGCTGGGAATGTTGATCACTTTTGTCATCCCGCCCATCTTAATGGGAATTCTGGCCGTCGCGGCCGGTGTTTTTATTTTGATCGGGCGCTAGCGGCGATCACGAATTAAATCGGTTCGGTGTCGTGGAGGCGGCCGTAATCAACGGTCAGCCTTCTTCCCCCGCTTTTATGTTCGTGATAGATCTCGACGAAGCGATGGCCGAATCGAAGATCGCGCCAGGTGTAATCCTTTTGCGTTTGGACCTCGGCCGCGATGACCGGATCGATCCCGACCACGGAAACGAAGAATAGCGCGCGCTCAGCCTCGAGCGATCCAGCAGTCGCACCGAAAAGCGGGCTTTGCTCGTCAATCTCGTGGCGGAGCGTTAACGCGGCCGGAAAAATGGTCAGCTGATGGAAATGCAATTTGAGATCGTAGAAATATCTGAAATCGCCGCCTTCGGCCAGTTGTTGGTCGCGCGAGTACATGATCCGAAATTTCGCCTCGACCATGCTGTGATGATTCTCATTGCCGATTCGCACCATGAGCGTCGGTTTTCCATTTAACGGCGCGACTACCATTCCCCGGCTGAAGACGACCCGCGCGATGGGTCGCGCGAAGCGGACGAAAATGAGTCCGGTCATGACCGCGATCAAGAATAGTCCGGTCATGATCTCAAACGTGCTGACAAGATGCCCGTAAAGCGTTTGCGGATACATGTGGCCGTAACCGACCGTGGCCAGCGTTTGCACGCTGAAGAAGAAACAATCGAGAAACCAGCTCGTGCTGGTTCTTCCGGCCACGCTGTTCGGGTCGATGCTATAAAGAGCGGCGAAGACAAGATTCAGGCCGATGTAAACAGCACCGACGAATCCGGCGAACTGTGGCCAGCTCAAACCGAGCAGCCAGCGATAAATGTCACGCCACTTCCAAGCATCGGTGTTGACCTTAACGAATTCGACCTGGCCGGATTTAATCGAAACTTCTCGGCTTCTCCGTTGGCGAAGTTTATCGTGCACGGGCGCAGCATAGCCCAATGTGGCCGTTCAAAAAAATGCATTTCGTGGGGCCGGAGCAGTTTCCAGCGGCAGTCGATGCGCTCGGCGAGAAACTGCGAAATGCCGGATTCGTTCTCGAGGCTGACCGATTTCATTATTTGGTCCACGAATTTGTCGTGACCACTTCGAACGAATTGTACGGCGAACTGGACCTCGCTCTGAAAAGGTTGGATCATGAGCGGCGCGCGCTGCCGCGGGACATTGCTGCTGAAGTTCGTCGACTGATCAAAAGCATTGATAAAATCTGCCGCTGGCGATGAAATCGTCTTGAATCCATTCTGCGCCCGGTGCGCATCTCATAGCCTGAAGCCTAAGATTTATGTTTAAGCACATTTTGAAGTTCATCGGCGGCGTCGCTCTGTTCGTGGTCATTCTGGTCGCGATTTTCCTAGTCAATTTGATTTGGTTCCGGCCATGGAGCCTGAATCTTTTTTACGAAAAAGTTTTTGCCGAAGTCATTTTCACTGAGCCGGAGCTGCTGACTCAACTGGGACTGGTCGAGCAATTCGGATTCACCAGCCACAACGGAAAATTGAGCGACGAATCGCCGGCGCATCAGCAAATGGTGATCGACCGCTGGAAAAAAAATCTCAATCAACTCCACGAATATCCGTTAGATCGACAATCGGCTGCGCAAAAGCTTTCCACGCACGTCCTCGATTGGTTTTTGCAGGACCAGGTCGAGGGCGAAAAATGGCAGTGGCACAATTATCCGGTCAATCAGTTCTTCGGAGTTCAGAACCTGTATCCCACATTCATGGCGAACACGCATCGGCTCTTCAATGCGAAGGACTGCGAGTATTATATTATGCGCCTCGACGCGTTGCCGAAGAAATTCGATCAAACGCTCGAGAGCCTGAAAGTGCGCGAGCAAAAGCAAATCATTCCGCCGCGCTTCGTCGTTGAAGAAGTGCTCAAGGAAATGACCGACTTCATCGCGAAGCCGGTTCCGGAAAATATTCTCGCGACCTCATTCAAGGAACGCGCCGCGAAGATCGACAAGTTGAATGATCAACAGCGCGCCGATTTTCAGAAGCGCGTCGAAAACTCGATCACGAGTCAGGTTTATCCCGCATATCAAAAGCTAATCGCTTATTTCCAAGAGCTGCTGCCCAAAACGACGACCGACGATGGCGTTTGGAAATTGCCGGATGGCGACGCGTTTTATGCCTACGCACTGAAGTCGAACACAACGACGAACATGCCGCCGAACGAAGTGCACGAGCTCGGTTTGCGCGAGATCGCGCGCATTGAGGCCGAAATGCGCGCGTTGCTCGACGCAAATGGATTCGCTGGCAAACCAATCGGGCAAGCGATGGACGAGCTGACCAAAGATCCGCGCTTCCTCTATTCAAATGACGACAAAGGACGCGGTGAAGCGCTTGCCGAATACAAACGCTTGATCGATCGCGCGGTTGAAGAATCGAAAGCGCATCTCTTCTACACGTCGCCGAAAGCGAAGATCGACATCCGCCGGGTCGAACCGTTTCGCGAAGCGACCGCGCCCGGCGCGCATTATCAGCCAGGAGCGCAAGACGGAAGCCGTCCGGGAATTTTCTTCGCGAACCTGCGCGACATGAATGAGGTCCCGAAATGGAGTATGCCGACGCTCGCTTATCACGAAGGTGTGCCGGGACATCATTGGCAAATCTCAATCGCGCAGGAGCTCAAAGGTCTGCCGCAATTTCGCAAAGTCATTCCGTTCACCGCTTACGCCGAAGGCTGGGCGCTTTACACCGAATGGCTGGCGAAACAGGCCGGTTGGTACGACAAAGACCCGTTCGGTGATCTCGGCCGTTTGCGCGACGAACTTTTCCGCGCCGTGCGTTTGGTCGTCGATACCGGAATTCACGCCAAACATTGGACGCGCGAGCAAGCGATCGCTTACATGCGCGAGAAAACCGGGATCGGCGAGAAGGAAGTAAAATCGGAGATCGAGCGCTACATCGTCAACCCCGGTCAGGCCTGCGCTTACAAAGTCGGCATGATGAAGATCCAAGAGCTGCGCGCGCGTGCCCAACAAGAGCTCGGCGACAAGTTCGATCAGCGCGAATTTCACGACACGGTCTTAAAGAATGGCTCGCTGCCGCTCGAGATTCTCGAGGAACAGATAAACGATTACCTTCAGAAGAAGAAAGCGTAGCCGCGGATTACGCGGATAAAACGGATGCGAAAACTTCTCATCGCATTTTTGATCTTCATCGTTCTCGCCGCGCTATGGCTTTGGCGGGGTCGAGATCTGTCGATCTTGATCGATCGATTTCACGTCGTTGAGACAAGCTTTCGACCAATTAAGAGCATCAGTTACGAAGGAAGCGGGACCGGCGGCTTGCTTCACGTCGACGACCTTGCCCTGAGTCTGAACGAAATCGAATTGGGCGGGGCGCAAGCGAGTATCGGCACAACTAAAGACAATCAGCTTGCGCTCTCCTTCAACGGCAAAGTCTTTGCGTTCGGACCTTCCTCAGGCGGTGACAATCTCGCCGCTGCAGCACCGATCGACGATGTGGCATCGGTCTCGATTCAACACAGTGAAATTCCCTGGCCGAACTTCTTCGAAACCAATTTCATGACCGGCAATTCGCCTGGATGGAAACGGCACATTTACCAGAAGCTCAGTTGGAAAAAGCCGACTGGCGCAAAACTCGAAATGATCTGGCGCTACGAACAATTTTTCTACCCGCCAGGCGGCTGGACCGAAGCTCTGATGACGCGCCCAGGAACGACCGGTCTGATTCGCGTTGAAATTTCGAGCGCGTCTCGATAAATGTCCTCGATGAAACTCGGGGCAGCTGTCGGATTTGCTCTGGCACTCATCGGTGTCGCCGATTTCGATTGTCGCGCCACGGAACAGACATCAACGCGCAAGATCGACATCCAGCAAGTGCCGAGCTGGTCGAAGGAGGACCTGAATTTCTTTCTCCACGGATCGATGAGCACGGAGGTCGTTCCGGAATCGGTGCTGCGCGCGTTTATTAAAACGTATCCCGATTTGTTTCCAAGCTCGGACGTGACTCATCTCGGGTTGATTCCCGATCCGGAATTCGGCTGGCCGATCGGGTTCTCGCGAAAAAATGTACAGCACTTCGGCGGCATGTCGTCGATCGGAATCAATTGCGCGTCGTGTCACGTCGCAGAGATCGAGTCGACTTCGTCCAAGCAATCGATCCGAATTCTCGGGGTGACCAGTCATTTCAACGTCGAAGGATTCTTTGGATCGGTGCTGATCGCGACTTTCAAGACTTCCGATCCCGAAAACATGAAACGCTTTCTCGCGGCTTATCTGGCAGAGAACGATCCGATTGAAGGTGAGCACATGCGTGATTACTTCGCAGAAAAATGGAGTAAGCAGGAAGCAAAGATCAAAGCGACAATGTCGAGCGATCCGTTCGGCGCCAAAGGCGTAGCTCCGGGGGCGCTGCACGAATTGAAGAAGGATGAGTTCAACTTTACTCACGTGGAACTATCCGTTGCTGATCTTGCCGCTCTCAGCCACTCGATGCTGAAACTTTTTCATAACATGCGCGCGGCGTTGCATGTTCCCGATCAACCGCCGGCTAAAGTTCCGCCGCAATCCGGTCCCGGTCGCAACGACGCGTTCGGTTTACTTGCGGCGAGTTTGCTTAATTCGCCGCAGCCGTACTCGCCGATTAAGTTTGGGTTGGTTTGGAACGTCGATAAACGCACGTGGGTCCATTGGGATGGCAATACGAAATCGCCGATCGCGCGCAATCTGCTCGCGTCGCTCGGGCTTGGCGCGCCGATGCACGGGAAACACGGCGATCTAATCTTCGCAGACGTGAAACGCCAAACGGACCTCTCCGAAAAAATCGCGCCGCCAAAATATCCATTCAAGATCGACAATGACGGCGCGAAGCGCGGCGCGCGGTTGTTCGAACAGAATTGCAACTCCTGTCACGGCGGTCCTGAGAGCGATAAACGATTGCATTCAGTTGCGGAAGTCGGGACTGATCCGCATCGCGCGGAAATGTTCACCCAAAAGGTCGCGAACGGGTTCAACAAGTTTCTGTCCGAACTGGAATCCGAAGGATATCAACCGCCGAAAGAAGTTGGAGTTCGCAGCACCGGGAAATATTGGGCGGCGACGTTGGGCGGCGTTTGGGCGCGGTCGCCTTATTTGCACAACGGATCGGTGCGGACGATGCATGAGTTGCTCATGTCACCCGCGCAGCGCACAAAAACATTTCATCGTGGCTCGCGCGTGTTCGATGAAAAAGAAATGGGTTACACCGACGAAGG
>Ga0070707_100006484_pt1 | contig 10869 bp, 19 predicted proteins | sample KBSK5502metaG_FD_65468 | JGI IMG/M metagenome (GOLD analysis project Ga0070707, IMG submission 65468) | Corn, switchgrass and miscanthus rhizosphere microbial communities from Kellogg Biological Station, Michigan, USA - KBS K5-50-2 metaG | ecosystem: Host-associated > Plants > Roots >... | reverse complement strand
CCAGCAAGCGGCCGGTCTCTCCAGCGGGGACGTCATCTTTCGCCAGCTTATCAAGGACGTCGTTCGCGGACTGCCGGCGCCAATCGCCACCCGGGTCGCGAAGGCGGCGCCGATGGACGTCCCGGCCCTGGTCCGGGCGGTGACGGGGCGATGACCGCCCGCCCGCTGGCGATCGAGGTCGCCCTGATCCATGTTCTTACGGCGCGCCTGGGCACCCGCTTCACGGACGTGTCTGGGCGTGTCCTGCGCGACGACGCGATCGCCCTCCGCCGTCGACGTCTCCCCTGGGGGCTGCGCTGGCGTGGGCATATCTCGGCCGCCCGGTTCTATCTCGTGGCCGAGCACCTGGTTCGCGAGGGGCGACTCTGTGCCGAATGGCGACCGGGGGCGTTCTCCCGGAACGGGCACCGCGTGCGCTGGTATCGCCTGCCGTGATCGAACCGTTCCGCTGCGGGTGTGCCATCACCGTCTCGACGCTGACCGGGCAGGTCACGAGCGTCGGGCAGTGTCCCGAGCACTGGCCGCTGCGCCACGAGGACAAGACGCTCCGGCAGATGGCCGACGAGCTGCGTGTGCTCCTGGCGGGCACCGAACTGAGCCGCAAGCCGCCGGCGATCGCGAGGGCCAGCTGATGCGCGTCGACCGCGTGCAGTACAACGTGACGATCCCGGAAGACGTCGCCAAGCAGGCGCACCTGCGCGCCTTCCAGCTCGGCCTGCCCGTCTGGAAGTTCACGGCACGGGCGCTCGAGCGGGAGGTGCAGATCACCCAGGCGCTGCCGGCGGTCGCTGCGGTCGCCGCCAAGGGCCCGCGCACGATGATCGGCGGCCAGCTGGATAATCGGGCTCGCGGCGTGGGCGCGCCGGCAGGCCGAGGATGAGGGGATCAAGCTCTGGCAGCTGCTCGACCGCGCGCTCCGGGCGGAACGGCTGAGGCTGGCCGGCGGGCCCGTGGTCTCGCCCACGGCCGAGCGCGTCGACGCGTCGCCGCTGGAACACGTGGAGTTCTGAGGAGAATCCTATGGCCGACGACAAGCTGAACGATCCGTTCATCGACTACACCGCACGGCCGAAGCTCCCGCGTATCGCGCTCCTGCCCCCGGCCGACGGCACGGCCACGCCCGCGGCGCCTGCCGTCGTCGAGGCGAGCATCCGCGACATGACCGGCCGCGCGCACGTCGTCGCGTGCCCCACGACGGCGGCCCTGCTCACACGAGCGCTGGCGTTTCTCGCGGCCCAGGGCCTGACGACTGCGGCGACGACGAGCCTGGCCGGCCCGATCGTGGCCGCGGCCGCGAAGGACGCCGGTGTGACGCTCGGGGATGAGCTCCCCGTGAACCCGGATCTGAGCCCATCGGTCGATGATCTGCAGGCGCGCTACGCGAACGACCGGTTCGACATTTTGGTCCTGCCATGGCCTGGCGGGTTCATCACGCCCGCGGCGCCGATGATCCGTGCCTGGTGCGAACGACAGGCGGTCGTGCTTGTCGAGGACGCCAGCGATGCGCTCGGCAGCCGAGCGGCGACGCAGCCGGCCGGCGCCTTCGGCGAAATAGCGGTGTTCACTGTGGCCGGACGCGGCGTGCTGGTCACGGACGTCGAGGAGCTGGCGATGGCGGTGCGGCGTGAGGCCCCGGCGCTCACGGATGACCTGGCCGGCCAGATGGTCCACGCGATTGCGAGCGTGCCGCAGCACACTGACCGGCGGCGGCGATGGGCGCGGCTCTATGACCGGCACTACCTGCCGAAGTGCGGCGTGGTGCCGCTCGGCGATCGCTCTGACAGCGAGGCCAACTACGCGTGGTATCCAGTGCTGCTGCCGAAGCCCACGGACCGGATAGAGCTGCCGGCGTTCCTCCAGACGCGCTCGATCGAGATCGGCCTGGATCCGTTGCCGCACCTGCCGCTCCATCATGCGCTGACCCAGGAGGACGTCGAGCGCGTCGGCGGCGCCCTCCTGGAGTTCTACCTCGGCAGATAATTCTTGCGCCACCGGAGATTGCTACTACGATACTCGTAACTTAGGGTTATGGGCCGGGCAGAAGGCCGGGGGCGGCGCGGCGTCCTTGGATCACCCAAGCTCGGGGCGGCGGCCTGGCCCGCACGCCAAGCGCGTGCGATCGAAACGTCGCCCCGAGCTACCGCTCGATGAGGAGAAGATGGCGACCTGCGAGAACCGGAAGCCGACGGAGCTCGACGTGAAGCTCGAGTGGTGCATGGCCCACGACCAGCCGATCCGGATGTGCTGGGCCGAGGCCGTGGTGACGTCGGCTCGGGAGGTCGTGCGCTGGCGCAGGCAACAGAACCTGCTGGCCTTCGAGGTCTATGGGCCGCTGGAGACGGCGGTCGAGATCTATGACGGCGCGCCGGTGACGGTCGAGCGCGGGAAGGGTTCGTATCGAGATGCCGCGGGAGCCCTGGGAGCGTTCCAGGCCAGTTTCGAGGCGCTACCCGAGGACGTGATCCGCCGCATCCGGGATGCCGGCTGATGCGCGACCTCTGGACGATCAAGGGCGGCGGCGGTCGGGCCAACACGGTCTCGATGCAGGCCGACCAGGTGCCGCCCGGCACGCGCTGCGTGATCGTCGACGCTGCCGGCAAGATCCTGTGCCGCGGGACGGCCGAGCTCGGGACCGTGCGGATCGAGATGTCGCCCAAGGCCGAGATGCCCAAGGGCGAGCCGCTGACGCTCAAGGCGCTCGATGACGGCGAGGAGTACGTGGAGCCATGAACCGACGCGCATTCCTGAGCTGCTCGGCCTCGCTCCCGTGGCGGCGGCGGCGCCGAAGGCCGCGGTGACGACGGGCGACGTGTTGACGCCGAACCAGGCGCGGCAAAAGCTCGCGCTGCCCGCGAAGGAAGCTGTGAGCGAGATGAAGCGGGCCAATTTCATCGGGGCCCCGGAGTATTTCAACCTGAACGCCGCGTGCCACGTGATCGCCGAGGCGTACGGGCACTGTCTGTATCTCGTCGGCTCGGCGCTCACGACGCGCGAGCACCGCGACGTCGATCTCCGCGCCATCCTGGACGATGACGAATTCGACCAGATGTTCCCGGGCCTCGGTGGGCGCGGGGCGGAGTGGGCGGACGCGCGCTGGTCGTTGCTCTGCGCGTCGATCTCCGAGTGGATCGCTTCCCGAACCGGTCTTCAAGGTCGACTTCCAGTTTCAGCGTCGCACCCAGGCGAACGAGAAGTACGCCTCGAAGGACGGTCACTACCGATCTGCGATCGGCCTGTTCCTGACGCCGGTCCCGCCTGGAACACAGGGATGAGGCTCGTGGACCTCGAGCCCGCGTGGTTGCACCACGTCGCGGCCGATGGGACGAGACGGGATGGTGTCGGCCTGACGCTCCGGTGTATGACCGGGCACTGCCATGGGCGGCTGTGGATCCAGTTCGCGAATCCGCTGGATGGCGGACCGGCGCTTGCGCAGAACATGCTGCAGGACGTCCGGCAGTCTGCCGTCCGCAGCGATGATCCGAACGAGTGGGAACGGATCCGCGACGACCGCGACTGCGGGCCGCATCGGTGGGAGCGAACGGGCGAGACGTTCGAGACGCTGAGCATGAGGCCGTCGGTCGACGCCCACGAATGCGGGCACTTCACCCTGACCGACGGAGAGTGGCGATGAGCGGAGTCGTCATCCGGATCGACGCCCGCGGTCAGACCGGGTGCTGGTGCCCGGTGATCTCGCGCGCCAGCAACGTGATCTACGTCGCGTTCACCGAGGGCTGCCTGCTGCACGACAAGGATAACCATCGGCCGCTGGCGATCCCGCGGCCCGAGCAGGTCTGGTGATGGCGGTCAAGACCGCGCTGGGCCTCGTGTTCCTCGCCGTGCTGGTCCTGCCGTTGCGGCCGGACGACACCTGGGCGCGGTTCGTGGATGGGGTGCTCTCCGGTTGGCTGTCCGCGGCGCTGCTCGAGCGGCGGGCCTGATGGCCGATCTCGTCGTGACTGTCCCGGCAGACCGCTGGGCGGCTTGGTTGAAAGAAGGCGACCTAGCCGGCAAGAAAGCCACCGGGCGCCTCTACGAGTTCGCCTTGGGGACGAACAAGCCGGACGCCAAGCCTGGCGACCGCGTCTATGTCCTGGCTCACCGGCGCCTTCGTGGCTACGCGCCCCTGGTCGCCATCAAGAAGCGCGGCCGGCAGTTCTACGCCATCCGGGCTGGCGGGGCCGTGGCCTGCACTCTGCCCCGGGCGCTTCGAGGATATCGCGGCTTCGCCTACCGGAGCTGGGAGCGCCAGGAAGAACGGCCGTTCCCGGAGTGGTCCCACGTCAGTGGCGAGCTGGCGGGGATCGAGCGGGTGATCAAGCAGCTGCGGGTGGGGCTCGGGCTGACCCGGCCGGTGCTGGCGGAACGAACTGACTGGTCGGTGTCCCGGATCGGCTTCATCGAAGCGGGGACGGTCGGCGTCGTGCCGGAAGATCTGCCGTGGCTGGCTGAGGCGTTCCGGGTCCGAAAGGAGTCGCTCTATGCGGCGCTGTCGGGGCTGCCGATCGCTGATCTCGTTCGTGAAGCTCAGACCGTTGCACCACGGCAAGCCGGCGCCGGTCATGAAGGTCGAGGGGACCGACCGGGACTTCTGGGTGGACCTGTCGGGAGCGGAGACGGTCCTGGTGACGGCGGACGGCCGGCTGATCCGCTGCGCGGAGACGCCGGCGGGGAGCCTGGGCGCGTACCAGGTCACGGGCCGGCCGGTGCACTACCAGGACCGGTGCCAGCGGATCCGCCGGTCACGATCCGGCACGGCATCCGAATGATCTGGTCCGTCAAGGGCAGCAGACTGCACCTGGAGGCGAAGAACGGCCATCGTGAAATGACCGTGGGGATCGCCCTGAGATCAGACCCGGTCGCCCAGCGCCGCCTGCAGGATGACGCCGAGCGGCTGGCTGTGCACGCGCTGACGGGGACCAAGTAATGCCGACCCCGGTCTACCAGACGGCCGTCGTGCTGGTGGCCAACGGCAAGCCCGACGCCGACGGGGATGTCTTCACGCCCGGGGACGTGACGTTCCCGGATGGCTGGTTACCCGTGAGTCTCGGGTTCAAGCAGACCGAGATCATCGGCCGGGCGATGCTGCACTGGGACGGCCCTAACCTCGTCGCCGACCTGGAGCTCCAGCAGGAATTGCCGGGGCTCTATGCGTCCGTAGGCGGGGTCCGCACGGGCCGAAAGTTCGAGATCCTGGGCGTCGGGGTTACCGGGAAAGGACGGTAGATGGCGAAGGTCCGCAGGATCCCGCGCGACGACATGCACCCGATCGTTCGGGAGTCGAAGCTCCAGGAGGACGAAGCCCTTAAGATCATCGGGCGCTGCGGGGGAGCGATCCCGGTCGTCCCCGAGCTCCTGAAGGCCGAAGGCATTACTGACCCGGCGCGGATCGACGCCATCATCGACGTCCTGAGTGCCGCGACGTCCGGCCTCTTCAACGGCGCCCAGAAGCGGGGCGGCGCGCTGACGTTCGACGTCATCGGGTTCACGATCGCCCAGGCCGTGGCGCTGGGGATCCGCTTGAAGGCCAGGGGGCTTGTTTAGATGGGCCGCACGCCAAGGCGGCGCGTCTTCGACGCCCGGCTCGTCGAGCAGATCTACCGCGAGCAGCAACCGTCGCGGCCGATGGAGATTCGGCAGACGGTCCGGGTCGTTGGCACCAGTGGGCGGTCTGTCCAGGCCGTCGTCGTGGGTTGCCCGGTGGACGGGAGCTTCTCGAGCTGTCCGGCGGGGGTGATCGCGGGCAGAATCCGCCGGGCGCTGACGCCGCCGGATCGGATGCCCGAGCTGCGGCGCCGGTTGCGTGAGCTGCGCGGCGAGTGATGGTCGGGTCTGTGGCCGTTCGCCCCGAACTGACGCCCGAGCAGGTCGCTCGCGCCGCTCAGGCCCTGTGGACCTGGCTCGGCGGGCACGGGCCGTTGGTCGACCAGCCCGGGATCAGTCGAGAGACGTTCCTGACCGGGGCTCGGAGAATCCTGGAGGCGGCCGGGTCGTGAGCGTCGTGCACGACGCGGACGTCCGGTAGCGCGTGCCGGCCGTGGCCGAAGCGCCGAAGAAGGGCCATGGGACGGGTAGTCGTGAACGACGCCTGCGGGCGCAGCCGCACTGGGTGGATATCGAACAACGGTTGCAGCACCGTTGGTCGCCGGAGCGCGTTGCAGACTGGTACGCCAAGGCGCACCCGACGGAGCCTCCGATCAGCAGCCGCACGCTGCGGAGGTTCGTGGAAGATCAGCCGGAAAGTTGGTTCGTCACGCGGATCCTCCTGGAGCAGAGTGTCAAGGATATTTTGCCGGCCGTTATGGTGCGGCAGAGGCTGGCGGAAATCCTGGAAATGCAGTTCGAGCGCATAAATGGCGGCCGGTCTGCCGAGAAGAACATGCAGGGCCTGATGTACCCCGAGATGCGCGCCAACATCGCCCTGGCGGCGGGACTCCTGAAGGACTACGCCGAGCTCGAACAGGGGCCGAGAGAGAAAGGGGCCGCCGCAGGGAGACCCACCGATGACAGCAGTGCGGAAGCTCGAGAGCGGGCCGAGCTCGTCCATCGGGTCGTCAACCTGTCCGAGCAGGAGTTCATCCCGGTGATCGTCCAGCTCCTGGGCCCGCCGCCGGTCAAGCAGCCGATCTCGATCGAGGGGACGGTGCTGGAGTCACGGCCGCTGACGGAGGAGGAACGCGATGCCTGAGCAACGCAAGGGACTGATCATCGCTGGCCGCCGCGCCAGAATGCTGAACGAGTGGCTGGAGCGACATCTCGGGCATGGCCTGATGGAGATTGGCTCCCGTGGTGCAACGTCCGAGGTTCTAATGTGCGGCGCCGGACATGAGGCCATGACGTCCCATGATCCCGACCGCCGCGGGCGCGTCGTCTTCGAGGTGCCGGAGGTGCCTGATGGGCCTCCGCCCGGGAGGATCGAAATCAAGGTCGAGGCGGTCAGGCGCAAGCTGGTGTCGAAGCGAATGGAGCTCGGTCGCCATCGCGTGTTGTTCCGCCACGCATGCACATTGGAGCAAGAGCAGGCCCGCGGCTTGGTCATCGAACGCGTCGAGAAGGAGGTCCGCGCTCTGGAGGGTCAATATCGCGAACTCGGCGGTGGTCCGCGCTCTGGAGGGTCAATATCGCGAACTCGGCGGTGACCCAGCGAAAGCGACCGGCTGGCGCCCGCGGCCCTGACGGATTAGGAACGCGATGGCGGATAGCCTGTTCGGGTTCACGTGCTTCTCTGCGGCCAGCGGTTCGAGGCCGAGCCCGGCCGGCTGCCCGTCTGCCCGGTGTGCGTCGAGCTGATCAAGGCGATGGCCGAGCACGACCGCTGCGTGTAGTTTCCGCTTGCATGCCGCTACGAATATCGTAGATTCGGAACGAACGATGGGTTGGACATGACGACCGATCTGATGGCCAGGGCGATCGGGGCGCTGCTTCGGCGGCTGCCCCGTGGCGTGCAGTACCTGCTATGGGCGGAGCTCGATCTCACGCGCCGAGGGAGACTGATCATGTCATTGCAGCTGAAGGACACGGAGAAGGCCAGCTACAAGCTCGAGGCGGTCGACGCCAAGGGCGCGCCGACGACCCTGGGGGACGTGCCCGAGTGGTCGACGTCGGACCCGGCCGTGGCGACGGTCGCGGCATCTGCCGACGGGATGAGTGCCGTCGTGTCGGCGGTGAAGCCCGGGAAGTGCCAGGTGGCCGTCCACGATCCCGGCACGGGGCTGTCGGGCTCGGACGAGCTGACCGTGGTCGCCGGGGTCGCGGCGAACCTCGTCCTGACGCCGGGGACGCCGGAGAACCAGTAGCCGAGGAGGAGGCGCCGGCCGGTGAGCAGGCCGGCCGGCCCAATGGGACGACGCAAGAGCATTCCGAAAGCCGACTGGGTCGCCACGCGCATGCTCACGCTGGGCAACGGTGCGCGCCGGCGGAAGCCACAGCGACGAGCCAGGACAGCAGGCAGGCTGGATAGCCAGGGGATCCCGTCGCGCCGGGCCGTCGAGTTCGGTGCGGCGGTTGTCCGAAAGGAGCACGATGCTGGAGAGTAACGAGTCCCTGGCGGCGTCCGCCGCGCACCGGCCGCGACACGCCGGGGTGCTCAGGGTGTCGTTCGATCTTCTCGCGCAGCTGCTTGGGCTGCCCGAGGGTCATACGATCGCCGACGTCGAGTGCCATATCGCCGACCGGATGATCCGACAGTGCGAGGTGTTGGTGACGGGGCCGATGATGCCGGAGGTCCCTCATAGGGAGCGCCCGCGGCCGGTTGTGGCGACGGTGCGACACGACGACTGCTCACGGGATCCGGGCGCCGCGCTCGGCTGTCAGGGCCAGAAGAAGATCATCGAGTTTCAGGCGCTGTGACTTCGCCGCTAAGCGTGCGGCGGTTGTGGGTCGCGCTGCCGTGCTAATCCAGGGCTCCGCCCCGAAGTGGCTCCGCGACGTCTCCGACCAGACGAAGACGAAACTCCAAGAGTCGGTCCGGAAGTCGCTCGTGCTGCGAGCGCCGAAGAATCGCGAGGAGCTGTGGCTGGCCATCGCGTATCGGTGGAAGATGGGCATTGCTCGACGACCGGTGTGCGAGCACCACGACGCGCCGTTCGACTTTATCGACTCCGGCTTCTTTCAGAAGCACGACAGGCTCTTTGCCAAAGCGGCGAAGGGATCTGGCAAAACGGTCGGCTTCTCCATCATCCATGAGCTGAACGGGGGCTTCAAGCCAAGGCTCTGGACAGCGCACGTCGGCGCGATCGAGAAACAAGCGAGGCGCTGCTGGGACTATGTCCATGACCACGTCCAGGAAGAGGGCCTGATCGGCAAGACAGTCGATCCGCTTGTCTACGAAGTCGCGCTCGATGGGCAACCGCTACGCTCCGATGTTCGATGGCGCAACGGGGCCCGGCTTGAAATCCTGGCCGCGACATTGGGCCAGGTATCCGGCATTCACCCGAATGTGGGCGCCGCTGACGAGTTCGAGCTGATGCTCTGGGAAGCCTGGGAGCACTTCTCGAAGACGCTCCAGGAGACCGACGCCGGCCGGGCCCAGATGATTCTCGGCTCGACGCATTTCCGCCTTGCCGGGCCGGTCGCGAAGGTGCTGGATCCGCCCGACGGTCGACCGTCGCCGTTCAAGGTCGTCCAGTGGTGCATCTTCGAGGCGATGTCGAAATGTTCGTACGACTGCCACAACGTGCCCGAGCACCTCCGGATGAACGGCAGTCCGACCTGCCCCCTGTGGTCGCGGATCGAGGTCAAGCCCGACGGGACGAAGCAGGAAGTCGAGATGTGCCACGGCCGGGCCCACGACGGCGACGGGCACATGACGCCGGACGCGATCATCACGATGTATATGCTCTCGCCCACGATGGACGAGTGGGCGACGATCATGGAGCTCCGCAAGCCGTCCAAGCGCGGGATGTTCTTCCCGGAACTGGAGGACGAGATCCATCAGAAGGCCGAGTTCGAGTACGTCCCCGGACGCCCGGTGTATCTGGGCTTCGATGACGGCTTTGCGTACCCGTACTGTCTCGGGGCGTGGCAAGAGCGGTCCGACGGGTTTCTCTATCAGTTTGATGAGCTGTACGGGACCCAGAAAGTGACCGGCGACCTGATCGAGGATCTGAAGACGCGGGCTTGGATCGCCGACGTCGCGCCAGCCGAAGACTTCGGTGGATGGCCGGATCCGTCGGCCCGGAGCGCGATTGAGACGTTCAACCGGTGGTTCGTCGAGAACGGCGAGACCGCCAAACGTGCCGGTGGACGTCCGGTCATGCGCTGGGATACCGACAACGACCGGCAGCAGGGCTGGAAGTCGGTTCGGGGCCGCCTCTACGGCATGACGGGCCGGGCGACGATCGGGTTTCACCCGCGGTGCGTGCACACGTACGGCGATCTAAAGGGACTCGTGCAGGAGGAAGGCAAAGAGGACTGCAAGAAAGTCGACGACCACGGCGCCGACCAGGTGCGCTACCTGGTCCACAACCGCGACAAGCGGCTCGGCCGCAAGGCGGGCTTCGACGAACGCCGCCGCCCGGAGGGCATGTTGGACGCGATGCAGCGCCAGCGGGAGGGCGAAGCTGAAGACAAGATCAAGACCCACTGGGACCGGTTGGTCCAGCTCGGCTATCAAGAAACCGAGCTGCGATTGATTGATCAGCGCTACCACGATGATCGTGTAGGATTGGCGCGAGCCCTGGGGGGCCTGATCGTGGATCTCACGATGCGGGGGCGGCTGCAGCGGGCGGGGATGGCGTCTGACGTGGACGACGAGCGTCGTCCGGGCGACGAGGAGGGTTAGGCCGATGGCGAAGCGTGAGGATCCGGGCGCCTTGGGACGCGTGCGGGTGTTATCGCTGTCGGGCAAATCCGCCGGCACGAGCGAGCTGCTCGGGGATGATCCGTTCGCCAAGGCCGGGCTCTACGACTACACCGGCAACAAGAAGATGCGGCTCCTGCAGCCGTTCCTGGGGCCCGGCTCGCTCGAGGCGCTGGTCACGCACGCGACGGAGTCGGATATCCTGCCCCAGTGCGTGACGGCGTTCCAGACGAACATCGACGGGTTCGGGCACCGGTTCGAGCCCATCGTGCAGGGCGAGGTCGACGAGAGCGACACGACGAGTCCCGAGGCCAAGGGCGAGAAGGACCGGCTGGAGTCGTTCTTCAAGTACGCCTACCAGGAAGGCTCGTTCATCGAGCTGCGCAAGCGCAAGCGCGGCGATCAGGAGACGATGGGGATCGGCTACTGGGAAGTCATCCCCGATCTGAAGGGCGACATCGTCGGCCTGAACCACGCGCCTGGGCACACGATCAGGATGACCGCGCTCGGCGATGTCGTGACGGTCGAAGAGCGGCGGCTGGTCGGCGAGACGGAAATCACGGTCAAGGTCC
>Ga0070707_100006483_pt1 | contig 10872 bp, 9 predicted proteins | sample KBSK5502metaG_FD_65468 | JGI IMG/M metagenome (GOLD analysis project Ga0070707, IMG submission 65468) | Corn, switchgrass and miscanthus rhizosphere microbial communities from Kellogg Biological Station, Michigan, USA - KBS K5-50-2 metaG | ecosystem: Host-associated > Plants > Roots >... | reverse complement strand
GCGAACCCGGGCTATCGCGGTGGCCAGCACTTCGAAATCCGGGTCACGCGCCTCTGGCGTTGCCAGCAGCTGATCGATTCTTTGCGTTAGCGTTCCTTTGCCCTCCGGGAGCAATCGTGCAAACCGGGGGTCCTCTTCACTAATCCAGTCAGACCACCGCTCGTCGAGAGTCTTGAGGAAGGTCTGGAGGAAGGGGGAGACTCTATTACCCTGACCTGATACTCCCGCCTCGCCGGAGGTCAAGCTCCGTTCGTATTCGTCAAGAGCTGCCTCAAGCGTACAAGCAAAGTCGAGGATCGACAGCGCACCCATTCCCGGTACCGTGAAGAGCTCGCCAAGTGTGATCTGTGACAGCTCCATCAACCGATCGCGCAGGCGCAACGGGAGCAGACAGTTCCTGGTTCTGGTCTTCCAAGGCACTGTGCTGAGGCTCAGACCCGCAGGCCAGACACGCTTCACAGCGACTACGTGGCCTATTCCATTCCGGCGGGAATGGACGAGGAATACGAGCAAATTCGCAACGCGCTCGGGTAGCCGTCGGGTGAGTCCCAGGGCGCGCGCGTCCAGGCCGTCCATGGTGCTGCCCGGTGGTAGGTCGAGCTCTCGGCAGACCCAAGGCGGCAAGACCTCCTCCCTCCACAGTTCGCGAAGGCTGGCCGGGAGGAGGGGCGCACCGGGCACCCCCCAGGCAACACCTACGACCCGGCTCTCAGGCTTGCGCACCGGCTCCATCAGCCTAGATTAGCGTAGGCAATGCAGAAAAGCTATAGAAATCTCTTGACAAGCTCTCCCACGCAGCTCGAGATCGTGACCCTCGCCGTGTTCCTTGCGGGCGGCGACAAGCGTCCTGTCGATACGGAAGACGTCGCCGTGAAGGCGCATGAACTGGCTCCCGACAGGTTTGCTTGGCGCAAGTACCCAGAGCAGATCAACCTGGAACTGGTTCGCGTGTCCCTGTCAGACGCTAAGAAGCCAAAGAACGGCGCAATGCTGGATGGATCGGGCGATACAGGCTGGTCGCTCACCCTGGCTGGGCTTCATTGGGCGAAGAAGGCTGCAGCGTCCATTCCTGGGCGAGACCTTGGACGTCGAAGAGAGGATAGCCGGCGAGGCGGAGTTGAAGAACGCCGTTGGCGGTCCGAGCGTGAGCGAATCATCGAGACGAAAGCGTGGAAAGAATGGAGTGGCGGTAGCCGTGACATCTCAGTACGAGATGCCGAGGACGTCTTTAGGATCGACTCCTACGCTGTCGGCAGAATGAGGAGCCTTAAGATCACTCGCTTGCGGGGGCTGTTCGCGGAGACTGATCAGATTCATGAGTTCCTAACGCATTTGTCAGCCGTTCTTGGAGCTGCAGGAGAGTAACGATGCGCGAAGCAACCGGAATTAGCGTCACGTCGGATGTCAGGCGAGACTTATTGGCGTCCGCCGCGGCATTCAAGACGGAAGCAGCAGTGGTTTGGGAGTACGTGGCCAACAGCCTGCAGTACGTGGATCGAGGAGTCTCCCCTAAGGTTCAAGTGACGGTCAAGCCGAGGCTCCGGACGATAGAAATAGGTGACAATGGCTCCGGTATGGATTCAAATGGGCTCGAACACTTTTTTAGGATGCACGGAGAAAACATAGAGCGGCTCCGTGGTCGTCCGGGACGGGGCAAATTCGGTACGGGCAAATCGGCCGCCTTCGGCATTGCAAAGCGTTTGGTAGTCGACACTCGGCGATCCGGCTTACGAAATGTTGTGGAACTAACTCGTGACATGATTGATGCCTCGAAGGGTGACGAGATCCCTCTGGGATGGCGAGTGCGGAACGAGGCCAGCTCTCTCCCAAGCGGCACAACGGTGACAATCAGCGACGTCGTTCTCGAAAGGGTGAATACCTCCGCCGTGGTTGAGTACATCGAACGACACCTTCAGGCTTATCGGACTGTGTCTCCGGAGGTAGCAGTAAACGATCACCTGTGCGAATACAGGGAGCCCGAGGTTCAGGAACAGTATCGGTTTCGGCCTTCGAGCTCTCAAACCGACGTCATTGGGGACCTTGAGCTTTCGATCAAAGTCGCCAAAGCGCCCTTGCCCGAGGAGGAGCAAGGTGTGGCGATCACCTCGGCTCCTGGCTGTCTCGTGGCCATTGAGCGGGCTGGTGTCGATCGCAAGGAGTTTGGGAGTTACCTCTTTGGAATTGTGGAAGCGCCGCTCCTGGAGAAGAATGATAGCCCTCTCGAGGCATACGATTCCTCGAGGTCACTCACGCTCAATCCGGCTCATCCGGTAGCCAGCGTGTTGATTTCGTTCATTGGTGCGAAGCTAGAAGAGGTCCGTTCAATGCTGGTCGCCAGGGCGCGGGAGGCAAGAAAGAGCGAGCAAATACGCAGGCTGGCACGGGAGGCTGACAAGATCGCAGAGATCTTGAACAAGGATTTCGAGTCGGTCCGACAGAGGCTGCAGGACATACGCGCGGCTTCCTCTAGTCGCGGCCCCGCGAGTTCTCCATTCGGTGATTCAGCTGAGGGAGGGGACGAGGAAGGTGAGTGGGTTGCTGGCATGGCTCGCCCCGGTGAGCTCTCCGAGGCCCTGTCGAGTGTTGATGGTCGTGGCCGGAAGGGGCGTAAGCCTCCGATGATCACACCGGCAGGGTATCCGTCGGATTCCGGCTCACGTTCCGTGGACCCAGCTGGAGGCTCAAGCGGCCACAGACGGAAGCCGCGGGGCGGCTTCAAGGTGGAATACAAGAACCTCGGAAAGGATGAATTGCGCTCTGTTTATGACAGTTCGTCCTTGACGATCCTAATCAACTTGGATCATCCTGTTGTCGCCGCCGCTCTTGGAGATGGGAACGTCGAAGACTCCGCCTTCAAGCGACTGTCGTACGAGGTCGCATTCTCCGAATACGCGATGGCACTCGGATATGAGACCGCTCGGGAGGATCCAGACATTCCCGCGGACGATCTGCTTTATGAAGTGCGAGCGTCTCTAAATCGGGTGTCTGTCGCGGCTGCGTCACTGTATAGGTAGCCGCAGAGGATCGTACTAAGCTAGCGCGGTGACGCCGTGCACCATCGCCGCTCTTGCTAGCGGGCAGACTGATTTGCGAGGCCTTAGGCAACCGGTGCGTCGAGCCCGAGCAGCAGCTTCAGGGCAGCCTCCGAAGTTCCGACGATATACTCGGCCTGCATCTGCGTAACGCTCTGCTGTTGTGGCGCCCCATGCCGAAGGCCCGGTATCGTGTTTGCCAGACCCCAGAGCGACTCTAGGCTTTTGGCGGTCGCACCATCGAGGAGTCCTCGCGCTTTGAGCACCTTAATGCAGTCGCCCAAGGTATCTGTTGGCCTCTCTGCGACGATCTTGGCTACACTCTCCACTGCGTGGACCGCCTCACGGGCCGCAGTCACAAACGTCGGTGGGGAACTCCGGAGCGCCTCCTGCGCCTCCTTCCAGTGTTGGCGTGGGCTCGCATACCTGGGCGCCTGTAACTGAAGGACGACTGCAACACCAACGGGGCGATGGCGAACGGCGAAGAGATCGATGTCGGCGGCGATGCGCTCGAGAATGGACTTCTTCGCATCGCGCAAGAACGTGTAGAAGCTGTGCCCTTCATGCGAGATGACGGGACGGGCCATCTCTTCGACGTAGGGTATGTCTCGTTCAAGCAACTGGTCGATGTGGGAAAGCACCTCCTGACGAATGTCCTCAGTCCAAGGGATCGCTGCTTCAGTGAGCACGCGTTTGTATGCGTCCCATACGTGATCGACCCGCTCGTTCACGTCTTTGATGCACGCCGCTTCCTGCTCCCGGGCGTAGTACGTCATGTTCACGCGACCGCTCGCCACCGCGTCGTCTCGACACCGGTTGAGGTATGCACGGAGCGCCTCATTCCGGCCTGCGATCGCCGGCTCGATCAGCCTGTTTGCGAGCGAGACGAGATCAGGTCCAAGCGGCATGCGATGCGCACAGGTGAAAGGTGGGAGCGTCGCTGTCGTGCCCAGCAATGTTGATCTTGATGCACGCAGCCGCAATGGTTCGGCGGTTGGGACGCACTCTAACCTAGGTGCGTCGCTAGTCTTCTCCAGTTTCAGGCTCCTTGTCTAGAGGGCCGAACTCTCTTTCGATCCGCTCAATGAAGCGCATCGACCGGATCTCGGGCGCGGCGGACGGAAGGGCCACGTTCAAGAGGAAATCGATCCGCATCTTGCGGTCTCGTTCGAGCTGCTGCTTCGTCAGCGGGTCCAAGTTCGTGACTGCCTCGCGCGCCTTTTTCATGGCGACGTCGGTCTCCTGTACATTGAGTTCCAATCGGTCCTTGAGCGCGAAGATGTTCACTGCGCACCAGGTCAACAGATCGATGCGCTTAGGGTCGCCTGCGTGCACCAGGCGGGGCGAAACACCCTTCGTGTGCCGACGCGCGGTGCGCTCCGAGCAACCCACCTGGTGACCGATCTCTTCGTAGGAGAACCCCTGTTGGCGCAGCTTGACCATCCGATCGACCATCTTTTGGTTCACCCGTGCCACCCGCGTACGCACGACGCGCTCCCGCTGAGGCAGCGTTCCCTTTGACGATGTCCGTGGCATGACCGTTCGCGAGCCGCTTTGCGGCCGCCGAGCGGCCGGTTTTCGACCATGAGCTTTCATGTCACCTCCTCGGCGCGCCTCGGGCAGGCTTCCGGCGCGCCTTCGGTCGGGCCTTCGGCACGCGCTTCGGTTGCGCCTTAGGCTGCCCCTTAGGCTGACCCCTAGGCCGGTGCTTCCTACGGACACGCGGTCGCTTGAGCTGGGACACCTGTGGCCTCGACGATGGCGCGGTTGCGGGCCCCAAGCCGGCGCGACACAGGCGATCGGCGAGCGCGCGGATGCCGGGGAGGGTCTTGTTACGATGCAGGAGCCGGTGGGCCTCGCGGGCGACGACGCGCGTGATCGCCTCGCGGGTAGTGGCCGAGGCATCCCGGCCATTGCGTGCCGCTTGGACCGTGCGTTCGCTCACCCCAGCCAGTCTCCCCACGCGACCACGTGACAACTGTTGCAGGAGCGGAAGTACGTAGACCGTCCACGGGTCTTCACGAGCATCGCGATAGGTGGCACGCACCTCAGCGATCTCGTGGACTAAGCCGTGGTCAACGTCTTCGTGACGGTTCGACTCTTTGCCGATGTAGACCGCGCTCCCGGCACGGACCGGGCGCCGCGTCAGCAGTCCGATCGTGCCCCGGTCACACGGCGCCCCGTCGGGCCCGAGGCTCTTGGGCTCGGGGTGGACACGATACTCGAGCAGTGCGTCGCGGTAGGACTTCACCTGAACGCGGTCGGGCGGGCCGTCGCGGCCGAGCGCGATCATGAACGCCTGCCCGCTGTACTTGTCGTACCACGTCATCGCTGCCCACCGCGCGGGGTTCGGCTCGTAGGCCGCGACCAGGTGGAACCGGGTGGGGTCCACGCCTACGGGATGGGCCAGCGGAGCGACCGTCACACTCAAGCCGAAGTTCGTTGGCTTGACCGTGTCGGCGTACGCCTTCCCATCATTCAGGGCCGCGAAGCTCCGAAGCAGCGTTGGCGTGCTCACGCTCACGCGGCTGACAGCGGGTCGATCAGCCCATGCGGGAAGGCTGAGGCGCTCGCCGAGCGCCTCGCGGATCAGCGCGAGCCACGTCGCCCCGATCCAGTCATCGCCATCGCCGGGGTTCAGGAGATGTCCCAGCCCGTGCTCCTTGCACACCTGGATGGTGATCGCGGCCTTCGAGCTCCGCGTGAAGAGCGCGTACCGTTTGGCGGAGATCGCGAACGCGTAGAGCAGCTGCCGCGTGCCCTCCGCCGTGAAATTCTGCTGCTCGAGCTTGAGCAGATCCGGCACGAGCGGCGGGTCACAGGGGTTCAAGGGCCGGAACTGTGCGCGGATCGCGTCGACTTGCGCCCAGGTCAAGGCTTGGATCGCCGCGGTCCCGTTGCGCATCCGATGCGGACCGCCAGGGCAGTCGACGAGCCCACCCTTCGGCGTCGCCACAATCGCGCCACTATCGGTATCCCCGAACGCAATGACGCCGCCTGCGTCCCGGACCAATCGTTCGAGGATTGCTAGCATAAGCCGCGCCCCCGCCGTGGTGAGCGCGGCAAAAGGCGGAAAGCAGTATTCGCCGGCATCCTCAGGGGCACTCGTGTGACTCGGGAAGGCGCCGTTCCGGCCATACACGAGTACGTCGTCCCCGCCGTCCCCCTCTGGCGGGGTGACATTGAGCTCGGCGAAGATCCCATAAGAGCCACTGTTGGCGAGCACCTTCAGAAAGCGCTCCAAGCGCTCTCGCTCTTCCAGCGGGAGGTCCGCGCTTCCCTTCGCCTCCGCCCGCGCTTCGATCACGCGCCGGAAGAAGTCTTCCGCGGCAGGATCGATGGTGACGCGGCCGCGGAGCGATACCGGCGTCAGTCCCTCTTGCTGGCCCACGGGCTCGAGCCGCACCGCCTCCAGGATCTCGGGCCAACCCCCCGTGAGGAGCCACGATGCCACGAGGTCGGGCCCTGCGACCCAGATCGGTTCGTCGCTCCAGAACGGGTTCACGCCGATCGTGGTGCCATCGGACGCTGGATCGTACTGCGCTCGCACCGGCAGGATATCGCCCGCGGGCCGCACCTTGGCGAAGAAGCGCAAACCCAACCAGAATGCGGGCTGGAAGCACCGCTCGAGCGTCAACGTTCCACCCAGCTCTTGGACTTCCTGCGTCACCGGTACCACCCGGAGCTGCATTGCGATGAGGAGCGGCCACAGGCCGAGCAGAGTGTGCACAGTCGGATACATCGAATGGAAGTCGAGGTAGGCGACCGGCACGCACACGCGCCGCACGCGGACTTCTGTCCGGCCCCCGTAGTAGGCGGTCATGGCCACGCCGATCAGCTCCGGCGGCACGTCCGCGAATTTCACCGCCGGCGGCGTGACCCCCATCGCGCGGAGGTAGCCCTTCGCGAGGCTTGCGGGGGACATCACCTTGTCGGGCGACAGCGCGACTGGGTGCCGATCCCATTCGGCGAGCGCTGCGAGAAGCACCGCAACCGTTACAGCAACATCTTGGCGATTGTAGTCGATGTACTGCGGGCTGATCTGGCCATGCACGGCGCCAGCGAGCTTCCCATCCGCGACCCCCAAGGCTACTGCCGCCGATTCCAAGGAGTGCGACTTGTCCGTCAGCGCGAAGACGAGGGTGCGGAGGTCGAGGAATCGCCCCAAGGCGTCGGGGGCCTGCTCGCGTTCCGCGGGACGGGCGCCCCGGCGGCGCGTCAAACCCATCAGGGCACGCTTACTGTCGATGGACTTGAACCGGAACCAGGGGCGGAAGGAGTCCAGGCGCCAGACACCCGTCTCGGTTTGATATTCAAACAGCGGGATGGCGAACCCGCCGCTGAACATGCGGCCCCGTGCCTCCCCGCAGCCGATGCCCAGCCGCGTGAGGTCAAAGAGAAGGTTGAAGCCCACTACCAGCGCGCCGCCATCGAACGCCTTCCACAGTCGATCGTTGACGAACTCACGACGGGAGAGCAAGAGGAGTTGCATGCGCCGCGAATTCTGTGTCTGGGCCCCGTGCGTGACCACGTACTCTTGGAGGCACGCGAACCCTACGGGATCCCGCTCCGGTAGATCGTCGGCGTAGACCAGCCCCTCTTCCAGACACGTGAACGTGCCGTTCGCCTCCCGATGCCCGTAGCGCCAGCTCCCGAACAACAGGCGCTGGATCGGGTCAATCGTCGTCTCGGTGTCAAAGGCGAGAATATCGTCCGGGCACCCGAATGCCGGCGGCGCCTTGCGACCGGGCGAACGGGGAGGCACGCGTTGGAGATGGGCGCGGTAGGCGACCGGCAGGATCGCCGGCGAAGGCTCCAGGTCGCGTGTACGAACGACAGTCCCGCACGTCATAAGCGCTTCCTCCAGTCTGGACAGTTCTCATCGAGTTTCCGCACAACGTCCTTGCCGCGCTCGGCCCACTTGAGCAACGTGTCCCCTGACTTCCGGAGAAACGAGCCGCCCGCTGCAGTAACGGCCACCAACCGTTCGAGGTCTGTAGGCTGCGGGGTGAGCGGCACCCCATCGTCGCACTGTCCAGCGGAATACTTGGCGTGGCAGGTCGGGCAGAGCAGGATCGTCGCATCGGGCTCATGCGCCTCGCCGAACGGGTGATGCTGTTCCAACAACGAGCGATTGACCTTCCGCAGCGCATCGAGGTCCGTCTCGCCGCAGCCCGCGCAGCGCGCGTCGGGACCCAGTTCTTGCCGACGCCGGTTCCGGCGCCGCCCGCGGTTCATCGGGTCGTAGTCCATCGTGTCACTCCGTAGTTCTTAGGCCGTCGCCTCATATAGGTCTTCAAACGTGACCTGCCCCGCATTCGCCAACCGGTCGAGGAGGTGGGGATCGGTGATGAACGCCACGAGCTGGCCTTCCGCGCGGAAACGCTGACCGACGAAGCGAGCAAGCAGCCGGCGATCACCGGTCCGCAGGTACGTGTCCACTGCGTGCCAATAGTGCGCAAGCCGCGACGCCGTCTTCGAGCTCCGAATGTCCAAGACCGCGAGGCCCCCGGGCGTGAGGACCCGCATCGGACGCCGGAGCTCGTCGAGCGGGATAACCTGATAGGTGCCCTGCCGCTTTCGGAGCGCTTGCCGCGCGTACTTCCGCACGGTGCGCGGTGTTGTGCCCACGCGTGCGGCGGCACGGCGGAGTGACCGCTCCTCGCGACGCATCAACGCAATGGCGTGTAAGGCGCGAAGGTGGGCGTCGGTTCGGTTCGCACCGCGCGCCACTCGAGATGCGTGACGATGGCGGGAGGGCATGGGATGCCGGCGAGGGTTGCGGCTGCGCTTACGACGCATGAGGCCTCCCCCGTCGCCGTGACTTGCGCTGGAACCGGTGAAGGGCCCGCGCATCAACGTAGAACCGACCGAGCTCATCCCGACCGCCGCGAAGCGCACCGCGAAGGACGAGTGCGCGAACCTGGTGATAGGTCAGCTGCAGCCGGAGCGCCGCGTCGGTCAGCGAGAAACGATTCGTGCGCATCTGTCCGCCTTGTAATAGATACACACACACTAGCGTGTGTGATGGCATCAGCGCTATATTTGATGGGCGCAAATGATGAAAAATCAAATTCGGCAGGTTCCCCGCAAGCATCGGGACAAGTGGCGCGACCCCTTCGTCCCCATTCACAGCGGCCGTCTGCGGGCGGCAATGGAGCTCGGAGGATGGACGGTCACGCCGATGGCGACGCGCCTCGGGAAGGACGAGAACCCTCAGACGATCGATCATCTTGCCCGGGGGGGCGGCCTCAAGCGCTGCCGTGCCACCAGACGCGCGGCACTGGCCACGCTGCTTGATGTTACGGAGGAGTGGCTCGCCGGCGGGGACTACGCCGTCCCCCTCCCGGCCGTCCTGCCGCTCCTTAAGGCGCTGGAGGGCTCGCCGCGGGTGATGTTAGCGGTGGGTCGGCTCTTTGAGCGGTGTTACCGAGCTGTCGAGCGCGACCTAGCAAGGGAACCCAAGCGGCCAGACTCGGCACTCGGCTGGAACGCGACACACGATGTGCATTGGTTCATGATCAGCACCCTCGCGCAATTCCTCACCACTTCCCGCTGGCAGTCGGCTCTTGGGTGCTCGCCGCCGGCGTTGGGAAAATCTCCAGCGCTTCCTCGAGGGGGCCCAATTCCGGAGATGGACAAGTGGCTTGGGCCCGTCCCACCCTCTGCTTGGACGGCGCCGCCCAGTGCCGTCCCACTCGGATCCGCGGAAGAGGCGGTTATCCTCGCCCTTCTGCACGTGTGGATGCACATCCTCGAACCGTGGTTTGACGGGATCTCACCGCTTGCCTATCAGCGCTTTCGAGAGCTTGCTGCGATCCTCAACCCGACCGTTCCCGTCATGCTGCCGCAAAGTTGGCACAACCGAGCGCCAGTCAAGCAGCTCCCGCCAGCCGCGCCCACCAGTCCGTACGCGTTGGTGGATTGGCCCCTAAAGCAATCAAGCTCACCCTTGGCGAATGCAGGTCGCCGGAAGATGAAAGGACGGAAGCCATGACCACGCCGACGAAAGTCGTGCCCTCTGGCGGAGTCGTCACATTGAGCGGCTACGGCCTTCGCGTCGCCGTTGAGCGGGGCCACCTCATCGTCGAGGACGGGGTCGGGAGCGCCCGCCGGTTTGGACGCTTCACTCGCATTGACCGAGATCTAAAACGGGTAGCCATCATCGGTCACAGTGGGACGATTACGCTTGATGCCATCGCCTGGCTGCACCGAGTAGGCGTCACACTCGTGCACATCGGACGCGATGGCACGCTGCTCCACGTGATGGCGCGTTCTGCCGCGCAGGACGCGCCCCTGAAGCGAGCGCAAGTACTAGCAACGGAGTCGGGGTTGGCGCTCAGCCTAAGTCTGGAACTCGTCGCCGCGAAGATTCGCCGCCAGCATGCGCTGCTCGATCATCTGCCGGGAGCCGACGGAGTGCGTGAAGAGATGCTGAGCCGACTCGAGGAGCTTGCAGAGGTGACCACCTTTGCCGAATTGCGGCGAACGGAGGGACTCGCAGCACGGGCGTACTGGACGGCGTGGCAAGCAATGCCGATCCAGATTCGGCGGGCTGATCTTCGCCGGTGCCCCGCGCACTGGACGCGCTTTGAGGCGCGAACGTCACCGTTCCCGGGGTCCAAGTCACCGCGACGGGCGGTGAATCCCGCGAATGCGATCCTTAATTACCTATATGCACTGCTCGAAGCCGAGGCACGCATTGCGGCGCTTGCAGTCGGGCTGGATCCGATGGTGGGACTGCTCCACACGGATCATACCTCACGCGACTCCCTCGCCCTCGATTTGATGGAACCAGCCCGGCCGGCTGTTGACGCTTGGGCACTAGACTTCTTCACGA
>Ga0070707_100006481_pt1 | contig 10873 bp, 10 predicted proteins | sample KBSK5502metaG_FD_65468 | JGI IMG/M metagenome (GOLD analysis project Ga0070707, IMG submission 65468) | Corn, switchgrass and miscanthus rhizosphere microbial communities from Kellogg Biological Station, Michigan, USA - KBS K5-50-2 metaG | ecosystem: Host-associated > Plants > Roots >... | reverse complement strand
GTGGCTCATTTTTCGATTACAAAATGGCTCACTTTTCCGGTATTGGTTCGTTTTTGTCAATGTGTTCCTTGGTAAAGGTTTCAGTTAAAAATTGGCCCACTTTTCCCTTGCAAAAAACAGGGCCAGTCATGTAGCAATGTAAACGACTGCAACGCCGAACATACGCGCTGCTGCACAACGTCCCCGCAATCAAAAAGAACGCCACCCAAAGCCATGTACTCACGGCAGGGCTGGTAGGGAGCAACATTGCACCGAGTGCTGCCACCGAGGCAACAGTCCAACCCAGAGGTGCGACCCACTGTCTGCAGTGTAACGGTAGAGGTGCGAACTGATTCCTCATCGTCTATGCTTGACCTCCATTGAGTACGTGTTGTGTTGGAGGAGACACCCGTCCAACGCTTCTGACAGATTGCTCTTTGTCTTGTGTGACCCGGCTGCACTCAAGCCCACTCGCCCAGAACTGAGTGAGCCATTGATCGCGCAACAGGGCTTTTATTTCCGCGCTTCCCCGCAGGCGCAGCCAGATTGGTCCCAAGTTTGGCTCATAGTGCCGTTCGAAGGTGAAGAAAGGACAACAGGCTCTTTCCGAAGCCTCGAACGACACAACCCTGTGGATCCATTCCGGCTCGCCTGGAAATTGGAAGGCATAGCCGTCTTCAAGCTCCTGTAATTTTTGGTGCGATGCGATGAGAGGTCGAACGATCTCCCCTCTCGCTGAAAGGCGCGTCCCCGGTGAGCGCGCAGGCCAGGACGAGTGGCTGTGCTTCCTGTTGAGTATCGGGCATGAGAGCCACCTCTTTCTTTTTTTGCATGTCTACGCTTCTCTCAGAGGGAACCCCATTGCATTCCCTCACAAACGAGTGTACAATTTCAAGTGGACTTGAAGTCAAGAGGGGAGAACCATGAGTTTGAACGAAGCGAACCTGACCATTGGTGAAGTTGCGCGCCAGGCCGGGCTGCACACCTCGGCCATCCGGTATTATGAAGACATCGGAGTCTTGCCCAGACCGGAAAGAGTCTATGGTGGACACCGGCGCTATTCCGCACGTGTCTTTCAGCAGTTGGCATTCATCCAACTTGCCCAAGCTGCCGGCTTTTCCATGACGGAAATCCAGACGCTGGTTGCCGGTTTCGATGAAACCGCGCCGCTGGGTGTGCGCTGGCGCACCCTGGCCGAGCAGAAACTGGCCGCACTCGACGTCCTGATGAGCAGGGCGCAGCGGATGAAACGCGTGCTGGAAGAGGGCATACGCTGTCAGTGCCTCAACCTGGACGAGTGTCTTGGTAAGTTGCCCGAAGGGTGGGCGAGTAGTGACCTGAAGGGTGAGAAATCGACGCCTATCCGTGGGAAGCATGGGCAGCTCGTCTGAGCACATCGCGCAAGCCGCTGGCTTGCCGCTCGCGACACCTGGAAATGCGGCGCTGGTTTTCCCGTAGCCCCGCTGGCGGGTGAAACAAACAGCGTGTGTGATATGAAATCCGTCCAAAGAGTGTATACTAGGAGGGATGGGAAAGCGAGTCAAAATCCAAACAGCATACACAACGGAAGAGCTGCATGAGCGGTATCGGCAAACGAAAGATGCGGTCGAGCGAACCCACTGGCACATTCTGTGGCTGGCGAAGGAGGGCAAAACGCCACAAACGATAGCTGAGCAGCTTGGCTACACAGCCCGATGGGTCCGCACGGTGATTGGACGCTGGAATGCGCAGGGAGAAGCAGGCATCCGAGATCATCGCCATGAGATTGATGTGAGCCGTCCCCTGCTTTCACCCGAGCTCCAACAGGAACTCACAGAGGCCCTGCAAGCCCCGCCAGCAGATGGGGGCCTGTGGAGTGGCGCGATCCGTGGCACAGTGGATGCAGCAGCGTCTCGGCCGACCAGTCGCTCCACAACGAGGGTGGGAGTATCTCATGCGGCTCGGTCACAGCAGTCGCGTGCCTCGCCCGCAGCATGCCAAAGCCGACGAGGCCATCCAGCAGGAGTTTAAAAAAACTCCCGGAACAGCTAGCCCTGGTGCAGCACCAGCACTCCCAAGCCAGCGTCGAGTTGTGGACCATGGATGAGCATCGGATCGGCCTCAAACCGATCCTGCGACGCGTCTGGGCGCCCAAGGGAGCCACCGTCAAAGCCCCGGTGGCCCAACGCTATGAATGGATGGATGTCTTTGCCTTTGTGCATCCACAAAGCGGGCAGACGAGTTGGTTGCTGTTGCCCACGGTCAGCGTTGAGGTCTTCTCTCTCGCGGCTTTCCGCTTTTGCCGAGGAGGTGGGAGCAGGGCCAGACAAACAGATCGTGTTGGTTCTGGATCGTGCCGGGTGGCACAGCAGTGCTCGACTCATACTGCCAGAGGGGATCCACCTGGTGTTCTTGCCGCCGTATTCCCCAGAGGTGCAGCAGGCTCCGCGGCTCTGGCCGCTTTCTAACGAGCCACTGGCCAATCGGGTCTTCACTTCCCTCGATGAGCTGGAAGAGGTCCAGGCTGCGCGCTGCCGCTGGCTGCAAGCGCACCCTGAGATCGTCCAGGCCCATACCTGCTTCCGCTGGTCGCCTATGCTGTCGGAGATCGCAGTCAGGCTACCTGCCGCCGCTTGTGGAACGCCATTCCAGCAGCTTATCGCTCCGGTCACTGCTACACTGATTTCTGGGCCGCCTACCAGGCAGTGATACCGGAGGAGCAGCACACAGCGGGAGGCTCGGAAAGCGGGCAAACGGCCATGTTGAACGCTGGAACAATACCTTGCGCCAGCGCCTGGCTCGCTTCGTCCGCAAAACGCTGTCCTTTTCCCGCGTCAGATGTCTTGCATGAGGCCTGCCTTCTCCCCTTTCTTCACCGCTACAACCGAGACCGGGCTATCATTCTCATACGAACCACTACCCTCTCTTCATCGTACCTGAGGTCTCAACAAAATGCAAGGGCTGAATGACTCTCACCACTCTCATCCGTTACCCCTCGACTGGACGGTTGATACGAACCGAGTAATTTGCCCCGCCCTGAGTCTGGCCTGTCTGCGAATCTCGCTGGACCACAGAGAACTCCCACGACTGACCGATCTGGGCCTTCTCTGGAGGATCTATACGGAAGAAAATCGTGTGGGACTCGTTAGCACCAATCGGGATAGTGGTCAGCGTGGGTTGATGTCCCAATAGCTCAACACGTGGAAGCAACAAGGGTCGCTCGGCCACCAGCTTCATCGCAGCGGTCAAACGGTCGAAGTCTTCCTTGCGAAACTTTCCTTCGTGGAAAAGTCGTTCGGCATCCCGAGAGTGCCGAGCGTACCATTTTTTCACCTGTGGGTTCGACTCCACGGTGAAGTCCCTTTGTGTATGCAACATTTCATCAGATACAAGCACGCTTGGGATGAGAAGTTTCAAAGTACCAGAGAATCGCCGGAGATCAAAGATCAAGTCGATGAAGCCCTTTTCTTGGAACAGGAATCCTGTGACATCAAGCCTCGCCCACATTCCAATCCCCGTACGCGGTGGAGTACCAATGAACTGCACAATATGGAGATTCTTTTGACCAACCTTGCGATCCTGGATTGTCAGAGGATCAACACGCTGTTCTGTATTCGTGTACGGATCTGTGTCTGAGTGGACGAAAGCCACCAGACAGAAGTGGGATTGTCCGGGCAAACTGGCAGGCAGAGGTAACACGTTCGACGGTAAATCAAAAGCCGCGACCTGTGGGAAGCCAGGGCGCAGGTTGGCCAGCGCGACCGTGCCCAGTGTGGTCCAATTCGACCCAGGTAGCGAGGTGCCGGTTTGGATGCTCGTGGCATATCCGGCAGGAAGCGGGTTCAGCACAGTAGAAGCATGGGTCACAGCGGCCGTCACGCTCACAGAGGATGCTGTCAAAGGACCCCGATTGTGTACCAGGACATAGACACGGTTATGGACGACTGTTGGCGGGTCGATAGTGGCGACACCATTACTGCCATCAACGATAACTTCATGGAATTGGAAGAAGTCGATCTGATTCGTGGGTGTCTGATATCCAGAGAGCGTTGGGACATCCACCTTGATGTTTGGTGAGAGATAATGGACCACTGGCGCAGTCGGCCACCTGGAGGGGTCGTCGTGCCCATCGGTATTCTCTCCACGTGCCGTGTCGAGCATCGTATCCCGGATATAAAGCTCGGTCTCCGTGGGGGCCGGAGGATCGAGAAGATACTCATAGAGACCGCGACCATGCGTCGAAGCTCGCAGTAAACGAGCCCCAGCGTGGAGCTGGAGGTCGAACACCGGGGCGTCGGGCAAGCCATTCTGTAGTACCACCCAGGTATTGCCACTGTCGGTCGAGTGCCATACGCCGATGTCGGCACCAACGTAGACGTGTGTGGGGTTGGCTGGGTCTACGACTATCGCGTTGTGCTCGACATCAATCAGACTGTCGGTACCACTTCCGCTGCGCGCCTGCCATGCACTCCCGTTGAAGTGCCAGACGTGGCGAGTATCGCCAATTCCCCCGAAGCAGATGTAAATGGAGTTGCGCGCTGGATCGGACCAATCAATGGCGATATCCGAAACCAGGCCGTGGAGCGGGAGCACGCCGCTAACAGCGTCATCGATACGCGTGAGGGACCACGCACTATTGGCAAGATCAGCGCGGAATACCCTTCCGTTCGTCGTACCAACGAACATACGGATATCATTGGCGAAGACCATTGAGTAGATACCAGCGCTACCAGCAGGTAGTGTCATGTTCAGCGCAGGAAGAGCAGGCCATGTGTTTCCGAAGTCATCAGAGACATAGATCTGCCCCCCGGCGCCAAATGCAACGCGTTCGCTCCCTGGCGCTCCAACTAACGGTTCAACCATAAGTGACCACGGTGGCGCAATCGCCTCCGCTGCGTCGCTATTCCAACCTGTGCTAGTGCGGTAGACCGTGCCATTGGCGTATACAAGCGCGCGGAACGGATTCGTCGGATGCACAACACAGTAGCCGCCATCGCCGCTCCAAACCCAGGTCCACAATTCCTCGCCAAGATAGCGTGCTGTACCATTGTCTTGCAAGCCGCAATAGATGATAGCGGGTTCAGACGGACTCATTCCCATGTAGTTTGTGCATAAACAGGAGAGTCCGGTATTGCGCGCTTCAAACGAGCCGGTACCGACAGGATCGTTGTTAAGGAAACAGCCCCCATCAGTCCCCACCCACAAGCGATTTGAGTCTCCCGGTACGAAAACCAGTGTATGAACGTCGGAATGCGCACTCGTTCCAATCGCTGTCGCCGTCATCGAGTAATCGAGTCCGCTCGATGAAACCACGCAGCGCTGAATATTTGCCGGGAAGGGTGAAACGGCGTTGGAGTCGCCGCCTACGTAGATACGATTGGCATTGTTTGGGTCAACAGCGATGCACAGATCGTAACTCCCCTGTCCGCCAGGAACGATGTTAGGAACACCAAAGATATTGTGCCACGACCCACCACCCCCATCGAGTCGGTAGATGCTAGGCTGAGCACCAACGCTGTTCGTTAAAAGAGCGTAGAGGACATTAGGATTGTCGGACTGCGCTGTTAACGCTATACGTCCAACATTTGAGGATGGGAATCCCGTGCCCACAACTGACCATGTTGATCCGTCGGTTGAACTGTAGACTGGCCCTCCCCACGCAGCAGCATAGAAAATCGTTGTTGAACCTGAACGCGTTACGACGACGCTGCAATGGTTGCCGGTGCGACGCTGCTGCCACCATGCACCGCTGCTGACAGTTCGCTGGTACAGTCCATTCGTCGTCGCAGCTACAACCGTATCGGGAGCGGCAGGATCAACAGCAAGCTCATAGAAGGCAAAACCCGCCAATGGAGGCGTCGAAACTTCTGGCACCCAGGTGCTGCCTCCATCGTCAGAGCGAATGGGACCAACGCCGCGATAGCTTGGCAATGCGCTTGTGAGGCGCCGTGGAAAGGCTGCATCTGTATCGCCCTCACCTGTACCAACATAGATCCGATCGGGTTTTCCAGGATCGATGGCAATAGCGCCGCACGCAAGACTCGTGCTCGCAAAATTATTGGGATCCAAATCGAAGCCATCCATCAAGGAATACCAGGAACGGCCGGCGTCATCAGAGCGGAATACCCCGCCGTTCGCAGTAGCAGCGTACAGACGGCTCCCTCCTGAACTGATGGCAATCCTCCCCACGCGGCCTGCAACGGCTGGTCGGCCAACCGCCTGCCCTCGCGCGACCACAGCGGGTCCGATGAACCTCCAGTTATTGACGCCTGGGATAGCGAGCATGCCGAGTGCAGCTGTTGACTTACGTTGTTGATACTCTCGTAGGCGCTGCACCCAGTGATCGTGTTTGATTACGCCGAGTATCTCGTCACCACGCCCTGGTTGGAGATGGCTCGCAAAGGGTGCCTCCTCCAACGGATCCTCCTCGCTTGGCTGTCTGACACGTCGGATTGCTGCCAATGACTCGACATGCACAATCTCCGGCTCCGACATCTCCTGCTCTCGCGGGATGAGACGTGAATAGGCTGACTCGATCACTGGCATCAACCACCGCTGCGGTCCCTCATCGGACAGCTCAATCTCCTGATCGGACTCTGGCTCTCTCTCAGGTGTTGAACGTGTTCTATCTGCCATTGCTTTTCTCCATTCCATATTACTCGCTTACCAGAGCTATTTCTGTCTGAGCTGGGATATGAACCCATATGCTCATCGACGAATCAAGAAATGGTGGCCCAGGTTCTGCGCCACTCATAGCCCGCCAGGGTAAAAAGAGTGATAGTCGCCATCACTAAAGTCCCGACGATGAGCCGTTCCAGGGTTCCATTCCCCTGATCTGGATCAACGCCAAAGACGATCTCGATCCAATCTTTCCCTATCAAGGTGAGCACCAATCCTATGCCTGTCCCGGTTGCTATGCCTGTTTCAAGCCAGAAACGTCTTCTTAATGGATTCCTCATTGGTTCAACCTCGCCTTTCGCAAAGCCGTGCTACGCTTTATACATGTAAATCCCAAGATTAAACATCTTGGGATTTACACAGAGAGGCCAAACTCCGCTGTTTGGAGCGGCCAATCTTCGGTTTGTGTCACACGGGGTTACTGATTCCTAGGGTGTGAAGAGACCAGGTGACGCGTCCAACTTCTTGATGTTCGTAGAGTTGACGAACGAATACCTCGTACGCGTGCTTTCGCTCATCCTCTGGAATGTGAACGAGTAGCTTGAGCTTCGCCTGCGACAGTGCTGGTAACAACACCTCTCCGAACAGGTGTCGACCATGTGGATTGATTGGTAGCAACGCCACACCACGTTTTTCATCCACCTTTACAAAGGGGGACCGTTCCTGCATTGCATCTAGTAAGTATAACGGTACCTCCAACAAAGCCTTGGCTCCCTCAGGTAGCCGTGCCACCACCTCTAATTGCATTCGCCTGGCTATGTCTGGTGCTCCTGGGAAGATGAATGGTAGCTCGACGTAGTCGGCAGGATCTCCACCTGGTGAAGGAGAACTACTCACAACGTTGAAGTTACGCCACGTGACATTGTTGTTCTCACGAATAAAGCTGACAAAGTTGTTCCAGTTGAGAAAGTCTGTAGGGCTGGGCGCAGGATCATCAACTGAATTGATTAGCCCTACAAAGCAGAAGTGTCCGGGAGCAGGGATAGCAGCCGAAGGCCATACAATGGCATCTGACACGGTCAGGATGTTTCCTGAAGGAACGCTGGGGATAGTGATGGAACCAACGAGTGTCCAGAGATTAGGAGTTACCAGCGTTGCGACAGGCGACCAGTACACGGTTGCCAGAACATTTGTAGCTGCTCTGTTACCGCGATTGAGCACGCGCACATAGATGTAATCGTCATGCCCAGTCTCGGCCTGGTCACCAAGCGTATTGCTGTTTTCCGTACCACTCCCTGCACCGAGGGTGACCTGGGGATTCGCCACTGGAGCAGGACGTAGAATGATATCTGGACTGGCAGAAACCGCCCCTGTATGTGGATCACCGATATCGCCTACGAAATCCCTAATAAAAATGTCTGGTGCCAGTTGCAACATAGTGGAGATGATACTTTGCAGGTCAGGCATTACACCTATGCGGTCAACAGCCGGGTTACTCGAAAGTGTTCCAGTAGCCGGGTTACTCAGAATGGCACGCAGTCGTTTGGGACTAAAACGAAATCCTAGATTCGCCTGAGCCTCTCCCTGCACAGCTAACGCGGCCCCCGTAATAATCGGCGATGCACTGGATGTGCCATTAAAGGTTGATGTATACAGCGTCGTTGAGCCAGAGGTATCTGATGCGCTCGTGTCGACGTTCTCTCCCCAGGCATAGCAATCTATCCTGCTTCCGAGGTTCGAGAAGTTCAATCGAGAGTGAGGAACAGTGGAACTCGCTGCACCCACCATAATGGCTCCTGAATCTTTGAAATCAACACTTCCTCGATTGAGTACCTGGCGTCCACTCGCATCCGTGAATGTGTCGAGATCAGTAGCGCCATTTCCACCCGCCTCGACGACGACAATGCCCAGTGCCGTTGCCAGGCGAATAGCATCGAAACATGCAGGTACAGTCTCGCAGGGGAGAAGATTGATTTGCACTTCCAGGAGCAGCACGTTTCCAAAATCGAGCTGTATGATGGTAGCTAATATCCCGTTTGGAATGTTACTAGTGGAACCACTATGCGAAACAACATTGATGGAGGCAACATTAGGAACAATACCTACAACCCCGACAGTGTTATCACTGGCAGTTATCTCACCTAACACAGCTGTTCCGTGAAATCTGGATGTATTCACCAGCGTACCGAACAAAATCGAAGCGCCATGTGCGACGAGGTCCTCATGGTTCAGCGTCCAACCTTGCTCAAGGTCGATTATCCTTTGTCCAGCGCCATCTCCTCCTGCGCTTAACCACGCGTACCTGGCGTTGATGCCACCAGGTGCTGCGTTCAGATAGCCCTGATTTGCACTGCGTGGATCATCACTTGCATTGACCGTCGGATCCTCCGCAGGCTGGTCGATGTAAGCCTCCTGCACAATTTTCCACGAGGACAATGCCTTTGCCAACGCCTCATCACCGATATCTGAGGGACAATCAATCACAAAGTAGGTAAGAAAATTTGGCGGGCGATAGGTCTGGTCAAGCTCAATAGCTTTATCCACGAGTGCCCGGATTCCCTCCGTACTCAGAACTGTGTACAATCTCCTCAGGGAGATACCTGGGAACTCTTTCACTAACTGGTCCCATGGCCCAAGCTGGAACTTCCTGATGTACTCCTCGGCTCTATCTTCGTATGGAAGCTCTACATAGTCACGGAACTTTACTATAACTCGTGGACGAAACTGCTCTCCTTCACGAGGAGGATAAGATGTGCGTTGTTCCTTTTTTTCTTGCACGGTAATGCTCTTTTCTTTCTCTTGCATCATTTCTTTCGAAATATGCATGCAATCACAGTAAGGGTGTCTGGATATTCCTGTGTCATTTCATCAGGAATAAGTTTTGGTCTTAAACCTGCTGTGTAAACGTCCAGTCAGGAACTTTGGCAAACAACTGCTGTTGAACAACAAGAATGAAACGAGAACCGTTGCTCCAGGGAGTGAAGCTTTTTTTCACGTTGATGTATCTAGAGTGAGACGCAGTGCTTCACGCCAGCTGCCCATCAGCACCGAAGCCGCTCCTCCACTGTCACCAACCGTTTTCTTCATGGCAGTGCCACGGGCCTTGTCCAAGTCTATCCGTGCCGATTGCAAAAAAGCTTGACTCCCTGTGCTCTCACTGAAAGAGGTAAGGCTAGGATCCTGACGAAAATCGCTCAGAGCGAACTTTTTTTCGAACAATTTGCCTGGTTTGGAGCGTTTGAGCCCAAGTAAAAGCCTTTCTAGGGTATATTTGGTGTAATTCATGCAGCATTTGTTCCCGTTCCATTCGTTTTTTTCCTGCTTCATGAAGCCCCTTGAGAAGCGGCTTTACAATGCTCTGAGTGATTTTCGTCAGGATCCTAGCCTTACCTCTGAAAGGAAGCTTCCTTCTCTCAGTTTCTCTATACTTGTAAGGAGGTAGTTGCCAACGCTATTGTTTTGATGTACTCACACAAATATAACTTAGCTCTCTGAGTTGAACCTGTGAAAAAGCTAAGATGAAGCTGAGAAAGCACGGCTACAGATTGATTGGAGTACTGGTGCATGGGAAGGTGTGGCACGTGCAGTATCGCCAGGATGCCGAAGATGAAGCAGATCTCGGTGCTGAGATCATCGCCGCTTTCGCCGGCGCCGAAGAGGTAAGTAGCAGTTGATCGAAAACCCTCTTGACGCTCGATGATCGAGTCACGATTACAGGAGGATATGACCCAGTGTCATGAAGTAGGCGGCGAGCGAGGTCCCGTAACCGGGCCTTTTCTCTCTGCCCCTTCCCGAACCGGACAGGACCGCTTTCCGTGTCATCCGGCTCTCCAGTGGCGGCCTTCCATAGGTTCAGACTCCGCACATCTCGTGCTCTTCCCCCTCAGAAGGTCATCACCTGCGCTGCTTTCCCCTGTGCATGGCTTTCCCATGCTCCCCGGCAGGTCGTTACTCCTGCGAGTACTACCAGCGCTCTGTCACCATAGGCTCGCGCCCGTAGGTGATCCCGCGTTTCGTCAAGATGATACGTCCGAGCACACCGTAGGTCGCCCACTCATTCCCTTGAATGATCTCGTTGATCATCGTCTCTCTTGCAGAGGTGGCCTCAATCTTACGTAGGAATCGAGGCCCAAGAGGGCATCGGCTTGAGGCATGGTGCCGATGGGAGAACAGCTACTCCCCTGAGAATTGGGCTTCGGGCAATTCAGCTCTAACCATAGCGTACGGAGCTTGCAGCGCATCGACGTACATGCCTTCTGCCGATCACCGCTTTCCACAACAGGCTCTTTTCCCCTCC
>Ga0070707_100006480_pt1 | contig 10875 bp, 7 predicted proteins | sample KBSK5502metaG_FD_65468 | JGI IMG/M metagenome (GOLD analysis project Ga0070707, IMG submission 65468) | Corn, switchgrass and miscanthus rhizosphere microbial communities from Kellogg Biological Station, Michigan, USA - KBS K5-50-2 metaG | ecosystem: Host-associated > Plants > Roots >... | reverse complement strand
ACGACCGTGACCGCCAGCCGGAGGTCCCGGAGCGTCGCCAGCTCGCCGATCGTCATCTCCAGGCCTGCATCGCCGGTGAAGCACACCACGGGGCGCTCCGGCCGCGCGAGCTTGGCGCCGATGGCCGCGGGCAGCCCGTAGCCCATCGTCGCGAGGCCGGTGGACTGCAGGAGCCCATAGGGCTCGTAGCACTCCCAGACATGGTTCAGCAGGATGCGATGGGACCCCGTGTCCACCGTCGCCAGCGTGTTGCGTGGGAACGCCAGACGGCAGGTCTCGACGACCGCGTGCGGGCCCCAGGCCTCCACGCCCTTCGGGCGCAGCGAGGCCTGGATCTCCGCTCGCGCGGCGGCCGGCAAGCCGTCCGGCCAGGTCTCTCCGCCCCGGTCGGGGATCATGGCCACCAGCTGGCCGAGCGCGAGGCGCAGATCGGCGACGAACTCCAACCTGGTCCAGTGCACGTGATGGTCGTTGGGCGCCCACCCGATCTCGGCCGAGTCAACCTTCGGGTCCCAGGGCTGGATCCAGGCGTCGCGCATCTCGACCGGATCGTAGCCGAGGCAGAGCACGAGGTCCGCCGCGCCCAGCACCTTGAACAGGGCGCGATCGGCTACCGGCGAAAGGCCGGCGCCCCCGACGACCAGCGGCGCGTCCTCGGCGATCACGCCCTTGGCCTTGTAGGTCGTGATCACGGCCGCGCCGGCCCGCCGCGTGAACGCCCCCAGCTCGGCCGAGGCGCCGTGATGCAGGATGCCGAGCCCCGCCAGGATCAGTGGCCGCTCGGCTCGTCGCAGCCAGCTCACGAGCGTGTCGAGGTCCGCGCCGGGAGCGAGCGCCGGGCGGGCGCGCCGCGGCAGCGCTTCGTCGGGGCCTCTCACCGCCGCGCCGGCCACGCGCGTCGGCACGTCGAGGTGCACCGGCCCGGGCACGCCGCTCGACGCCAGCGCGATGGCCCGGTCCACGAGCGCGCCCGCGCCACGCTCGGTGAGCATCAGGCTGCACTTGGTGATCGGCGCCAGCAGGGCGGACTGGTCGAGGACCTGATGGCTGTAGGTGGCCGCGGTCCCCGGGTCGACGCACGCGGTCACGACCACCATCGGGGTCCGGTCCAGGTAGGCGTGCGCCACCGCGGTGACCAGGTTGGACACGCCGGGCCCCAGCGTCCCGACCAGGACGCCCGGCGTTCCGGTGAGCTGCGCCACGGCATCGGCCATGAATCCGCCCGCGGTCTCGTGCTTCACCAGGTGAAAGCGGACGCCGGCCCGGTCGAGGGCATCCATCACGGCGAGCACCTCCCCGCCCGGGATGCCGAAGGCGTGGCGGGCGCCGGCCTCGTGGATGCGCTCGGCGAGATACTCAGCGACCGTCGGCACTCTGTCTCCGGAGGCCTGCGCTCTGGCAGTCGGGACACTCGAGCGACTCGCGGTCCGCTTGGCCGTAGTCTGCCGCGGCCGACTCGGGCGAGACGTAGCCGTTGATCACGTCGTCGCGGAGCCGGTCGGGATCGCGGTCGGCGGCGGGCCCGAAGCCCCCGGAGCCCGGCGCGCGGAGCCAGATCTGGGCGCCGGGCGGCGCCGTGAAGGAGCCCTTGCTGTTCACCTCGCGCTCGGCGCCGTCGGGGCCGATCACCGCGATGCGCCCGGCGCCCCCGGCGCCGCCGCCGGCGAGTCCGAAGGGCGCGGACTTGGTCCGCTCCAGACAGACGCTGACCTGGGATGGGCGGTCCAGGATCCGCCACACGCGCTCGACGCCGCAGCCGCCCCGGTGCCGGCCGGCGCCCCCGCTGTCGGGCACGATCTCGTAGCGCTCGATCCGTACGGGGAAGCTCATCTCGAGGATCTCGATCGGCGTGTTCATCGTGTTCGAGATGCCGGCCGACATCCCGTTGACCCCGTCCTTGGTCGGCCGCGCGCCGAAGCCGCCCTTGATGGTCTCGTAGCTCACGTAGCGGTCGCCCGTGCGAGCGTCGACGCCGCCCAGGGTGAGGATCGCGGAGGTCCCCTGGGAGCACGCCATCACCCGCTCGGGGGCGAGCCGGGCGAGCGCGCCGAAGAGCATGTCGCAGACGCGGTGCGAGATCTCGTGGTTGGCGTAGACGACCGGCGCCGGGAAATCCGCGTCGACCACGCTCCCGCGCTCGGCGTGGAGCTCCACCGGCCGCCAGCAGCCCGAGTTGGGCGGGACGAGGTCGCGGGGGTCGGCGACCATCTTGACGGCGGTGAAGATCCCGGACGCAGTCACGGCCAGCGGCGCGTTCATCGGCCCCGCCACCTGCGGATCGGTCCCGGCGAAGTCGACGATGAGCCGGTCGCCGCGCTTGGTGACCTGCATCCGGATGCGGAAGATCGCGTCCTCCTTCTCGCCCTCGTCGAGGATCCCGTCGCCGTCGCAGAAGTCCTCGAAGCTGGCCGTGCCGTCGGGCAACGCGGCGAGCGCCGCCCGCATCATCCGCTCCGAGTAGTCCATGACCTCCCGCATGATCGCGAGCAAGAGCCCGACCCCGTGCTTCTGCGCCAGCTCGCCGAGCCGCGTGACGCCGCGGCGGTTGGCCGCGATCTGCGCCCGCAGGTCGCCCCGGCGCTCCTCCGGCGTGCGGACATTGGTGAAGATGATCTGCTCCACGTCCCGGTTGAGGACGCCGGCCGCGTACAGGCGCACGGGCGGCAGCCGGAGCCCCTCGCCATAGATCTCCGTGGTGGCGCCGTAGCTGCCGGGCGTCGCGCTCCCGATATCCGGCCAGTGGGCGCGCACGCAGGCGAAGCCGAGCAGCGTGCCGTCGTGAAACGCGGGCGTGACCACGTTGACGTCGGGCAGGTGGCTCCCGCCGAAGTAGGGATCGTTGTGGATGAAGACGTCACCCGGCTCGAAGTCCGGAAAGGCGCGGATCACCGCCTTCACCGCCAGCGGCATGGAGCCCAGGTGAATGGGCAGATCGGGCCCCTGGGCGACCATCTCCCCCCGCACGTCGAAGAGACCGCAGGAGTAATCGCCCGCCACCTTCAGGAGCGGCGAGTAGGCGGTCTTGGCGAGCACCACCTTCATCTCCTCGGCGGCGGCGTAGAGCGCGTTCTTCACCACCTCGAAGGTCGCGGGATCGATCTCGCTCATGACAGCGCCTCCAGCACGATGAATCCCCGGGCGTCCGCGCGGCCGCGCCAGCCCGGGGGGACCACGATGGTCGTGTCCATCGCCTCGATGATGAGCGGCCCCGGCCGGTCGAAGCCGGCGAGCCCCTCGCGCGACAGCACCGGGCAGCGGACGGACCCGGTCTCCTTGAAATACGCCTCCCGCTCTCCGGCCGGCGCGATGGCGGGAGTCCCCGCGGTGCCGACCATGCGCCCGAGGTCGAGCCCGCCGAGCCGCCCGAGGGCGGCGACGCGGAGGTTGACGAGCTGCACTGGCTCCTCGGGGTTCGCATGGCCGTAGGTGGCGCGGTGCTTGTCGTGGAAGTCGGTGGCGAGGCGCTCGAGGGTCGCGCGCGTGATCGGCCCGCTCCTCACCGGCACCGTCAGCTCGTAGGCCTGGCGGCCGTAGCGGCAATCGGCCGCGCGCGTGATCTCCCGGCGCGCCTCGCCCACGGCGGCCCGCGCCAGCATCTCGCGGGCCGTGCCCTCCATGGCGCCGTACACCGCCGTCATCTGCTCGAGGTCGGCCATGTCGAGCCGCGCGTAGAAGGTCTTGGCGTAGTCGCGGCGGATATCGCTCGCCACGAGCCCGAGGGCGGAGAAACCTCCGGGGATCGGGGGCACGATCACCTGCGGGATCGCCAGCTCGTCGGCGAGCCGGGCCGCGTGGACCGGGCCGGCGCCGCCGAAGGCGACCAGGGTGAACTCGCGCGGGTCGTGGCCGCGCTCCACGGAGACGATGCGCAAGGCCGCCGCCATGCCCGCATTGACCACGTCCACGATGCCGGCGGCCGCGTCGAGCGTGCTCATCCCGAGGGGCTTCGCGATCCTGGCCTCGATGGCCGCGCGCGCAAGGTCCAGATGGACGGGGAGGGCACCGCCCAGAAGGGCGTTCGGATTCAGGTAGCCGAGGACCAGATCGGCGTCGGTGACGGTCGGGCGCTCCCCACCCTGGCCGTAGCAGACGGGCCCGGGCTCGGCGCCCGCGCTCTCGGGCCCGACGCGGAGCCCGCCGCCCGGATCGATCCACGCGACGCTGCCACCGCCGGCGCTCACCTCCGCCAGGTCGATCACCGGCACGCGGATGGGATGGCCGGTGCCGTGCAGCCAGCGCCGCACGTTGCCACCGCTGCCCACCTCGTACTCCGAGGTGGTCTGGATGACTCCGCCCTCGATCAGGCTCGCCTTGGCCGTCGTGCCGCCCATGTCGAACGAGATGAGGTTCGCGAGCCCGAGCTGGCGTCCCACGAGTGCCGCCGCGATGACGCCCGCGGCCGGGCCCGATTCCACGGCCATCGCGGGCATCCGGAGCCCCTCGGCGACGGTGAACACGCCGCCGCTCGAGCCCATGACGTGAGGCGCCGGCAGCCCCATGGCGGTCACCGCGGCCTCGAGTCGGCCGAGGTAGGAGGCCAGGATGGGCGCGACGTAGGCGCAGACGGCCGTCGTGCTCGCGCGCTCGAACTCGCGGATCTCGGGAAGCACCTCGCTCGAGAGGAAGACGGGCAGGCCGGGCAGCGCGGCCCGCAAGCGGGCGCCGACCTGGCGCTCGTGGCGGTCGTTGAGGAACGAGTAGAGCAGGCAGACGGCGACCGCCTCCGCGTCGTGGCGCTTGATGAAGTCGACGGCGTCGTCCACGTCCTCGAGCCGGAGCGGCTCCACGACGGCGCCCTGCGCGTCGACCCGCTCGGTCACCTCGAGGCGGAGGTGGCGCGGCACGAGAACCGCGGGGGCGTCCTGGAAGAGATCGTAGAGGCTCGCCCGGGCGGAGCGGCGCAGCTCGAGGACGTCGCGCAGGCCCCGCGTCGTGACGAGCGCCGTGCGGGCGCCCCTGCCCTCGAGGAGGGCGTTGGTCACCACGGTGGTGGCGTGGGCGAGCCAGGTGACCTCGGCCGCCGTCACCCCGCGCTCCCGCGTGGCGGCGCCCAGCGCCTCGACCACGCCGCGGCAGAAGTCGCGGGGCGTCGTCGGGACCTTGACCACGCCGATCCCGCCCCGCGTCTCGTCCACGAGCACGACGTCGGTGAAGGTGCCGCCGATGTCGACGCCGATCCGCCAGCTCATGGGTGATCGCCCTCGGGTCTGCCTCCCCCGACGGTATCACGTTCTGACCGGGGGCAAGGTGGGCGCGATCCGCGTGATGCGGGAGAAGCGGGCGGCCATCGCCTCGCCGAACGACGAGGCGTCGAGCGGGTTCAGGGGCCCGGCGCCGGCGCGAAGCCGATTGTCGGTCACCCGGACCAGCTGGCGCATGCAGCTCAGCGCCTCGTAGTAGCGGAGCCCCGCCGGATCGATCGGCCGGTGGCGCCGGTACCCGGCCAGGTACCGCCCGACCATGACGGGCCGCATGACGCGGACCACCCCCCGGAGCGCCGCCGGCGCCGCCGACAGCTCGAGGGGCGTCAGGCTCAGGATGGTCTTGGTGGCGGCGACATCGTAGGCGGCGTCAGCGACGATCACGTTCGGCCAATCGATCACTCCCGTGACGGCGCCGCCGGACACGAGGATGTTCTGGGGATGAAAGTCGCCATGACAGATCACCCGGCGCCCCGGCTCGGGCGGCCGGCGCTCGACGAGCCACGCGACGCCCGCCGCGAGGCCCTCGAGGGACGCGCGCGCGACGTGCTGCTGGAGCTGGGCCAGGTGGCCGTCGAGCGTAATCCGGTCCCGGCCGATCGCCGGCGCCCCCGCCACCGTCGCGGCCAGGTCTTCCCGCGCGAGGGTGCGCAGCAACACGTCCGCGTCGAGGGCGTGCAGGCGCACCTGCATCTCGACGAGGACACGGCCGATCTCGGACAGGCGGGCCTCGATCAGGGGCTTGCCCGGCAGGCGTTCCATGATGAGGAACGCCCCGCCCAGCGGTCCGGGATCGGCGGTCGCCAGGACCGCGCGGGGCGCGGGGTAGCCCACCTCGGCGAGCGTGTTCTGGATGACCCCCTCGCGCAGCGCCCGCGCCGGATCGAGGTGCGGGGCGAGCAGCCGCAGGATGAGTGGGCCCGAGTACGCCGGTGGCGCGCTCCTCAGTCTGAACGCGAAGATCCGCGTGTCGAAGCCACCGCTGAGGGATGCGGGCGGCTCCGAGAACTCGAGCCGGGGTTCATCGAGGCGGCCCCGCAGATAAGCGAGCAGCCTCCGACCGAGATCCCCGTCCGCCACCCGGGGCTGTCAGGCCCGCGCCGGTGGCGCGGGCCGCGGAAGAGCGCCCAGCGCCGCCTCGAACGTCTCGAGCGTGCGCGCCACATCGTGTTCGGTATGGGCGAGCGAGACGTAGAGCTTCTCCCGCCCCTTCACGATGCCACGCTGGAGGCACTCGGCGTTGAACGCCTTGAGCAGGGCGCCGTCGGCCGTCAGCATGGCGCGGTAGTCGGTGAGCGGCCGGTCGGTGAAGACGATGTCGAAGACCGTCGTCTCGCCGATGACCTGGGCGGGGAGCCCGGACCGCCTGACCAGATCAGCGAGACCGTCCCGGAGCGTCCGACCCGTCTGATGCAGCCGCGCGTACGCGCCCGGCTTGCGCAGCTCCGCGAGCGTGGCGAGACCGGCCACCGCCGCGACCGGATTGCCGTTGAGCGTGCCGACCTGGGCCACGAAGTCGGGCGTCCCGTCCAGCCGCGGGTCGAACGCCTTCATGATCTCCTCCCTCCCGCACACGGCCGCCAGCGGGAAGCCGCCGCCGATGATCTTGCCGAGGGCGGCCAGGTCGGGGATGACGCCGTAGTACTCCTGGGCGCCGCCGTAAGCGAAGCGGAAGCCCGTCACCACCTCGTCGAAGATCAGCGGGATCCGGTAGCGCGCGGTGAGCGCGCGCAGCCCCGGGAGGAAGCCGGGCTGGGGCGCGAGGAGGCGCTGGAAGGGCTCGACGATGACGGCGGCGAGACTGTCGGCGTGCACGGCGAGCAGCGCCTCGACCGTGGCCAGATCGTTGTAGGGCGCGATGAGCACCTCGGCGTCGATGACATGCGGGATGCCCGCCGAGTCGGGCATGGCGGCGGGGAAGGCCTTGGGCGACCTCGGCGACGAGCTCATCAGCGCGTAGTCGTGGCTGCCGTGATAGCCGCCCTCGAACTTCATCACCTTGTCGCGCTTGCGCCAGGCGCGCGCCGCGCGGAGCGCGAAGAACGTCGCCTCCGTCCCCGTCGAGGTGAAACGCACCTGCTCGGCGCACGGGACGGCGCGGCACAGCTCGTCGGCCAGCATGATGATCGGCTCGTTGACCATGAAGTAGGTCGTCCCGTTCTCGAGCTGGTCGCGGACGGCGGCCACCACCGCGGGGTGGCTGTGGCCGAGGATCATGGGGCCCGAGCCGAGCAGGTAGTCGATGTACTCGCGCCCGCTCATGTCCCAGACCTTCGACCCGCGGCCGCCCTTGACCACGAAGGCGAGCTCGTCGGGGACGCGCGCGGACCCGAGCGCCCCGCCGGGCAGGCGGCGCGCCGCCAGCTCCAGCAGCCGGTTCTCTTCGGGAGATCTGGATCTCGCCTTGTCGCTCATTGGTCACCTCGCTCGAGTGTGTGGCCCTGCCCTCCGCGGATGACCCGAGCATAGCGGCTGCGACGCGGCTGTTCAAGACCGGACGCGCCGCCCGCTCCTCGGGCGCCGGAGCGGCAAGCAGGGAGACCGCTCACGGGGATGGTTCGACGACCACCAGCCCGGGCAGGTGCTCGGCGATCCGGTTGAACTCGCCGCTATTCGCGGTCACCACCGTGGCGCCGATCCGCCACGCCGTCAGGGCGATGAGCAGATCGTTGATCGGGCCGAGCCGGTCCCGAAGCCTCGATCCATCTCCGTGGAGCGCCCGGAAGAGCCTCCCGGCGCGGTCGAAGAGCGCGGGTGTCGGGGCCACAATTCGCTCGGGCGGAAACGCCGCCTGGATCCGATCGACGGCGCGCCCCCGCCGCGTCGTGTCAGCCCCGACGCGCAGCTCCAGCAGCACCACGGCCGAGAGGAACCGGATACGCGACTGACGCCCGCCCCAGACCCACACCCCGTGGCGGCCGGAGCGCAGGTAGTCGATGAAGACGTTGGTGTCGAGAAGGACCCGTGCCGTTACGAATACGGCCACGGGCGCTCGTCTCCCCGGAGCACGCCGCGGAGCGTCTTGAGCCGCCGCACGATGCGCTCCTCCTGCATGAGCAGTCCCAGCGCCCGGTCGATCGCTTCCTGCTCCGAGGTCACCCCGAAGTATCGCTTCGCGAAGTCGATCTTCTGCTGGTCGAGCTTCAGGTGCTTGTGCCGTTTCACCGTAACCCTCATGGACCGCCCTCCCGGTATGTACATGCCGTGTACACGGTAGCACCGGAGATCGGACCCGGTCAACCGGCGCGACGGGGCGTGACAGGCTGGTCGTATCGACGGGAATGAACGCCCGGGCCCAGGCGGCGACGTTCTTCGATCAGGCCCTCTCGCTCCAACCGCAAAGCGAGCTCCAGAAGGCGATCGCGAAGCTTGCGCCTGATGGCGTCCAGTGAAAACGGTGAGCCGTCGGTCGAGGGGAAGTTCGCCGCGACATCGCGATCCGGAACGGGCCGGTCGCGTCAGCCCGCGTGCCCGAATTGCGTCAGGATGAAGGCGTAGTCGAAGGCGATCTCGCGAAGGTGGTCGTACCGGCCGGAGGCGCCGCCGTGGCCCGCCTCCAGGTTGATCTTGAAAAGGAGCGGGCGGTCGTCGATCTTCAGCGCGCGCAGCTTGGCGACGTATTTCGCGGGCTCCCAGTACATGACCTGGCTGTCGTTGAGCGAGGTCTTGACCAGGATGGCCGGATAGGGCTGCGCCCGCATGTTGGTGTAGGGGCAGTAGGTCTTCATGTACTCGTAGTGCTCGCGGAGCTTCGGGTTGCCCCACTCCTCGAACTCGCCCACCGTGAGCGGCAGCGACTCGTCCAGCATGGTGTTGATGACGTCGACGAAGGGCACCCGCAGCACCGCCGCCTCGAAGAGCTCGGGGCGCATGTTCACCACGGCGCCGACGAGGAGGCCGCCGGCGCTCCCGCCCTCGATGACGAGCCGCTCGGCGCCCGTGTAGCCGTTCTTGATGAGGAACTCGGCGCAGGCGATGAAGTCGGTGAAGGTGTTGCGCTTCTTCAGCATGCGGCCGTCGTCGTGCCAGCGCTTGCCGAGCTCTCCGCCCCCGCGCACATGGGCGATGGCCATCGTGAAGCCGCGGTCGAGCAGGCTGAGCCGGGTCGACGAGAAGAGCACCGGGTAGGGATACCCGTAGGCCCCGTAGCCCGTGAGCAGGAGGGGGCTCGAGCCGTCGCGCGGCGTGTTCGCCCCGCACACGAGCGAGAGCGGCACCGGGGTGCCGTCGGGGGCTGTCGCGTGCACGCGCTCCGTCCGGTAGCGGGAGGGATCGTAGCCGCCGAGCACCTCGGTCCGCTTGAGGAGCGTGCGCTCGCGGGTCAGCACGTCGTAGTCGAAGACCGACGGCGGCGTGACGAGCGACTGATAGCGGAAGCGGTAGGTCGAGGTCCTGAACTCGGCGTTGGCCTCGGAGGCCACGTCGTAGGCGGGCTCGGGGAACTGGACCTGGTGTGAGGCCCCGTCACCGAGCGGGGTGACGCGCAGGCCGATGAGCCCGTCCTGCCGCGCCTGGACGACGTAATGCTCGGCGAACACCTCCACGTCCTCCAGCATCACGTCCTCGCGATGCGGGATCAGCTCGGTCCAGCGCGCGGGCCGGGGATCGTCGATGGACGCCGCGACGAGGCGGAAGTTACGCCGCCCGCCGTCGTTGGTCCTGATGTAGAAGAGGGCTCCCCCGTGATCCACGTGGTACTCGTGGTCCCTCTCCCGCGCCAGGAGCACCTGCCAGGGCGCGGCCGGCTCGCGGGCCGGCAGATACCGGACCTCCGTGGTCGTGAAGCTCGCGGAGCTGGCGAAGAGGTAGGTGAGGCTCCGCGAGCGCTCCACGCCCAGGTTGAAGAGCGCGTCCTGCTCCTCGTACACGAGGTCGTCGGCGATCGCGCCCAGCCGGTGGCGGTAGAGGCGATACGGGCGCTTGGCGGGATCCTCGGTGACGTAGAAGAGCGTCTCGCCGTCGGCGGCCCAGGCCACCGACACGACCTTCTCGATCCGATCGGGCGCAAGATCGCCCGTCCGCAGATCCTTGACGTAGAGCGTGTACTCGCGGAAGCCGGTGACGTCGGTCGTGTAGGCCAGCCGATGGCCGTCGTCGCTCACGGCGACGGCCCCGAGCCCGAGATACGGATGCCCCTGCGCGAGGAGGTTCAGGTCGAGCGTCACCTCCTCCGGCGCCTCCAGGCTCCCCGCCTTCCTACAGAAGATGGGATACTGCTTGCCCGTCTCCGTCCGCGAATAGTAGAAGTGCCCGCCCCTGCGGTAGGGGACGGTCTGGTCGTCCTCCTTGATGCGAGCGAGCATCTCGGCGTAGAGCGCGTCCTGCAGCGCCTGGGTGGGTTTCATGACCGCGTCGGTGTAGGCGTTCTCGGCCCGGAGATGGGCGAGGACCTCGGGGTCGTCCTTCTGCCTGAGCCAGTGATAGTCGTCCTGGCGCCGGTCGCCGTGGACGATGTCGACCTTCGGGACCTTCCTGGCGATGGGCGGGACAAGCACTACCGCCGGCGGGGCTCCGGTATGCTCAGGCATGGCGCGTTCCGCACCAGCCTATCATAAGAAGCTCGCCTCGGACGGCGGGGGCCCCACGAACTCGGAGGGGGGCTCCGCCCCCCTTCCGAACATCCCCCCAGGAACAGGTTGCGCCGGCAAAGCCGGCGCTCGAAAGCGTCGATGCC
>Ga0070707_100006475_pt1 | contig 10880 bp, 9 predicted proteins | sample KBSK5502metaG_FD_65468 | JGI IMG/M metagenome (GOLD analysis project Ga0070707, IMG submission 65468) | Corn, switchgrass and miscanthus rhizosphere microbial communities from Kellogg Biological Station, Michigan, USA - KBS K5-50-2 metaG | ecosystem: Host-associated > Plants > Roots >... | reverse complement strand
ATCCGTTACCGGCACCACCTCATGGTCGGCCTCCGCGGCGAACTCGGTCGCGGCCACCATATCGACGGGCAGCACGATCTCCGCTCTGCCAGGCGCGTCGAGGACGCGCGCAACCTCGTCGATCATGTCCTTCTCAACCAGTGAGCGGCCGATGCCGTATCCGCGCGCCGCGAGGAAGGTGAACGCCATCCCGCCCCCGATCAGGATGCGGTCGGCGATCTTGACCAGGTTCGCCACCACGGCCAGCTTGTCGGAGATCTTCGCGCCGCCGAGCACGACGACGTAGGGCCGGTTCGGGTTCTCCGTGAGCTGGCGCAGCACGGCGACCTCGGCCTGGACCAGCTTCCCCGCCGCGTGCGGCAGCAGGGCAGGCAGGTCGTAGACGCTCGCGTGCTTGCGGTGCAGCGCGCCGAAGCCGTCGCCGACGTACAGGTCGGCCAGGGCCGCGAGCCGGCCGGCCAGCTCGGCGCGCTCAGTGTCGTCCTTGCTGGTCTCGGCTGGCTCGAATCTGACGTTCTCGAGCAGGCCGACATCGCCGTCGGCTAGCGCGGCCGCTAGCTGGTTGGCCGACGCGCCAGCCACGTCGCGAGCGAGCGGCACCCGCCGGTCAAGCAATTCGCCGAGCCGGTCGGCGACCGGCCGAAGCGATGGCCCGCTCGCGGCCCTGGCCGCGTAATCGTCGCCCTTGGGCCTGCCAAGGTGCGCGCAGATCACCAGCCGCGCTCCCCGTGCCGCCAGATCGGTAATGGTCGGCATGCTGGCCCTGATCCGGCCGTCGTCGGTGATCTGACTGGTCGAGGTCCCGTCAAGCGGCACGTTCAGGTCGGCTCGGAGCAGTACGGCGCGGCCGCCGACCTCAAGATCGGCGATGCCTCGCATAACCTAGCCGCCCAGGCCCCTGGCGACCAGCGCCGCCAGGTCAGCCAGGCGGTTCGAGTAGCCCCACTCGTTGTCGTACCAGCCGATCACCTTCACCTGGTCGCCCGAGGCCATCGTGAGCGGAGCGTCGAAGGTGCACGACCACGGCGTGCCGACTATGTCGGACGAGACGATCGGGTCCGTCGAATAGTGCAGGTAGTTCTTCAGGGGGCCGTCGGTCGCCGCTGCGAGGTAGGCCTCGTTGACCTCGGCCACGGTGACCTCACGCTCGAGCTGGACGACCAGGTCGGTAACCGAGCCGTCCATCACGGGCACGCGCATGGCCATCCCGTCGAGCTTGCCCTTGAGTGCAGGCAGCGTGAGCGCGGTCGCCTTGGCGGCGCCCGTTGTGGTCGGGATGATGTTCTGTGCGGCCGCCCGGGCCCGGCGCAGGTCTTTGTGCGCGAAGTCCAGGATCACCTGGTCGTTGGTGTAGGCGTGCACCGTCGTCATCAGCCCCCTGACGATGCCGAAACTATCGAGCAGCACCTTGGCGAGCGGCGCGACGCAGTTCGTCGTGCAGGACGCATTCGAGATGACATGGTGCGCCGACGGGTCGTAGGAACCGTCGTTGACGCCCATCACGATCGTGATGTCCTCACCCTTGGCCGGCGCCGAGATGATGACCTTCTTCGCGCCGGCCTCGATGTGCTTGTGTGCGCCGTCGTAGTCGGTGAAGATGCCGGTGGACTCGACCACCACCTCCACGCCGAGATCCCCCCAGCCGATCTTGGCAGGATCGCGCTCGGCCAGCCACTTGATCTTCGAGTCCCCGGCCACGATGCTGCCGTCGGCGGGCGACACGTCGACGTCCAGGGTGCCAAGGACCGTGTCGTACTTGAGCAGGTGGGCAAAAGTCCTGATATCGCCAAGGTCATTGGCTGCGACGATCTCGATTCCGGGCTTGCCCATTGCGTGGACCGCACGCCAGAAGTTCCGCCCGATCCGGCCGAACCCGTTGATTCCTACCCGGACAGTCACCTGGTGCTCCCCACTTCGCATCGCTGATCATGTGCCACGCCGCACCCTAACATCGGGCCGTTACCAAGCGCCGGGCCGCATCCCGCGGCACAGACTACCCGGCGCCGGGCGCGGTCTAGCCCAGGCTGGCCTGGCATGGCTATGCTTCCGGACAAGTCAATGAATGAGGTAAATATGAATGGATTTGGCGGCCCGCAGCCCAGACGCGGCAACGTCGGCATGGCCGTGCTCGCCGGGGCGGCGGTCGCTATCGTAAGCGCTCTGATCTGGGGCCTGATCGCCTACTCGACCAAGTACCAGTTCTCGATCTTGGCTGTACTGATCGGGTTCGCGGTCGGGACGGTCATGGCGAGGGTCGGCAGCACTAGGAGCACGGCGGTCGCCGTCATCAGCGCGATGCTCGCCGTCGGCGGCTGCGCTCTGGGCAGCCTGGTGGCCGAGATCCTGATCCTGCTGCGGCACGGCCTGCCGATGAGCGAGATCCTGGCGAACCTCAATCTGGTCTTCAGGTTCTACCCCAAGGCCGTCGGCGGCCTGGGCTTCCTGTTCTGGGCGATCGCAGCCCTGTACGGGTACCGAATCGCGATGGGCATGCCGATGCGCTGGGGCTTCGGGCGACGCCGGGTGGGCACGCCCAGCGGGCCAGTTCCGGGCCAGCCGTACGGGACGCCGGTCCGGCCAAACGGCCTGCCGGCCCAGCCGTACGGGACGCCGGTCCAGCCGCAGGGCCAGGGCTATGACACGGGCCAGGGCTACACCGGTCAGGCGTACGGCTCCGCGCCAGGCAGCGCACCGCAGCCGGGTGACGCCGCTTCTGGCCCGGCGGAACCGGGGTTCGGGTTCAAGCAACCGCCGCCCGGACTCGGCTCGCCGCAGCCGCCGGCGCCGTGAGGGTCAGGGGGCGAGCATGTCCGGGGTCAGGTGGGCCTCGGTCGTGGGCACGCCGAGCTCGACTGCGCGCTTGTCCGCCAGGGCGAGCAACCGCCTGATCCGGCCGGCGATCGCATCCTTGGTCAGCGGCGGATCTGCGGCCTGACCTAGTTCCTCCAGGCTCGCCTGACGGTGTTTGATCCGGAGCTGGCCCGCTTCGATGAGGTGCTCGGGTGCCTCGGCACCGAGGATCTCGAGCGCCCGCTCGACCCGAGCCCCGGCGGCGACCGCAGCCCGGGCGCTGCGGCGCAGGTTCGCGTCGTCGAAGTTGGCGAGCCGGTTCGCCGTGCCGCGCACGGCCCGCCTGATCCTGCGCTCCTCCCAGGCCAGCACGCTGTCGTGCGCGCCGAGCCTGGTGAGGATCGCGCTGATCGCGTCGCCATCCCTGACCACTACCCGGTCGATCCCGCGCACGTCGCGGGCCTTCGCCTGGATCCGCAGCCGGCGCGCCGCGCCGACCATGGCCAGCGCCGCCTCGGGTCCGGGGCAGGTGAGCTCGAGCGACATGGACCTGCCAGGCTCGGTGAGCGAGCCATGCGCGAGGAAGGCGCCCCGCCACGCCGCCTCGCAGTCGCAGGTGCTCCCGGCGACCACCTGCCGCGGCAAGCCGCGCACCGGCCTGCCGCGTCCGTCGATCAGGCCGGTCTGCCTGGCCAGGCTGTCGCCGTCCTTGCTGACCCTGACCACGTACCTGTTGCCCTTACGCAGTCCGCTGGGGGCCAGCACGATCAGCTCAGAGGAGTGGCCGAAGACCTCGATAATGTCCTTGCGCAGGCGGCGGGCCGCAGCGCCGGTGTCGAGCTCGGCCTCAACCATGATGTGGCCGTTGGACAGGTGCAGCCCGCCGGCGAACCTGAGCAGCGTCGACACCTCGGCCTTACGGCAGCACGGCCTGAGCACGCTGACGCGGCTGAGCTCGTCCTTCACCAGGCTGGTCAGCGCCACCACTCTCACTCCCCCTCAAAAATCCGCGCGAGCGCGCCCGCGAGCAACAGCGGGTCATGCCGGTCCTGGCGGCCAGCCAGGGCCAGGTCGGCGAGGACCAGTCGTGCGCCCAGCAGGTCGGCTGCCTCGTCCAGTTCGCCTGCCGTCTCCGCCGCGGCGGCCTGATCGGCTAGCACAACATCAATGGCCAGGTCCGGAGCATGGCGGGCAAGCACCTCCAGATGGGCACGGGGAGAAAACCCCTCGGTTTCTCCCGGCTGGGGCGCCAGGTTCAGCGTGACCAGCCTTCTGGCCGGGGTGGTGACAAGCGCGCTGGCCAGATCGGGTACCAGCAGGTGCGGGACCACGCTGGTGAACCATGAGCCGGGGCCGAGCACCACCCAGTCTGCCTCTGCGACCGCCTGCACCGCTTCGGCGCACGCGGGCGGATCGGCGGGGACCAACGACATCGACCGTACCCGCCCTGTCGTCATCGCGCATGCGACCTGGCCTCGAATCGTGCTGATCTGAAGGGGGAACTCAGGATCAACCCCCTCCACCTTGGCCTCGAGCTCCAGCGGGACAGCAGCCATCGGCAGCACCCTGCCGTGCGCGCCGAGCAGCCTGGCAACCCAATCGAGCCCGGTGACCGTGTCGCCGAGAAGATCCCACAGCGCGACGATCAGCAGGTTGCCGACCGCGTGGCCGCCGAGCTCGCCTGGCCCGCCGAACCTGTGCTGCACCACTTTGGTCCAGGTTGTGCCCCAGGAATCGTCTCCGCACAGCGCGGCGAGCGCCATCCGCAGGTCCCCAGGCGGCAGGACACCGTACTCGCGCCGCAGCCGGCCGCTCGAGCCGCCATCGTCGGCGACGGTCACGATCGCCGTGAGGTCGCGGGTCACCCGCCGCAGCGCCGACAGCGAGGCGTACAGGCCGTGCCCGCCGCCGAGCGCCACCACCCGGCGGCGGGCGGGCCTATTCACGCCCGAGATCGCGATGTGCGACCTGAACGCCGGGCCATGGCCCGGCAAGCCTGGATGCGAGTTCCTCGGCGATCACCACACTGCGGTGCTTCCCGCCCGTGCAGCCGACCGCCACAGTCATGAAATGCTTGCCACTGCGTTCGTAGCCATTCAGCGTGATCTGGAGCACGTCCAGATAGGACCGGATGAATTCCTCCGAGCCGGGCTGGCGCAGCACGTAGTCCCTGACGGACTGGTCTTGCCCGTTCTTGGCTGCGAGCTCAGGGATCCAGTGCGGGTTCGGCAGGAAACGGCAGTCGGCGACCATATCAGCGTCGACCGGCAGGCCGTACTTGAAGCCAAACGACAGGACTATGACCCGAACCGCCGTATCGCTCTCGTTGCCGAACGCCTCGCGCACCCGCGACCGCAGCTCATGGATGTTCATGGCGGACGTGTCGAGTATGAGGTCAGCCTCAGCCCTGATGCTCTCCAGCTGATAACGCTCCGCGGTGATCCCGTCGATGATCCGGCCGGACTCCTGCAGCGGGTGCGGCCGCCGAACATTATCGAACCTGCGCACCAGCGTCTCGTCGCTGGCCTCAAGGAAGACAACGAACGGGTGCGCGCCGATCGCGTCGAGCTCGGCGATCGCCGACTTCAGGTCCGTGGAGAACGCCCTGCTGCGGATGTCCACGACGGCGGCCACCCTGGGTACTTCTGCCCTGGCCCGCCTGGCCAGGTCCAGCATCGTCACGAGCATGGCGGGCGGTAGGTTATCGGCGACGAACCAGTCCAGATCCTCCAGTGACTTCGCCGCCGTCGAACGCCCGGCTCCCGACATCCCCGTGATGATGACCATCTCAGGCGCGGCGGCGTGGCTGGTCATCTGATCCCCCCTCCGTTCGCAGCGCGACCGAGACCATCTCAGCGAGCCGCGATCCGAATCCTTCCACCTCCGCGATCTGCTCGGCGCTTGCTTCCCGCAGCTTCCTGACCGACCCGAAGTGCTTGAGCAGGGCAGCCTTCCTGGCCGGCCCAAGTCCCGGCAGCCCGTCAAGCTGGCTGGCTCGCTGGGCGGCAGTCCGCTTTGCCCGGTGATAGGCGATCGCGAACCTGTGTGCCTCGTCCCGCACCCGCTGCAGCAGGTACAGGCCCTCGCTGCTGCGCGGCATGATCACCGGGCTGTCCTCTCCTGGCAGCCATACCTCCTCCAGGCGCTTAGCCAGCCCGCATACCGCGATGTCGGTGATGCCGAGGTCAGCGAGAGCCCGCACGGCCGCGTCGACTTGGCCTGGGCCGCCGTCAATCACGAGCAGGCTGGGCGGATAGGCGAACTTCCGCCGGTCCGCATCGACGTCGGTCCGGTCGGCATCGCCCGGCGCGTCGCGCTCGGCCAGGTATCGGCGGAACCTCCTGGTAACCACCTCATAGATCGCCGCGAGGTCGTCGGCCGCGCCCCTGATGGCGAACTTGCGGTATTCGGACTTGCGGGCCAGGCCATCCTCGAACACGACCATCGACGCGACGACATGGGTGCCCTGGAGGTTGGAGACGTCAAAGCACTCGATCCGCAATGGCGGCGTGTCCAGGCAAAGCGCGTCCTGTATCTCCTGCATGGCCTGGCTGCGGGTGCTCAGATCGCTCGCCCGCTTGGTCTTGTGCAGCGCGAGGGCCTCGGTCGCGTTCCTGGTCACGGTCTCGAGCAGCGCCCTCTTGTCGCCGCGCTGCGGTACCCGCAGGCTGACCCGGCCGCCGCGGCGGGCAGCGAGCCATTCGGAGACCGTCTCGGCGTCGGGCGGCAGGACGGGCACCAGGACCTCGCGCGGCACGGCCTGCCGGTCCGCCTCGGCCCGCCAGTCGGCGCTTGCCCGGCCGCCAGTCCTGCTCAGCTCACGCCCGCCGCTCTCCTGCTGCACCGAGCTCTCCTGCTGCCCCGTGTTCTCCTGCTGCCCTGTGTTGTCCTGTTGGGCTGCCGGGTCATCGCGGTACACCTGGCCGAGAAAGTGCTCGACAAGCTCGCTGGCGCTGAGGTCCTCGACCTTGTCTACGACCCACCCGCGCTGTCCGCGTACCCGGCCGTCGCGCACGTAGAAGACCTGGACGGCGGCCTCGAGCTGGTCCTCGACCAGCCCGATCACGTCGCAGTCCGTACCGTCGGGCAGCACAACGGCCTGCTTCTCCAGCGCGCGCTGCAGCGCCTGCAGGTCATCGCGCAGTCGCGCCGCCCGCTCGAACTCCTCAGCGCTGGCGGCCTCGTGCATCGCTGTCTCGAGTCGCCTGGTGAACTTGCTGGTCTGGCCCGCCATGAAGTCGCAGAACTCCTCGGCCAGCTGCCGATGATCGTCCGCGCTGATCCGGCCGACGCAGGGTGCCGAGCACTTGCCGATGTAGCCGAGCAGGCACGGGCGGCCGATCTGGCCGGCCCGCTTAAAGACGCCTGCCGAGCAGGTACGGACCGGGAAGACGCGCAGGAGCGTATCGACGGTGTCCCTGATCGCCCACGCGTGCGAGTAAGGGCCGAAGTACCTAACCCCGCGCCGCTTGGTGCCGCGCAGCACCGTGGCCCGCGGGAATTCCTCGTTCATGGTGACGGCGAGGTATGGGTAGCTCTTGTCGTCGCGATACCTGATGTTCCAGCGCGGATCAAACTGCTTGATCCAGGAGTATTCGAGCTGCAGTGCCTCGACCTCGGTGCCGACTACCGTCCACTCGACGCCAGCGGCGTCTTGCAGCATCCACTGTGTCCGCGGCGCCTGGCTGGCGAAGTCGGCGAAGTAGGAGTTCAGCCTGGAGCGCAGGTTCTTGGCCTTGCCGACGTAGATCACGCGGCCGCGCTTGTCGCGGAACTTGTAGACGCCCGGCGACTCAGGAATCGAGCCAGGCGCCGGCCGGTATGTTGCCGGATCTGCCACGCAGCAACTCTATTCGCGCGCGGCGACAAGCACGGTCGAGGAGGCGAGCGAAGGCACTGAACGGCGCGGCACGCCGAGGACACGGGCGACGAGCTTGTCCACGCTCCGGACCTCGACGACGTTTTCCTCGCCCTCACCGGCCATGCTGCCCAGACCCTGCGAGGCCTACTCCTTGGCGCTCCGATGGGCAGCAGCGCGACCATCGCGGCCGGCTGGTGCGCCGGAATCCCGCTGGCCGGATATCTGTGGTCCAGGAAGCTGTACCACCGCGCCGGGTGACCATGCCTAGCCGGACGACCGGGAACCTTCGGCCGGCGCGAAGAGCACCACGGTCGCGAGGTCCTCGCTGACGTCGGCGAACCTGTGGACCTCGCCCGCGGCGACATAGATCACCGAGCCCGGGCCTACGGCCACACGGTCCCCGCCCGCCTCGAACATGGCGCGGCCCGTCGTGACCACATAGATCTCGTCCTCCGTATGCGGCGTCTGGTCGTCCACGCTGCCCGCCGGAATCGAGTAGGTCCCCACGCTGAGATCGGGCACCCGCAATTGCTCGGCCCAGTGCGTAGGCCCGCCCGCCCCGGTGAACGCCCCGGCTCCGTCGATGATCTTCATGGGCCGACAGTATCCCTTCGGGCGCTAGGCGTCCCGTCCTGTGCCAGGCTGTGCTGATGCTGATCGTGCTTGCCGCCAGCCTGCTGGCCGACGCCGCCTGGGTGTACCTGCTCGTCGGCCACGGCAGCTTCTGGCGAACCGACCAGCGGCTGCCGCCCGCCAGCGTCCCCGTCGCGTGGCCCTCCGTGGTGGCGGTCGTGCCGGCCAGGGACGAGGCGGCCATCTTGCCGCAGACCCTTCCGACGCTGCTGACCCAGGAGTACCAGGGGCAGCTCACGGTGCTGCTCGTCGACGACGAGAGCAGCGACGGTACGGCCGATGTCGCGGCCGCCCTGGGCAAGACAGGACCCGGGCGGCTGCAGGTCCTCGCCGGCGAGCGCACTCCGCCCGGCTGGGCCGGCAAGGTCTGGGCGATGGCTCAGGGCCTGCGCGCCGCTGGCAACGCCGACTACATCCTGTTCACTGATGCCGACATCGCCTACGCGCCGGGAACGCTCAGTGCCCTGGTTGGTGCCGCTGTATCCAGCGACCGCATGCTCGTCTCCCAGATGGCCCTGCTGCGGACCGACACGCTCGCGGAGCGGCTGCTCATCCCGGCGTTCGTCTACTTCTTCGCCCAGCTCTATCCCTTCCGGCGGGTGAACAGGCGCGGCTGGCGGACCGCGGCCGCGGCCGGAGGCTGCATGCTGGTGCGCCGCGGCGCGCTCGAGGCGGCCGGCGGACTTGAGCCGATCGGCGGCGCCAGGATCGACGACGTCGCCCTGGCCGGCCTGCTGAAGCGGGCGCAGGCGGATACCTGGCTCGGATTCAGCACGGACGTTGTCAGCCGCCGCCGCTACAGCCGGCTCGCGGAGATCTGGGACATGGTCGCCAGGAGCGCGTACACCCAGCTGCGCTACTCACCGGCCATTCTCGCCGGCACGGTCTCGGGGATGGCCCTGCTGTACCTGCTGCCGGTCGCCGCGGTGCTGGCCGGCCTGCTGCTGCCGTCAGCCTGGCTCGCGATCGCCGGGTTCAGTGCCTGGGCGGCGATGTCGGTCACGTACCTGCCGGTCCTGCGGCTCTATGGGCTTTCGCCGGCGCGGGCCGTGTGCCTGCCGCTGATCGGCGCGCTGTACACGGCGATGACGATCAACTCGGCCACCCGGCACCGCGCCGGGCAAGGCGGCGAATGGAAGGGACGCACGATAGTCGCGTCCAGGCGGTGATGATGCGAGCTGAGCTAGCCCTCGAACGCCTCGGGCGGCGGGCAGGAGCAGACCAGGTGCCGGTCGCCGTGGGCACCCTCGATCCGCCGAACCGGCGCCCAGTACTTCGAGCGGCGGTCACCGCCCGCGGGGTAGGCGCCCTCGGTTCTGCCGTATGGATGGTCCCACTCGTCGGCAAGCAGCATCGAGGCCGTGTGCGGCGCGTTCTTCAGCGGATTGTCCGCGGGGTCGAAGTCTGCGGTGGCGACCTTGGTGATCTCGCCAGCGATCGAGATCATGGCATCGCAGAACCGGTCGATCTCCGCTAGGTTCTCGCTCTCGGTCGGCTCCACCATCAGCGTGCCGGCCACGGGGAACGACATGGTCGGCGCGTGAAAACCGTAGTCGATCAGCCGCTTCGCTACATCCTCTGCCGTGATGGCGGTCTGGGCGGTGATGTGCCGCAGGTCGAGTATGCACTCGTGCGCGACGAGCCCGCCCTCGCCGGAGTACAGGACAGGGAAGTAGGCGTTGAGCCGCCTGGCGATGTAGTTGGCGTTGAGTATCGCCACCTGCGTGGCCCGGCGCAGCCCTTCGGCCCCCATCATCGCCAGGTACGCCCACGAGATCGGCAGGATTCCCGCTGATCCGTACGGCGCGGCCGCGACCGGGCCGGTGCGGAATTCGGCCGGAAGGTCATCCTCGCCTGACCCGACGACCGCGATACCGGGGAGCACCGGATGCCTGGGCAGGAACGGCGTCAGGTGCTCCCTGACGGCGACGGGACCCACGCCGGGACCACCGCCGCCGTGCGGTATGCAGAAGGTCTTGTGCAGGTTCAGGTGCGACACGTCGGCACCGAACAAACCAGGCTGCGCCAGCCCGACCAGCGCGTTCAGGTTGGCCCCATCGACGTAAACCTGCCCGCCGGCGGCGTGCACCAGGTCGCAGACCTCGCCGACCGTCGGCTCGAACACCCCGTTGGTCGACGGGTAGGTGAGCATGATCGCCGCGACTGCGCCCTCATGCTGTTCGAGCTTGCCCCGCAGGTCATGCAGGTCGACGGCGCCATCAGAACCGCATTTGACGACAACCACCTGCAGGCCGGCCAGCACCGCCGACGCGGCGTTGGTGCCGTGCGCCGATTCGGGTATCAGGCAGATCGTCCGCTCCGGCTCGCTGCGTGAGCGGTGGTAGTGCCGGATCGCAAGCAAGCCGGCAAGCTCGCCCTGCGAGCCGGCGTTCGGCTGCAGTGAGACCGCGTGGTAGCCGGTGATCGCGATCAGCGCCTCCTGGAGGCCGCCGATCAGCTCGCGGTAGCCGGCGGCCTGGTCCGCTGGCGCGAAAGGGTGCAGCCCGGCGAACTCGGGCCAGCTGATCGGCTCCATCTCGGCGGCGGCGTTGAGCTTCATCGTGCACGAGCCGAGCGGGATCATCGACCGGTCGAG
>Ga0070707_100006471_pt1 | contig 10884 bp, 5 predicted proteins | sample KBSK5502metaG_FD_65468 | JGI IMG/M metagenome (GOLD analysis project Ga0070707, IMG submission 65468) | Corn, switchgrass and miscanthus rhizosphere microbial communities from Kellogg Biological Station, Michigan, USA - KBS K5-50-2 metaG | ecosystem: Host-associated > Plants > Roots >... | reverse complement strand
CGCGCACCGGCATCGTCGACTACCTGACCACCACCGACCACAAGCAAATCGGCCTGCTGTACCTCTTCACCGGGCTCGGCTTCTTCCTCCTCAGTGGCGCGCTCTCGCTGGCCATGCGCGCCGAGCTGACCTTCCCCGAACTGCAGTTCCTGGACGAAGCGACCTACAACCAGCTCTTCACCATGCACGGGACCGGGATGATCTTCTTCTTCGCCTCGCCGGTCGTCTTTGGCCTGGCGAACTACTTCATCCCGCTCCAGATCGGGGCGCCCGACGTCGCTTTCCCTCGCCTCAACGCGCTCACCTACTGGCTGGCACTCGCCGGCGGGCTGATCGCCTTTTCCGGCTTCCTGGTCGGTGGGACGGCGGCGTTTGGCTGGACCGGCTACGCGCCGCTCTCCGGGCCGATCTTCTCGCCGGGCAACGGCTCGAACCTGTGGATCATCGGCCTCGCCTTCTCCGGGACCTCCGGGATCCTGGGCGCCATCAACTTCGTGGCCACCATCTTCGGCATGCGTGCACCGGGCATGAGCATGTTCCGCATGCCGGTCTTCACCTGGAACATGCTGGTGACCAGCCTGCTGATCATGCTCACCTTCCCGGTGCTCACAGGCGCGCTGGCCATGCTCTTCATCGATCGCACGCTGGGTGGCCACTTCTTCGACCCGGCGGCCGGCGGCAGCGCCATCCTGTGGCAGCACCTCTTCTGGTTCTTCGGCCACCCCGAGGTCTACATCCTGATCCTGCCGTTCTTTGGGGTGGTGACCGAGATCATCCCGGTCTTCTCCGGCAAGCCGGTGTTTGGCTACCGCGGCTTCGTGTTCGCCACCATGCTGATCGGGGTGCTGAGCTACAGCGTGTGGGCGCACCACATGTTCGCGACCGGGGTGGTCGACAACCTGTTCTTCGCCTTGACCTCGCTGATGATCGCAATCCCCACCGGAGTGAAGTTCTTCAACTGGATCGCCACCATGTGGCGCGGGCGCCTTCGGTTCCAGACGCCGATGCTCTTCTGCATCGGGTTCCTGTTCATGTTCCTGATCGGAGGCCTGACCGGGCCGTTCCTGGCTTCACCGGCGATCGACTACGACGTCACCGATACCTACTTCGTGGTCGCCCACTTCCATTACGTGCTGTTCGGTGGCTCGGTGTTCGCCGCCTTTGCCGCACTCTACTTCTGGCTCCCCAAGATGACCGGGCGAATGCTGAACGAGCGACTGGGCGTGGCTCATTTCTGGCTCACCATGGTGGGCATGAACCTGACCTTCTTCCCGATGCACCTGCTCGGGCTGGAAGGAATGCCGAGACGCATCGCCGACTACCCCGCCAGCCACAGCGATTGGACGTTCCTGAACGTGATCATCAGCGGCGGGTCGGCGATCCTGGCCATATCCGTACTGGTGCTCGCCTGGAACGTGATCGCCTCGGTGTTCATGGGCCGTGGCGCGGTGGCGCCGGATGATCCGTGGGGCGGCTATTCGCTCGAGTGGGCCACCAGCTCGCCGCCACCCCATCACAACTTCATGAGCCTGCCGCCCATCCGGTCCGAGCGCCCGGTCTTCGACGCCCGCGTGGCTGCCACAACCGCTCGGCGCGACGCGGCCGGGCCCTCGGTGCCGACGCACCCGTCGGCGGACCAGGAGACGGATCGTGGCTGAGGAGCTGCGCTTCTTCCTGCGGACCGCGGCATACACCGCGGTCATCGGGATCCTCTACTGGATCCTCAGCTACGAATGGGCAGGGAGCGTGATGCTGGCCTTCGTGGCGGTCGCCACGGGACTGGTGGTCGTCGTCTTCTTCCTCGTCGTGCGCACCACGCGGGGGCCCCTGACCGGTGACGGCGGTGGGAGGTTGCGGCGCGCCGGTCTCGCTGTGGCGCGGTTGGTCGGATTCGCCGAACCCCGTGGTCCCGCCGGGGCAGAGCCCCTGGCGGCTGGTCTCGAGCCGATCCCAGTCGCCAGCGTCTGGCCGCTGGTGGCCGCAGCGGCGGCGAGCATGATCGGCCTTGGGTTGGTCTACGGGCCCTGGCTAACGCTGCCGGGCGTGGCGTTGGCGGCCATCACCGTCTGGGGTTGGATCGCCCAGTTCGACACCCGCAGCTGACGAGCCCCCGCCCCCGCCCGCTGCCCTGAGGGAACGGGCGAGCCTCCGCAGCGATTCCATTTCTCCGCGAAGCTTCGCCCAGGTCGCGAGCAGGGCGCGGTCTCTACCCTCGAGGTAGGTCACCAGCGCGGGGCTCTCCAGCTGGCGGGCTGCGGCCTTGAGATCGGTCATCCACGGGGCCAGTTGCCCCATCCCCCATTGGTAGCCTTCACCGACCACCCATTCCGCTATGGAGCCGCCAGGGCCGGCGCGCTCGACCGCCTCAGACAGGAAATAGGTCGGCGTCTCCCGCTGCAGGTCCCGACTCCAGCCCAGCATGTCGTTCAGCATCTGATGCCATTGCCCGAGCAGGTCCACGAACGCCGACCAGGGTGCGACGAGATCGGACCTTCCGTAGCGATGGCAGACGGCCGCGATGGGGATCTTGGCGCCCGCCACCTTGCGCGCGCTGCTCGCCAGGAAGTGCTCGCGCGTGATTCGGCCCTGCCCGGCGTCCCGGGAGGCGGTCTCGGCCGCCTGATACGAGCTGCGGGCCAGGTCATCCCAGAAGGCGTGACTCGGAGGGAAGTAAGGATGGTAAGTCTGTTCGAACTCGGCGTGGAGCACGATGAGCAGCGGCACGACTGGAGCGGCAACCGGCTCGCCATCCATCAGGTCATCGGTCAGACGCACGAAGAAGTAGCCCGCGACCGTGGAATACACCACGTCGCGCTGGAAGGCACGGGACGGCTGGCGTCGGATGGCCGTTTCCAGCAGCCAGGGGAGCAGGACCGCCGGAAAGGCCCGCGGATGCAGGAAATAGCGTTCCGGAGGAGCATCTCCAGCGAGCGCTCGCATCCATCGGTCGGCGTGCTCCCCGAGAACCGGCGCGTTCCGCTTGACCCTTGCGATGAGGCGTCCTGTCGCGTCACGCGTGAGGGCCTTGAGTGGAGCCGGGTACGGGTCGGGGTCGGTGGCCGCCCTCATCGTCCTAGAGCCTCAAGCGGTAGCCGGCTCGTGTCCCGCGGCCAGGTCGACCGCCGACAGCGCGCCAGCCGCCTGAACGCGGCCGAAGATCTCTCGTGCCGCTTCGAGATGGACCGCGCGATCCGAATCGTTCGGATCGAGGTGACGACCGATCTCGTAGTGGGCCAGTCCTTGCTCGTACGGCATGTCGAGCTGCGTGGCGGTCGCTAGCGCGCGTCGCCACAGGCTAAGGGCGCGACCCCGGTGGCCCGCGAGCCAGGAACGGCGTCCCTCGAGGATGGCCCAGCGCGGACGTCCGACCGGGAAAACGCCGGCGAAACGCTTCATGCGCGCGAGTGCCTCGGCGGCGCGGCGGGGCTCATCGCGGAATGGCTGATCGCGCTCCCATGCTTCGAGGTAGACCTCCGCGGGCGCCACATAGCCGATGAAGGTACCGGCATACGTCGGCCGTTCCTGGGTTAGGCGCATGGCTTCGTCGCAGGCAGTGCGCGCCTGCGCCCAATCGCCGCGGCTGAGGTGGATGAGCGCGAGCAGGCCCTGGGACTTCGTGCGCAGCTCATCGGTCAGGTACGACTCGTCGGCAACGATTTGCCGAAAGTCGGTGCATGACTGGAGGGCTGTATCCGCGTCCCCCATCTGGAGGGCGCAGTACCCCTTCCCCACGAGGCCCTCTGCATGGAAGCGACGATCGTTTCGCGCGGTGGCGGTGGCGATCAGTTCGTCGGCGAGCTGCGCACCGGCCGCAAAAGACCCTTGCAGCGATTCGAGCTCCATGGAGTTCGACAGGGAGTCCTCCAGGCGTCGGCGATCGCCTAGGCGTCGCGCGATCTTCCGCACCGTTCGGAACTGCTCGCGTGCCGCATCCCAACCGGCAGCGCCGACGTAGTAGAAGCCGACGACGATTCCAACGAACTCATGCGTGGTCAGATCGTCGACCTGGCTTAGCTCGGCCAGACCGCGGCGCAGGTACGACACCGCGACGCGCGGCCAAGGGACCAGACCAAAGAGCCCTCCTGTACCGGCGAAACCCCGTGCCATCTCAGGCGGGCTCCCGGCCGCCTCCGCAAGATTGAGGAAGCGAATGGCGACGTAAAGCGCGAGCAGCGGCTCGCCGGCGTAGTAGGCCACTTCACCGAGGGGCTCATAGGCACGACTGACCGCGACAAGCTCATCGCGCTCTGCATCGGTCCGGCGTCGGGCGCGTCGAATGATGCCTGCCCGGCGCAACGCCTGGCGTGCGAGCTCGCCCAGCAGTGATAGGGTTTGCTGCCATCTCGTGGCGGGCGCCGTCCGCTTCATGAGGCGAAGTCCGACCTCGATGTGGTCGCGGCCCTCGCGATATCTCGAGAGGTTGACGTACGCCTGAGCGAGCTGAAGGTGCCAATCTGCCTTGCGGGCCGGGCTCGTTTGCACCGCCATCTCAGCGTCGAGCGAGAGCGCCTCCTCCAGGAAATCAATCGCCTCGTCGTTCGCAAACGTCCGCAGGGCCTGGAGACCGGCCTGCTCGAAGTGATCGACCGCTCGCTCGGGAAGTCCCGCCTTTCGCCAGTGGTACGCGAGAAAGGCGTGGAAAGGCGAGAGGTCCTCGGCGTACGACCGCTCGTACCACTCCGCCAGAGCCCGATGCAGGTCCTTCGACTGGGCGGGAGGCATCAGCTCGTAAGCGACCTCTTGGGCGATCTTGTGCCGGAACTCGTAGGTGGGTTCCGGCGCCGCGGTGACTGGAGCGACGAGGTCGAGCCGAGTCAACGCCCGCAGATGCTCCAGGAGCCGGTCAGCCTCCGCCGGCAGCGGGTAAATGTCCTGCAACGTGCGCAGGGCGAAACGGGGGCCGATGACGCTGGCGACCTTGAGCGTCATCGCCTGTTCGGGCGACAGGTGGTCGAGGCGTGCGGTGATGACCCGCTGGACCGTGTCCGGGATGGGCGCGCTGTCGAGCGTCTCGGCACCAGCCGCTGGGCGGAGAAGGCCGTGATCCACCACGATTCGGCCGGCGTCGCGCATTGCGTAGGTGAGCTGTTCGATGAAGAGCGGGTTGCCCTCGGCGCGCTCCCGCACGAGTGTGGCGACCGACGGTGCCAGCTCGGCTGCGCCGGTCCGCTCGGCGGCCAGCGTCACCGCGTCCTTAGGGGACAGAGGCGCAAGACGCAGCCTGGTGGGCTGCACCGACAGGATCCCATCAGGATCGGCAGGGATCTCCTCGGTCGGGCGCATGGTCACCAGCAGCAGCGCGGCCGGAACTTCGCGCCGAACCTGGGTCAACAGAGACCACGAAGCTGAGTCGAGCCAATGGCCGTCCTCGATGACCAGCATGAGCGGTCCCTTGGAGGCCTCTTCGCCGATGAGTGCGGTCAACAGATCGCGGGTGTTGTCGCCTCGGACCACGCCGGTCATCTGAGCTGTGGAGTCGTTGTCGGGGAGGTCGACCGCCAGGATCGGGCCCAACAGCGGTGACAAACGCAGACGGTCGTCATTCCCACCAAGCCGATCCAGCACACGGGCCTTGCGGATTGCCGGGTCCTTTATCCCATCGAGGCCGAACATTGCGGCGAAGATCGGCCGCCAGGCGTGGTACGGCGTCGAATCGTCGATGTCGGAGCCGGCTCCCACGAGCGTGGTGACGCCGTGCTCGCGGGCCTGGCGCAACCACTCGTCCGCCAGGCGCGATTTACCGATGCCAGGCTCACCCTCGACCGTCACGATGCCGCCTTCGCCCGCCGCCAACGCCTCCATCGCCTTGCCTGCCGCCGCTCGCTCTGCGGTCCGATCGACCATTGGGTGGTCCAAGGACGTGGTGGCAACGGTCGCCACGCGGTACACGTCGGTGGGATTCGCCATGCCCTTGAGCACGAACGCGGGAAGCCGCTCGAAGTCGCGCCGCCCACGTGCGCTTTCGTGCGTGGGCGTATCGCACAGCACCGCGTCCCCACCCGAGGCCAGCATCAAGCGGGCGGCCAGATTGACGTGCCCGCCCAGCATCGCGAAGTCGCGCCGCGTCGCATTTCCGACGGGTCCGCAGAAGGTCGGGCCGGTCGCGACGCCAACTCCGGCGGTGACGCCGAGATCGCGAAGCGACGCCTGTAGCGCGACCGCGGCGTCCACGGCCCGGGCCGGGTCGTCTTCATGCGTCAGCGGCGGGACGCCGAAGCAGGCAACCAGTGTGGTCCCTTTGTCGTCCATGGTGATCTCTTTGAGCCAGCCGCCGTAGCGGCCGATGACTCGCTGGGCCTGCTGGGTGATCCCCTGCAGCAGCTGCAACGTATCGGCGGTGACATCACCAATCCCGTGAACGTTGGCGAAGACCACCGTCGTTCGCCGAAACTCCGCGAGCCACGCCGCCTGCCCAGCGTCGATCCGAGACAGGAGCACGTCCGGGACGTAGGCCCGTACCGCGTGCTCCTTATCGACCGGAATCGAAAGGGGGCGGAGCGGACGGAGGGACAGTTCCTGGCGGTTCGCGGTCAGCCGAAGGTGACCTGCCTCGACACGCTGCCCGACGAAGCGATCTGAGATGAGATTCCAGGCCTCAGGCGATGCGATCACGTCACCGGTCTGGAGCACCTCGTCGATGATCGATAGCTGCGCGACGCCGCTCCCGGTAATCAGGAAGAGCCATTTGCCGTCGAGGCCGCCGACGTGGGTCGCATCGATCTCACCCGCGCACAGTCCCACCTTCAGCGAGAGGCGCAGGTTCGGCTCGACCTCGAGCTCGCCGAGCCGTTGGGCGATCTCCAAACCACAGACCGCGGCGCGCCGGGTGACGGTTGCGAGATCCTCATCGGTAGCGGGCCAGATCGGAATGAGTGCGTCACCGACGATCTTGGCGATGTCGCCGCCGTGCTCGGTGATCAGGTCGGCGATCTGTCCGAGGTACGTGTTCAGGGAGCGCGAGAGCTGCTCCGTGCCGGCTGCGCCGCGTCGGATCGCCGCCGAGGTGATCTGGGTGAAGCCGGTGATGTCGATAAGCAGCAACGCCGCCGGAAAGGTTTCCGCTGAAGGCTCCGACGGCAACGTCGGCAGCGAAGCGACGTAGTCGAGCACGGCCCGCGGCAGATAGCTAGAGAGGACGCTGATCCGATCCGGATCCGGGAGCGGCACGGCCTTATCAGACTCCGGCTGTCAATCAGTCGCGGGCGGCTGCCCCTTCGCCCCTCGCGCCAGCGCGTCGTAGCAGAGTGCCGTGGTGAGGAGCGTGCTCGAGTACCAGCTCACCGATCGCCCTCGATTTGGTGCGGCCGCAAAGGGTTCTCCGATCCAGCTTCCATCGAATCGCTGCCGTTTGAGCACGTGCACGGGCCAGGCAGGATCGATCAGATCTTCGCGGTTCGCCTCGTGACACGCCAGGATCAGCAGCGCCGCGTCCTGCGCTGCCATCTGGCTGGTCGAGACGGCGCGTTCGAGCTCCCGGGCCAACGCTTCGCGAGCGTGTCCGACGCCCTCCAGGGCAACTGGGACATCTGGCGCATCCAGCAGCCGGAGAAGCCGGAAGAAGACCCCTAGGGCATACAGGGGCGGGTAGTTGACGTTGGCGGCGACTCCAACCGAGCCGATTCGGTCCAGGAGGCTTTGTGCGCCCAATGCGACCGTACGTTCGTGCTCAACGGGAGCGGCCACGAGGCCAAGCAGGAGATGCGCGGCCACCGTTCCACAGCCTTCCCCGAGCGCAATAACGGCCGATTCCGATCCCTGCGCTCCGGCACATCCGGAGAGCCAGACGGGGATGGCCCCGGCCTCATGGACGTTGCGTTCGAGACACTCCAGGACCGCCGATGCTGCACGGTCGTACTCCCTAGTACCCGTCGCCAGCGGACGGAGTCGAAGGAAGACCCCGATGGTGTCCGAATCTACCCCGGATCGAGGATGGTCGTAGTAGCGGAACCCGTTGACGACGGTGAAATTCAGGAACTCGTCGATGAGCCGGCGAACGTCGAGCCCGCGCCGACACAGGATCTCGAGGATGAGGCCCGCCGGAAACCGGGACGCCACTTCGGGTTGGCCGAGCATGCCCTCGCGATGCATCTCCCAGCTCTCTCGAAAGGTAGGGTCCGCGAGCAGGAAGCCCTCGGCCATTCCTAGCGCCTGGGATAGCGTCGGCGTCGAGGGCCTCACCGCCGGCGCCGGGCGTGCTAATCCGCTGGCAAATGATCCAACCGTCCAGCTCGCCAACCGGGCCTCGAAATCGGCTTCCGCGTTGGAAACGAACGCGGCAAAGGTTGACAGGCGCAGCTCGATTGCAATGCCCCGAGCCATGCGCAGGCGACCAAGCGCCGATTCCACGATGGGACGCACCGAACCGGTTGCCACCATCGCTCCGAGAATGACCTCCGGCCGTGGCGCCGGTCGGAGGGGGACACGTGCCGATCGCGCAATGAAGGCAATCGGGTAGGAGGTGCGCCCGCGTTGCAGATCCCTCTGCAAGGCGGCGAGGTCGGCGATCACCTGGTAGGCATCGGCAATTTGGCCCAGCATGTCTGCGACTCGGGGTGCGACGTCGAGGCGGTCGACCGCCGCCAATGCAGCCAGAGCGACCATCCTGAGGGGCGCGGAGAACGGACTGACGAGGTGCGCCTCCGGGTCATCACTGGTAGCAGCCGCGAAGTCTGGATCGGCCGCGACGCGGGTAGCGTCCTCGCCGGCAACTGCCTCGAACTCGTCCCAGAAGGACGAATCGCGGGGCACGACGCGAGCGATCTCCGCTGACGCTCGGTCCGACAGCCATTGGACCAGCGCGATCCGATCGTCGGTGGTGAACCCGCCAGGATCACGGAGGCCCTCCACCGTCTGCACGCGCGCCGCCATCAGCACGGAAGCGACAAAGAGGCGGCTTTCCGTCTCATCCCGAGTGGCGCCGGGAGGGATCTCGAGATCGCGCAGTAGCCATCTCGCGACCGAGAGAACTGGCGGGTGATCTGGGCTGGAGAAGATGTCATGGAACTGCCCGGCCGGCGAGTACCGCAGCGCGAGGTCGTACTCGAGAAGCTTGACCTGGCGAAAAAGGGCCGGCGGCAGGCCAGCGAAGAGGCGATCGACGTCATGCCACCGCCGCGAAGTTAGCTTGGAATCGGCCTCCAGCTCCACGTTGGAGGTCCGGATGGGCGGTCTAGGTGACGGCCGGGATCGGGGCGAATGCCTCGTGAGAAGCGAGCGCGTTGATCGCATGGATCGAGGCATTCAGTTCCTCGAGCACCTCATCGCTGGGGACGATGCCGAGCTTCTCGAGTGCCTCGGATTGCTGGTCGGTGTCGAGAAGCTGTGCTCGAAACTCGGGGTCAATAAGAGCCCGGCCGAGCAGGGCATAGAACTTGGAGTCGTCGTCCATTGCTGCCACCTCTGTCGCCCCCGCGCTCCTGTGCATAGCGAGTATAGGTGCGGCCTTAGGATCGGCAATCCCCTGCGGCCGATCTCCCGACACGTGCCAGGCGGCAGATTCACGTACGACGAGCCGCGCTAGTGGGACAACGAAATCGGGCGAGCCTTGCGGCCCGCCCGTTTCGATCAGGAGCCTTCCACCTCATTCGAGCGAGATGGCGATCTCTCCAGCGTGCCCAGCACGATCCTCAGGCCGTTCCGCTGCCTCACCGAACTGCTGTCGCAGCGGCTGCTCGTGCAGGAATGCCACGCTCAGAGACGCGATTGCCAACGCCCCAACACCCAGCCACATGGCGTTGGCCAGGGCGATCGAGAAGGCTCGGTGGAGCCCGTCGAGGAAGATCGGCTGGAATTGCGCCGGGATCTGGCCCATGAAGTTCGGTCCCGACCCGCCCACGTTTGTGAGCTGCCCGGTGTCGAAGCCGGCCGGAGGCTGGATCGGCACGAGCTGGGCCGGCGCGCCCGCTTTGACGACCTGCGTCCGTATGGCGTCCCAGCCCAGGAAGTTGCGGAACAGCGTGAAGGCGAACGTTAGCCCCACCGTTCCGCCGATCTGCCGGAAGAGCGTCAGATCGCTCGTCGCAGCGCCAAGCTCTGAGAAGGGCACCGCGTTCTGCACGATGATGGTGAAGACCGCCATGGATGGACCGATTCCAACGCCGGCGATGAACATCCAGGTCCAGAGCATCGCGTCCGGGGTGTCCGCGCGCAGGTTGGTCATCAGCAAGACGCCAACGGCCGCCAGCGCCAGCGCGGCAACCGCCAGCCACTTGTAGCGACCGGTGCGGCTCACGATCTGACCGCTGACAATCGAGCTCAGGATCAACCCGCCCAAGAAGGGCAGGAGCTTGTATCCGGATGTCGTGGCGCTCGCCCCCTGCACGACCTGGTACCAGAGCGGCAGGAAGACCACCGCCCCGAAGAAGCCGAACATCGCGGTGAAGACGGCGATCATCGAGATGGTGAAGCTTCGGATGCGGAACAGGTGAAGCGGGATCATCGGCTCCTTCGCCCGCGACTCGACCCACACGAACACGCCCAGGAAGGCGATACCAAGCAGGATCAGGCCCCAGACCCCCACCGAGCCCCAGTCGCCGTTCTCGGCGTTGGTCAGCCCGATCAGGATCGGAACCACGCCGGCGGCGAAGGTCAGGACGCCCGCGTAGTCGATGTTGCGCGCCGCATCCGGGCGCCGGACGGTTGGCAGTAGCCAGGCGATGACGCCCAAGGCAATCAGGCCGATGGGCAGGTTGACGTAGAAGACCCAGTGCCAGCTGAAGTTGTCTGTGATCGTCCCGCCCAGGCCAGGACCGACCAGGAAGGCGATGCCGAAGACGGCGCCGAACAGGCCTTGATACTTGCCGCGCTCGCGGGGAGTGAACAGGTCACCAATGACCGCCAGGCTGATCGGGAAGAGTGCGCCCGCACCCAGGCCCTGAATCGCCC
>Ga0070707_100006470_pt1 | contig 10884 bp, 11 predicted proteins | sample KBSK5502metaG_FD_65468 | JGI IMG/M metagenome (GOLD analysis project Ga0070707, IMG submission 65468) | Corn, switchgrass and miscanthus rhizosphere microbial communities from Kellogg Biological Station, Michigan, USA - KBS K5-50-2 metaG | ecosystem: Host-associated > Plants > Roots >... | reverse complement strand
AAATCATCGATGATCAGTTTGTATTTGATGAGCGAGCGGTTCTCGAAGGGAGGCTTGGGCTCTGCCTGCCCGAGCCATCGGTCGCTGAGGAACCCGCCGGCCACCGAGCCATAACACAGGAGATGGACATCATGCTGACGGCACAAATCGACAAGGCCATTTTCAGGGCGCGCATCGAGAAGCGAATATTGCACCTGCATGCCGGCGAGCGGAAAGCCCGCGGCGATGAGTTCGCCCGTATGCGGTGTGTCGAAATTCGTGCCCCCGAGCAGATTGATCTTGCCGTTCTGCTGCAGCTCCTTGAGCCAGAGCGCGGTCTCGCCGCATCCCGGCACCTGATAGTCCCACCAGTGGAACTGCACCAGGTCGAGCGTATCCACGCGCAGGCGCCTGAGTGATTGATCGATCACAGCCTGCACATGGCCTTTGGTGATCTTCGGCAGGATGTCGAGATCGGGCACGAATTTGGTATGCACCTTGATGCGCGCCAGCGCCTCCGGCCCACGCACAGCTTTATAGGCGGTCCTGAATTCGCCGATGATATTCTCGACGCCGGTATAGATGTCGGCGCAGTCGAAACTGGTGATGCCGGCATCGGCGAAGGCGATCAGATCGGCGACCGCCTCCCGCCGGTCGACGGCACCATGGCCGCCGGCGAGTTGCCAGCCGCCGCGGATGACCCGCGAGACGTCATAGCCGGGCCGCAGTGAATAGAGTTCTGTCGTGGTCAAACTTGATGGTCCTTGGTGAGCGGAATGGCCGTCGCTTCGGAATGACGGAAGCGCCTTTTGGCGCCCCTCACAATGCGAAGCCGGCTCGGGCAGTTGGGATCGGGACAGGCGATTTCGGCATCGCTCGTCATCCAATCATGGGGATGGGTTTGGCGCTGCTTGGCGGCGAGCAGCGGCAGGACTGCGGCCAGCGAATAGATGGAGAATCCCTGTCCGGGCGGCAGATGGAGCATCTCGCCCTTGAGCTCGAAATAGTCGCCGATCCTGGCGCCGCAATAGAGCCTGGCGCCTTCCGGGGCCACGACTTCCACGCGCAGATCATAGAGCTCAAAACTGTCCTCGGAGACAGCGGCCATGATAATCCATCCTCTGGTGATGAAGCGGGAGGAATGATAACAGCTACGTGTGTTTAAGGGGAAGGGGTATGCTGGAGGTCAGGTCCGTCTCGAAGCATTTCGGCGGCGCGGAAGTCGTTTCTGATATCTCGCTCAAAGTCGAGCAAGGCGGGATCTTCGGCCTGATCGGCCCCAATGGCGCCGGCAAGACCACGCTCTTCAATCTGATCGCCGGCACCTTCAAGCCATCACGTGGCGAGATACTTCTGGCCGGCAACGAGATCACCGGCGAAGGAGCCTATCGGCGCATTGCGCATGGCCTGGGCCGCACCTTCCAGATCCCCAGACCCTTCGCCGAGATGACCCTCATCGAAAACATGCTGACGGCGGCGCAGGCGCAATCGGGCGAGCGGCTTTTCGCCAATTGGCTCAATCCGCGCCGTGTCGCAAACGAAGAGCGCGCCAATATTGCAAGGGCGATGGCGCATCTCGAATTCCTGGAGCTGGCGCGCCTGGCGCGCGAGCCGGCGCGCATCCTCTCCGGCGGCCAGCGCAAGCTTCTCGAACTCGGCCGCGTGCTGATGGCGGATCCGCGCATCATCCTCCTCGATGAGCCGGGGGCCGGCGTCAATCCGGCCCTTCTCGACACGATCATCGACCGCGTCGCCGAGATCAACCGGCGCGGTATCACCTTTCTCATCATCGAGCACAATATGGATCTGGTGGCGAGGCTGTGCCGGCATGTCTTCGTGCTGTCGGCCGGGCGCATGCTGTTCGAGGGAACGCCAGGGGCGGTCATCAAGAATTCCGAGGTCATCGATGCCTATTTGGGCACGGGCAGCGCATGAGCCAGCCGATCCTCGCCATTGACGGACTTGCAGCAGGCTATGAGCCGGACGTGCCGATCGTGCGCGGCGTCAGTCTCGCGGTGAAGGAAGGTGAGATCGTCACCATCCTCGGGCCCAATGGCGCCGGCAAATCGACCTTCATCAAGGCGATCGCCGGCCTGGTACCGAAATTTGCAGGGCAGGTTGTGCTCGCTGGCGGGGATATCACAAAGACCCCGGCCCATCTTCTGGCGCGCCAGGGCCTCGGCTTCGTGCCGCAGACCGAGAATGTCTTCACGCTGATGTCCATTGCCGACAATCTGCGCCTTGCCGCCGATATTCTCCCCAAGGCGCAAAGAGCGGAGCGGATCGATGCGATGCTGACGCTCTTTCCTGATCTCGCGCGCCAGCGCCAGTTATTGGCCGGCCGCTTGTCCGGCGGCCAGCGCCAGATGCTCGCTGTCGCCCGCGCCCTCATTGCCGGACCTCGCATCCTGATGCTCGACGAAGCCTCGGCCGGGCTTTCGCCAAAGCTCGTCGGCCAGGTTTTCGCCAAGCTGGCCGAGATCCGCTATACCGGCATAACCATCCTGATGGTCGAGCAGAATGCCAAGGCAGCACTTGCTCTGGCCGATCGTGCCATCATCCTGGTGGAGGGCAAGGCGGCGCATCAAGGCAAGGCCGCCGATATCGCTAGCGATCCGGTGATCCGCCAGCTCTATCTCGGCGTCGCACCGGCAAAGGGGGCGGCATGAATCTGCAATTCATCGCCGACGGCCTCATCATGGGCGCGCTGATCGGCCTCGGCGCCATTGGTGTCACGCTCACTTATTCAATCCTGCGCTTCGCCAATTTCGCGCATGGCGAATTCCTCGCCTGGGGGACCTATTTCACGCTCGCCCTCGCTTCCGGTTTTGGCGCGATGTTCGGCGGTTCGGGAACGATTGGCGCGCTGTCTTTCGGCTGGCCGGTCATCGTGGCGGGCATGCTTGCAGCCCTCCTCACCGGCCTTCTCGCTCTCGTGCTCGATCGCCTCCTCTTCGCCAAATTGCGCAATCGCGGCAATGCCATCGTCATGGTGATGGCGAGCTTCGGTGCATCGATGGCGCTCCGCAGCCTGCTCGAATTCCTCTTCACCGCGCAGCCGGCTTATTTCTCACGCGACATCCAGATGGCTTTCCCGATTGCTTTCGGCATAAGGCTCACCCCTGACCAGCTCTTCCTTTTGGCCATGACGGCGATCCTGGTTCTCGTCATGGAGCGCTTCATGGCCTTGAGCCCGATTGGCCGCGCCATGCGCGCCGTCTCGGAAAACCCGGTCCTGGCGCGGGTCTCGGGCGTCGATGTCGAGCGCGTCATTCGCGCCACCTGGATGATCGGCGGCGCGCTCGCCTGTGCGGCAGGCGTCATGCTCGGCATTACGGTCCAGATCCGTCCCTTCATGGGCTTCGATCTACTCTTGCCGCTTTTCGCGGCGGCGATCCTCGGTGGCATTGGCAGCGTGCCGGGCGCGGTGCTCGGCGGTCTGATCGTCGGTGTCGCCGAAGCCTCGGCCGTGCAGGTCGTCGGCGCCGACTATCGCGCCGCGATCGCCTTTCTCATCCTCATCGCGGTGCTGCTGGTCCGGCCGGCCGGGATCTTCGGAGTGCGCGAGTGATGCTCGATCTCCTCGCCTATGCCGCGTTTTTCCTGGTGACCGCGCTCAGCTACGGCATCATCTGTCTAGGCCTCAATGTGCAATGGGGACAGACGGGCCTTTTCAATGTCGGCGTCGCCGGTTTCGTGGCGATCGGGGCCTATACATCGGCACTCCTCACCACGCCCGATGTGGCGGGGCGATTTGGCGGCTTCGGCCTGCCGATCTGGGTGGGATGGATCGCTGCGATGCTGGTTTCGGGTCTGGCGGCCGCCTTCATTGGGGCCATCACACTGCGACTCCGCGCCGATTACCTCGCCATCACAACCTTCGGCATCGCCATCGCCATCCAGCTTGTGGCGCTCAATGCCGAAACGCTGACCGGCGGGCCTTTCGGCATCGGTTTCATTCCGCGCGCTTTCGGCGGCCTCGAGGACCGGCCGGTCATCTTCAACCTGGCCAATCTCGCTCTCGTCGGCATCGTCACGGCGCTCCTCTACTATGGGCTGGAACGCCTGGTGCGCAGCCCCTGGGGCCGCGTGCTGCGGGCCATCCGCGAGGACGAGACGGCGGCGGCCTCGCTCGGCAAGAACGCCAATCTCTTCCGCATCCAGGCCTTTGCGCTGGGCTCCGCCATCATGGGCCTGGCGGGCGCAGTGCAAGCGCATTTCATTGGTTTCATCGCGCCGGAAAACTATGTCTCGACCATGACCTTCCAGGTCTGGGCCATGCTGATCATTGGTGGCTCGGGCAATAATCGCGGTGCGCTTCTGGGTGCCGTGCTGGTCTGGGGATTGTGGAGCATCACCGGAGCGCTGCTCGCTGCTTTCGTGCCGGGCGAATATCAGGCACGCGCCGCTGCCTTGCAGATCGTCCTCATTGGCGCGGCGCTCGCTGCTTTGCTGGTGTTGCGGCCGCGCGGAATTCTCGGCGAAGAGAAGATGATTTCGCGTTTCCTGAAGGACTAGGACGAAGTCAAAGGGTATTTAGCGCTGGCTCAAGCCTGCCCGAATTCGCCGCAAAATCGAGGAAGGAATAGCGGTTGCGGATTTCGCGCGAGCGCAGCAGCGCCTGCTCATAGAAGGGCCGCGGCAGATATATCTCTTCGGGCGTGATGGGTGCTCCCGCCGCTTTGAGAACCCGTTCAAGATAATCCGCCTTGAGCGAAATGGCCTCTATGCGATGAACGATATCCGGCCAGGAACTCGCCAGCCGGTCATTGAGCTTCTCGACGGCACGATCATTGAGACGCTTGTGCGCAAAATCGTCCCAGCATGAATGCCCGAGCGCCTCGCCATAGCGGCGAACGAAGCTCGCCAATGTTTCCGTATCGGCTGTGAGCACCGGACGCTTTTCCAGCATGGAGCGCTGCAGGCGCGCCAGGGAAAGAGTCGTTACACCGATCTGTTCGCCATGATAGACGAGCGGGCGCTTGGGATCCCCCAGCATGTCGATATAGTGGCTGACCAGATGCTCCCCCTGGCTCGCCGGTTCGCTCGTTCCATAGATGGCCGTGCCGAAGCCCGACAGCACGAGTGTGCGGACGAGGCGTTCCATGACCGCGATATCGCCATTCATGAGCGCTGCCGATTGATCGAAGAGCTGCTTCTCGTCATCTTCGAGAAGCGCGTAAGGTAGCTGCCGGTAGGGCTTGTCGAGCAGGAGATGCGCCAGGAGCCAGTCGGCCTGCGAGGTCGACCGGCACAGGCTGTCGCCTAGCCCTGAGCGGATCAGCCGGGCGGGTGCTGAGGCCAGGATAGCGAGATCGAAGAACGCGCCGCGCGGCGCCTGGGCGGGCAGCGACTTTTTATGTCCGTTGACGGTAATGGCGGCGTTGACCGATGTGTAGCCATTCATCGACGGTGCTGTGGCGAAGACCGCATAGGGCTTTTTGTCCTGGGCGCTGGCGAATTTGCACAGGTCGTTGATCGTGCCGGAGCCGATGGCGATCAAGGCATCGGCCTTTTGCGTGGCATTGCGGATTTCTCTGACCGTCGCGTCATCTGGGTGGGGCGCCTCGGCGAGCACGATGCTCTGGACATGACAGGCACCGAAGAGCGCTTGCTCGATCCGGCTGCCGAGAACCGCATGTGTTGTCTTGTCGCTCACGATGGAGATGTGCCGGCCGAAATCGAGACCCTTGACGAGGTCGCTCTCCATGCCCTTGAGGCTCGGCGCGATGATGAGCGAGCGTGTGGCGACGCGCTGTTTGCCGAGCCCGTCGGGATCGTCGTAAGTGCCATTGAGAAGCTGGGTGATCTTGCCTGTATTCGCCATCGGATTTTCTTAGGGTTGTGGAAAGATGCTCTTGAGACTGGAGAAAAGCCGGCGATAGCGCTGATAGGATTGATCGAGTTTTGCGCCGGCGCAGAGATCGGGTGGCAGATAGTCGGCCGATGCCGAAATAAGAGTGGCCGCTTCCCTGATATGCTTGAAGGCGCCTGACGCGACACCCGCGAGCAGGGCAGCACCCATGACGGAACTATGGGCATGACACGGCAGCCTCACTGGCAGATCGGCGATATCGGCGCGCATTTGCGCCCATAGGCGGCTGCGCGATCCGCCGGCCAGCAAGGTGAGGGACGAAGGCCGCCCCCCCAATGCTTCGAGGCGTGTGAGCACATCGCGCATGGCGAAACCGCACCCTTCGAGTAGAGAGCGGACGAGATGAGAGGTGCCATGCGATGGCGTCATGCCGTAAAAACAGCCGCGCGCCCCGGCGATCCATTCAGGCGACATGGCGCCGGTGAGGGCGGGAAGAAAGATCAGGCCGTCTGAGCCCGGTGGAGCGGCCGCGGCGAGTTCATCGAAGGCTTCGAAATTTTCGAGGCGGAGAACGTCTTTCAGCCAGGCCACCGCGCCACCCGACAGCCAACCGGGATTTTCGACGAAATAGCCGCCGGCGGGATAGACATGGGTTTCGACGAGGCGGCCGGCATCGATGACGGGATCGCTGAAGATGGCCCCCACGACTTCGCCGGTGCCGATGGCGACGGAGACCTGTCCCGGTTCGACGAGGCCGGCGCCGAGCGGTGTCGAAAAATCATCGCCTGTTCCTACCGCGACCGCAATGCTGGCGGGAAGGCCGGTGAGAGCGGAACCCTCTATGGTCAGTTTGCCGGCGCGCTCACCCGATGGCGCCAGCGCTGGTAGTTCGGCCAATGTGATGCCGAAAGCCGACAGGAGCGCTGAATCATAATCATGGGCCCGCAGATCATAGAGCATGCTGGTCGAGGCGAGCGCGTGATCGATTACCGAAACACCGGTCAGGCGCTCGAGCATATAGGAGACAGGCTGGTGATAGCGCGCCGTAAGGATCGCATCTTCATCATGGCGCTTCAGCCAGCGGATCTTGGCCGCCAGATGGCTCGCATCGGGAACGAGACCGGTCACCGCATGGAGATGATCCTTGTCGATATCGGCCAGTTGTTCACTCGCCCGGCGATCCATCCAGGTGATGCAGGGGCCGCGCAATTCGCCTTGCCGTCCGACTGGGATGCAGCCGTCAAGCTGTCCGCAGATGCACAGAGCGGTCACTTGAGCGGCGGCCAGTCCGGCATCCGCGAGCGCCTCGGCAATGGCCGGGCCCAGAGCGGCTTCCCACAGACGCGGATCCTGCTCGGCCCGGTCCGGTCCCGGGAAATGCGGGCGATAGCAACGGCTCGCTTCGCCCTTGAGTGCCAGCGACAAATCGGTCACCGCGACCTTGAGGCTCTGCGTTCCGATGTCGACGCCGATCAGCATGGTCTTTGCTTAATGCCCACTATTGCGGACAAGTGAGTCAGCGAATGTTACTGGCGAAGGTTTCGCACTTTCCCAAAAGCCGTCATCCCGGCGAAAGCCGGGACCCCCTGGATAAGTGCAAACTGGGCGGCGCTGCTCGCGTGGAGAAGCTTTTGTGGGTCCCGGCTTTCGCCGGGATGACGGATGGTGAGGGTTTCGCATGCGACAATTCCGAGTTCTAGCAGCAGCTTGGCGCGCGTTTTTCCGTGCCCTGGCCGTAGCTCTTGAACTTCTCCATGACGCGGCCGATCTCGTCGTCCGGCAATATATGTGGGACGCCGATCTGCAGGGCGCGCCAATATTGGGCGGCGAGCGTTTCAATTTCGACCGCCAGCCATGCTGCTTTCTTGAGATTGGGTCCGACACAGACCATGCCGTGATTGGCGAGCAGGCACGCATGCCGGGTTTCCAGCGCCGCGGTGATGTAGTCGGCGAGTTCCTGCGTACCCCAGGTGACATAGGGGACGCAGGGCACGTTCGGCCCGCCTGCCGCCGCAATCATGTAGTGAACGGCGGGAATTTCCCGGCGCAGCATGGAGAGCGATGTACAGAACATGGAATGAAGATGGATGGTGGCGCCGACTTCCGGCTTCTTCTCCATGATGTCGCGATGAAAGCGCCATTCGGTCGAGGGCTTGCGCGGCCCCTGATGCGAGGCATCGATCTTCATGAAGACGATGTCTTCCGGCTGCATCTCGGCATAGGCGACGCCCGATGGCGTGATCAGGAATCCGCCATCGACACGCACGCTGATATTTCCCGATGTCCCCTGATTGATCCCGCGCTCATTCATGAAAATGCAGGTCGCGATCATTTCGCGGCGGATGACTTCATCTTGCATCTTGATCTCCGTTGGGCGGCATGTTGCGTGGTGGGTTCATTTTGCCTCGACGGTGGCAACCAGCACTTCCACGGACAAGGGCGAGAGCACTTCCGCCATGTCGACGTCAGGCTCGCGATCGGTCACCAGATAATGGGCGCGGTCCAGGCTCTGCACCTGCACCGGCGCATAGCGGCCGAATTTCTGATGGTCGGCGACGACGATGACCGTTTGCGCCGAATGCAGCATGAGATTGTGCAGTTCCGCTTCCTCGCGGCTGAAATCCATGAGCGTGCCGCGCGGCGAGATGGCACCGGCGCCGATGATGGCGAAATCGGCGAAATAATTGGACAGCATCTGCGTCGCGTCCCTGCCGAGGCAGGCCTGGTTCTGTGCCTGGATCTCGCCGCCCAGGAGATGCACCCGGTTGTTGTTGCGTCCGCTGAGTTTCAGCGAGCTTGCGATGCAATTGGTGAAGACGGTGAGGGCCTGGCGCGTCATCAGATGATCGGACGCACTCTGCACGGTGGTTCCCGCGGCGAGGAGAATGGAAGCGCCATCCGGGATCATGCTTGCGGCGAGGAGACCGATGGCCTTCTTGCCATCCACATTGGTGGTCTGGCGCACCGCCATGTCCGGCTCATGCGATTCAAGCGAGATGGCACCGCCATGGGTTTTGCGCAATTTGCGCTGTTCGGCCAGCGTCAGGAGATCTCGTCTGATGGTCTCGCGCGAGACATTGAGCGTGCGCTGGATATCGGTGATCGAGATCGACCGATGGGCCTTCACCAGCGATAGAATATGGTTCTGACGCTCCTCTGCGAGCATGAAGCCTCCCAGTCACTTGAAAATATTGAAGAATTTTCTTGGGTGTTCAACAATGTGGTATTTATAGCATTTTCTTGCATTCAGTAGCAATAATGTTGTAATTTGTGCAAACAAAAATAAACACCACCAGGAGGGAATGTAAATGTCGACAGTGAAGGAGATCGTCCAGCGGAAATTATCCAGGCGCAGCCTGTTGAAGACGGGAGCCGCCGCGACCGCTTTGGGTGCATTGGTCTTGGGCCGCCCGGGGCCGTTCATTGGCAAGGCGGAAGCCGCGACGCCGACCTTGCGGCTGCTGATGTGGCAGCCATATGCGATTAAGGAAACCATCGCCGCCTTCGAAGAGAAATTCAAAGCGAAATTCGCGCCGACTTTCTTCGATGGCAATTCCGAAGCCTTCAACAAGCTTAAAGTAGGCGGCACGCGCGATTTCGATATGGTGATGGCCGATGGCTTCTGGCCGAGGCTGTATTTCCGCCAGGGCCTCACCAAGGCGGTCGACTATGCCAAGCTTCCCAGCATGAGCGGCGTGTTTGCCGATTTTCATCCCGAAAAGTTTACGCTTCTGGCCGATGAAGAAGGCAAGAACAATGTCGCGGCGCCCAATTGCTGGGGCGGCTATGGCATCACCGTCAACAGTTCGAACATCGCCAAGGAAGACATCGGTTCGATCGAATTGCTTCTCAACAGCAAATATGGTGGACACTTCTCCACCAATTCGCGCTTTGAGGAGAATATCGCCTTGATGGGCATCCTTGCGGCAACGAAACTCGGCACCAAGGACAGCACGCGCCCCGATGGCAAGCCCTTCAATCCCTATCAGCTTACCGATGACGAGCTGGCCGAGACCAAGCGCCTGCTGATCGAGCAGAAGAAGCTGCTTCTCACCCGCTATCAGGATTATGATGCGCTCGAGCGGCTCATGCGCGCCAAGACCGTCTGGGCGGCGCCTGAATTCGCCGAGACCTATCGCAAGCTTACCGTCATGCGCAAAGCCGGCAAGATCGATTTCGACGTCGAGCATGTGCTGAAACCCAAGGAAGGCGGGTTGGGCTGGGTCGACACCTGGATGATCAGCAAGGATGCCGATTCGGAGCGTACCGAGCTTGCCCATGCCTGGATCAACCTGTTCCTCGAAAAAGACAACTATGTCCGCGTCGTGCGCTCGACCGGCTATGGCGGGGTAGTCGATGTGCGCTCGCTCATGTCGGAGGACGAGATTGCACTCTATTTCCAGAACCGCAGCGCCGAAGCGAGCCAGTTGCATATGTTCGACCAGCCGTCTTCGCCGGAGAAATGGGAACGCATCTGGTCGGATGTCGAGGCGTCCTGAGGAGATAAATCCCCTCTCCCCCGTTGGGGGCGAGGGTAAAACAATCGGCGGCAGGGAGAAGCGATGACGGGCACTGACCGACAAGTGACTTCGTTGTCGCTTCAAGCTGTCTCGAAGCATTTCGGTCCGATCAAAGCCGTCGATGGCATCGATCTCGATGTCGGGCAGGACGAGTTTTTCTCGCTTCTGGGGCCTTCGGGATCCGGCAAGACGACAATGCTCCGGATCATCGCCGGCCTCGAGCGTCCGACAACGGGGCGCGTCCTGGTGCGCGGCCAGGATGTAACGCTGATGCCGCCCTACAAGCGGCGCATCGGCATGGTGTTCCAGAATTTCCTGCTCTTCCCACATAAGACGGTCGCCGAAAATATCGTGTTTCCCTTGCGCATGCAGCGCATAGCCCGGGCCGAACGCGATGAGAGGCTGCTCTGGGCGATAAAGCTTCTGCGGCTGGAGGGGCTGGGTGAAAGATATCCCAATGAGCTCTCGGGCGGCCAGCAGCAGCGCGTGTCGCTGGCGCGTGGCCTGATCTCGAGGCCGGCGCTTCTTCTTCTCGATGAACCCCTGGCCAATCTCGACCGTGAATTGCGC
>Ga0070707_100006469_pt1 | contig 10885 bp, 7 predicted proteins | sample KBSK5502metaG_FD_65468 | JGI IMG/M metagenome (GOLD analysis project Ga0070707, IMG submission 65468) | Corn, switchgrass and miscanthus rhizosphere microbial communities from Kellogg Biological Station, Michigan, USA - KBS K5-50-2 metaG | ecosystem: Host-associated > Plants > Roots >... | reverse complement strand
CGAAGTCGATGCCGTGGCCGGGCGTCAGGTGCATCGCGCCGAACAGCCTGGCCTCGGTTGTGTGGCCGGTGGCGCGCAGCCTGGCTATGAAATCGCTCTGGGTTACCCCAGCCGGGATCTTGCCGCTGATGTAGCCCGTGAAGATCAGGTTGGTGACGTTGCCGAGCACCTTGGGGCCGAGGACCGACAGCGCGACGCTGAGGACGCCGAGAGTGATGCCGGCCACGATCTGAGGCCGTTGTGGCGCCAGCATTTGCAGCAGCCGCCTGCTTGACGTCCCGAAGTCCAGCGCCTTCTCGGTCGACATGCCGCCCATGAACCTGGCCGGGCCGGCGTTGAACCCGGGGGCTGGCCCCGGGCCGCGGCGCGGAGTGGGCCGCTCCCCCGGCCCGAGCTGAACTTCGCGCGCCGGTAGCTGGCCGTCGGCGTCGGCGGGCTCGACGTCGGTGTTCGTTTTGCGCTCCTCCGGCACGACGCTCATGCCGCCGCCTCCTGCTCGGTGAGCTGGGAGAGCACGATCTCCGTGTAGGTCTGGTCAGACGCCATCAGCTCGTCGTGGGTGCCGGAAGCCACGATCCGGCCAGCATCCATCACGATGATCTTGTCGGCATTCCTGATGGTGGCGACCCGCTGCGCCACGATCAGCACGGTCGCCTCTGACGTCTGGCGCGCGAGGTCCGCCCGCAGCGCGGCGTCGGTCGCGTAGTCCAGGGCGGAGAACGAGTCGTCGAACAGGTAGATGGCGGGCTGGTGGACGACGGCCCTGGCGATCGCGAGCCGCTGCCGCTGGCCGCCAGAGACATTGGTGCCGCCCTGGGCGATCCCGGCGTCCAGCCCGCCTTGCATCTGGGCGACGAAGTCACGCGCCTGGGCGATCTCCAGCGCCCGCCACAGCTCCGCGTCGGTGGCGTCTGGCCGGCCATAACGCAGGTTCGACGCCACCGTGCCGGAGAAAAGGTACGGCCGCTGCGGCACCAGGCCGGTCAGGCCGGAGAGCACAGCCGGGTCCAGGTCGCGGACGTCCACATCATCTATGAGCACGGCACCGCCGGTCGCGTCGAAGAGCCTGGGCACGAGGTTGACGGCCGTGGTCTTGCCGCTGCCCGTGCCGCCGATGATCGCGGTCACCTGCCCGGGCTCGGCGACCAGGCTGAACTCATGCAGCACGGGCTGGGCGGCTCCCGGGTACTTGAACTCCACGTCGCGCAGCTCAAGCCGCCCCCTGACAGTGCCGATGCGGACGGGGCTGTCCGGCGGCTGCACGTCGGGTTCGGTGTCGAGCGCCTCGACGATGCGCTCAGCGCATACCTCGGCCCGCGGGACCATGACGAACATGAACGTCGCCATCATCACCGACATCAGGATCTGCAGGAGATAGGTCAGGAACGCCGTGAGCGCGCCGACCGGCATGCTGCCGCTGGCGACCAGATGCCCGCCGAACCACAGCACGGCGACGCTGGAGAGGTTCAGCACCAGCATGACCGCCGGGAACATAAGCGCCAACAGCCTGCCCGTGCCGAGCGACACCTCGAACAACGCGGTGCTCGCCACCGCGAACCTGCGGCGCTCCTGGCCCTCCCTGACGAATGCCCTGATCACCCGAACGCCGCTGATCTGCTCCCGCAGCACCCGCGCGATCTCGTCGATGCGCACCTGCATCTGGCGGAACAGGGGCCGCATCTTGGAAATGATCGCGGTCACGATGATGCCCAGGGCTGGTACCGCGACCAGCAGCAGCGCGGAGAGCCGCACGTCCTGCCGCAGCGCCAGGATGATTCCGCCGATGCACATGATGGGCGCCGTCACCATCATCGTGAAGGTCATCAGCGCCAGCATTTGCACCTGCTGAACGTCATTGGTAGTCCGGGTGATGAGCGACGGCGCCCCGAAATGGCTGACCTCCCGCGCGGAGAAATCCTGAACCCGCTTGAACACAGCGAGCCGAACGTCACGGCCGAGCGCCATCGCGGTGCGCGCGCCGAAGTAGACGGCGCCAATCGAGCACCCGATCTGCACGAACGCCACCGCGAGCATGAACCCGCCCGTCCGCAGGATGTAATGCATGTCGCCGGTGATCACGCCCTTGTCGATGATGTCGGCGTTCAGCGTGGGCAGGTACAGCGTCGCCAGGGTCGCCGCGAGCTGAAGCGCGACGACAAGCGACAGGTCCTCTCGGTACGGACGGAGATACTCGCGGAGCAATCGGATCAGCACGGTCACTCGCTCTGGGTCGGGGGCTTGCGTGGTCGGCGGTGCGGTCGCGTCCCGCTGAACGGACCGCGGCCGCCGGCTGGCCGGCCGGTTGCCGGTGTCAGAATCGGCTCACTCGGCCGCGGCTGGCAAGCGAATTCGCTGTCTGCGAGCCCAGCGGCCAACGGGTGCCTGAGCTCGCCGAGTGCCTGGCGGATCAGCGGGAGTAGCGCGACGGGCGGCTCGGAGCGGAGCCACCGCGCGTGCGCCACCTGGATCGCGGCGGCGACGGCGCCGGCCATGACGGCAGGAAACATGTCCGTTTCCAGATCGGTGCCGATCCGGTCGGCAATCGCCTGGGCCAGTGTCTGCTGCGCCGCGTACTGTGTCCGAAGGTACTCCCCTTGCAAGGCCGGCGACTTAATCACAAGACGCACGCCGTCGAGCCATTCCCGGTCCGGAACATCCGCGGCGCGCCGGTAGGGCTCGATCACGGCGTTGCTGATCGCATCCAGCAGCGGCTCGCCGCGCGGGCGGCTGCGCAGCGCGGCGCCCATCAGCCGGTTGCGCTCCATGGCTAGCGCGCAAATCGCCTCGTACTTGCTGCCGAAGTAGTTGTTGAACGTGCGGGCGGATACGCCCGCCGCCGCGGCGATGTCCTCGACCAGCACGTTGTCCAGGCCGCGCTGCACAGCCAGTCGCATGGCGGCGATCCCGAGCGCCCGGCGCGTGGCCGCCTTCTTGCGCTCGCGCAGCCCTTCCGGCGCACAGCGCTCCGCGAGGCCATGATCCTGATCGCGATGAGGTGCAGGCACGCCGACCATAGTAGGCCGAAAAGTTCGCGCCGCGCAAATTTAATGAAACTCTCAGATTGCGCGGCACGCAAACACAGTCGCTGTTGCCGGCCGCCGGGACTCAACGCCCATGTCGCATTTTCGCTAGACTCGGATATGGGCTTGCGCCGATGCTTGCGTTATGCATGAGGACACAGAGCGCTGCATCAGGGCGGTGCAGTCGAAGGACGCCCGGTTTGACGGCTGGTTCTTCACGGCCGTGCTGACCACCGGGATCTACTGCCGGCCGAGCTGCCCGGTGGTACCTCCGAAGCCGCAGAACATGCGGTTCTTCCCCAGTGCCGCGGCCGCGCAGCAGGCCGGCTTCCGGGCTTGCAAGCGATGCAGGCCAGATGCAAGCCCCGGATCGCCGGAGTGGAACGAGCGCGCTGACCTGGTCGCCAGGGCGATGCGGTTCATCGCAGACGGCGTGGTCGACCGGGCTGGAGTCGCCGGCCTGGCGGCACAGCTCGGCTACAGCGTCCGGCAGGTCGAGCGCCAGCTGCTAGCTGAGCTCGGGGCAGGCCCGCTGGCGCTGGCTCGCGCCCAGCGAGCGCAGACCGCCCGGCTGCTGATCGAGACCACCACGCTGGCGATGGGTGATGTTGCCTTCGCGGCCGGCTTCCCCAGCATCAGGGCCTTCAACGACACGATCCTCGAGGTATTCGCCATACCGCCGACCGAGCTGCGCCGTCGCTCCGGGGCTGGCAGGCAGGGCGCCGCCAGGCTCGGGGGCAGTACCCAGGCCGCTGGCAGGCGTAGTCCGGCCGGGGCCGGCCAGGCCTCCTCATCCCTTGCATCGATCTCGCTCCGGCTGCCGTTCCGCCAGCCGATGTGCCCGGACAACCTGTTCGGTCACCTGGCGGCGACGGCGATACCCGGTGTCGAGGAGTGGCGTGAGGGTGCCTATCGCCGGACGCTCCGGCTGCCGAACGGCCCCGGCGTGGTGTCGCTGCGGCCCGGCCCGGAGTACATCGCCTGCCAGCTCGCGCTGACCGACCTGCGCGACCTCGCGATGGCGATTAGCCGGTGCCGCCGCCTGCTCGACTTGGACGCCGACCCGGTCGCGATCGGCGAGCAGCTGCGCGAAGACCCGGAGCTCGCGCCGCTGATCGACAAGGCACCGGGCCGCCGCGTGCCGCGCACCGTCGACGCGGCCGAGCTCGCGGTGCGTGCCGTGATCGGCCAGCAGGTCTCTACCGCCGCAGGCAGGACGCACGGAGCGCGGCTCGCGGAGCGCTACGGCGATCCAGTGGACGACCCGGCCGGCGGTCTCACCAGGCAATTCCCCGACATGGCCGTGCTCGCCGACACCGACATGGCCGCGCTGGCCATGCCGGAGGCCCGCCGGCAGAGCGTCGCCGCGCTGGCCCGCGCGATCGCCTCGGGAACGCTCGACCTGGGCGCGGGGGCGGACTGGTATGTGGCCAGGAGCTCGCTCGCGACGGTGCCAGGTGTCGGCCCGTGGACGATCGAGCTCGTCGCCATGCGCGGCCTCGGTGATCCCGACGCCTTCACGCCAACCGACCTCGGCGTCAGGCAGGCCGCCGCAACGCTCGGCCTGCCAGCCTCCCCCGCGGCGCTGACCAGGCGTGCTGAGCGCTGGCGGCCATGGCGTGCGTACGCGGTTCAGTACTTGTGGGCCACGTCCGATCACGCCATCAACCAGCTCCCGGCTGCCTGAGCACCGGACCCAGGAAAGAGCCAGCAATGAGCGAGAAAGGACCACCGATGACTATGCGCACAGCCGCCGGGCAACGATCGCACGCTGTGATCGATAGCCCGATCGGGCCGCTGACGCTGATCGCACAGGACGGGAGGCTGGCGGGCGTGCAAATGCAGATCACGCGCTACGCGCCGGACGCGGGCGCGCTCGGGGCGGCGATCGCCAGCGAGTCTGATCCCGTGCTCGCGGCTGCGGCCGGCCAGCTCGATGCCTACTTCCGCGGCGAGCTGACCAGCTTCGACCTGCCGCTCGTCCTCGAGGGCACGCAGTTCCAGCGTTGCGTGTGGGCGGCGCTCCAGTCGATTCCGTACGGCGAGACCATCTCCTACGGCGAGCTGGCCCGGCGGATCGGCCAGCCGTCGGCCTCGCGCGCGGTGGGCCTCGCAAACGGCAGGAACCCGGTCGCGATCGTGGTCCCCTGCCACCGGGTGATCGGCGCGGACGGCAGCCTGACCGGATACGGCGGCGGGATGGACCGTAAGCGGTTCCTGCTCGCGCTGGAGCAGCGGACCAGCGGGCAGACGCTGATCTGATCCAGACGATGACTAGCGTGCCGGACATAGCTGACTTGCAACTGTTTAGGTTTCTTTTGCTGCTGTCGCGCGTTACCTTGGCTACTACTGATACGTAACCCTGACCTGAAGAGCGCGAGATGCCTCTGGCCCAGCCTGGCGGCAGCATGGAACTGGGCATTCACGGTAATGCCGGCGAGGAGTTCAATGCCTTTGTCGGCCGCGAACATGAGCTGAGCGAGGTTTGCCGGATCGCCAGTGACGTGCGCGCACTGACGTTGTGCGGCGCAGCCGGCATTGGCAAGACGCGGCTGGCGATCCATGCCGCAGCAAGGCTGGCGCCCGGCTTCGCTGACGGCGCGTGGTTCGTCGAGCTGGCGGACGTGCAACAGCCTGACCTTGTTGCCTCGAGGATCGCGTCGGCAATCGGGGTGGTCGAGGAGCCGGGCCGCCCCCTTCTCCCGACGCTCGCCGACGCGCTGAGGCCGCGGCGGGTGCTGATCGTTCTGGACAACTGCGAGCACCTGATCGATGCGTGCGCCCGGACCTGCCAGCGCTTGCTGGCTAGCTCGCCTGGCCTGAAGGTCATCGCGACGAGCAGGGAACCGCTGCGGGTCGCCGCCGAAACCGTCTGGCAGGTCCCGCCGATGGCGATGCCTGCGCCGCAGGACGCGGCCTACGACACGGCTGAGCTAATGCGATCGGACGCGCTCCGGCTATTCGCCGATCGTGCGGCCGCTGCGCAGCCCGGGTTCGCCCTCGGGCCCGCCAACGTAGCGATGGTCGCCGCGATCTGCCGCGCAGTCGACGGACTTCCGCTGGGGATCGAGCTGGCGGCAGCGTGGGTCAGGGTCCTGACTGTCGAGCAGATCGCAGCACGTCTGGCCGACCGGTTCAGGCTCCTCAGCTCCGCCGAGCGGATGGCCCTGCCCAGGCACAGGACGCTGCGTGCGGCGATCGACTGGAGCCATGACCTGCTTCCGCCGGCGGAGAAGGTGCTGCTGCGCCGGCTGTCGGTCTTCGCCGGCTGGCCCCTCGAGATGGCCGAGAATGTCTGCGCGGGCCTGCGGCATGGTGATGACCTGGCCGGCGGCGACATCCTGGACTTGCTCACCGGGCTGGCAGACAGGTCGCTGGTGATCGCCGAGCCGGATGATGACGGCCGGATCAGGTACCGGATGCTCGACACGGTCCGCGCCTACGCGGCCGCGCGGCTCGATGAGGCAGGAGAGACGCAGCAGCAGCGCGCGCGGTTCCGCGACTACGCGGTGAGCGAAGTGGAACACGCCGCCCTGATCGGTGTGGCGCTCCTGCCGGCGACATGGCCGGAACGAGCGGAATCTTTCCGGCGGTTCGGCGCGGAAACCGCTAATCTGCGCCAGGTTCTGACTTGGTGCCTGGACGAAGGTGACGCGGAGTCCGGGCTGCGGATCTGCGCGGCGATCCGGCTGGTCTGGATCGTCCAGGGGTCTTTCGCTGAGGGAACGGCCTGGACGGATGCGTTCCTTGACCTGGATCACTCTGCCCTGCCGGCCGCGGTGGTTGGGCCGGCCCTCGTCGGCCGGGCCCAGCTTGCGCTGGCTAGCGACCCGGCCGACGCTAGTCAGCGCGCGAAGGCCGGACTTGAGCTCTGCCGCGGCCCTGGCCTGGAGTTCTGGGCTGCGTCGGCACTGAACCTGCTCGCTGAAGCCGCGTTGCATGCTGGCCAGGCGGATGAGGCTGACGTGCGGGCCAGCGAAGCGCTCTCCCTAGCAAGCGGCTCGGGTGACGGGTTCAACGCGGGCTATGCCACGGGTACCAGGGCGGCGGCTGCCGCCTACCGCGGTGACCTGGCCGAGGCGCTTCGGCTCGGCGAGGCCGCGGTCGCGATGGCCAGGGACATCGACCACCAGTGGGCGGTCGCAAGAACGCTGCTTGGCCTCGGTGACCTCGCCAGGCTGACCGGTAACCCAGCTAAGGCCCGGCAGCACTACCTCGAGGCGTTCACGATCCTGCGCGAGGTCGATGCCAGGCCGGAGATGGCTCGCTGCCTCGCTGGCCTTGGCCGGATCGAGACCGGTCAGGGCGAGCTCGAGCTCGCCGGGCAGCATCTCACGGAGAGCATCGAGCTCAGCCGGTCTACTGGCAGCAGGATCGGCGTGATCAGGGGCCTGGACGCGTTCGCGGCGCTCGCGATCGCGCATGGCAGCCCGGAGGTGGCCGTGCGGCTTGCCGCAGCGGCTGCTGCCTTGCGTGCCGAGGCGAATATGCCGGGAACGCCGGCCAGCCGGACCGACCGGCTGCTGGCCTCAGCCGGGCTCGGAGAAGCGGCGACCAAGGAACTCTGGGCAGCTGGATCCGAGCTCAGCAGCGAGGCCGCGGTAGATCTCGCCCTCACCGTGCCCGACACGCTGGCTACCAGGAAACCGGAACTGACCGTGCGGGAGCTCGAGATCGCTGCCCTGATCACCCGGGGCCTGTCTAACAAGGCCATCGCCGACGAGTTCGGTATCAGCTCGGCCACCGTGGCGCGCCACATCGCCAATATCATGGCCAAGCTCGGGTTCACCTCCCGGCTCCAGGTCGCGGCGTGGGTGAGCGACCACAATCACTGATCACCGAATAGCGCGCTGACCGACTCTCCCTCGTGGATCCTCCTGATGGCCTCGGCCAGAGCGGGGGCCACCGAGATCACGTGCAGCTTGTCGGTACCTTCTGAGTCGGCGATCGCAACCGAGTTGGTGCAGACGATTTCCTGCACCTCGGGCCACGCCGCGATCCGCTTGAGGGCGCCGTCGCAGAACAGCCCGTGCGTGCAGGCGATCCGGACGCTGCGGGCGCCGTGCTCGCGGAGCCTGCCGAGCAGTTCGATTGTCGTGGTTCCCCTGGCGATCTCGTCGTCGAGGAGGATCACGTTCCGCCCTGCGACGTCGCCGATGATCGAGGTGATGGTGACCTTGTCATCGTTGATGCGCTCCTTGGCCCCGGCGGCCACGGGCAGGCCGAGCCGCCGCGCCAGGGCTGCGGCCTGCTTGGCGTTGCCAAGATCGGGCGAGACGACGACCGAGTCGGTCAGATCCTGGTCACGGAAATGAAGGGCGATCTCGCGTAGCGCGTGCAGATGGTCGACAGGAACGGAGAAGAAGCCGTGCACCTGCGGCGAGTGCAGCGTCATCGTGAGCACGCGGCTGGCGCCGGCGGTGACGAGCAAGTCGGCGACTAGGCGTCCGCCGATCGAGACCCTGGGCATGGTCTTCTTGTCTGACCTGGCGTAGGCGTAGTGCGGGATCACCGCGGTCACCCGGGCGGCCGATGCCCCGCGCGCCGCGTCGAGCATGAGCAGCAGCTCGACCAGATGTTCCTGCACCGGCGCTGCCAGCGGCTGGATCAGGAAAACGTCCCGTTCCCTGCAGTTGGACTGGAGTTGAACCTCCAGGCAGTCATTTGCGAACCGGCGCACAGTCGAAGGCTCCAGCGGCACGCCAAGATGACCGCAGATCTCCGCCGCGAGGTCAGGATGGGCAGTTCCGCTGAAGACCGAGATTTCACGCACAATCCCAGGCTAGGGCCTTCGCACCCACGCGGACCCAGGGCTTCGCTACTGAGTCCCAAACATAAATAACGAGATACGCCGTCGGCTGGTTGTCGTCCGCGCCACCAGTCGCACTGGCAACGACCATAGTCGCACCCGGTTGGAGCGGGTAGAGGGCAAGCTAACGCTGCAGTGTCAGGCCCGAGTTAGTGAGAAACGAAACGCTCCCGTCTCGAATTCGCGAGCCACGAGCGGGCCTCAAGGACGACATTGGCCAGAACCGGCAGGACGGCGCAACCCGCGTACTTGGCGAGCCTCAACGAGTCCGCGCAATCCGGAGTTGGCGAGCAACCGTCCTGACGGCCAGCCCAGCGCGGTGCTGAGTATGTTCGGGCCAGGAGTGCTTCGGTTGCCCCAGTACATGGCGTAGCCATATCCGCCACCAGGCGTAAAGATCGGCTGTGCGGTTGCCCGATGCAATGGCGGCAGATAGGCACGCCGCCAGGTGGTCGCTACCAGGTACATCAGCGGGAGGTAGCAGGCGAGTGTGGCAGCCATCGCTGGCACGGTGCGCCGGATCGCAGCTCCAAGAAACACTGCCACGCTGAAGCCCAGCAGGATTCCAGCCGACGAATGGCAGCGGGTTCAGGCCGAATAGGTCGGGCCGCCAGGACCAATCGCGGGGCAGCAGTGGGGTCACCCACCACCACCGGAACTCCAGGCCCAGTCCGAGCGCGATCAGGACAAGCAGCGCCGCTGCCGGGACGGCAGTCGCGATGAGCCACCTGGTGCGGCCGGCGCCTTGCACCCAGGCAAACCGCGCGGTACCGGTCTCGCGCGCCATCGCGATCACAGTGAGGCCGATGAGGGCAACGAACACAGTCAGCCCGGCGCGGTGCTGGCGCCAGGCGACCAGGTCAGCCGCCGCCACGGAACGGGCTTGGTGCCCGGGCGTTCTGGGCTGGCCGCGTTCGCGACGGCGGTCATGGCGTCACCGCCGGCGCCCCACCGTCGCAACGGCGGGTGCCGGCAGCATCCGGGCGCCTGGATCGCGTAGGTGTCCCAGGACCATTTCTGCGGGATCGTTGACGCGGCGGCCAGCAGGAGCGTGCCGCCCGGTAGGCCGAACGCCGGTCAGGACCGATGCTCGGGCGCGCCGAACGCAGCCGTCCAGCGCCGCATGAGCCGCCGGTTCTCCTCGGCACCGAGCAGGTCCGGGACACCCTGGGCAAGCGCCGCCGCGCCCGCGGCGTGACCGGCCTGCAGCCACGCATGATCCAAAACAACCTCCACCTCGTCCTGTTCGTCCCAGCCGAACAGGTCCGGACTTGTCCGGCGGGCGGCCTGCGTCACTGCATCATGCACCGCAAGAAGCCCGCAGCCGACCGGGGAGCCCGATCTGCGGTGCACCCTCCAGCGCTCCCACGCTGCGCGATACAGGCGCTGTTCATCCACCGGGTCCAGCGCGGCGATAGCTCTGACCTGATCGTCCGTCAGATGGCACGCCTGGTCGATCACTTGCGCGACCAGGTCTCCGTGCGGCCCCATCACCAGCCAGGCGGGCAGCTCCTCGCGCACCCGCAGCGACTGGCATCGGAGCCACCGGTTGGCAGGAGCAAGGCGAACCTCGCCGGTCAAGCCATCAACGCGCCACAGCCGGTCAGGCAGCTGCAGTACCTCCATCGGGTCCTCATGGACTACCAGCCCCTCATCACCAGCCAGAACCCGCTCGACCGGGTGCCCCAGCAGCCGCTCACGCGCCGCGAAGAGCTTCTCTACATCGAACCTGACCCGAACCCCGACCGCCGGCAACGGGAGACCCAAGAACTCCTCCTCGGCGCCTTTCTCGGCCAGGTAGTAATCCACGCGCGAACATTACCGGTCGCGTCCACGGCGCGTCGCCCTGTATGTTCCAGAGAAATCCAGGCGTCTGGACGTCCGTTCGGGATGGTGTCCGGATTTAGATCGCGACTTTGTTGGAGGCGCTCCGCGGCAGCGGCAGGTCCCACCCGCGTCCGGTGCGCGCGCCGATGGGCTGCCCGACGCGATTCCAGCGCAGGGAGGTGCCGGGGCAGTGGAATTGGAAGGCCTTGGGGTCAAATGCCAGCGTGCA
>Ga0070707_100006468_pt1 | contig 10886 bp, 8 predicted proteins | sample KBSK5502metaG_FD_65468 | JGI IMG/M metagenome (GOLD analysis project Ga0070707, IMG submission 65468) | Corn, switchgrass and miscanthus rhizosphere microbial communities from Kellogg Biological Station, Michigan, USA - KBS K5-50-2 metaG | ecosystem: Host-associated > Plants > Roots >... | reverse complement strand
GTAGCCTTTCATCCATCACCGAACACTCCTTCCAGGGCATCCACTTCCTCCTCAAAAAAAGGAGGAAGTGTAACCCATGTGTCCGGTACGTTCTGTCACCTATGTCTCAGGTCGCTCAGCTGAAATCCTGAACAACTTACAAAAGTTGTTCCCGTTACTTTCCCGCGTTAGGCCCCAATTTGAGCAGGTGACCACGTCTCCGACGTCGTCACTGGCGCCAGAAACTTTGATCGAGTTGCGTCCCAATAGCTGCAATTCTAAGACAGAATCGGGTTCGGCAAGCTAAGGCCCACGAGATATTGGTGCTTCGTGCCCGCATTTGAGCATGGCTCCGGTACAGGCGATCGCTCGCATGGTGGCAGGGACCGCCACATAGACGGTTCTTTGACCCCGCTGGAGAGATTTTTCAACTCTATCGTCACCGGGCCGAACCAGGTCCCATTTTCCAGTGATGGAGGTAGGGATGGCATTCGACAACAAGGCGTGGCTGAATCGGGCTCGAAGATTGCGAACAGATGATCCGGGGCTGGAGGTAGTCCATACACAAGCCGCAGGGATTGATGTCGGTAACGGTTCTCACTACGTCGCAGTAAGACCGGACCGAGATCCGGAACCGGTGCGACGATTTGAGTGTTTCACGGCGGATCTTCATCGTCTAGCGGACTGGTTACGGAGTTGTGGCGTGAAGACGGTGGCCATGCAGTCTACCGGGGTGTACTGGATTCCTCTCTACGAGGTGCTTGAGGAACGCGGCTTCAAGGTCTATCTCGTCAACGCACGGCATACCAAGAATCTGCCGGGACGCAAGAGCGACGTGCTGGAGAGCCAGTGGTTGCTAAAACTGCACACCTGCGGATTGCTGAACAACTCCTTCCAACCTCCGGCAGAAATTCGAATACTTCGCACGTATTGGAGGCAACGTGCAGATCACGTGCGTGGGGCAGCAACTTGCGTTCAACGTGTGCAGAAAGTGCTGACACAGATGAACATCCAGCTAGCGAACGTCATCAGCGATGTGAGCGGGCTGACGGGGCAGACGATCGTGCGCTGGTCCTGCGCTGGGCGTCGCCGTTCCACAGCTGGATGTAGTCACAGGCGGCCGAACCGGTTTCGAGCCCGATGGCGTGGCAAACGACGAACGCGGCGGCTTCCGCTTCGAGTCGGTGAGAGCGACGGTTTTCTCAGCGGCGATTTCGTTGAGGGAACAGACGAGAATGGCCCGGCCTTCGGGAAGATCGGCGAATTCCGGATAGCCGCGAAGGACCGGTTTCTCTTCGAGCGGGAAAGAGAGCACTTCTTCGATAGTGACATCCGCCTTCACGTCATTGTTTCGGGGAAGAGGGCCAGCATAGCGGAGGTAGAAGGTGGGTGTTGAGGCGCGCGCGCGCGTCCTGGCGGTCGAAGGTGAATTGAATGCCGGATTGCTGCTGGACCGTGGCGTAGACGCGCTCAAGGCGCGCGCGAATTTCCTCGAAGGGCGGCGGCTCGCGAAGAGTGAAGTCCAGGTCTTCCGAAAAGCGGTAGTCAGGGAAGTAGCATCGCTTCAGGGCCGTGCCACCTTTGAAAGCCATGGCGGGTTTCAACTCCGATTGGGACAGTGCGTTCAAGAACCATGCGAGGCAATAGTCTCGTTCGAGGACGTCCTCACGAATGCGCAGCCCGCCACCGGCTGCGAGACGATTGGAGAGCACGGAGATGTTCCGCTGTGGGATCACTCAACTGCTCCGCACGGCCAGCAGTTCGTCGGCCGGGATGTTGAGCTGCAGCCGCCATTTGGCGACGTGCGAACCTTCGCGCGGCAAAGAGGGATCGAGTGGAACGTAGGTGGCCGTCAAACTTTCACGGAGCGACCGGAGGTCTGCTTCTGCGGCGAGGGAAAAGAGTTCCAATAAATACCCGAGGCGACGGTAGACGGCTCCGACATGAAGGCGCTTCGCGTAGTCGAGCAGTTTTGCGACGGAAATGTCGGTATGGCGCATCCAGAGACCTTTGGCGACGTCGGTTATGCCGCCGCAGTATTCGGGGTGTCGCAGTCCGTCGAGAATAGTTCGTTCGAGGTCACTGATTTCGACCGATTCCTGTTTGGTGACCCAGTGTTTGGTGTTCCCGAAAAAGTCCCTGGTCTTCAAAAAAAAAAACGGAATTGGGTGCCGTGCAGCGTTTGCCTGGGAATTCGCTTGGTGCTCGATGTGAAAATGACCAAACTGTTGAGCTGAAAATGAAATCCTCAACATCTGAGATCCTCTGTTCGTGCGTCGTTCGCCCAGTGAATGGTCCGAGAGTCGGGGTTGTCCCGACACGAGCGTTGGCCTTGCGGACGACCCTGCGGCGGTCGAGAGATTTCGCGAGATAGAATCGGTCTGCGGGCGCGTCGATCACTCCATATAGAAAACTTCGTTCATCATGGCAAAGCGCTCGCCGGGTTGAAGATCTGGAACAGGTTCGAAGTATTCAGCCATTTCTCGCTGCCATTTCAAGTTGGTCGGGTCGCTGTCGAGCTTTCGCCATGCAGAGTCAAAATCATGGACTTGCATGACCAGGAATAGATCCTGCCCTCCTCGAAAGATGGAATAGTGAGATATCCCGACTTCCTTTAGCTTGGCTAACAACGCTGGCCAGACATGGCGGTGCGCGGCGTCATATTCTTGCTCCTTGCCAGCCTTTATTCGCAATCGAAAAGCGGTCCTGGGCATCGCGATCTCCCTACGTTTCCCGGACAGAGTCAGCACTGCGGCGGAAAAAAAACCGTGGAGTGCCGTGTTGTGCGCCAAAAATCAAGGAACGTCAGTAGTAGGAATTCAATAGAAAAATATATACAATACCGAAACTTTGAGTCTTTGGAGATTGCCATGAGCAAACAGCAGAGGGCAAGAATTTTCTTTGCGCTACTTCTGGTGGTCACTGCGAGTATGACCCCGCCTATCCCGGCCAAAGCGACCCCTGCGCGTGACGCCAACGTGTCAGGCGGAGCGCCCTCGCAGCTGGAATGTCAGGCCATGACGACGCCACTGGGCCTGGGCAACATGCATCCCCGCTTGTCTTGGCGGCTCAATGATGCGCGGCGAGGGGCCGTGCAGAGCGCTTATGAGATCCGCGTCGCCAGCTCATCAGAAAAACTTCAGCGAGACGAGGCGGATGTCTGGGATAGCGGCAAGATCATGTCAGCGGACTCGGTCAACGTTCTCTACGGAGGGCCCGCTCTTGTTTCTCGCGGCAGGTATTTCTGGGAGGTTCGCGTCTGGGATGGAGAAGGGAAGCCAACTGCGTACAGCGAACCGAGCTGGTGGGAGATGGGTTTGCTTTCGCCTGAAGATTGGACTGCGCGCTGGATCGCACAAGACATGCCGGTTGAGCGGGGCGATCATGCATCGAATCCGAAATGGATCTGGAGTACTGACGAAGAAGCTTTGTCAAAGGCATCCGCCGGGAAACGGGATTTTCGTTTGAATTTCACGCTTTCACAAAAACCAAAAACCGCAGTGCTCTTGATTACCGGCAAAGACAACATCGGTGTATGGGCAAACGGGAAGATCGTGCTGAAAGAATCGCCTATGGGCAAATTTGGCCGCCCGCGTGATCCATGGGGAACTTTTCGCGAGATTGCTTTGAGTAATTTGGAATCCGGGAGGAATTCGATCGCGGCAGAAGTGACTGTCGACAAACCGGAGTGGGCCGAAGCTCCCGTGTCCGGTGGACTGGTGGCTCTGCTGCGCGTGGAATTACCGGATGGCACCTTTCAGCGGGTCATTTCCGATACGAACTGGAAGACAAGGAAGGACGCAGGGAACTCCGAATGGACGGTCCGGGATTTCGACGACAGTTCATGGCCGCCGGCCGGAGTCGCTGCAGAAATTGGACGAGATCCGCTTGGCACGCCGTGGCCGGCTGAGCCCATCAGTTGGTTCGGAAAAAATTTTCACGTTGCAAAAGCCCTGCAGAGGGCGCGCATCTATTCGACAGCGCTGGGCACCTATCAGTTGTACCTGAACGGAAAACGCGTAGGAGACGATATCCTTGCGCCAGGGTGGACCGACTATCGAAAGCGAATTCCTTATCAAGGCTACGACGTCACCTCGCTCCTACAACCGGGCACAAACGCGGTACGCGCGTTGTTAGCAGGAGGATGGTACGCGGATGGACTCGCCTGGCTGCAAAATCGATACAACTTCGGGCCGCCGCCTGTGCGCATTCTGTGTCAATTGGAAATCGAATATACCGATGGAACCCGAGATCGGATTTCCACTGACGAAAGCTGGAAAACTACGCCTTCGGCGATCGTGAGTTCGGATCTCTACAATGGGGAGTTCTACGACGCGCGACAGGAAAAGAAAGATCCGGGCGACGCCGCTTCGCTCGAGGGCGAGTGGAGGCCCGTTTCCGTTTTGGCCGCGCCCAAAGCGCCGCTTGTCGCACAGGATTTTCAACCCATCCGGCCACATGAGACTCTTTCGCCCAAAGGAATAACCAATCCAGCCCCCGGTGTTTACATTTTTGATCTGGGACAAAACATGGTCGGATGGGCGCGGTTGCGTGTTTCTGGACCGAGCGGGACAAAAGTCAAATTGCGTTTTGGAGAGGTGTTGAATCCAAACGGCGACTTGTATACGGAAAACCTGCGAACAGCGGAAGCGACGGATACATACGTTCTGCGTGGTGGGGGCGAAGAAGTGTTCGAGCCGCACTTTACGTTCCATGGATTTCGTTACGTCGAAGTGACAGGATACCCGGGGACGCCAAACCGCGATGCGGTCGAGGGTATGGCCTTCTATACGAGCGCGCCCTTCACCATGACGTTCCGCACAGCAAACGCCACGGTAAACCAACTTTGGAGAAATATTGCGTGGGGTCAACGCGGGAATTTTCTCAGCGTGCCGACCGATTGCCCGCAGCGAGACGAACGCCTGGGATGGATGGGCGATGCGGAAGTGTTCTGGCGCACGGCCAGTTATAACGCGAACCTTGCTGCGTTCTCGCGCAAATTCACGACCGACATTCGAGACGCGCAGAGCGCGCAGGGAGCGTATGCAGATGTGTCGCCGCGCGTAGGGCCGACGGGAGAAAGCGTCGCGGGCTGGGCGGACGCTGGAATCATCATCCCTTGGACGGCTTATTTGCAATACGGCGATAAGACGATCCTGGAAGAGAACTGGGCCGCGATGGAACGCTGGATGACCCATTTGGAAGGCGCGAATACCGGGTACTTGTGGCTTAGAGCACGTGGAAATGACTATGGCGATTGGTTGGCGATTGGCAGCCAGACGCCAAAGGATTTGATTGCCACGGCCTATTGGGCGTACGACGCGTCTTTAATGCAGCGAATGGCGCAAGCGCTGGGCCGCCAGGTAGAAGCGGAAAAGTATGGTCAGCTATTCGATAAGATTCGTGGCGCGTTCAATCAGGCTTATGTCAATGCGGACGGCACCGTTGGAAGCGGCAGTCAGACGAGCTACGTCTTGGCGCTTCACATGAACCTGTTGGCGAAAGATAAACGGGAAATTGCCGGGCAACGATTGGTAGACGACATCAAAGCGCACAACTTTCATCTGACGACCGGTTTTTTGGGAACGCCATATCTCTTGATCGAGCTGAGCAAGGCCGGTTACACGGACGTTGCGTACGGGCTGCTTCTGCAAAGAACCTATCCATCGTGGTTCTACATGATCGAGCGCGGTGCAACTACGATGTGGGAAAGATGGAACGGCGATCAAAAATTGGATGACCCTTCGATGAATTCGTTCAACCATTACGCCTATGGTGCAGTCGCGGAATGGCTATACCGGTATGTGGCGGGCATAGACGCGGATACGGAAAATCCCGGATTCCATGGAATCGTGTTTCATCCACAGTTCGGTGCCGAGCTTGGCGAAGCAGAGGCCATTTACGAATCCGCATACGGCGCGATCGGCTCGCACTGGAGAGTGGAGAATAAGAACACGGTCTGGAGCGTTACGATTCCAGCAAACACAACGGGTGTGCTTTATTTCCCCACAAAGGTTCAAATTCGAGAGGGCAGCAACGACATTGCGCATAGCGGGGCAATCAAATTTGTTCGGACCGAAGGGAATTCGGATGTGTACGAGGCAGGCGCTGGAAATTACGCGTTTCGATTTTAGGCGCAGGCAAGCGGACAGATAAGATGAGAACCATTTCTCTTGCGACGGGCAAGTTTCCAAAGTTGATGTGGCTAATTCCGGGATCGGTGCTCTTCAACGCGCGGCGGCAGTCTTGGATTCGTTTGCAATTCCGACATAGTTTCCGTATCCGACCACTACGGTCGAAAGGATCAGAACGAACAAACTCAACGCCACAAGGATTTTTGTACGGCGCCCGGTTCCCTTCCACTCGCGCAACGCGATACCCCAGAGTGTACTGAAAATCATGATGCTGGCCATGTGGAGAGTCCAGCTGGAGAATTTATAGTGGCCCATCTTGGTTTCACCCATGGTGTAGAAGAAGAACTGCAAGTACCAAGTGATCCCGGCGATCGCCGAAAATAGATAGTTCATCAACATCGGGGCACGGTTGAGTGCCGCCTTCGTCGAATCGCTGGCCTTCGCCATCTCTTCCGCCGGAGCGTCCGTGACTGTTTCGAGTGGCGGACCCGAGAGCAGATTTTGACGGATTTCTGAATTGAGGTACTGGTAGCCCGTGCGATTGCGGATATTGAGCGCAACGCACCAGATGAAATTCGTGGTAAATCCGCCCAACAAGACAACGACCAGTACTGGCAGGCCTTGCCACAGAGGCGGCGTGCCGTGACGAATGGTCATGGCTTTGATGGGATCGCCCGCCGCCAATCCATAAGCGAAGCATGCGCTCATTACGCCAGAGAAAGTGGCTACCAGCAGTCCCTTCTTCAGGTCGAATTCCTTGATGGACAGGCGCTTTTGTTCTTGCGACAGTTCTTTTTCTTTGGACATTCCGGCGGTGCCGGCAAACACGATTCCAAACAGGCATATGGCGACACCGATGAGGATAATCATTCCGGAATGTGTGCCCAGGACTTCGCTTCTGAATTGTCCTCGGAAAATCGGCGGCATCAGAGTTCCGAAAGCTGCTGTATATCCGAGGGCAACGGCCATTCCGAGAGACATACCGAGGTAACGCATTGTTAAGCCGAAGGTGAGCCCTCCGAGTCCCCACAGCAGACCGAAAGCATAAGCCCAAAACAGACTGGTGAGAGGTGATTCCCTGAGCACGGCAGAGAGATCGCGGGTGAGCAGAAGAGCCAGCAACCAGGGCGCAATGATCCAACTGAAAAAACCTCCGACAAGCCAATAGGTTTCCCACGCCCAATGTTTCACCCGGCGATAGGGAACGTAGAAGCTGCCAGAGGCCAAACCGCCGAGCCAGTGCAAGAAAACCCCGAGGATAGGATTGGGCACGAGAAAGATCCTTTCCCTAAAGCGAACGCGGGGCCGCTGGCAGCCGGAGAGCCACGCGCGCGGAGAACTGTAATTGCAACCAGAACGACAGGTCAATACGAAAGAAATCCATCTATTGAAACAGCGGGATCTGCTGGCGCTAGGGTATACTTTCGCTCGTCCGATTGCGGGTAAACCTAATGCACCGAACTAACCCCAAAACCCGTCCCGCTCGGCTTTACCTCATCCCGGTGTTATCCAAAGCGCTGGACATTCTCGAATTGCTGCAGGTTGAGAACCAGCCGAAATCCCTCGAAGAGATTTACCGGCGGACGAAGATTTCGAAAACAACCGTCTACCGGATTCTAAAAACGCTGACGCACAGAGGGTACCTCGGACAGTCCGAGAACGGACTATACCGGTTGGTGTCTCGACCCAGAAAAGTGCGGTTCGGGTTCGGCGGCCAGTCGCGCGAAATGCCGTTTTCCGAGGCGGTGCGCGAGAGTTTGGCAGCAGCGGCTTCCTCGGCCGGCGTGGATCTGCTGGTCCTGGACAACAAGTATGACGCCGCAGCCGCAGTTGAGAATGCCGAAGAGTTTGTGAAACAAAAGGTTGACCTGGTCATTGAATTTCAAATCGACCAGCGGATAGCTCCCATCATCGCGGACAAGATTTACGGCGCGGGAATCCCGCTGATCGCAGTCGATATACCGCATCCACACGCGACATTTTTCGGTGTGGACAATTACCGAGTTGGCCGCGAAGCTGGCAGTTTTCTCGCCCAACATTCGAAAAATCTGTGGCGCGGAAAACTGAGTTGGGTGGTTGGATTGGATATTCAAGAAGCTGGGCCTCTCGTCCACAGCCGGATAACCGGTGCTTTTGCCGGAATCCGATCCAAATTTCCAGGCTTACGGGATGAAAATTATGTTTTGTTGAACGGAGAAGGTTTGCGGGGAAGGAGCCACCGGTTGATGGCTGACTTTCTGAAGCGTCACCCTGCGCAGCACGGTGTGCTGGTTGCCGCCGCGACGGACACGAGCGGACTGGGGGCGCTACAAGCAGTCCGGGAGGCGAAACGCGACCAGGATGTGGCCATCGTTGGGCAGGATTGCATTCCGGAAGCGCTGGATGAAATGAGTATTCCGGGCAGCCCGTTCATCGGGTCCGTATCGCACGAGGCGGGCAGTTATGGACCACAACTGATCGAATTGGGTCTCGCCATTTTGCATGGCCAAATCGTGCCGCCCTATAACTACGTCAAACACAAACTCATCACTTCAGCCTCGCTGACCAAAAAGATGCGTGCCGCCAGGTAGATGGCTTTGTTCCACTATTGAAATAATTATCCTATTGCACCCAGCTTGCCAATTCGATAGTGTCGAATTTCGAATCGTGGCCGCCGGGTATTGGGTTCAGTCACGCGATCCCCTACGCTGTCTCTAAGGGCATTTGTTTGATGAAGACTCAGGAAACTCTTCGCTATCTCGAAGATCGATGGGATGAGGACTTCGCCCGAAAACTCGATGCGCCTGAACTCTTGCGCTATCGCTCCAACTTACTGGGCTCCGACCTTCGAATCACAAATTTTGGGGGTGGAAACACCAGTTCCAAAATTGAGGAATCCGATCCACTCGACGGTAGAAAATGCACGGTTCTGTGGGTCAAAGGAAGCGGCGGCGATATTGGGAGCATCCAGCGAAACGGTTTCGCGACTCTCTACCTTGACAAGCTGCATGCCCTCAAGAATCGCTATCGCGGCGTACAGTCCGAAGATGAAATCGTCGAGATGTATCCTCTCTGCGCTTTTGGCCACAATACCGTCGCCGCCTCAATCGACACTCCGCTGCACGGATTTCTTCCATTCGAACACATTGACCACCTTCATCCCGATTGGGGCATCGCGCTTGCAGCCGCTGCCAATGGCGACGAGAAGATGCGGGAGTTCAATCGCCTTTTCGGGCACAAGCTCGTCTGGTTACCCTGGCAGCGCCCGGGTTTCGAATTGGCGATGATGCTAAGGGACGCGGTTGAGGCGAACCCGGGCTGCGACGGAGTCGTTCTGGGTGGGCATGGCCTCTTTACGTGGGGAAGCACGCAGCGCGAATGTTATTTGAATACCATCACCATCGTCGACCAGCTCGGTCAATTCATTGTTGATCATATCGAGCGAAGAGGCTTTGACCTATTCGGTGGCAAGCGGCACAGCGTACTGCCAAATCATCGTGAATTGGCGTTGGATATTTTTCCGTTTGTGCGGGGGCTTATTTGCGATAAACAGCGGATGATTGGCCACTTTAGCGAGCTTCCGGAGATCTTGCGATTTGTAAATTCGGCAGACGGTCCTAAGCTCGCGCACCTCGGAACAAGCTGCCCGGATCATTTCATTCGAACAAAGATTCGGCCGCTGTTCGTCCCGTGGGAACCTTCGGGCAATTTGAGCGGGTTAAGGGAGCAAATCAATCTCGCGCTCATTCGATATCGAGAAGAGTATCGCCAATACTACCAATCATTTGCGAAAACCGACTCACCGGCGATGCGTGATCCTAATCCGACTGTAGTTCTGATTCCGGGCATCGGCATGCTCAGTTTCGGGAGGACAAAGATTGAGGCCCGGGTCACCGGAGAGTTCTACACCAACGCGGTCCATGTAATGGAAGGCGCCACGGCACTCGGCGCCGGCGACACGCCGAAGGCGCTCCCTCAAGCCGGGCCCGCCGCGTCGACGGAAGCCTTCACAGTTCATTCGAATTATGTGGCATTGCCGCCGTCCGAAGCTTTCCGCATCGAGTATTGGCAGTTAGAGGAAGCGAAAATTCGTCGGCAGCCGCCTGAAAAAGAACTCAGCCGGCGAATTGCATTGGTGGTTGGCGGCGGAAACGGTGTGGGACGCGAGACTGCTCTTCTGGCTGCCCAACGCGGAGCTCACGTCGTCGTGGCCGACCTCGATCTGGAAGCCGCAAAAACGACGAGTGTAGAGGCACAGAAGATCGCCGGAAAGGAATTTGTGTCGGCAGCCTCGATTGATATTCGTGACCGCGAGTCCATTCGCGATGCTTTGCGGGAGGTTCTCGGTGCCTACGGCGGGCTCGACATCATTGTGAACACTGCTGCGATCTTCCCATCCTCACCCGACGGACAAATTAGTGATAGTCAGTGGGGCCTGACCCTGGACATTAATGTTACGGCGAATCACCGTTTGCTTGAGGAGTCCGCCAGAATCTTGCGCGAACAAGGGCTCGACGCGAGCGTGGTTCTCACAAGCTCGGCCAATGCAGTCGTTCCCAAACATGGAAGCGAGGCTTACGATGTGAGCAAGGCGGCGGTAAACCACCTTGTCCGCGAATTCGCGATTTCCCTTGCGCCCAAGGTTCGCGTAAACGGCATTAGTCCGGCCACGGTTGTAAAGGGCTCGACCATGTTCCCTCGCGAGAGAGTGGTGGCCTCGCTCAACAAATATAAGATGCCACACGACTCTTCTGCCTCGGATGAACAGCTTCGTACTTTGCTCGCCGAATTTTA
>Ga0070707_100006467_pt1 | contig 10887 bp, 8 predicted proteins | sample KBSK5502metaG_FD_65468 | JGI IMG/M metagenome (GOLD analysis project Ga0070707, IMG submission 65468) | Corn, switchgrass and miscanthus rhizosphere microbial communities from Kellogg Biological Station, Michigan, USA - KBS K5-50-2 metaG | ecosystem: Host-associated > Plants > Roots >... | reverse complement strand
GATAGTTGACGAAACCAGGCGTTTAAATTTTGGCCAAACAGGGTAGCGTGATTCCGTTTGGTTGTCATTTACAGCCACACCCCGTAAGTTACTCATCTCAGCGACCTTAAGTTGTGTCCAGATGCGTCCGTGACCGGACGTGAGTGGGGCCGTAGTGAGCGCACCAACCTAACCAGAAATCCCTGAGGTCATCCCTCCGCCCGCCATGCAGCGCCGCAGGCAAATCGAGCTGACCGCACGCGAGTTCGGACGTTGGCGTGTGATTAGGTTCGATGGAACCGGGACGGGGAATGTTCGCTGGATTTGCGTCTGCGAGTGCGGGGCGGAGCACAGTGTCAGAGGCGCCGAGTTACTGGGCGGGAGATCGCGGGGCTGTCACGGCTGCGGCGCTAGGTCGGCAGCTAGTTCGTGAGATCCAGGTCGCCTACTTCTTTTGCAGCCTCCTCTCCGCCAGTTTCTCTGCTGTCTTCAGCGCATCTGCGGCCTTCACCTTCACATCCGGCTTGACGCCCGTCCCTTCCCAGTTGGTCTTTGAGATGGGATTGACGACTCTTATGCCAGGAACACGGATAGTGAAGTGATCATCAATTCGGTGCCCCATCCCCATATGGCCACGGCCCGAGGTCGTCTCACCCACAAGCGTGGCACGGTTGAGCATCTTCAGGTCGTAGCTGAACCCCTCTGCTGCAGAGAAAGTCGAGAGTGAAGTCAGCACAAAAGCAGGCTTGTCCGCCAGTCTATTTCCTGGAACAGGCGGGTGCGTCCAGCTCTGCTCCGTAGAATGTTCGCTGCGGTTGTAGAAGTCGTTCAGGTGCGTAGGATGATCGAAGAGGTACGTCGCGATGAGGGCGACCATGTTCGCATAACCGCCGGGGTTGTCTCGCAAATCAAAGATGATCGCATCAGCGTGGTTCAAAGAAGCCATCGCAGCCGCTACAGTTGTCCCGCAGATAGAAGCATCGGGAAACTCATTAAATTTCAGATAGCCGATATTGTGCGGCAAGATCTTGACCTTTTCGAACGTGCAGTTGTTCTCCTCCATTTCCTTCCGATAGCGCGAAACATCTTCTAGGGACGGTGGCGGGTTCTCAGGCTTTGTGACTGTGCTGTAGACCATCATCACGTACCTGTCATGGCTCACATCCCTCATCTGCCTGGTCAGCAGGTCGGCAAAGACCTCGCCATCCGTCGCCGCGTCGTCATCGCCGCTGTTTTCGTGCGCCAGCAGCGCATCCGCCATCGTCTGGGCAACGTCCGGATAAATGTAGTACTTGGTCAGATTCGCGATCGCCCCGTCAATCACGCGTTGTCGCTCCGCAGCATCCAGCTTCACGTCCTCGGCCATGGCACGGATCATTGCGCTGGTCGCACCCTGCGGCTTCGGTTGCGGAGCTTGCGGTTGGTCCACACGGGTTCCGACGTGGGGTTGAAAGGGGGCTTGGGGCACGGGCGTTGTGCTTAGCAGCTCGGGCGAGCGCCCGGATCTTTCCGGCGATTCGGAGCCTAGCGTTTCTGAGGCGTGTGTTGCTGAGGGCTGGAGGGCACGATTCTGCATCGCCACTGCACCGGGCGCCGAGTGGGACGCGGTTGAAAGTGCGATTGGCGTTTTGTCTTGCCAGCGTGGCGGGACGGTTGGCCTCTCCAACGTTGCGCTAGCGCCTGCGCCAGCGCTCGGTTGCATCGATCGCGGGCTGTCAAACTGAACAGCGGGAATATTCACGTGAAGAATGTGGATCCAACTGTACCTGATGGCGAAGCAGGTCAGGCAAAAAAGGGCCGTCGACAGCACGAGGCCATGAATCACGGCGTCAGCACGAGGGCGAAAGGGATCGAGAGTATAGAAAGAAGGAATGCCATCGGCGGCGGGCTGTTGTGCCGGCGAGAGTTCGTGCCAGAATTCCGGGCGCAGGGCCCACTGCCGAGCCAGAGACACGAGGCCGTCCACTAGCAGCCTCAAGGCAGCCGGTTTTCCCACACTGTGGTCGAAGATCGAAAGCATCTCGTCTGCGAATCGTCTGCGGAAGCCGGACGGATGCAGACGAAGCAAGCAGCGGTATAGAGGCCGAAGCATTAGGCCCTCCGGGGCTTGGCGATTTGCAGGCGCAAGCGCGCCTCGCGCACGACGTCTGCAAGGCGGTCGGTTTCTGCTGCGAGCACACCGCGGCCGAGCGAGGTGAGTCGGTAGTATCGGCGGCGGGGATCTTCGTCTCCCGGGCGGCGGCCAAGTTCCTGCACGAACTTGCGCTGGATTAGCTTTTGAAGATTGTCGTAGAGAGTGCCGGGGCCCAGTTTGTATTTCCCCTGCGACTGGCGAGTCACTTCCTGCATGATGCCGTAGCCATGGAGATCCTCGCCGGCGAGAGACAGCAGAATATGGAGGGTTGCGGGAGACAACGGGAGGAAGGTGGCGGCCGAGTCCTTCATAAGTCGGAGTTCGTTATATCGGAGTCCGAGCCATTGTGTCAAGAGGCGGGGCCAGGCATTCGGCCTGGCGAGGGTCTCTGTTGTTGACGGCGTAGAGGACGAGTTCGAAGCAGGTGGAGAGTGTTCGATCCCAGACTTTGAACTTTCAGAGTGGCCGTCGTTCAGTTGGCGTAATCTGGCGTGGCTGAAAAACCCCTTCCCGCGAAATTCGCAAAAATAAAATCGCGTCAGGATGCCCTACAAACGACTGTCTCAGTTTTCCTAGACATTTTCTATCCCCCAAATTCCGGCTATTTTGAGGAAATGGACTTTTTCAACACCCACAAGCGATTTCATTCACAACCCGGCTTGGTGGGGAGTTGTCCAACACCCTGTCCCGGGGCGATGTTGGCTCGTGGGTGCCATTGGTAACGTGATTTCAATCCCTATCCGAGCAACAATGGCGCAGCAGAAACAAGAAATAAACGAACTCCAACAGCTTTAGGCTTACGGCAAAAGTGATGCTGATCCCAATGCCAGCTCCTCCGCTTGCCGAAGCCGCTGGGTTCGGTTTCGTTCGGGTACGATCGTACGTCCAATGGAGGACTAATGATCTCTTTGATGAACCGCCTCGCTGACGTTCATTTCAGGAAGGAGCCGAGCGGACGGCTGGTCTTTATTCCGTTTACCCGCAGGGGAAAGTGTTACTTCGTTGCGTCGAAAGCTGACGAAGAAAAAGTCAGAGTGTTTGTCAACCTGTACCGGATTCCTAATGCGCTGATTTCCCTCCTGATGTGTCCAATGGTCATGGTTCCCGGCTTGGTCCTGGAGGACTACGGTGGGTTGACCCCCCGAGCACACAGGTTGACGATTGCTTTAGGGATCTCTGGGTTTTTCTGGCTGAGCTTTGTCGCGTTGGCATTAATGCTTTGGGTTGTATACAAAGCAATGGTTCCGGGCTTAGCTGCCTCGCTGAGCGAGGTCGCACCTGAAATTAAAGCTCAACTAAGCGGAATCTGTTCTCAACAACGAGGTCCACGACGCGTAGCGCTGGTGTGCCTTCTCGCTGGTCTGATCCTCTTGGGGCTGGCTCTCGTTGCGTTGACCGGATATCGCAGGTAACTCCAGACTCGCGCCGAGCTGCTTAGTTGATGAGATCAAGGCATTTCACAAGTTGAGAAGTGGCCTAGCTTGCGCTATCAGCCCATCCGTCGCAAGCTAACGTGTGGAGGGTATCGACATGATAGAACGCCCGTCGGAACTGTTTGTGATAAGCACGGTAATCCTTCTAGGCTTTGCCCTGTTTGCACGGTTCATCAGCCCTTCGGGCTTGGGCATCTCCATCACTTGGCGTGGTGCCGGATATGTATTACCAGCCGGCTAAATCTGCGTCGCGCTGGCGACGGGCGCTGTGCTTCTTTGCCACAATCTACTCACTCTGGATGTTGCCTTTCAACCGGACTGCGACACTATGGCACTTTTGGCTGACAAGCATTGGAATTCCCCTGTTCTGGCTATCGTTCTACCGAGCAGCTTCCACTCTGCCGCACTCGCGAACAGCGATTTGTACGGTCTTGGTATCGCCAGCTGTGGTCCTCGTTGACTCAGGTAATCTTTGTCTGGAATCTCGTCCAAGGGATATTCAAAATTCCGCCACTACATACTTGATGTAAACAGGCGTCTCTTACAATGTCGGCGATGTCGACCACTTTTGAGCGTACCAACCCGTGCGCTCCGAAGAGCGCGCCATTTCGCTCTAGACCTCATGCGCCGCAGGCGCATCACCATTCACGAAAAATAGGGTTCAGCAGGGTGGTCGGGAGATGTGACGGGTCAGTCTGTGATACAGCACTCGTGAGTAGTGTCGGTTTCAACCCACGTCCGAGTAAACGATGATCACCCGAGCTTCCAACAAATTGCTTTTGTGGATACCGAAACTGGGGAACTGCAACCGAGCTCTGATCGAAGGCAAAGCCAACCCACAGGAAATGGCCGCAGGGAGAATCGCGATCTGCGGCAACGTGCTGCAGTCGGGGCGATGTTTCGCCAGCCAGGGGCGGAACAATCCACTCGACTCGTACGTAGAACCAAGTGCGGATACCGGTCGAAAGGATTCCTGCATGAAAACGAGCTTTGCTCCTCTCCAAGCCCTGCTTCTTACAGCTCTGATTGCTGCACCGCTTTCTCCCATCCACGCACAAACCGGAGCTGCACCTGACCCACTGTTTCAGACAATCCAGTCGTTGGATGCGCAACTTTTCGATGCTTACAACCGCTGCGATCTCGAGAAATTTGGCTCTCTTTTGGCGGACGATTTGGAGTTTTATCATGACGTAGGCGGCTTCAGCCGTTCCCGGCAAACTACGATTGAAGGCGTCAGGAACAACATCTGCGGGAAAGTGATCAGAGAACTCGTTCCAGGGACACTTGAGGTCTATCGAATTGCCAACTATGGCGCGGTAGAAATTGGTGTGCACCGCTTCCACCACCCCGGACAGGACAATGCAAAGCCAGTTGGCGAGGCCAAGTTCATTCATCTCTGGCAAAAAGACAAGGATGGAGGATGGAAGGTCACCCGTGTCATCAGCTTCGACCACCATCCATTAACCAAGTGACCGAGCCGCTTTTGGTTTACCGCCTCATTCAGTAGGGCGTGCTCATCCGTCTGCGTTCGCGGGCATCGCTGAAGACGTTGACCGTGGCTGCGACGCAAGGACCGCGCCCTGCTGAGTCGAAAGTCCTCCTTTGACGGTCCCCTAATACGTTCTGACCCGCAGTTCAGTCTCCTTGGCACTGTCAGGCATCAGGATGTGGAGGGCATGCCTTGGGGCGTCATAGGAAGTCTTGAGCTGAAGCGTGTTGTTGGAGAGCGTCGCATCAGCCTGCGTAGAGGGCCAATCGTAAATCACAACCTCCACTGTCTTCCACCACGGGGTGTACGAGCCTTGACGCGCACGGAAATCTACGCGCACAGAGTTCCCGTCTGACTCGCAAGTGAACGTCTGGCGGAGAAACTCGCCGTGCTGGTAGCGAAATGTATGCCCGTCATCAAGATACAGTGACCCTGCGCACTCCTGTCCGGGATAGATGCGAAGTTCCAGCGGATCGATGGGGGTTTCATCGGTGCTCTGGATGAGCGGCTGGAGCGGCAGGATGCTTCCGCCTCGGACATACACAGGCAGGGTGTCGAGTACCGGATGGATTCTGGAAGGCGCGGGGAAGCTGGATCCCGGGGTCGCGGTGACAATATCGACGATCGAAGGTGTTGGCGGAGGAGTGGCAGTCTTGAGCCCGGTCCAAAAGTCGTACCACTGACCTTTTGGGAACGAGACGGTGTAGTCATCGAGGGTCTCAGCGAATGGCGGTGGAGCGATCAGCAGGCTGGGGCCCAGGAGGAACTCCGTATCAAGACCATCGAAGCCAGACGACGATGGCGCGAGGACCTCCGGAAACTCAAGAAACACGGGACGCATGATCGGAATGCCGGTACGTGTGGCCTCGTCCGCAAGGGTGTAGATGTACGGCAGTAGACGATAGCGGGTTTCAATGTAGCGGCGGCGAATGGCTTCTTGCTCCGGGCCGTGGACCCAGGCTTCGTGCGGCAGCGTACCCTTGGCGGCGTGATCGCGATAGAAAGGATTGAAGGCACCAACCTCAACCCATCGCGTAAGCAGGTCAGACGCGGGCGAGCTGCCGAATCCGCCGACGTCGGCACCGACAAAAGAAATGCCGCTGAGGCCGAGGTTGAGCAGCATCTGGGTGGCGAGGCGGAGGTGGTTCCAGGTAGCGGAATTATCTCCGGTCCAGGTGAACCCGTAGCGCTGCCCACCCGCGAAGGTGGCGCGGGTGAGGACGAAGGGACGCTCGTCGGGGCGCAGCTTGAGAAGGCCCTCGTAAGTGGCGCGCGCATTCTCAAGTCCAACGATATTGTGAATCTCCGCGTGCGTGGCGGTGCGAGTCACGAAGCCGGGCTCTTCGATGCGGTGAACGGAATTCAGGGGCATGGTTTTGCCGGGTCCGTCAAATACCGAGGGCTCATTCATATCATTCCAGAAGCCGGCAACGCCGTCCTGGACGAATTGCTTGTAGAGACTGCCCCACCATTCGCGCGTGCGGGCGCGTGTGAAATCAGGAAAGACCGCAGGCCCGGGCCAGACGACACCTATGAACTCGCTACCATCGGGATTCTTTACGAAGTGGTCACCCGCCGCACCGCTGTTGTAGGGGGCATAGCCTTGGCCGGGGGCATGGGCAATGTGCAGGTCGGTAATTGTGACCAGATGGAAATGTTGCTTGCGGAGATCCGACACCAGCGCAGGAAAGTTCGGGAAGGTATTTGGATCGACGGTGAAGGGCCGATTCTTGTACTGGTAATCGATGTCAAGATAAAGCACGTCGGAAGGGATCTTGTCCGTGCGAAGGCGGTCGGCGATCTCCCGGACTTTGGATTCCGGAGTGTAGCTATAGCGCGACTGCTGGAAGCCAAGAGCCCATAGCGGAGGCAGCGGAGGTGTTCCCGTGAGGTAGGCATACCCCTCGACAACCTGTTTCGGGGTGGGGCCATAGAGCAAGTAGTAGTCGAGTGGGCCGCCTTCAGCACCGAAGGAATAGGAGTCGCGCGACTGCTTGCCGAAGTCGAACCATGTGCGCCAGGTGTTGTCGAGGAAGAGCCCATAGCTGCGGCCGCCGTTGATACCCATGAAGAAGGGGATGCTTTTATAGATGGGGTCGACGGATTCCTGGAAGCCAATGTCAGTATTCCAGAGCGTGTAGGCCTGGTTTCTGCGGTCGAAGGAACCGGTCTTGTCCCCGAGGCCGAAGTAATGCTCGTCGGTGGGCATGTTCTTGTAGACGGAGAAGCCCCCGAGCTGGAAGGTGGTGGCGCGACCGACAGCGTCGGCGGAGATTATGTTGCCATCGAGGTCGCGAACCACGAGGCGGAGCGGAGTGCGCTCAACGCGGACGTCAAGCGACGCGGTACGGAAGCCGACCGAGGCGGCATCTCCACTCGGCTGCACAGCGACGGACTTGCTGCGCGGTCCAGGAAGGACCGCCCAGGAAGCGTCCTCGGGGAGAGCGCCACTTCGGGCAACGCGTACGCGGAGGATGTCGTCTCGGAGGGCGATGATGCGCAAACTTGCCGTACCTGCCTGAATCTCAATGCCATCGCGGAGGGACTGGGAACCGGTGATCGTTTCGACCACAATCCGGGGGCGGGACGCGGAGGCCGTCTGTGCTTGTGCGGAGATTAGTGCGACGGCCGCCGTTCCAAAGAACAAAACACGGAATCGCTGAGAAGAATAGGACACCATACTTGCCGCAACATCATACCAGCCGCAAGAGTCCCAAACGGCAACGTAACAGCTCCTTGCTGTTTAAAGGATGGACAGTCCCGCTCCGGGCAACCGCAGGCTGCAATGTTTCCACGTCCGGAAGAGACATTTTCAGTTGATGGGGCCAGTCGGAGAGTGCGACGGCCCAAGGAGAGGATCCCTCCGTTGAGGGATAACGTTTGAGTGATCAGGCTCGATTCGAGCGCGATGAAGCTTTTTATTGCTTGGAGACCGGAATGTCCATATGCATCTCTTGCCCTGGTTCAAGCCGCAACGGAGCAACTGGCGATTGCGGGTGATAATCGGGTGACATGACCATTACCATCAGGGTCGCGTCCTTTCCCGGCGGTAGGAGTGCGCGGTATTTGCCATTGGCCAAAACAGAGATGGTCATTTCCATCTTCATCCATGAAGACGAGCTTGGCCTTTACGGCAGCGCCCGTATCAACATCGATAACTTTTCCTACGAGGACTCCGGCTCTTTCGCCCAATAACAGAGTTACCGTTGCTGAAGGATGATCTTCAGTGAGATCGACGTGTGGCGCTTCCGCCTTCGAGTCTGCATAGAAGACATCCGAACGGTCAGGATACGCATCCGCATCTTTTCGTGAATAGAGTTTGTATGATCCCAATTGGAAACCGCCGCGAAAATCGAATCCCCCATTCCTGTCGGTCTCGATCGACCGGGGTGTGATGCCATCGAATGTAGCGTCCTGCGGAACGGCATAGACTGTCGCAGCGGATACAGGACTTCCATTCTGATCTGTGACGGTGCCCTTGATCTCGCCGTCTGGGTGATCCTTTTTCTGAGAGTGTGCAAACAGGCTTGTCACAACCAAAGCCAAAGTGAGGAAATGCTTCATGGGCACTCCTAAGAACTTCTAACAAAACCCGGTATCAAGGCATGATGTGTCCGACACGCATTGGCTTCCTAGGTGCTAGGATGCTCAGTCTACGAGCAGCCCTTTGCTTCCTGACGCTTTGTGGAATCTCGTTCAACCCGGTTCAACCGATGTTGCCGGCTGCACGACCTAGGCAAAAGGGTGGCAGACCTCGCCTGCCAGACCGAGCTTGCTTCACCGGAATTCTCTTCGTCCTCCGCAGCGGCATACTTTGGGAGATGCTGCCACAAGAACTGGGCTGCGGTTCAGGCATGACGTGTTGGAGAAGGCTACGTGACTGGCACGAGCGTGGCGTCTGGGATCTCATCCACTTTGTCCTGCTTGATTGGCTGGCTCGCTGTGGGCGAATTGATTGGTCGAGAGCAGTCGTGGACGGCAGCTCCGTTCGGGCTGTTTTTGGGGGGCACAGACCGGACCGAATCTTACCGACAGGGCCAAGCTGGGCAGCAAGCGGCATCTAATTTGTGACGGTCGTGGAGTACCCTTTGCCATCCAGCTCACGGGAGCGAATCGGAACGACTCGCAGCAAGCCCTCGCGTTGGTTGATGCTATCCCATCCTTGCAGGGAGCGCGAGGACGACCGCGCCATCGTCCTAATCGCGTGTTAGGCGACCGTGGCTATGACGCGGAGGCGATCCGACAGGGTCTACGTGCCCGCCACATCGGCCCTTTTCTTGCGAAGCGCACCACCGAACATGGCAGTGGACTAGGCCGATGGCGCTGGGTGGTTGAACGGACTTTCGCGTGGCTCAATCAGTTTCGCCGCCTGCGCGTACGCTATGAAAAGCGCGCCGACATCCATGAAGCGTTTCTGGCCCTGGCGTGCGCTCTCCTCTGCTGGAACGTTCTCAAAAGGTACGCCACCGGAGGAGTGTTTGGGTGAGCTGCACTGTCTCCACGTCCGGCTCGCCATCGTCGGGCTCTGACGTTTTCTTTGACCTACCTATTCTGTGCAGATAAAATGCGGCCCTGAACGTGTGCCGAGACATCGTTGGCCAGACCGGTCTGCGTATCGCACACCTCTCGGTTCCCGCCCTGGTATCCTGTCTGGCCAGATTGTGAGACCGACTGTGAATGACCGAGACAATCCCGCTCCCACTCTGGATTCTCAAACTGCCCAGACCACGGGCGACACAGCAGTGCCGACACTAGGGGATGCCGAGGCGACTCTAGGCTCTGCCCCAGCAGTAGAACCTACGGCCAAGCGCGATCTGGCATCGATCGGGCCTTACCGCCTGGTGAAGAAACTCGGCGAAGGCGGCATGGGACAGGTATGGCTGGCCGAACAGACCGCTCCTCTACGCCGGCAGGTCGCACTCAAACTGATCAAGATTGGCATGTACGACGACTCGGTTTTGCAGCGATTCCAGTCCGAGCGCCAGTCGCTGGCCATCATGGAGCACCCATGGATTGCCAAGGTGTTCGACGCCGGGGCCACTGCGGATGGCCAGCCGTACTTTGTCATGGAATACGTGCCGGGCGTACCCATTACCGATTACTGCGATCGCAAACGAATGAAGATTCGCGAACGTCTGGAGCTTTTCATCAAGGTCTGTGAGGGCGTCCAGCACGCGCATCAGAAGGCGATCATGCATCGTGACCTCAAGCCAGCGAACATCCTGGTGGTCGAAGTGGACGGGAAACCAGTACCCCGCATTATCGACTTCGGGCTGGCCAAGGCAGCGACTCCGCAGCTGGACGGGCAGACTTTGTTTACCCAAGTCGGCGGCTGGGTAGGCACTCCCGGATACATGAGCCCCGAGCAAGCTGATCCCAGCGTGGCGGATGTGGATACGCGCACCGACGTTTATTCCCTCGGCGCCGTGCTCTACGTCCTGCTGACCGGATTCCTGCCCTTCGAGACGAAGGATTGGCGGAAGCAGCGGTTGGATGAATTTCTGCGGCGTTTGCGGGAAGAAGATCCGCCGCGTCCGAGCACGAAAGTCGGCATGGAGAAGGAGTCTTCCAAGACGACCGCAGAGGTACGCGGAGCTGAGCCCAAGCACTTAGTGAGCCTGCTGCACGGTGATCTGGACTGGATCACCATGAAGGCAATTGAGAAGGACCGAGCTCGCCGCTACGGCGCACCTTCGGAATTGGCGGCCGACATTGATCGCTATTTGAACCACGAGCCGGTGGTCGCACGTCCCGCCAGCACAAGCTACCGGTTGCAAAAGTACGTTCGCAGACATCGCATCGGAGTGGCCGCAGCCGGGGCGCTAGCCTTCCTGCTGGCCGGATTTGCTGTC
>Ga0070707_100006465_pt1 | contig 10887 bp, 5 predicted proteins | sample KBSK5502metaG_FD_65468 | JGI IMG/M metagenome (GOLD analysis project Ga0070707, IMG submission 65468) | Corn, switchgrass and miscanthus rhizosphere microbial communities from Kellogg Biological Station, Michigan, USA - KBS K5-50-2 metaG | ecosystem: Host-associated > Plants > Roots >... | reverse complement strand
CCACAACCGGGGCAGGTAGCGGTGCGGTCAGACAGGGAGAGGGTGGTTAGCCGATGCCCACACGGCGAGCAATCCTGCGCCGTGTCGGCAGGGTTCACGGCGACCTATCTCCGACCGGCCCAGGCTGCCGTGTACGAGAGCAGGTCCGCGAACGGGCTCCACGCGGCGTGCTGGATGCTCGTGGCGAGGCCATGGGTATGCACCATCCGGTGCACCGCGCGGTCTGCAACGGCCATCAGGTCCAACTGCTGCACACTGCGGCGGCTGTGCTGGTGGGCAAAATCGCCCCGCCGCCCCGCGCGGCGCTCCTAGACACGGGCCACCACCTTGCGCCGCGCGGCCCGTGCGGGCGGGCCCTGCTCCTGCGTGCTGAGGCGGCGCTGGGCCTGGGCGAGCGCCTGCTCTTCTTCAGGGAAGACGCGTGGGTTGGCAAGCGCCTGCTCGGTGCCGAGCAGGGCGAAGGTCTTGAGGCCCACGTCAATGCCCACCTGCTGCCCCGCCGCAGGCAGCGGAGACGGCGCGGCGCACGCGCACGAGAAGCACACCTACCACGTGCCGGTGCTCCTGCGCGAGATCGTCGCCGTCTTGGGCGGACCTTCCAAGGGCCGGTGGGCGGCCAGCTGGACGCGTCCAACAGGCGTGACGAACAGGCGCGGGGTAGGGGGACCTGCGTCCAGCTGGCCGCCCACCGGCCCTTGCGGGAAGGTGCGGCTGGCGTCGCGTCGCGCCCCACGAAAGCGGGGAGAGCCGGGCTGCTCACCCGCAGCACAGCGGCGGAAGAAGGCCTTAAAGGCCCGGTCAATGCGCACCGCCACGTTCTGCAACACCTGCGATGGGACCCCCGCCCGCGCGGGCCGCTCCGCTTTGCGGGCGGGCCGCGTGGCGTGCTGATCGTAGAGGCGCACCGACTCCTGCCCTTGTTCCCAAGCAGCGCGTCGGTCCGCCAGCCAGTGGTTGTACAGCCAGTGGTTGTACAGCCAGCGGCACTGCTCAAGCTGGCGCTCCAAGAGGCGCTGCTGTTCTTTGTTTGGATACCAGCGGTAGCTGAACGCCCTACGCAGGCTCGCAGTGGAGCATAAAGCAGGCGTGCTTGCAAGGCAGGCAGGCCATTCATCCCCCGGCTAAAGACCGGGGCTTTCTGGCCCGCCTCTGTAAAACCCCGCACGGGGGATGATGCGCCGCCGTGCCAGCGCAGACGGGAGCGCCAGCCATGAGCACAGTCTCCGCGCCGGCGTTCGGCGTCCTGCTCAGGCGCTTCCGCCAGGCGGCCGGCTTCACCCAGGAAGGCCTGGCGGAGCGCGCCGGCCTCAGCCCCGAAGGCATCAGCGCACTCGAGCGCGGTGTGAATCGCTCCCCACGCAAGGACACCATTGCGCTGCTGGCCGATGCCCTCGCGCTCGGCGCAGCCGAACGGGCATTGCTGGAGGCGGCGGCGCGCAAGCGCACGGCGTCGTCTCCACTAGGCCTGCACCCGCCGCGGTCAACGGGCGAAGAGCCGGCGCCCCTGGTGGGCCGCGAGTATGAGCTAGCGCGCGTCGTGGAGCATCTCAGCGGTGATGGCCCAGCCGCCCTGCTGATCACGGGCGAGCCAGGTATCGGCAAGTCACGGCTTCTGAAGGAGGCGGCGGACCGCGCCGTTGCCGCTGGCTGGAATGTGTTCTGGGGCGGCTGCCGGCGTCGTGGCAGCCAGGAGCCGTTCGCACCCCTGCTCGGCGTGCTGGAGCAGTATTTCGCGCGGCGCAGCCCTGCCCAGCTGCGCGCGGAGCTTGCCGGCTGTGAGTGGATCGTGCGCCTCTTGCCGGAGCTGGCGACGGTTGTCGCGGCGCCAGCAGCGGGGTGGACGCTGCCGTTGGAGCAGGAGCGACGCCTGATGTTCGCCGCCGTTTCCCGCTTGCTGGGCACGCTGGCCGGCCCCGCCGGCACGCTGCTGGTACTCGATGACTTGCAGTGGGCTGAACCCGACGGGCTGGACTTGCTGGCGAGACTGCTGCACGCGCCCACCGATGCGCCGATACGACTGCTGGGCGCCTACCGCGACACCGAGCTCCCCACGCGGTCGCCGCTGGTGGTCACCGTCGCGGACCTTGCGCACGCAGGACTGGTCGCGCAGCTGCCGCTCGCTCCGCTAGACTCCCAGGCATCTGCCGCGTTGCTGTACGTATTGCTCGGCGCGCCGCCTGCTGACGGGCAGGCGCTCGCGGACGAGATCGGCGCACGGGCGGGCGGCGTACCGTTCTTCCTCGTCAGCAGCGTACAGGCGGTGCGCGCCGGCGCGGCTGAGACGGTGCCCTGGGACATCGCCCAGAGCATCCGCCAACGCGTCGCCGCGCTGCCGGAACCCGCACAGGAAGCGCTTGGCATCGCAGCGATCATCGGGCAGCGCAGCTCACGCACCCTGCTCACCGCAATCGCGTTGCGACGCGGGGGCGACGAAGAGCAGCTGGTCGGCGCCATCGAGGCGGCTTGCAAGGCGCGGCTGCTCGTCGAAGCCGGCGAGGACGCCTACGCCTTCGGCAACGACCTGATCCGCGAGGTCATCGCACGGGATCTCGGTGCGGCGCGGCGCGCGGCGGTGCACCGGCGTGTGGCCGAGGCGCTCGAAGCGCAGGCGGGCGCGCCGCCGGTGGACGAGCTCGCCTATCATTACTCGCACGCGGGCGCGCCAGAGAAGGCGGCGACGTATCTCGAGCGCGCGGGCAAGCGCGCCGCCGGCATGGGGGCACATGCCTCCGCCGAAGGGTATTTCGCGGCGTTGGTGGATCGCCGCGAGGCGCTGGGACAGGCGCTGGCAGCCGCGCAGGCGCGCGAATGGCTCGGCGCGGCGCGCACGGCGCTGGCCCAGTACGACCTCGCGCTCGTGGAGCTCGAAGCCGCGGCACAGGCGTATCAGTCGGCGGGCGACGGCGAGAGTGCGGCCCGTGTGGCGGTCCTCATCGGTCAGGTCCATGCCGATCACGGCACCGCCGCCGAGGGGGCGGCGCGCCTGCGTCCCGTGCTGGCCGCCGCCGAGGTCCAGCAGTATTCGCCGCGCGTGCGGGCCGCGCTCAACGACATGTTGGCGCAGCTGCTCCACCTGGCTGGGCACTACACGGAGCAGCTTACTGTGGCGGAGCGTGCGGCGGAGCTGGCGCGCGTGGCCGACGACGCGCCGCTGCTGGCGCAGGTCGAGATGCGGCGCGGCAATGCGCTGCGTATGCTGGGCAGAATGACGGAAGCCACGCATGTGCTGGAAGATATCGTGCGGCTGGCCGAGGAGGCCGGCGAGGCGCGCACCCTGGCCTTCGCGCTGGACAACGTGAGCGTTGTGTATCTCTTACGTGGCGAGCTGGAGCGCTCGGATCAGTGTGTAGAGCGGGCGCTTGCCCTGGCCGAGCGCCTGGGCGATCCGCTCGTCCTCCAGCTGATGCTCGTGCGGCGGGGTGTCAACGCGTTCGGCCTGGGCGCGTGGGAGCGCGCGCAACGCTCTTTCGAGCGCGCGGCCGAGATGATGCATCAGGTCGGCGAGTCGTGGGTGGCTGCGTATACCTCGCTGGGCCTTGGCCAGCTGCGCCTGGCACGGGGCGAGATTGCCACGGCGACGCCCGCACTGGCGGAGTCGATCCAGCTGGCGGAGCGGATCGGCGACCTTCAGGCATTGCGCTGGGCACAATGCGCCGCCGCCGAGCTAGATCTGTTGGAGGGCCGCCCCAGCGCGGCGCGCGACCGTCTGGTCCCCTTGCTAGATCGCCCCGGCCAGCAGGAGGGGCTCGTGACCTACCTCCTGCCGTATCTGGCCTGGGCCGAGCTCGATAGCGGCGACCAGGAGCGCGCCGCCGAGTCCCTCGCCGCGTCGCTCGAGCGTGCGCGGAGTGAAGACATTCGGCTCGCGCTGGTGGACGCGCTGCGGGTACGCGCCCTGTTCGCGCTGCACGAGCGCGACTGGTCCGCCGCCGCGTCCGCCCTCGACGAAGGGCTGGCACTCAGTCAGGCGATGCGCTACCCATACGCGGAGGCCAAGCTGCTGTACACATACGGCATGTTGCACGCCCAGCAGGGCGCGCCCGAGGCGGCCCGCGAACGCCTGCGGGCCGCGAGCGCACTGCTAGACGCGCTCGGCGAGCGGCTCTATCAGACGCGCGTCACGCGCGCACTCGCCAGCCTGCCTCGCGCATGATCGTGCGAAAGTGCCAGCCGTGCGGCCATTGACTTTTGCAAACGGGCCAGTATACTTAGCAATGGCACTCCGTCGTAACGCCGTCCGCAAGCTCAACCAATCAATGGCGCCAACGGCCACCTTCCCATCGCCCACTGTCAGCCAGCTCCACGCGCAGGACTTTGCCGAGTAGAGATGGAACGCGCTCGCGTACACCTAGATGGATCGCTGTACGCATTTTCGGTCTCCGCATAGGTATCCCGTTCCCGCCAGGACTCCGGGCCTGCCGCGAGATGGCGCCCGGTCGCATATTCCTGGGCTGTCGGCCGGTGATGGCGCCGGCCGCGTCGCATTAGCGGGAGGAATCACCGAGCGTCAGATACCCCACGGCGAAAGCCGGGGGCTTGTGCAAGCAAGCCTGCATCTGACCAGCCTAAGCCCTGCACAGGGCTACGATACCAGCGAATGCATAGGCACCTGGGGATGGCACCTCAGTCCCCAGCGCTGCGGGCGGTGGTTAAACAGGCACACGGGGTCGCAGCCAGTGCCACCGTCATCTGAAACCGCTGGCTATCCTTGGCGAGGGGAACTTTACCCGCGCAAGCGGAGGTACACCCGAAAGGGTCGTGACCCATGGTCTTTGTCGTCGACGCCGAGCAGCGACCGCTTGCTCCCTGCCACCCGGCACGGGCACGTCGGCTGCTCGATCAGGGGAAGGCCGCTGTCTGGCGGCACTATCCATTCACCTTGATGCTCAAGCGTGCCGTGCCAGACGCCCAGCCACAGCCGCTCAGGGTGAAGATTGACCCGGGCAGCCGGATCAGCGGGCTGGCAGTGATGAACGATGCCACCGGGCAGGTGGTGTGGGCAGCCGAGCTGACCCATCATGGCCAACAGATCCACTCTGCCCTTGTGGCCCGACAGTCCCTCCGTCGTGGGCGCCGCCAGCGGAACACCCGCTATCGCCCGGCACGCTTTGCCAACCGCAGGCGGCGTGAGGGCTGGATGCCACCCTCTCTCGAGTCGCGCGTCAGCAATCTACTCACGTGGACGGCACGCCTGCGCCGCCTCGCCCCCATCGCCACCCTCTCCCAGGAGTTGGTGCGGTTCGATACGCAGCTGCTGCAAAACGCCGAGATCAGTGGGGTGGAGTACCAGCGAGGGGAGCTGGCGGGCTACGAGGTGCGCGAGTACGTGTTGGAGAAGTGGGGGCGAGCGTGTGCGTACTGCCACCGGACAGGTGTACCTTTAGAGCTCGACCACATCGTGCCCCGCAGCCGGCCGGGCACGTCGCACCGCGTGAGCAACCTGGCGCCCGCCTGCCGGCCGTGCAACCAGGAGAAGGGGGACCGAACGGCGGCGGAGTTCGGCCACCCCGAGGTGCAGGCAAAGGCCAGGCAGCCCTTGCAGGACGTGGCCGCCGTCAACGCCAGCCGCTGGGCACTGTTCCATCGCCTGGTAGCGACCGGACTGCCGGTCGAGGTGGGCACGGGTGGGCGCACCAAGTGGAATCGGACGGTGCGGGGCCTGCCCAAAACCCACTGGATTGACGCCGCCTGCGTGGGTGCCAGCACGCCCAAACACCTGGCATGTGCGAACATGGTGCCGCTCGAGATCACGGCGATGGGTCGGCATAGTCGGCAGATGCGTCGGACCAACGCGTTCGGGTTCCCTGATAAAGCGCCCAAAGCGGTGAGTGTGGTGGCGGGATTGCGCACGGGGGACATCGTGCGCGCCGTCGTGCCGCCGCCTTCGGTCAAGGCGGGGGTCTATGTGGGGCGCCTGGCGGTGCGCGCCACCGGCTCCTGCAATATCAAGACGGGCGCTGCTGGTACGGTGCAAGGCATTCACATCCGCTATTGCCAGCCGCTCCAGCGCGGGGATGGCTATACCTATCATCATGGCGACACCTAGCAGAAAGGAGAGCAAGCGCCGCAAGTATGATGATTCGACGTCGAGTTCTCACGAGTGCCCTCACTGCCCTGGCAACCGCGGCGCTGCTGCTCGCGGCCGTCTTCACCGGCACCGTCGGCGCACGGCCGCTGGCAGCCGCGACCAGCGGAGCAGGCCAACCGGAAGTCAATCGCGCCATTCAATCGGATACCTCGCCACCCCTGCGTGATCTCATGCATTACAGGCAATCGTCGGGCGTGCGGCGTGACGTGCCTTTGCGCCTCCTCCATGTGCCGCAGGGAACGAACGTACAGCCCGATCCCGTTGTCCAGTCCTCGGCTCCCGGCCCGCAGGTCGGCACCGTTGCTGGGCTGAATTTTGCGGGTATCGGCGACACCAGTAACACTCCTGCCAACCCCTGCAACTGTGCGCCATCCGATACCAACGGCGCGGTGGGCGCGACGCAGTTCGTGCAGTGGGTCAACACGGCCTTCGCCGTCTACGACAAGACCAGCGGCGCGCCCGTGATAGGCCCCGTCGCTGGCAACACGCTATGGGCCGGGTTCGGTGGCGGCTGCCAGACGAACAACGACGGCGACATCATCGCGCAGTACGACAAGGCGGCGAACCGCTGGGTGTTGACCCAGTTCTCCGTCTCGACCACCCCCTTCCTGCAGTGTGTGGCCGTCTCGACCACCTCTGACGCTACCGGGACCTACAATCGCTACGCCTTCCAGGAGCCCAACTTCAACGACTATCCCAAGCTGGGCGTCTGGCCGGACGGATACTACATGTCGTTCAACATGTTCAACGGCAACACCTTCGTCGGGGCGCGAGCGTGCGCCTTAGATAGCGCGGCGATGCGCGCCGGCGCCGCGGCCACCCAGGTCTGCTTCCAGCTCAGCTCGAGCTTCGGCAGTCTGCTGCCGTCCGATCTCGACGGGACTACCGCCCCACCTGGGGGTGCGCCCAACCTGTATCTGAACTTCGGCGCGAATTCGCTCAACCTCTGGAAATTCCACGTCGACTTCGCGACGCCAGCCAATTCCACCTTCACGGGCCCAACCAACATCCCGGTCGCGGCGTTCACCGCGGCGTGTTCAGGCGGTGGCAGCTGCATTCCTCAGCCAGGCACCACCAACAGGCTCGATTCGCTTGCCGACCGGCTGATGTACCGGCTGGCGTATCGCAATCGTGCTGGCGTGGAATCGCTCGTGGTCAACCACTCGGTCAGAGTGAGTGGGAACAAGCGGACCTCCCTCACGGGGGTGCGCTGGTACGAGCTGCGAGTCTCGCGGAGCCCTGATCCTACGGGAACTCTGTCAGTATTCCAACAGGGCACGTACTCGCCCGACTCGAGCTCGCGCTGGATGGGCAGTATCGCGATGGATAAGGTCGGCGATATCGCGCTCGGCTACAGTGTCTCGAGCTCGAGCGTGTTCCCCAGCATTCGCTATACCGGGCGCGTGCCGAGCGACCCGGCGGGGACGTTGGAAGCGGAGAACACCATCCTGATCGGCGGCGGATCGCAGACCGGGAGCCTCCACCGTTGGGGCGACTACAGCAGCATGAGCGTCGATCCCGTTGACGACTCCACGTTCTGGTTCACCACGGAGTACCTGCAAACCTCCGGCAGCTTCAACTGGAGCACGCAGATCGCCTCGTTCAAGTTCCCTGGCTGCGCGTGAACCCAAGGCTCGCGCACTGACGGAGGAGCGCTCGCCCGGCGCGGCGCCCGCTCGGTGCTCTCGCCTATGACGGGGGCCGCCCCAGAGTTCCGGGGCGGCCTCCGCGCTGACTGAAACGGGCTTGAGCCTGCCGCAAGCCGCTGGGCTTCAGCCCAAGCGGTTAGGCGCCTGTGGCTTTAGCCAGAAGTCCCGTTGCATTACCGTTCCCTCGTTCTTGTGCGACAATGGCTGCTAGGACATTTGCACCCTGCCAACCAAATCGTATTTGGCCGTTCCAAGCGCAATCGTTCGCTTGGGTATAAGTACGAACGCATCTTGCACGAGGTGCCATCCGCTTGAGCTGGGGTAGTTGAGCTAACCACGCCACCCGGTGATGGATGTCACGTCCACGTAGGCGGGGGCACCGCCTTCAGGCGCTACGCTGCGGGGATGGAATACGCATCCCATAAGACGGTGAGCCTGAGAACCCGTCGGACTTTAGCCCGTGCGGAGTGTCAGTGATGCGGTTTCCTTGACGGCGCCCGTACACTCGAGGCATGGGCAGACACATCTATCTGGCTCTCAGTCGCCTTATGCTCAGGCGGCTCGCCCGAATGGAAGGGTTTTCAGACGGTCTCTGATACCCGTCCCAGCGGCACTGAGTGCCCGACCTGATTTAGCTGTACGCCACCGGGCGGCTCCTACGGCACGCCTCCGCCACCGATGGCGACGAGGTTGATGTTGAAGACATTGAGCCCGAACGAACCGTTCGTGCTGAACGTGATTGTGTTGCTGCCCGCCACCAGATCGGAGAGCGGGATGGAGTACAAATACGTGTCCGGACTGTAGGAGCGGCCATCGGGGAGCGGGTACGGTATGCTGTGCGCGTGCCCGTTGACCGACACTGTCAGCGTAAAGCCGCTCTGCTCCGACCAAAAGCCGTAGAGTAGCGCCGCGCCCGTGGCCTTCGCCAGCGCGTTGCTGTCCACGCTAACCGTATGCACGCTCACGCTGCTGGCCGGTCCCACCGACCAGCCCAGAGTCCGCGAGCCATCGCCGTTGCAGCAGTCCGTGTTGTCGAGCACGTCATAGCTGCGGTCCTGCGCCAGCACCGTCCCGTCAAAGCCTACGTTGCCCCAGTAGTACGTATGGTTGCCTTGCGTGTTAAACTTGTTCCCGTTGTAGTGCGCGTCCTCAATCCACACCAGTCCCCGCGTGAGCGGCAGCGGCGCGTTGATGTGCGCCAGGTGCTTGAGTGGCGGCAGCGGGCTGCCCGGCGTAAAAGCGTCCGTCCCGTACACGTCCACCCCTTGCTGGGCGTTGAGGCGCAGCTCGATGTGGTTGAAGGTGTCGGCGCTCGCGCTGCCCTCCACCATGCAGTTGTCGCCCTGCACGTCGAGGCTGCCGCCGTTAAACGAGTCGTTGGACGCGTAGTTGGTGACAACATCCGCCGAGTCCACCGAGACCACCATGCTCGCGTTGTTTCCTGGACACGACGGGCCACAGCTCGCTCCCTGCCCCGTTGGGCACGCCCGCCCGAAGCGCACTCCCACGCCGTTGCGCGGCAGGCTAAGGAATGACGCCTCGTGCTGGAAGGGTGCGGGCACGGGCTGGTCGGAGTACCAGAACTCCGGCCACGTGGCGTGTGTCCCCTGGCTGTCGTCGGAGACATCAAACACGACGGTGCCGGTGCGCCCGGCGATGTCGAAGGGTTGCTTGGGATACATAGCCAGCGCGGTCACGTTGCCGCCATCGTTGGTCACCTCCGCGATATGCCCGTCGCAAATGCGCACGTCGTTGCCCGGCTGCGCGCTCACGCTGGTGCCACATAGGTTGAGCCTACCCGTAAACCAGGCGTTGGCCAGCCCAGTGTTCTGCTCGCCACCCACGTGGCTGACGCCCCAGACAGTGCCATTGAGGTCGCCCGAGCGGTTGCCGGTGCCTGCCGGCGCAGCGAAGTTGTCGCAAAACGCGGCCGTCGTGCCCGCCGGTGCCGAGAGGAACCGGCAGCCTGTGGCTGCCGACCCGCCCGACCCGCCCGATCCGCCCGGCCCGGACCCCGTCGACACGTCGCTGGCGGTCGCCGTCGGCTGCGGCGCGGTAGCGGCGGGAGTCGAGCCGGACGACCCCGTCGCACCAGGAGCGCCGGCAAGCTTGCCCTTGGTAGTTGGTGCGCCGGAGGCAGGCAGCAGCGTCAGCAGCAGCGGCACCAGCGCCAGAACGATCGCAAGGCCCACGATCGCCGCCAGCTGCGTCCGAGGCGTAATACGGGTCAATGAGACTCGCAGCATTCCCAGACGTATCCGCATGGGTTGCCCTCCTCTGACTGTGGCCATCTGGCCTGGTTACCTCTCTTGGGCCAGAAGGCCCCGCCCTTCAGGGCTGGGGATGAATGGCCCCTCGCCCGCAGGCGAGCAGTGGGTGTGGTACACGCTGCTCAGTTCTTCTGCACCTGTCCAACGGCATGCTGTTTCAGCGGTTCCGCAGTCCATCGTTCCTGCGGGTAAAAGCAGCAACGGCGTTGGAACAGGTGCCATCCGAGAGGGGAGTCTGTGAGTCGCGTCCGCTCCACTGGATGAAACCGAACGAGCGGTGTGGGACGACACACCAGCGTCATTCCAGAAGCCCCCGGCTTGCGCCGTGGGGAGTCGTCACTATGATTCCCCGAGCTGCTGCCAGATCGCCTGGCACCTTTTCCCTTCGGTTGTCGTTCCCATTCTGCCATGCCGCTGAGTCGTACAAGGACCAATGGGCCACACGCTGACAGCCGGCCGGTCTCACGCGCTGACATGCACGAGCACACCTTCACGTGGCGCGGCCGCCCAGTCCGGCGTTCGCCCGCAGGCGCTAAGCCCGCCGCCAGCGCTGTCGCCAACTCGTCCTGCTGCGATGTGGCCAAGAGCCGGGTGCTCGGTCGTGACTGGTGCGGAGGTCTTTGACGTTGTGGGGTCCATGCTGGTTGTAGCACCGGAGGCTGCAGCCGATCCAATGCGCTGAATACCAAGCGATGCTGGCAATCACTTTGGCGGTGAGTACACGCGCCAACAGCCTGAGAAAGTGGCAGCGGCTGCGCTCGACCGGATCCTTCGTGCTCCGATACCGTCCTCCAAATTCCTCGATGGTTAGGTGCGGTTCAAGCTGCATGCGTCGTGCCATGCCTCCGTTCTACAACACTACGGCGCGACACGGTATGAG
>Ga0070707_100006459_pt1 | contig 10896 bp, 5 predicted proteins | sample KBSK5502metaG_FD_65468 | JGI IMG/M metagenome (GOLD analysis project Ga0070707, IMG submission 65468) | Corn, switchgrass and miscanthus rhizosphere microbial communities from Kellogg Biological Station, Michigan, USA - KBS K5-50-2 metaG | ecosystem: Host-associated > Plants > Roots >... | reverse complement strand
CTGTGCGCCGCTGGAGATTTCGAAGTTTTTGCCGGGCGACGTAATAACGGTGTCATTACTCAAATGCGAATAGAGATCAACGGACTGCTTCGAGCCACCGGCAGAAATCAATTCGCCGTGACCAACTCTGAAGAGTTGTCCGGATGACGATGTACCGAGCGAGCTCTCAATGGCGTTGCTGCTTTCCTGATCGAGCGCAACAACCGAAGGCATGCTCAACAGCGCCACGTTCGACCGACCGCTGGCCACAGTCGGAGGAGTAGTGGTGGCGCTGACCGTGCTCACCGCGGTCGTGGCCGAGCCAAGCAAGCCGGCTCCGTTATGCGCGGAACGTGGTACCGGGGAAGAGCCTGCTGCGCTCGCTGCCAGACCGTCTGCGAATGCCTCATTCTGTTCGTGCTGGAAAACCGGATGGACCTGGATCACGGACTGCAGCGTAAATGACACGCTCTGTGTAGCCCGGCCCTGGACAGGGGGAACGATCCATTCGATGTCCATCATCGACTTCGCGACGTTGCGTACAACGCCGGTGATGGTTGTTCCCTTTTTCAACACGACATCACCGTTCGATCTCACATCGTCTTTGAGTTTTATTGCGATCGTATCGCCGGGTTTACTCTCGGCCGGACTCAATTTTCCTTTGGTCATTTCAGCAGTCACGTGCGAAGCAGAGTTCGCTTGAGCGCGAGAAGGAAGGGCCGCAAGAGTCATAAATGCGGGCAGGGCTAGCGCCCCAAACGCATATTTTCCTGTGGCTCGAAGATTCATGTATTTTTCTTCTCCTTTCCCGAAAAGCGCAATACGAGGTATGTAATAGCAATCACTTTGCCCAATGCCGTAAAACCCGCTGCAGCCGTTGATTTCAGCGCATATGGCTTGAAATGGCCTGCCTGGCGCCCCGGCCGCGATTAGTTTCGAAACAAATACCTGGTACCCAATTCCACAAAGTTTGTGGATCGAGCCGGTGGTACACTGCGGCCCGTGCAAAAAATCCATGACTTGCCGACCCCTTCTTTGGTGGTTGATCTGGACGGTTTTGAATCGAACCTCGACAAAATGAGCCGTCACACGCGGGAATGCGGGGTGGCGTTACGTCCACATGCAAAGACACACAAATGTGTGAACATCGCGCGGCGACAGTTGGATAAAGGCGCGATAGGTATCTGCGTTGCGACGATCGCAGAAGCTGAAGTCATGGTTCGGGGCGGTATCCAGGGGCTGCTCATCACCGGCGAAATGGTGGGCCAGCCCAAAGTCGCCCGGCTGGTTGCGGTCGTGAAACAGGCGCCCCGGACAATGGTCGTTGTGGATAACGCGCACAACGTCGACGAATTGCAAAATGCTGCCCGGAATGCGGGCATTCAACTTCGCGTGCTCATCGATCTGGACATCGGACAAAATCGAACAGGCATCCAACCCGGAGAGCCTGCGCTGCGCCTGGCAGAAAGCATTGCCCGCGCAAAGAATCTCGAACTCGAAGGTATCTGTGCGTACGCCGGGCACGTGGCGCACGTCGTCGGGTTCGAAGAGCGCCGCACACACTCTCGAACCGCGCTCGCGCAGGCCGTTGAAACACGCAATTTACTCTCGAGGAATGGCCACCGTGCGCAGATCCTGACAGGCGCCAGCACCGGCACCTACAACATCGATCCGGAAGTCGACGGACTGACCGAATTGCAATCGGGATCGTACGTCTTCATGGATGTGGAGTATCGGCGGATTGGCGCAAAAAGCGGCGCCGTTTACGAAGACTTCGCTCCTGCATTATGCGTGCTGGCGACGGTGATTCATCGTTCGGGAAACAAGGCTGTCGTGGATGCGGGGCTGAAGGCGTTCTCAACCGACAGGCCGTTCGGCCCGGAGCCGCTCGGCATCAGCGGCGTGAAGTACGAATTCGCAGGCGACGAACACGGCCGTCTCGTCCTGGAAAATCCGGATGGTGACATTCAACTCGGCGAGAAGTTGCGGTTCATCATCCCACACTGCGATCCCACGGTGAATTTGTACGATCGATTCTTCTGCGTGCGCGGAGACGTCGTCGAAGACGAATGGCCGATCATGGAACGAACAACAGGTTCACCGTACTTCTGAGGGCAATAATTTCACCACAAAGACACGAAGACACAAAGAAAGCCGGCAGCAAAGGTTCATTTACGCCGGCTTTCTTTGTGTCTTCGTGTCTTTGTGGTGAAACAGTACTACGCTGCCACGATATACCGGTGTTCGATTTCGGACCGGATATGTTTGCGGCTTTCATCGGCGTTCACGTCGCCCCGCTGCAACAATTCCGCCTGGAGCGCCAGCTCCGGATCTTTGATCACATCGTGGAACCATCGGGCAATATCGCCGTTCTTGAGATGAAACAACCACGTTTCGTCATCGACACCGTCGGCCATCTGCAGAAACATCGCAAGATTCTGCGCCTTCAAATTGAGCTTGCCTTCCGGCCCGCGGAAGTAAAAACACAGATCCGGTCTCAACTCCCCTTCTGCATACTTTCTGCGATGACGCCGCCGTTCCGCGCGAGGAGCGAGGCTGCGGAATACAAACGGAGGCTCCGCGGAGTCGCGCAACCACGCCAGGGCCTCACCGGGACGCAACGTCACGCGATCGAGTGACGGCGGCTTTTCGCCAAGCGTTTTGCTGAAGATGTTCAACATTGCTGCCGGATCATTGCCGACGGCAATAACCACATCGGTCGACGATAAAATCGCCGGGGCCACACGATCCGGCTCGAGTGTAATCAGCATGATTCCATACATTTTCTGAGACACCGTGAGGCCCGCCGCTTCCCACGATGACGGCACGACGTGATGGGACTCATCAATCGCGATCCAGTGCGGGCGTCCGGTTCGTGCGCGCAGTTCCTGGATTCGCGGGAGTAAGGCTTCAAAAAATTTCGGCCTCTCGTTCAATGCAAGTCCGATCAGATTAACGACTGCGTTCTGGTCGGGCTTCGCAAGAACATCCAGCACCTCGGAGACGCTTGGCGGGCGTTGATCATCACCAAGAATCACACCTTCGTGAAATGTCGAATAATCACCCTCGGGATCAACGATCAGAAATTGGTAGCCCTGCTCTGCGAGCCGCTCAAGGAATCCCATCGCAAGACCCGATTTGCCCGATCCGGAAGTTCCTGCGATCAAAATGTTCCTCCCGTAAGGACGAATCCAGACGTCACTGCCGTCCGTCCGCTTTCCGAGCAGCACTTTGTGATGCAGCTTGCTCTCGAGAAAACTGAGATCTGTTGCGATCAGCGCCTGAATCAGTTCCCTTGTGCCGTCGCCGTGGCCCTCCTTCGTCACCCAATCGACGCGTTCTTTCAACGTGTCGAGCGCATTGTTGACGGCAACCGAGCATTCGCAGAAGGAAAGAAACGCGTGGTCGTTCTCCGCGTCACCGACGCCGACGACGTTATGCGGCGACAAACCCAGCTCGGCGAGTGCGACATTTAATCCAGTCGCCTTGTTCACACCGGACGGCAGGATCATCACTGCGCCCTTGTTGAAGATGACCTGTAACTCCAGACCGAAATCGCGAATAAGCTCGATTGCCGTTGTTTCGTGAGGACGCCAGGTCGCGACGATCACACGGCCGACGGAAACCCGTTCGGCCCCCCGCTTGATCAGTTCCTGCCAGAATTGATCCGGTGGCCGCTCGCCTAACGGGCGTTCCTCGCGAGTGGCCGGGCGGTACAGCAACGCACCGTTCTCGGCCACGACACGATCGAACAGGTCGAGCCGCGGAAAAACTTTGGTCAGGTCCTCCAGTTCCCGGCCGGTCACGAGAAACAATTTGCGCCCCGACTTTTTGACATCCTCGAGCGCAAGGACTGTGCTTTCGCTAACTTCGCCGTCCCAGGCGATAGTGCCGTCGTAATCGCATGCCAAGGCGTGATATCGCATGAATTATTAGCTGCAAGTAGGATTCCTACCGACGCGGCAAATGGACATCCGCCATCATGCAGCGAGCGCTGCCACGGCCAATTCCTTCGAATACTGGCAACGGCGATTCCACCAATTGGGCAAATTTCTCGATGGCGTCTCGTTGATCGGATCGCAGTGCGAGGCATGCCGCAGTCGAAATGGCGAGTGCACTTCTACCGTTCTTCGTTTGCACCTGCAGAACGTTTCCCGTGAATTGCTCGACCTGTTTGCGCTCGATGGTAATAATTTCGCGGCCTGTAGCCTTCAAGCTGTCGAGCACTTGCTTTCGCTCTCCGGCATCGGTGATCGATTCACCGCAGAAAATGACGAACCTGTCGCCAATGCTCATGACCATGTCGGTGTGAAAAATAGGTTCGCCGTTTTCGGATGCAGCGTGAAATGTGACGGGTTTATAACCAAGAGTTCCCGAAAGCTCATTCAGGACATCGGAATTGGTGCGCGGCGAAATGTTCGCGTATGCGGCGTGATCGGAGTGATCGAAAACGACGCTGCCAGTTCCCTCCAGGAACCGGTTGTCATTTTCATGATGCGTGAGATCGACAACTCGCGACACACGAAACCCGACACTTTGCAGCTTGTCAATAATGTCGCGCCGCCGCTCGGGCCTTCGGCTTGGGGCAAACATGGGATACAGCACAACCGTGCCGTCGTGGTGGAACGAAACCCAGTTGTTCGGAAACACGGCGTCAGGCGTGTTCAGCTCCTCTTTGTCGTCGACAATGATCACGTCGGCGCCGGCCTCCCGTAACCGGCCCGCCAGCAGATCGAACTCGATTCGGGCGCGGCGCTCGATTTCCTTTCGATTGACGTCTGTGATTTCCCTTTGAAACATGAATGACGGGGCCGTGTCCGGATTGAATCCGAATGAGACAGGCCTTACCATCACGACCGCAGCAGGTAATTGCATTCGTTAAATCTCCAATAACATCCTTGCAGGATCTTCAATGACTTCCTTTATGTGTTTAAGAAATGTCACCGCTTCGCGGCCGTCGACAATGCGGTGATCGTAAGTGAGGGCGACGTACATCATGGGCCGGATCACGACGGCACCATCACGAGCGACAGGCCGGTCTTCGATGGCATGAAGTCCAAGCACGCCGCTTTGCGGAGGATTCACGATGGGCGTCGAGAGCATCGATCCATAGACGCCGCCATTGCTGATCGTGAATGTGCCGCCCTGAAGCTCATCGACCTTAAGCTGGTTCGCCTGCGCGCGTTGGGCGAAGTCCGCGATGGCGCGTTCGATGTCGGCGAAACTCAAGCGTTCGGCATTGCGCAGAATGGGAACGACCAGTCCCTTCCCGCCGCCCACCGCAATGCCGATGTCGTAGTAGTTGCGATAAACGATGTCGTGGCCGCGAACTTCCGCGTTGACCTGTGGAATCAATTTGAGCGCATCGACGCAGGCCCTCACGAAGAACGACATGAAGCCGAGCTTGATTTGATACTTCGCCTGGAATGCCTCCTGGTACTGCTTTCGCAGGGCCATGACGGACGACATGTCGACTTGATTGAAGGTCGTCAGCAACGCCGCAGTTTTTTGCGCTTCGACGAGACGTTCGGCAATGCGGCGGCGAATGGGAGTCATCGGAATGACTTGCTCTTCGCGAGTAGACGGTATTGGAACGGCGACCGGAGGTGATGTCTTTTCCTGTAAAGGTGGCGCCTTTTCCCGGACAGGCGGCGCCTTCTCCTCTGCCGGCGCTTTGGGTGGCGCCGTTCCACGCCCATTCGGTTCCATGTACCCGATGATGTCGCCGACAGCGGCCTTCTCACCTTTGCGCTTGAGCATCTGGGTGATCGTGCCCGTGGTTGGGGCAGGAAGTTCGACGGTCACCTTCTCGGTTTCGATGACAACGACAGGTTCGTCCTGGGCAACGGTCTCTCCAGGATTCTTGAGCCAGTCACCAATCTCCACTTCCGTTATCGATTCACCGACGGACGGCACAACCAGTTCAACGGCCATGTTGGTAAACCTACCCCCACGCTATTACGCAAACGCGGCTGCAATCAACTTTTCCTGTTCCTTCTTGTGACTGCTGTGAGAGCCGGTGGCGGGACTGGCGGAGGCCGGCCGGAAGATTCCCGTGAACGGGAACCGTCCCAGCAACGCCTCTCTGAATCGGATTTTCAGAAATCGCCATACGCCCATGTTCTCCGGCTCTTCCTGAACCCAATATACCGGTATTCCATCGCGGTAGGATCTAAATGACGCATCCAGCGTTTCATCTGACAGTGGATAGAGTTGTTCGAGGCGCAAAATGGCAACATCATTCCGCGCGAGTCGCTCGCGTTCGCGGTCAAGGTCGAAGAACACTTTTCCGCTGCATAGGAGAATGCGTGTGACTTCGCCGGTACGGTTTTGAATCGCGTCCGGCAGAATACGCTCGAAGCGTCCCGTCGCGAATTCATCAAGACTCGAGATCACGCGCGGGTGACGCAGCAGACTCTTCGGCGTCATAACGATGAGCGGCTTGCGCCAGCGCCGCAGGACCTGACGTCGCAGGCAATGAAACAACTGGACCGGCGTCGTCGGCTCGACGATTTGAATGTTGTCGTCGGCAGCCAGTTCCAGGAATCGTTCAAGACGCGCGCTGGAATGCTCCGGACCCTGTCCCTCGAGCCCGTGCGGCAGCAGTAGTGTGATGCCGCTCAACCGGCGCCATTTGTCTTCCGCAGTTGCGATGAACTGATCGACGATCATCTGCCCAACGTTCCAGAAATCGCCGAATTGAGCTTCCCACAGGATCAGGCCGTCGGGTTTGTCGAGGCTGTAACCGTACTCAAAACCGAGGACTCCAGTTTCCGAAAGCGGACTGTTGTAGATCTCGACCGGCGCCTGATCCGGAGCGAGATTCTGAAACGGTTTGTAGATTCGTCCATTCTCGACATCGTGAAGCACGGCATGCCGGTGACTGAACGTTCCTCGTTCGGAATCCTGTCCGGACAGGCGCACACGCGCGCCTTCAGTCGCAAGTGTCGCAAATGCAAGCGCCTCACCGGCCGCCCAGTCCAGCGGGCGTTCGCCACGCGCCATCTGGCGCCGTGCGCGAATGCCTGATTCAATCTTCGGATGAGGATGGAAATCCGGGGGCACGCTGGTTTGCATTTCGAGCAACTCGACGAGCCGATCGCGGTCGACGCTGGTGTCGACATCTTCGACGTTTCTTTCGGGACCGCCGGTGTAGCCGGCCCAGATGCCGCGCGGAACTTCTGACGGAACTGTGTAGCTTTCGCTCGTCGCCTGGGACAGCTCGCGCTCGAGATGATCGTGACGGCGGTCGCTGATTTCATCAGCTTCTTCGCGGGTGACTCCTTTTAGTTTCAAAAGATGCTCGAGATAACCTTCGCGTACCGGCTTTCGCTGCTTGATCGCGCGATACATCATGGGTTGCGTGAAGAATGGCTCGTCGCCTTCGTTATGACCAAGCCGCCGGTAACACCACATGTCGATCACAACGTCGCGCTTGAACGCGCGCCGGAAATCCATGGCGAGACGGACAACCTGCGCGACGGCTTCCGGATCTTCACCATTCACGTGGAAAATCGGGATCTGAAGCATTTTCGCAACATCGGTCGCGTACATGCTCGATTTGGTTTCCGATGGCGACGTCGTGAAACCGATCTGGTTGTTCACAATAATGTGAAGCGTGCCGCTGATGGTGTACGCATCGAGCTGGCTCAGATTCAGAGTCTCTTGAGTCACACCTTCACCAGCGAATGCCGCATCGCCGTGGATCAACATGACCATGCCGCGCTTGTGTTTCGTGTCGCCCGTCCGGTCCTGCTTTGCGCGCATCCGTCCCAGAGCGACGGGATTCACGAACTCCAGGTGGCTCGGATTGAAACAGAGGGACAGATGAATCTTGCGGCCGGCAGTGGTTTCCCAGTCGGAACTATAGCCGAGGTGATACTTCACATCGCCGCGGCCACCGACATAAAGATGGGGATCAAGGTCGGCGAATTCACGGAAGATCTGTCGCGGGCTCTTGCCCATGATATTCGCGAGCACGTTCAGGCGGCCGCGATGGGCCATAGCAAGGACGATTTCATCGATGCCGTGGTCGCCGGCTCTTTCGATGGCGAGATCCAGCAGAGGGATGAGACTCTCGGCACCTTCGAGCGAGAAACTCTTGGCCCCGATGAATTTCTTACGAATGAATTCCTCGAAGATGACGGCATCCGTCAGCCGCGTGAGAATGCGGATCTGTTCCTCGCGGCTCAAATTCAAATGATTGCCGGAGCTCTCCATCCTTTCCTGAAGCCAGTGCCGAACGAAACTGTCGTCGATGTGCATGAACTGCACGCCGATGGATCGGCAATACGTGTTGCGCAGCCGCTCCACAATTTCACGAAGCGTGAGCGTGTTGCCGCCGCACATCGCCTCGCACGCGAAGCGACGGTCGAGGTCCTCTTCGGTGAATCCGTAATAATCGAGATCGAGTTCCGGTGGCGTTGCGCGCGGCATGCCCAGCGGATCCAGTTGCGCGGCCATATGTCCGCGCACGCGATAGTTTCGGATCAACTGGTCGACACGTTCCTGAAGGACGGCAACCTTGGCCTCTTCGGCAGCAGCTCCGTTACCGCCTGTGCCGGGCGGATTAAAAATGCTCCAGGACTTGAATGTCGGTGTGAGACTTTGCGTCTTCGAGAAGCCGTTTCCCTCCGATAATCCCTGAAAATACTGCCGCCAGTCCGGCGACACCGACTCGGGATCCCGCAGATAATCCGCGTACAGGGCTTCAATGAATTCGAGACTCACACTGTTGGGCAGCTTTGTCTCACCCATATAGGAAGGATATCAGTTACGGCTGTGATCATGTAGTCGCGGGCTTCAACAATTCGGTATACTCTGCCGCACTATGACACGAAGATTCAGTGGGATGGCTCTGGGGATTCTGGTTTTCGTCATGGGCGCAGAGCCGGCGTGGGCTCAGGTGACCGCGACGATTTCCGGAAGAGTGGAGGATGCCTCCGGCGCGGCTGTCGGCGGCGCGATCGTCAATGTAAAGAATCTCGAAACCGGCGCTCTGCGAACGGTAACAACGGACGAGACTGGAAGTTACCGAGTGCTTTCTTTGCCTGTCGGTTTGCAGGAAGTGCGTGCCGAGAAGCCGGGGTTCCGGGCTGCCGTGCAAACGGGAATTGCTCTGGCGGTTGGACAGGAAGCCGTCGTCAATCTGAGGCTTCAGGTTGGAGATCTCTCCCAGGAAGTGACTGTCTCGGCCCAGACTCCATTGGTGGACATCACAACGGCATCTGTAGCCGGACTTGTCGGCGAGCGCGAAATCAAAGATTTGCCGCTCAATGGCCGCAGCTTCGACAATCTGATCACGCTGAATCCCGGGGCGATCAATTACACGTATAAAAGCGCCGGCACCGTCACCAGCCAGGGCAATACGTTTTCCGTCGCCGGACGCCGGCCGCTGGAAAACATTTTCCTGCTGAACGGCATCGAATATACGGGCTCGAGCCAGCTTTCGATCACGCCGGGCGGTGTGAGCGGAAATTTGCTGGGGATCGACGCGGTGCGCGAGTTCAACGTGCTGACGGGCACATACTCCGCCGAGTATGGAAAGAGGGCCGGCGCGCAGGTGACCGTCATCACGCAATCGGGAACGAACCAGTTCCACGGATCGATTTTCGAATTTCTCAGGAACAGCGCGCTCGATGCGCGCAATTTCTTCGATCAGGGTTCCATCGCTCCATTCCGGAGAAATCAATTCGGCGCCAGCGGCGGAGGTCCTCTCAAGAAGGATCGCGTTTTTCTTTTCGGCAACTATGAGGGATTCCGGCATCGCCTCGGAATCAGCAATGTGTCGGTCGTTCCGGACAACGAAGCGCGCCAGGGCCGGCTGCCGAATCCGTCCACCGGCATGTATGCGCCCGTGGCGAATCTCAGGCCCGAGATGTTGAATTACATGCCGCTGTGGCCTCAGCAGAACGGACCGGAAATTATGGTTCCCGCGACAGCTCCCGGAACCGGCCTTGTTCCAAGCGGGACAGGTTTTTCTTACAACACGCCCAAACAATCGATCGACGAAAATTTCGGCACGTTGAAGGGTGATTACAATCCGCGAGAGAAGGATTCACTTTCGGTTTCCTACACGATCGATGACGGCAACAATCTCTCGCCGTTGGCTGATCCTTTGTTTGGAAATTACATCACGCTGCGATCGCACGTCGGCAGCATTCGTGAAACGCACATCTTCTCTCCTTCGGTTTTGAACACATTCAGTGCCGGTTTTTCGCGCGCGGGATTCGCGCTGGATTCATTCGCGTTTGCAAACTATCCCGCCAGCCTGTCGTTCGTCACGGGACAGGGCCCGGGCGGAATCGTCATCGGCGGAGGCACCACCACGACGGGAGCTGCGGCCATCACGTCGCCGGGACCGAACAATGCCGCGGGCGCGCGCAACAAGAGAAATCTGTTCACCTTCACAGATGGCCTGCAGATCAGCAAAGGAATTCATCAGTTCAGCCTGGGCGGATGGTTTCAGAAACTGCAGGACAACGAGAACACCGCGTCGCGCAGACTCGGCGTTGCGACGTTTGCCAGCCTGACGACGTTTCTACAGGGAACGACCACCAATTTCCAGGTTGTGCCGAATCCCACCGAACTGGCTTTCCGAAGCTGGTTCGGAGCCTGGTACGCCGAGGATTCGATGAAGTTGCAGCACAATCTGACGATCCGCGCCGGCATCCGACACGAATTCACAAACGGATGGAACGAGAAGTTCGGCAGAGGCGCCAATTACGTGACCGACGCGAATGGCGTTCTGCTGACGGATCCACGCATTGGCACATCGGTATTCACGCAGAACAAGACAAAATCGTTGTTCGGCCCAAGAGTCGCTCTTGCCTGGGATCCGTTTGGAAAAGGCAAGACGGCGATCCGCGCGGGATTTGGAATCTATTACACCTTGATCGACAACCTCGCGTTCCTGCT